>Ga0209211_10007233_pt1 | contig 15657 bp, 13 predicted proteins | sample RifGroA2_FD_183992 | JGI IMG/M metagenome (GOLD analysis project Ga0209211, IMG submission 183992) | Groundwater microbial communities from Rifle, Colorado, USA - Groundwater A2 (SPAdes) (version 2) | ecosystem: Environmental > Aquatic > Deep subsurface > Groundwater | place: Rifle, Colorado... | reverse complement strand
TGGCCACCATCGCCAACGCCGAAAAATTCGGCATCCGCTTTGACGTGGTCGACGACCTGACCGGCCCGCGCCTCGGTCGTCCGAAGTCCGCCACCTTCCGCACCGCCGACGTGGTCGGGCTGGACACCTTCGCCCACGTGGTGAAAACCATGGACGACACGCTGCCGAACGACCCGTGGCACGCCTACTTCAAGTCGCCGCAGTGGCTGCAGCAGCTGATTGCCGATGGTAGCCTGGGTGCCAAGACCAAGCGCGGTATCTACAAGAAGGAAGGCAAGCAGATGTTTGTCTTCGACGCTGCCAAGGGCGAGTACGTGGGCGCCGGCGAGAAGGGCGACGAAGCGGTCAAGGCCATCCTCAAGATCGAGAACCCGGCCGAGAAGTTCAAGCAGCTGCGTGCCAGCAGCCATCCGCAGGCGCAGTTCCTGTGGGCCTGCTTCCGTGACGTGTTCCACTACATTTCCTACCACCTCGGCGATATCGCCAACTGCGCCCGCGATGTCGACTTCGCCATCCGCTGGGGTTTCGGCTGGTCGGTCGGCCCGTTCGAGACCTGGCAGGCGGCCGGCTGGCAGCAAGTCGCCGGCTGGATCGATGAAGACATCAAGGCCGGCAAAACGTTGGCCGCAGCGGCGCTGCCGGCCTGGGCGCTGGAAACCGACCGTGCCGGCGTGCACTTTGCCGATGGCTCCTTCGATGCCACCGCCGGCAAACTGGTTGGCCGCTCCACACTGGACGTGTACCAGCGTCAGCTGGCGCCGGCCAAGGTGCTGGGTGAAGTGTCCGGCCTGCTGGGCGAGACCGTGTTCGAGAACGAGGGCGTGCGCGCCTTCACCACCGGTGACGACGTGCTGGTGGTGTCGTTCAAGTCCAAGGCTCACGCCATCGGGCCGGACGTGATCGACGGCGTCAACACCGCCATCGACATCGCCGAAGCCCGCTTCAAGGGTCTGGTAATCTGGCAGACCGAAGAACCGTTCTCGGTCGGCGCCGACCTGCAGTCGATGCTGCCGGCGTTCATGATGGGCGACTGGGACGCGATCGACACCATGGTGCGCCGCTTCCAGACCACCTCGATGCGCTTGCGCTACAGCCACATCCCGACCGTCGCCGCGACGCAGGGCTATGTCTTCGGCGGTGGCTGCGAATTCGCGATGCACTGCGACAAGGTCGTGGCCGCGCTGGAATCCTACGTCGGTCTGGTCGAGGTCGGCGTCGGCCTGCTGCCGGGCGGCGGCGGTTGCAAGGAGTTCGCGCTGCGTGCGGCGCAGAACGCCCAGGGCGACGTGCTGGCCGCGCTGAAGGACTACTTCATGGCCATCGCTACCGCCAAGGTCGCCACCAGCGGTCACGAGGCGCAGGAAATCGGCTTCTTCCGCAACAGCGACAGTGTGGTGTTCAACGCCTACGAGCTGCTGTACGTCGCCAAGCAGCAAGCGCTGGCGCTGTATGAAACCGGCTACCGTCCGCCGCTCAAGGTCGCCGGCTTCCCGGTCGCCGGTCGCGCCGGTGCCGCCTCGATCAAGGGTCAGCTGGTCAACATGCTGGAAGGCCACTTCATCAGCCAGCACGACTTCACCATCGCCGCGCTGATCGCCGACGTGATGACCGGTGGCGACGTGGAGCAGGGCACGCTGGTCAACGAGCAGTGGATTCTGGATCTGGAACGCAAGGCGTTCATGACCCTGCTCAAGTCCAGCAAGACCCAGGACCGTATCGCCAACATGCTCACTACCGGCAAGCCGCTGCGTAACTGATACCGCCGAACAGCGGCCGGAGGGTAGCGTGTGCGCTGCCGCTCCGGCCTGAAGGAGATTGCAAAAAATGGTTAAACAAGTACAGGAAGCTTACATCGTTGCCGTGACCCGCACGCCGGTAGGCAAGGCGCCGCGCGGCATGATGCGCAACGTGCGTCCGGACGACATGCTGGCGCACGTGATCAGCGGCGCGCTGGCACAGGTGCCGACGCTGGACCCGAAACTGATTTCCGACTGCGTGGTCGGCTGCGCCTTCCCCGAGGCAGAACAGGGCCTGAACATGGCGCGTATCGGCGTGCTGCTGGCCGGGCTGCCGAACACCGTCAGCGGCATCACCATCAACCGCTACTGCTCCTCCGGCATCAACGCGGTGCAGATGGCCGCCGACCGCATCCGTCTGGGCGAGGCCGACGTGGTGATCGCCGCCGGTTCCGAATCGATGTCCATGGTACCGATGATGGGCAACAAGGTGTCGCTGAACCCGGCGATCTTCGCCAAGGACGAGAACTACGCCATCGCCTACGGCATGGGCCTGACCGCCGAGAAGGTAGCGCAGCAGTGGGGCGTGTCGCGTGAAGACCAGGATGCGTTCGCGGTCGAGTCGCACCGTCGCGCCATCGCCGCCATCGACGGCGGCAAGTTCAAGAGCGAGATCACGCCGCTGGAAGTGACCTACCGCACGCCGAACCTGGAAACAGGCGAAGTGATCAGCACCACCCGCGTGCTGGACACCGACGAAGGCCCGCGCCGCGAAACCACGCTGGAAGGCCTGGCCAAGCTGAAGACGGTGTTCGATGCCAAGGGCAGCGTTACCGCCGGCAACTCGTCGCAGATGTCCGACGGCGCCGGTGCCGTGATCCTGGTGTCCGAGAAGATCCTGAAGCAGTTCAACCTGACACCGCTGGCCCGCTACGTGACCTTCGCGGTGAAGGGTGTGCCGCCGGAAATCATGGGTATCGGTCCGAAGGAAGCGATTCCGGAAGCCTGCCGCAACGCCGGCATCACCCAGGATCAACTGAAGTGGATCGAGCTGAACGAAGCCTTCGCCGCGCAGGGTCTGGCGGTGGCGCGTGACCTGGAGCTGGACATGAGCCTGGTCAACCCACACGGCGGCGCCATCGCGCTGGGCCACCCGCTGGGTGCCACCGGTGCCATCCGTACCGCCACGCTGGTGCACGGCATGCGCAATGCCGGCATGCAGGGCTACGGCATGGTGACCATGTGCATCGGTACCGGTATGGGTGCCGCCGGCATCATCGAAGTGCTGTAAGTGTAGCGTTGCGGCCAACGTTGACCGCAGAGCGCCACGAATGCCCCGCCCCTGGCGGGGCATTTTTCATGGTTGCGCGGGTGGCGGCGGTTGCCCGCGCCTTGTCGCGCCCACATCGCCGGCGCGCTGCGTGGCCGGCTGGCGCCAGTCGTTGGTGCTGCCGCTTGCCGCCTGATTGTCACCCGGCCATCACAACGGATGCTGACGACGCTGTAGCCGATTCGGTTTATAATCGACGACATTTTTCTGCATCGATAAAGACCGAATTCACACCATGACCACTGAACTTGCCAAGAGCTATGAACCAGGTGACATCGAGCGTCGCTGGTACGATCAATGGGAACAGTCCGGCTACTTCAAGCCGCACATGGATACCAGCAAACCCGCCTTCTGCATCCAGCTGCCGCCGCCCAACGTCACCGGCACCCTGCACATGGGCCATGCGTTCAACCAGACCATCATGGATGGCCTGACCCGCTACTACCGCATGAAGGGCGACAACACGGTGTGGATTCCGGGCACCGACCACGCCGGTATCGCCACCCAGATCGTGGTCGAGCGCCAGCTGGCTGAGCAGGGCATCAATCGTCATGATCTGGGCCGCGAAGCGTTCACCAGCAAGGTGTGGGAGTGGAAGGAGCAGTCCGGCGGCACCATCACCAGCCAGATGCGCCGCGTCGGCTGCTCGGTGGACTGGGACCGTGAATACTTCACCATGGACGACGTGCGCGCCGATACCGTCACCGAAGTATTCGTGCGCCTGTTCGAACAGGGCCTGATCTACCGCGGCAAGCGCCTGTCCAACTGGGACCCGAAACTGGGTACCGCCATCTCCGACCTCGAAGTGGTATCCGAGGAAGAAGACGGCTTCATGTGGCACATCAAGTACCCGGTAGTCGGTAGCGACGAATTTGTGACCGTCGCCACCACCCGTCCGGAAACCCTGCTCGGCGACGTGGCCGTGGCCATCAACCCGACGGACGAACGCTACCAGCACCTGCTGGGCAAGATGCTGGAACTGCCGCTCACCGGCCGCCAGATCCCGGTGATCGCCGACGACTACGTCGATGCCGCCTTCGGCACCGGCTTCGTCAAGATCACCCCGGCGCACGACTTTAATGACTACCAGGTCGGCAAGCGCCACAACACCCAGCTCATCAACGTGATGAGCCTGCAGGCGACCATCCTCGCCAAGGCGCAGCTGTTCGGCTTCGACGGCACCGCGCAGGGCACCATCGACCTGCCGGCCGCCTACGCCGGCCTGTCCACCGCCGACGCGCGCAAGGCGATGCTGGCCGACCTCACCGCGCAGGGCCTGCTGCTGGAAGCCAAGCCGCACAAGCTGATGGTGCCGCGCGGCGACCGTACCGGCTCGGTGATCGAGCCACTGCTGACCGACCAGTGGTTTGTGGCGATGAGCAAGGTCGGCGACGACGACGCCACCGGCAAATCCATCGCCCAGAAAGCCATCGACGCCGTCGAATCCGGCGAAGTGCGCTTCATCCCGGAAAACTGGGTCAACACCTACAACCAGTGGATGAACAACATCCAGGACTGGTGCATCAGCCGCCAGCTGTGGTGGGGCCACCAGATCCCGGCCTGGTACGACGAAGACGGCAACATCTACGTTGGCCGCAACGAAGCCGAGGCGCAAGCCAAGGCGCCGGGCAAGACCCTGCGCCGCGAACAGGACGTGCTCGACACCTGGTTCAGCTCCGCGCTGGTGCCGTTCTCCACCATGGGCTGGCCGGAAGACACCCCGGAACTGCGTGCCTTCGTACCGTCGCAGGTACTGGTCACCGGTTACGAGATCATCTTCTTCTGGGTTGCCCGGATGATCATGATGACCACCCACTTCACCGGTAAGGTGCCGTTCAAGGACGTGTACATCCATGGCATGGTGCGCGACCACGAAGGCAAGAAGATGTCGAAGTCGGAAGGCAACGTCATCGACCCGGTCGACCTGATCGACGGCATCGCGCTGGCGCCGCTGGTCGACAAGCGCACCACCGGCCTGCGCCGCCCGGAAAAGGCACCGCAGATCGCCAAGGCCACCGAAAAGCTGTTCCCGGACGGCATCCCGGCCTACGGTACTGATGCACTCAGATTCACCATGGCCAGCTACGCGACGCTGGGCCGCTCGGTCAACTTCGACTTCAAGCGTGCCGAAGGCTACCGCAACTTCTGCAACAAGCTGTGGAACGCCACTCGCTTCGTGATGATGAACGTGGAAGGCAAGGACTGCGGCCAGGACGAAAGCCTGCCGCTGGAATTCTCTTTCGTCGACAAGTGGATCATCGGCCGCCTGCAACAGGCCGAGCTGGACGTCACCGAAGCGCTTGAAACCTACCGCTTCGACCTCGCCGCGCAGACCGTGTACGAGTTCATCTGGAACGAATACTGCGACTGGTACGTCGAGCTGGCCAAGGTGCAGCTGCAGACCGGCAACGAGGCACAGCAACGCGCCACCCGCCGCACCATCGTGCGCGTGCTGGAAGTCGCCCTGCGTCTGACCCATCCGCTGATGCCGTTCATCACCGAAGAACTGTGGCAGACCGTCGCCCCGCTGGCCAACGCCAAGCACACCGACTCCATCATGGTCGCCGCCTGGCCGGTTGCCGTGCCCGAGAAGATCGACGCCGCCGCCAACGCGCGCATGGACGCCTTCAAGGACCTGGTCAACGCGGTGCGCAACCTGCGCGGTGAAATGGGCATCGGCCCGGCGGTGAAGGCGCCGCTGTTCATCGAAACCGCCGACGCGTCCATCGCCGAGTTCATCCCGTACCTGAAGCTGCTGGCACGCCTGACCGAAGGCAGCATCGTGTCCGCCTTGCCGGAAGACGACTCCCCGGTCGCCATCAGCGGCGACGCCCGCCTGATGCTGAAGGTGGAAGTGGACAAGGCCGCCGAAACCGCACGCCTCACCAAGGAAATCGGCAAGGTCAGCGCTGAGCTGGAGAAGCTGACGGCGAAACTGGAAAAACCGGGCTACGTCGACAAGGCGCCTGCGCATCTGGTGGAGCGCGACAAAGCGCAGCTGGCAGAGCTGAATGACAAGCTGGAGAAGGTGAAGGGGCAGCTGGCGAAGCTGGCCTGATCACGGTCCACCATAAGACTGCCAGCGATGGCAGTCTTATTTTTTATGTATTGCGTGGCCGAGCAGACCAGACCCGGCTTGCCCGTTAGTGGGCAGCCGGCACGGCGTAAATGTGCACAACGCGAAAGTGAGACGAGCGATGAATTACAAGAAAATGGCGGCAGTACTCTGCTGTGTGGCCGGCCCGGTGATGGCTGCCGAGCCGGGCTGGTATGTCGGTATCGCCGCCGGACAGGCGGAATCGCAGTTTGGCGCGCAGGACAAAGCCACGCTGAGCTACCAGCCGGACGCGCGGATCGATAACACCGATACCGCTGGCAAGCTGTTTGCCGGCTACGTGCTGGCGCCGAACCTGGCTGTCGAGGCCGCCTATGTGAACCTCGGCAAAACCACGTTCTCTGGCCCGGCCGCTGGCGGCGCGGCGCGCGACAAGTTTGCTGCCGAGGGCATTGCACTGTCGCTGCTGAGCAAGGCGCCACTGAATAGCCAGCTGGCCGTCTTTGGCAAGCTGGGGGTGCTGGCGGCGAGAACCCGTTACGCCTGTATCGAGAACTGTGCCAGCCTGCTGGATACCGATCGGGACGAGCTGTATGCGACCTACGGCGTCGGCGCGGAATATGCGCTGAGCAAGAACCTGACGCTGCGTACCGAGTATGAGTGGTTCGATGGTCTGAAATACGATGTGCGCTATACCGGTGGTGGTGGCCAGCAATTCCAGTCGGATACCGGCCTGTTCTCGCTGGGGATGCAATACCAATTCTGATTGCTCCGCCAGGTGTTGTCGGGTGGAGTTACAAGCTGCAATTAGCCCGGCGTATGAACTGGATGTTTGAAAGGTTGGCCGCAAGCCGTAAAGGTTTGCGGCCAACCTTGTTTTTGAATGGTGTGTCCGCTGCGCGGATGTTTTTTATCTGCCGCTTTCCGCGCGGCGGCGGCTTACTTTCTTTTGCTTCGCCAGAAAGAAAGTAAGCAAAGAAAAGGCGACCCGAAGGGGCAAGAATTCCCGTGCAAACTGCCACCATCCCGGCGCCGCCCATACGCTGCGCTCAAAAGAGGGCGGCTTGTTTCCGGGCTGGCGGCAGTTTGCACGGCTTGCCCCAACGGGATGGGCGAGGCGGTTCGATTCTGGCTACCGTTTGAATTGATCACAAATCATTACCATGACTGCAGCCAGCCTTGTTTTGGTGTTGCGTATATTCTGAAACCTTAATGGCAAGGATGTATCTATGGGAAAAGAATCAGATTGGGTGGTGCATGGTAAGACTATTCGTCAATTAATCAAAGAGTTGCAAACTTTTGACGATCGGGATTTGGAGGTGCTGATTTCTACTGATGGTGGGGTAACTAGAAAGTGCATAAGCCTTGTCAGCAAGAGCAAAGGAACCGCACTGCTGGAGAATTGTGAAGATCCCAGTGTGTCTGGGGAATCTGAATGCGATAAGTTTGGCAAGTAGGTTGATGCTGAGCTTGCGAAGCCCAACGTTTACCGCGTCAGCAAACGTTGGCCGCAAACCATCACCGGTTTGCGGCCAACGTTGTTTGCGCGTGCTCGCGCTGCCGCCATGGTCAGGCCAGCAGGCGGCAATGCCATTGCTTCAGATCGGCGGGGATGCCGAGGTCGCGCGGGTTGCCGAAGGGTGGCCACGGGCTGTGGCCTTCGGCCAGCGCCTTGGCGGCTTCTTCCGGGGTCGGGTAGGCGGCCAGCGCCTCGCCCTCGTGCATGATGTGGTAGCTGCCATCGAGCGGCACGATCTCGAAGGGGCCGTAACGGGTGTCGTAGGTCCAGCATTTCATGATGATGCCTCCTTACTTTTAATGGTAGTCGACATGGCGCGGCGCGGCAGATTGAGCTGCATAAAATACAGTTCGATACTTATTGGCCCCGAAGGTTGGCCGCAAGATGGCTTGTGGTGCTTGCCGACACGACAACGATGACTGCATGACGAGGTTATAATGAGACTTCCTGTCCAAAAAACTGCACCTCATCCATGATCCTGAAAGAAAAGACTTTTACCGAAGCCCGTGACTGGAAGCAGGCGGCGGGTGACGCGGCTGAAAAAGAGATGGCGTTTTATCTGCGCCGCTATTTCGGTGACGATGCCGAGGTGTATGTGCTGAACGATATCCGGCTGGAGATGGATGGCGATGCGGCGCAGATGGACCATGTGCTGATTCATCCCGCCGGATTGACCATCATCGAGAGCAAGAGCGTGGCCGGCAAACTGCAGATGAAGGCGGGTGGCGAGTGGCTGCGCTGGTATGACGACCGCTCGTCCGGCATGGCGTCGCCGATTGTGCAGGCCAAGCTGCAGGCGGAGTTCTTGCGCAAGTTTTTGCGCCGCATGGCCAAGCAGCCGCAGGTCATTGACGCGCTGGCTATCGATTTCATGATCGCCATTTCCAGCAAGGGTCAGTTCATCGCCCCCAAGGGCGAGACGGTGGCCGAGGTATGCAAGGCCGACTTGGTGGGGGAGCGTATTCGCGCCAAGGTGGCCGGGGCGGTGGCGTTTCCGGCGCCGTACCGCAAGATTCTGGGTGAGTACATGAGCCGGATGCATACGCCCAGGGCGCAGCCGGCGCCAGTTGCGCCTGCACCGGTAGCGGAAGCACCCGTGGCGCGGGAACCGGCTCGCGAGTATGCGGCGACGCTGGTCGAGGTGGTGATGGCCGCGCCGGCCAGTCCGCTAAAGCCGGCGACAACGCCGCCGGTCGCGGCGCCGGTGTATCGTCATCTGGATTACATTGGCGACAAACTGCGCCAGGCCAGCTTCTGGGAACGGCTGCTGCGTGACGAGGGGCCGCAGAAGGAATATGTGACGTATTGCAAGGCGTGTGCCTCGCAGCAGCTGGAATTCCGCTACGGCAAGTATGGCTACTACCTGAAGTGTCTGGCGTGTGGCGAGAATACCGGCATCAAGCCGGACTGTCGTCTGTGCGGTCGACAGGCCCGGCTGCGTAAGGAGAGCGAGTTGCTGTATGTCGAGTGCGAGGCCTGCAAGCTGAGCGAGCTGCTGCACCGCAATGACCGGCCGCTGCCGAATCTGCCCTGAAGTAGCCCGTGTGCCGCCAGTCGCGGTAATGGTCTGTACCTGAAGGTTGGCCGCAAGCGAAAAACGCTTGCGGCCAACCTTTTTGCGTCTGCGCGGTCGTTGCGCGCTGTCGCGGCGTGATGGGGCAGCGCTTGCGGCCGCCGCGCCTCACCTCACTCCGGCGGTGTCTTGCCGCGCAGCGCCTGCAGGATGTCCATCGGGAACACGATGGTGGAGCTCTTGTCGCCGGCGATCTGCGTCAGCGTCTGCATGTAGCGCAGCTGCATCGCTTCCGGTTGCTGCGCCAGCATGCGCGCCGCGCCCAGCAGTTTTTCCGATGCCTGCAGCTCGCCCTCGGCGTGGATGATCTTGGCGCGCCGTTCGCGTTCGGCCTCGGCCTGGCGGGCGATGGCGCGGATCATCGATTCGTTGAGGTCGACGTGCTTGATCTCGACATTGGACACCTTGATGCCCCAGCCGTCGGTCTGCACGTCGAGCGCCTTCTGGATGTCCAGATTCAGCCGTTCGCGCTCGGCCAGCATCTCGTCCAGCTCGTGCTTGCCCAGCACCGAGCGCAGTGTGGTCTGCGCCAGCTGGCTGGTGGCTTCGAGGAAGTTGGCGACCTGGATGATGGCGCGTTCCGGATCGACCACGCGGAAGTAGAGCACGGCGTTGACCTTCACCGACACGTTGTCGTGTGAGATCACGTCCTGCGACGGCACGTCCATCACCACCGTGCGCAGGTCGACGCGCACCATCTGCTGCACGCCGGGGATGACCAGGACCAGCCCCGGCCCCTTCACCCGCCAGAAGCGGCCGAGCATGAACACCACGCCGCGCTGGTACTCGCGCAGGATGCGGAACGACGACGCGATCAGCAGCAGTATCAGCAGCGCCAGGATCAGCATTAACAAGCCACCGCCCATTTCGTAACTCATGGTGATTCTCCTTTGTCGGTGTCGCTGCTTGGCGTCACCTCCAGCAGCAGCCCTTGCCGTGCCGTCACCCGCACCGGCTGGCCGCGTTTCAGTGGTGTCGCGCTGTGTACGCGCCAGCATTCGCCGCGGATGCTGGCCCAGCCTTCGCCGTCCAGATCGTCGAGCATTTCGCCGTGGCTGCCGATCAGCGCTACTTCGCCGCCGACCTGTGGCTGGCGGCGGGCCTTGAGCGCCATGCCGCTGACCAGAAACATGAACAGGCCGGAGATGGCCGCCAGCGCCACGATCAGCCACAGCGGCACGCCGAGGCCGGGCTGTTCGGTATCGACCAGCATCACCCCGCCGATGACGAAGGCGACGATGCCGCCCAGCCCCAGCGTGCCGAAGCTGGGCAGGAAGGCCTCGGCGATCATGCAGCCCAGCCCCAGCAGCACCAGCGCCAGCCCGGCGTAGTTGACCGGCAGCATTTGCAGCGCGTACAGCCCCAGCAGCAGGCAGGTGGCGCCAACCACGCCGGGCAGCACGAAGCCGGGATTGGAAAACTCAAACAGCAGGCCGTAGATGCCCAGCAGCATCAGGATCATCGCCACGCTGGGGTCGGTGATCACGCCCAGGAAGCGGCTGCGCCAGTCCGGCGGCAGGGTGATGGCTGCGGCACCGGCGGTGTGCAGCACCCGTGTGCCGCTGGCCATCGGCACGCTGCGGCCGTCCAGCCGCTGCAGCAGGTCGGGGATGTCGCGCGCGGTGAGATCCACCACCCGCAGCGCCAGCGCGTCGCCGGCCGACAGGCTGACGGCCTCGCGCACCGCGCGCTCGGCCCATTCCACGTTGCGACCGCGCAGCTGCGCCAGGCCGCGGATGTAGGCGGCGGCGTCGTTCACCTGTTTGTGGCTCAGCGCATCCTGGTTGCTGCTGGCCGGGGCGCTGCTGTCGGGCTTGCCGGCCTTGTCCGGCGGGCCGGTCATGCCGATCTGCACCGGGGTGGCGGCACCGAGGTTGGTGCCGGGGGCCATCGCGGCGATGTGGCTGGCGTACAGGATGTAGGTGCCGGCGCTGGCGGCGCGGGCGCCGCTGGGGGCGACGAAGCTGGCCACCGGCACCGGCGAGGCGAGGATGGCCTTGATGATCTGCCGCATCGAGGTGTCCAGCCCGCCGGGGGTGTCCATCTGCAGTACCGCCAGCTGCGCGCCTTCGCGCTGCGCACGCGCCAGGCTGCGGCCAACGTGGTCGGCGCTGGCCGGGCCGATGGCGCCGCTAAGCGGGATGACGACGACCGGTGCCGGCGTGGCCGCCGCCGTCAGGCCCGGCAGCAGGGCCAGCCAGACCACGGCGATGAACTGCCACAGCTTGCTCATTGCAGGACTCCGCGCCATGGGGGCGCTGCTTTCAGTCTAGACCATGGTATCGATTGCCATGGGCGGGCGCGCGCGGTCTGCTGCGTGGCCCTGCGGCCGGGGCAGTGTCAGTTTGCGAGGCTGGATTGCGGTTTGCGCGATGCGTGGGCGGCCGCCGGCTGGAGCACAGGCGCTCTGCACCCGTTGGCTGTCGGGGTGAGCTTCATGGCGAGGTGAGGGGCGAGTGGCTCGCCTGTTGCTGCCTGGCGCGGGAGTCGTGACCAGGCAGCGTAAGGGGCTCGTTACTGGTGGACGGGGTAAAAGCGGGCGGGGTTCAGTGCGGGGGTAGCAGAGGAGGGGTGTCGCCAGCGTGTTTCTTCAGCTGTTTGGCGGCGCGTTTCTCCTTCGGCGTGTGCTGTGCCTGCTTTTTCGCTTCCTTGGTACTGTGTCGGATTTTGCCCATGATGCTGCTCCTTGGCGAAGTCGCGGCGGGAGGTCGCGGCTCATACCGCAGTATAGCCGCTGATTGCCGGCTGACCATGTGCCGATGCGGCGGTCTGGCGTGCCGGCGCTGTCGTTAATGGTCTGTTCTGTAACGGTTTTCCGGTGCGGTGTCTGTGTGCTACTTGTTGCTTGCCGCGCTGTCTGCGGCCAACGTTGGCCGCCACAAACAAAACCGCCGTCACGGCAGCGTGACGGCGGTTTTGTGGTCGGGCGCGTAGTGCGCGCCCGGTGCTTGTAACGGCGTGGCTGCTTACTTGATGCCGCCGTTGCCGATGACGCCGCCGACGGCCGCGCCACCAAGGGTGCCGAGGGTGTCGCCGCCGGTCAGGACCGAGCCGGCCACGCCGCCGATGGCCGCGCCGATGGCGGCGTTACGCTGGTTCTGGGTCATGCCGGCGCAGCCGGTCAGTGCCGCGATGGCGGCCAGCAGGATCAGCGAACGGGTCAGGGTTTGTTGCATGGTGTACTCCTTGGATGGGGCTGGTGGGGAATGGACCAGCTGATGCTGTTCACCGCGCTTAGAAGGCATACTGGCGGGCAAGTTCCGTACCGCTGGCGGATGGCGGCGCATTTCGCCGCTACCAGCCGCCGCCGGCCGTTTGCGCGTGGCCGGCCCGCGCTGCGGAACGCTCCGGCACCGGGGCGGTCCCAGCCTGTCCCTTACTGTCCACCAAGGAGTCTGCGTTGCTGAAATCCTCACTCATGCGCGGCCTGCTGCTGTTGCTGCCGCTCACACCGCTGCCGGCGCCGGCGCAGTCGCTGCCCGACTATCCGGCCACCTATCGCGGCGAGCTGCCGTGTGCCGATTGCGCCGGCGTCAGCTGGCAGCTGGATCTGTGGGATGAGCGCTATTACACCCTGCGCCAGGTTTATCGCGGCAAGCCGCAGCCGTTGCAGCACGACCAGATGGGCGTCTGGCGCATGGAGGATGGCCGGCTGCATCTCAGTGCCGCCAACGAGGCGCCGTTGCTGTTTGCGGTGCGCAACAAGCGGCTGACCAAGCTCGACAACGACGGCCGCCTGATCGTGTCGCGCCTCAACCATTCGCTGCGCCGCGCACGCCAGTTTGCGCCGATCGAGCCGCGGCTGCAGCTGAGCGGCCTGTACCAGTACATGGCCGATGCCGGCACCATCGAACTGTGCGAGCTGGGCATGCGCCTGCCGGTGGTGGCGGAGGGCGACAACGTCGCGCTGGAGCGCGCCTATCTGGCCACGCGGCAGCGGCCCGGCGAGCGCCTGCTGGTGCAGATGGAGGCGACGCTGGCGCCACGCCACGACGAGGCTGGCTACCGGCTGAGCGTGATTCCGCAGCGCTTTGGCAGCATCAGCCAGCGCCAGCGCTGCGATGGCACCGTCCCAGACACCACCCTGCAACGGCTGCAGCAGGAGCGCTGGCACTTGCGCACGCTGGCGGGCAAGCCGATCGCCGCCAATGTGGCACGGCCGTATTTCGAGCTGGATGCCGCCATGCAGCGGGTGAGCGGCGTGGCCGGCTGCAACCGTTTCGGCGGCAGCTACCGCCTGTCGCCGGCCAAGCTGCGCTTCCGCCAGCTGGCCAGTACGCGGCAGGCCTGCCCGCAGCCGCAGGAGATCGAGCCGGCCTTCCTTGCCGCGCTGAAATCGGTGCGGCGCTGGCAATGGCAGGGCGGCGACTTGCTGTTGCTGGACGAGCACGGCCAGCAGCTGGCGAGCCTGATGCCGCTGCTGCACTAAGGCCGGCTGCGGTGGCTGACGCAGGTCATTTCACCGGCATGACGCTGGTGGTATGTTGTGTGGTCACGCGCTGCGCCGAGCGGCGCGTGTTTGCACAAGGGGAGAAAAGATGAGATACCGCTCAACGCTGCTGCTGGCCTTGCTGGCACCGCTGCTGGCACAGGCCGGCGAGCCCAGCCCGGTGGACAACGCCGTGGATGCCAAGATCAAGACCTGCATGGCACCGCTGAAGAAGGTGGCCAGTTTTATCGTCAAGGACGGCGGCCATGCCTCGCACGATATCTGGAATGACAAAGACGCCGACCGCCGGCCGTTTTCCAGCCTGATCGCCAAGAAGTATTCGGATGGCGACAGCCACGTGTCGATGAGCGTCGGCCCGGACAAATCGGGCCGGTGTTCGGCGGAATACAACGAAACGGCGTACTGGCCGAAGGCCTGCACCGTGCTGCGCGAGGAAATCTACGGCGAGTTCAAGTATCACGCATCGCTGAACGAGAGCACCACCATCCTGCGCAACGACGACAAGTCGGTGTACGTGTACCTGACGCCGCAGATGCAGGGCAACGGCTGCCTCAGCACCCGCCGCGAGGTGATTTACTACTGAGCGACCGTTGCCAGGGTTGGCCGCAGCGTTGCGGCCAACCTTGGGCACACCCCAAAAAAACGCGCCATCCGTGGATGGCGCGTTGTCGTTGGCGGATGGTGTACTGCGAGTGCCCGGACCGGCTCAGTTGCCCTTGCCCTTGCCGCCACCGTTACCGCCACCACCGCCGTTGCCGCCGCGTTGACTGTCGCCACTCTTGCCCTGGCTTGTGTCCTTGCCGGCAAGCTCAACAGTGCTGCTCTTGCTGGCCGGGATGGCGGGCCGGACGCCGGGAATGGCCGGCGCGGTGCCGGAACGGGTGGTGACTGGCTCGCCGTTGATGGTCAGCGACGCGCGCACGCGGTTGAGATCGCCCTGGGTGATGCCCTTGATCGCCAGCAGGTCACGGCTGCTGCTAAAGGTGGTGCTCAGCTGTGCGTCGACGATGCGCTGGGCATCGGCGGTGCTGAAGCCGGCGGCGACCAGTTCGTCGTAGCTGGCGTCGTTGATGTCCAGCGCCATGGCCGGCGCCGCCAGCAGGCTGAGCAGGATGATCAGTTGCTTCATGGTGTCCTCCCGGATAAGCGACAGTGCAGTATAGTTCGCGCCGCCGCGGGCGCCGGCCTTGTTGCGCGACGTATCCGCATGAAAAAACGCGCCATCGGTGATGGCGCGTTTGCGGGGCGATTGGGCGGTGGCGCTTACTGCGCCTTGGCCACCAGACGCCAGGCGTGCAGCAGCGGCTCGGTGTAGCCGGACGGCTGCGCGCAGCCCTTGAACACCAGGTCGCAGGCGGCCTTGAAGGCAACGGATGTCTCGAAATTGCCGGCCATGTTCTGGTACAGCGGGTCGCCGGCGTTCTGGGCGTCGACCACCGCCGCCATGCGCTTGAGCGTTTCCATCACCTGCGCCTCGCTGGTGATGCCGTGACGCAGCCAGTTGGCGATGTGCTGGCTGGAGATGCGCAGCGTGGCACGGTCTTCCATCAGGCCGACGTTGTGGATGTCCGGCACCTTGGAGCAACCCACGCCCTGGTCGATCCAGCGCACCACGTAGCCGAGGATGCCCTGCGCGTTGTTGTCCAGCTCCTGCTGGATCTCTTCCGGTGTCCACTGCGGGTTGGCCGCAACCGGAATGGTCAGCAGCTCGTCCAGCACGTCGATGGCCTGGCCTTCCAGCCCTTGTTGAACCTGTTGCACGTTGACCTGGTGGTAGTGCAGCGCGTGCAGCACGGCAGCGGTCGGCGATGGCACCCAGGCGGTGTTGGCGCCGGCTTTCGGGTGGCCGATCTTCTGCTTCAGCATCTCCGCCATCAGGTCCGGCATCGCCCACATGCCCTTGCCGATCTGGGCGTGGCCGCGCAGGCCGCAATCGAGGCCGACCTGCACATTGCTGCGCTCGTAGGCGGTGATCCACTTGCTGGTCTTCATGT
>Ga0209211_10007232_pt1 | contig 15657 bp, 11 predicted proteins | sample RifGroA2_FD_183992 | JGI IMG/M metagenome (GOLD analysis project Ga0209211, IMG submission 183992) | Groundwater microbial communities from Rifle, Colorado, USA - Groundwater A2 (SPAdes) (version 2) | ecosystem: Environmental > Aquatic > Deep subsurface > Groundwater | place: Rifle, Colorado... | reverse complement strand
ACAGCTCTTATCGGAGAAGGGGGTAACGTTCGCATGAGTTCGTTGATCGATTCCTTATACATACTCGTTCTCGGGGGATTCCTCGGGTTCGAGGTCATTCGCAGGGTCTCCCCCACTCTTCATACACCATTGATGTCGGCCACCAACGCTATCTCCGGAATTTCGCTCGTGGGCTCGCTTGTTGTCGCAGGCAGCGGCCATGACACGGTGAGCACCGTGCTCGGATTCATTGCTGTCACGGCGGCCACAATCAACGTTGTGGGCGGATTCATGATCACAGACCGCATGCTGAAGTTCTTCAAACGACGGGAGAAGACGCAGTCATGAATCCTTACCTTCTCGATCTCATCTACCTCGCCGCCGCCGTTCTCTTTGTTTTCGGTCTGAAGGCGCTCAGTTCTCCCGAGTCCGCCCGCCGCGGGATGTTCTATGCAGAAATTGGTATGTTGTTCGCTGTTATCGGCACGCTGCTCCGTCACGAGATCATTCAGTTTGAATGGATCGTTGTCGGTCTCACCGCCGGCTCCATCATCGGTGCCCTGATGGCCATCTTCATGCCGATGACCGCCATGCCTCAACGTATCGCGATATCCCACGCATTCGGTGCATTGGCTGCGACGCTTGTTGGTATCGCGGAGTTTATCCGCCAAAGCGGTCAAATTGAAACTGGATTGATGGCTGCGCTCGGATTTGAAGTCTTCTTTGGTGCTCTCACAATTACGGGAAGCATCATGGCGTTTGCCAAGCTTCAGGAACTTGTGAAGGGGGCACCGATCACGTACCGCTTTCAGAATATTTCAAATATTACGCTCTTCATCCTCACATTCGGGATGTTCGTCTATCTGATATTCGATCCGACGGCGACGTTTGTCTTCTATCTGATGATTGCCCTCAGCCTCGTGATAGGCGTGCTGATGGTCCTTCCCATTGGCGGCGCGGACATGCCTGTGGTCGTCTCTCTTCTGAATTCGTATGCCGGACTTGCCGCCGCGGCAACCGGGTTCGCGATCAATAACAAAGTGCTTATTATCTGCGGCGCGCTGGATGGCACATCGGGATTCTTTCTCTCCATCCTCATGAGCCGCGCGATGAACCGGTCGTTCGGGAATGTTATCTTCGGAGCGGTCGGCGCCGTGAAGCAGGAGAGCACCCAGGCAACAGAGCAGCGCACCGTGATTCGTTACACGCCGGAAGATATTGCCTTCATGCTCGAGCGGGCACAGTCGATAATCATTGTGCCGGGTTATGGATTGGCGGTAGCGCGCGCACAGCATGCTTTGCAGGAGATGGCAAACATTTTGATTCAGAACGGCGCAACGGTCCGCTATGCCGTTCACCCGGTCGCAGGTCGAATGCCCGGCCATATGAACGTACTGCTGGCCGAGGCAGATGTACCGTATGACCTGCTGTTCGAAATGGACAACATCAACGAGGACTTTCAGAATACCGACATTGCACTGATCATCGGCGCAAATGACGTGGTGAATCCCGCGGCGAGGACCAAGAAGGATAGTCCGCTCTACGGCATGCCCATCCTGAATGCCGACCAGGCCCGATCGGTAATCATCTGTAAACGAAGTCTTGGAGCGGGATTTGCAGGAGAGGATAACGACTTGTTTTACGACAAGAAAACCATGATGGCATTTGGAGACGCGAAGACCACTCTGACCTCTCTCGTGCAGTTATTGAAGAGCAAGGAATCGACAGTCCACGCTGCTGCGTGAGGAGAGAGCTTCATTGCACTGAAACCGGCTGAACAAGAATTTTGCTTCAAGAATTCCGGTCCTGAACCCCCTAGGGGAGTAACTTGGTCGGCCAGCGAATGGATGCAGCGATGGAGAGAAGGATCACTCCGGCCACAACCGCAAGTGTGATACCGATGGGGATGGGAAAAACCTCGACGAGGAGCATCTTGACACCGACGAATGTCAAAACGATGGAGAGGCCGATCTTGAGGTAATGGAACAGGCTCATCAGTCCTGCCAGGGCAAAGTACAGCGACCGGAGGCCCAGGAGGGCAAAGATATTCGACGTGTAGACGATGAACGGATCGGTGGTTATGGCGAAAATCGCCGGGATTGAATCGAGAGCGAAGAGCAGGTCTGTTGTCTCAACGACGATGACAACGATGAAGAGGAGCGTCGCATAGCGGCGCCCTTCGAGTTTCAGGAAGAACCGTGAGCCATGGTAGCCGGCCGTGACCGGTATGAACCTCTTTACCAACCGAACGAGTAGATTCCTCTCTGGATGCACCTCCATCTCTTCCTTCTGAAATCCCATTTTCACGCCGGTGACGACGAGAAAGATGCCAAAGAGATAGATGATCCAGTGAAATTTTGCAATCAGCGCGACGCCAAGTCCGATGAGCAATCCCCTCATCACCTGGGCCCCGATAATCCCCCAGAACAGCACCTTGTGCTGGTAGGCTGAGGGAACCTTGAAGTACATGAAGATGAGAACAAAGACGAAAAGGTTATCGACGCTGAGCGAGAGCTCGATGAGGTAGCCGGTAAGGAATTGCAGGGAAGCTTCCTTCCCGTGCCAGAGGAAAAGCCCGAAATTGAAAAGCATCGCAAGGCCGACCCAGAACGCGCTCCACCCAAGGGCTTCTTTGATCTTGACGTCCTTATCCTTCCGCTGAAGAACACCAAGATCTATCATCAACATAGCGATGATGAAGACCGTAAAAAGCACGTAGAGAAGCGGGCTCGCTGGTACCATTGTTTAGCTCTTGAGTCTCCGGTTGAAGTGAATCATGTCATTGTTCGGGGCGATCATCTGCACGCCGCAAGGATGTGCATCTTGTGGCGACAGCATCGAGAACCGATACGCCGCGCAAGCACTCTCAGCTAAAGATCTCCGGCGAACGTTTTGATGGCGCGTTCGATCGCGCGCCGCGCTTCCGCCGAGCCGTGCCATCCAAAACTCCGCACATGCTTCCCTTCGAGTTCTTTGTAACTCGTAAAGAAATGTTCTATCTCCACGAGCGTGTGCCGCGGGAGGGCTTTCAATTCTTTGATTGCCGCATACGTCGGGTCATGCCTTGCGACAGAGACAATCTTGTCATCAGACCCTTTTTCATCCTGCATCTTGAGAATACCGATGGGCCTGACCTCCAGCATCACTCCGGTTTGCAGCGGTTGGTCGATCACGATGAGAACATCGACGGGATCGCCGTCCTCGTATAACGTGCTGGGGATGAACCCATACGCTTCGGGATAATGCATTGAAGAGAACAGCACACGGTCGAGCTGAAATACGCCGAGGTCCACGTTGTACTCGTACTTGTTCCGGCTTCCCTTCGGGATTTCAACGATCGCGTTGACGATTCGCGGAGCATTGTCGCCGGTGGGAAGATACTTGAGGTTCAACGCGCACCCTCTCCTTCTACTGCAGTGGATTTTTTCCAGATATAGAATGCCGGGATTCCGAGAAGGACGATGAGAAGTCCAGAGCCCGAATACTGCGTCTTGAAGACAAGCAAATCGATCGCAATCGCCGTTGCGCAGAGTACGTAGAGCGCAGGCAGGACCGGGTATCCGAACGCTTTGTACGGGCGATCCGCATCAGGACGTCTCTTCCGCAGTATGAAAATTCCGATCACGGTGAGGATGTAGAACACCAGCACAGAGAAGATCACATAGTCGAGCAGGTCACCGTATGTTCCCGAGAGACACAGCAGACCAGCCCACACCCCCTGGATGATGAGCGCCGTCGTGGGAACCGAGCGGTTACTGAGCTCCCCGACCTTCTTAAAGAACACCCCATCCCTTGCCATGGCGTAGTACACTCTCGCCCCGGCAAGTATCAGGCCGTTGTTGCACCCAAACGTCGAGACCATGATCAACACAGCCATGATGACGGCTGCCGGTTCGCCAAAGACCATGGTAACTGCGGCTGTCCCGACCCGGTCCGAGCTGGCAAACTGGATACCCCGTCCAAGAGTATTCGTTGCCTCGGGCGATCCGAGCACCGGCAACACCATAATATAGGCAACATTTGCTAGGAGATACAGGAACGTTACAATACCCGTTCCAAGCACCAAACTAAGGGGTATGTTGCGCTTCGGATTAATGACCTCCCCTGCAGTGAATGTGATGTTATTCCACGCATCACTCGAAAACAACGAGCCGACCATCGAGGTCCCGATCGCTGCGAGGATCATCAGCCCGGAGAGCGATTCGACCGAAACAATCTTTCCCTCCGACATGCTTGTCCACGTCGCGTCCCAGAAATGTGCGAGGTTGGCATCAATAGCCTCGGCGTTGCGGCCGATGAATATTCCGAGGAGAATGAGCCCGACCAGCGCCGCGGTCTTGGCTGTCGTGAACACATTCTGGACGAATTTACCTTCTCTCAATCCGCGGGAATTCACATACGTCAGGATGGCAACGCTGAGGATCGCTATGAGCTGGGCGGCGGACACATGGAATCTTCCAATGTCCAGAAGAATGACCTGTTCACCGAGCGATGGGACAAGAACTGCCGTGAAGCGCGCGAATGCTACAGCCACAGCAGCAATCGTTCCTGTCTGAATCACCAGGAACAACGTCCAGCCATAGAGAAACCCGACGAGGGGATTATAGGCCTCACGCAGATAGACGTACTGCCCGCCGGCGTGCGGCATCATGCCGGCGAGTTCGCCATAGCTCAACGCACCTATCACGGTGATGAGGCCCGTAATGAGCCACACAACAAGCAAAAGGCCGGGTGAGCCAACGGTCCGGGCAATGTCGGAGCTCACGATGAAAATGCCCGATCCGATCATCGAACCGATCACGATCATGGTGGAGTCGAGAAGCCCGAGCCCTCGTTTAAACTCACCTTCCGTGCGATCTGTCATAGCGTTGCCCGTCCATATAATGATCCGGGCGCCCTGATGAGTGGGCGCCCGGAGATTTGAGAGCAATCAGACGATTACGCAATCTTTTGAACGTGACTGTGAGCTTTGCCGTACACAAAGTAGATGACGAGCCCGATAGCAAGCCAGATCAGGAGACGCTCCCAGGTTACCGCCGGAAGACTCAGCATGAGGTACATGGAAACCACAATGCCCGCGATCGGCGTGAAAGGAATCCACGGCGTTTTAAAAGGACGATGTAGCTCCGGCTTTCTTATCCGTAGTATCCAAGTACCGGCCGAAACGATAACGAACGCCAGGAGTGTTCCGATGGAAACGAGGTGGCTGAGGTCGCTGATAGGAAGAAGCGCCGGGAGAAATGCAACCAGCAGGCCGACTACGATTGTCGAGACATAGGGTGTCCGGAACCGCGGATGAATCTTTCCAGCCCACTTGGGCAGAAGACCGTCGCGGGACATCGAATAGAACACGCGTGATTGTCCGAGGAGCATCACGAGCATAACGGTCGCCAGACCGAAGATGGCGCCCGCCTTCACCAGGAAACTCCCCCACGGAAGACCAGCCTCGTCGATACCGACTGCAACGGGATCCGGAACATTGAGTCTTGTGTAGTTGACCATTGCGGTCAGGATGCCTGCCACAAGAATATAGAGGATCGTGCAGATAACGAGCGATCCAAGAATGCCGATCGGCATATCCCGTTGAGGATTTTTTGCTTCCTGGGCCGCAGTCGATACTGCGTCAAACCCGATGTAGGCGAAGAAGACAACCGCCGCACCGGTTGCAATGCCTGAGATGCCAAAATATCCGTAGGTACCGGTGTTTTCGGGAATGAAGACGCTCCAGTTTGCTTTTGCGATATCGGGGTGTTGAATGATGTAAACAAGCCCGATGCCGATGAACACGAGCACGATGGCCACTTTTACGACAACGATCGCAGAGTTGAAGTTCGCCGATTCTTTGATACCGATGACAAGAATGGCAGAGACAAGGAGGACCACCACAAATGCCGTCAGATTGAATACTCCGACCGCCATCGGAAGTCCTTCGATGTTCGTCCCGGCTGCCAGCGTGGTGACAGCTGTCCAACGCTCGTTGATGAAGACGAGTTCTGTGCCCGGAGTGGCTGTTAGCGAAGGGGGAATGTAGACGCCAAAATCCTGTAGAAAACTCACGAAGTAGCCGCTCCATCCGGAGGCAACGGTGGCGGCACCGAGAGCATATTCCAGCACGAGATCCCATCCGATAATCCACGCGAACAACTCACCGAGTGTAGCATAGCCGTACGTGTAGGCGGATCCGGCAATTGGAATCAGGGACGCAAACTCTGCATAACAAAGTCCGGCGAACGCACATGCAATACCGGCCAGAACAAAGGAGAGGATAATGGCAGGGCCTGCATGTTGGGCAGCCGCCTGTCCGGTAAGCACAAATATGCCCGCACCAATGATCGCACCAATGCCGAGCGTGATGAGGTTGACCGGTCCAAGGGCTCGTTTTAGGCTGTGTTCACCCGTCTCCGAAGCCTCATTGAGGAGAAGCTCCATGGGCTTTGTAACAAAGAGGCGAGACAATGCAGAATCCTGATTACTCATGCTGCGGACCTCCTATAGTGAAGAAAGTGAGATTCTACGGGCGTAAAAAGGCGTGATGTCGTCAATTCTAATTGTTTTTGGCCTCGGAAACAAGGGAATACTGCCCCGCTGAAATGCAGAAGCCGTCCGAGTTACACTCGGACGGCTTCGCAATACATACTCTCAGTGGAAAGGGCGCTCAGATAAACAGCGGCGCCAAAACCAGTGTGATCGTGCTCAGGAGTTTGATGAGGACGTGAAGCGACGGTCCCGCCGTGTCCTTGAATGGGTCACCGACTGTATCACCAACGACCGATGCTTTGTGAGCTTCAGAGCGCTTGCCGCCATACAAGCCGGTTTCAATGAGCTTCTTGGCATTGTCCCAAGCCCCTCCCCCGTTGTTCATGAAAAGGGCCATCAGAATGCCGGTGATCGTGGCAACCATAAGATAACCGCCTATCACTTCGGCACCTGAGGCACCATCTGCCGGGCTTCCCGTGAGCACATAGAGCCATCGGAATCCGATGCCGACTGCGAGCGTCATGAACACAACCAGCAACCCGGGCACGACCATCTCTTTCAACGCGGATTTGGTGACGATGTCGACGCACTGACCATAATCCGGCTTTGATGTTCCATCCATGATCCCGGGATTGTTTTTGAACTGTTCGCGTACGTTATTGATGACCGCGTAGGCCGCACGTCCGACAGCTTTGATGGCAAGCGACGAGAACACCATCACCAGCATCGCACCCAACATGGCTCCGACGAAAACCGCGGGCTTTGAGAGGTCGATGTATCGAAGATCCAATCCATAGTTCCGGACTTCGTCGAAGAATGCGCTGAACAGAAGAAACGCTGCCAGGCCGGCCGAGCCTACGGCATACCCTTTCGTCAGCGCCTTGGTGGTGTTTCCCACCGCGTCGAGACGATCTGTCTTCTTTCTGATTTCCTCGGGCTGCTGGCTCATCTCAACGATACCGCCGGCGTTGTCGGTAATCGGACCAAACGTGTCCATCGCGAGGATGTAAGCAGCTGTGCCCAGCATACCCATCGTCCCGACTGCCGTCCCGAACAACCCCGCATGCGCCAGACCGGAGAATTGTCCCAGCAGATAGGTTGCCATGATGGCGACGCCAATCACCAGTACCGGCAATCCCGTCGATTCCATGCCAACGGCAAGCCCGGAAATGATAGTTGTTGCGGGACCGGTCTGGGATGCTTCTGCAATGAATTTTGCGGGACGGTGCGTGTAGTCAGTGTAGTACTGCGTGATGAACACGAATGCTACGGAGGTGAGTACGCCAATGACGCCGCAGAGAAAGAAGTTGAAATAGTGCTCGACGCCAAGCAACCATCTCGAAGCAAAGAAGAATCCGATCATCGCAAGCACGGATGTCACATAGTAGCCCCGGTTCAACGCCTTCATCGGGTCTTCTGTTTCATTCGTTTTGACAACCATGATTCCGACGGCCGAGGCGATAATGCCGAATGCACGGGCAACCAGCGGAAACAGGAGCACGCCAACCATCGTTATGCTGTGGCTCTCGAAATAACTCGTATTCGACATGTAGAGACCCGCTGCCAGAATCATAGCACCGATATTTTCGGCGGCTGTCGATTCGAAAAGGTCGGCGCCGCGGCCGGCACAGTCACCGACGTTGTCACCGACAAGGTCTGCGATCACAGCGGGATTGCGCGGATCATCTTCCGGAATTCCAGCCTCTACTTTGCCAACAAGGTCTGCACCGACATCGGCAGCCTTCGTGTAGATGCCGCCGCCCAGTTGGGCAAACAAGGCGACGAAGCTCGCTCCGAATCCGTAACCGACGATGAGGAGTGGAACCTTGGCCAGGTCCTTCGTGACTCCAAGTGCTTCGACAATGGCGAACAGGCCGGCCACACCAAGCAAACTCATCGCGACGACAAAAAATCCCGAGACAGCTCCGCCGCGCAATGCGGTCTGGAGCGCCCCGTTGATTCCCGTCATTGCTTCGGACGCCGTTCGAATATTCGTGCGGATGGCAATCCACATTCCCATATATCCCGCAGCGACGGAACATGCAGCACCCAGGAGGAATGACAACGTCGTCCAGAATGCCAGGGCAGCAGGACCGGCAGGATCGTGCTCGGTTGGCGTTCGAGCGAAGGCATAGAGAATGTAAATCAGGGCGGCGAGAGCGAGAGCAAGAATCGCGATCGTCCGGTTCTGCCGTCGCAGAAACGCTTCTGCACCGGTCTTGATTGCGTCAGAGATCTCCCGCATACGGGCTGTTCCGACACCCCGCCTCATGACATCCCGAACAAGGTAGAGCGCAAAGAGCAGGCCGAGGACACTTATTCCCAAAACAAGGCTCAATTCCATAAGTCCCTCAAATGTCCTTCCATTACTGAACTAGATTATTGGCGAGCGGAGGGGATTCCGCTCGATATAAGGGGAGAACAATCTACAAAATTTTCCTGAATTTCGAAATTCTAATTTCCGGGAAGATTCAGGTTTGGCGGGTTTGCTGCACTCAGGAGGCCGGCTTGAACTCCCCTTCCCACCGGGCTATGACAACGGTAGCAAGGCAGTTACCAACGACATTGACCATCGTCCTGCCCATATCCATCAGCTGGTCGACGCCAAGCAGCACGGCTACGCCTTCAAGCGGGAGGCCGAAGCTGGAGAGCGTTCCTGCCAGGACCACCAGGGCTGCCCGTGACACACCGGCAACGCCTTTGCTCGTAAGCATGAGAGTCACGACAATGATCAGTTGTTCACCGAAGGAGAGATCGATTCCCGCTGCCTGTGCCACGAAGATCGCAGCGAGTGAAAGGTAAAGAGATGTTCCGTCAAGATTGAAACTGTATCCGGTCGGGATGACAAATGAGACAATCCGCCGCGGCACACCAAGCGCTTCCATGGCCTGCATCGCCTTGGGGAGCGCCGCCTCCGAACTGGTGGTTGAGAAAGCGATAAGCGCCGGTTCCTTCACGGCGTTGTAGAATGCCCTGAGCGGCACCTTTGCTATGACCGCCACCGTACCGAAGACGAACACCACAAAAATCGTCAGCGCAATGTAGAGAGCGACGACGAGCAACCCAAGGTTGATCAAAACCGACATGCCTTTGTTTCCTACCGTGAAAGCGATCGCGGCCGCGACACCGATAGGTGCATACTTCATGACAATGTTCGTGAACTTAAACATCGTTTCAGCGAGAGAATCACAGAACGTCAGAATGACGTCTCGCTTTTCCTTTGCCAGCATCGCAAGAGCGAAGCTGAAAATGAGCGTGAAGACGACAACCTGGAGCACTTCTCCATTCGCCGCTGCCTCAAAGAAACTCTGGGGAAACACGTGCGTCAGCACATCTCCAAACGACTGTTTCTTCGCGACCAATTCTCCGGCATCCGCCGCCGGCTGCAAACTGGCACCGACGCCCGGCTTCATGATGTTCACGACCGCCAGGCCAATAAACAGCGCAATGGTGGTCACGACCTCAAAATAGACGAGTGCCTTGACGCCCATCCTCCCGACCTGTTTCAAATCCCCATGTCCCGCGATACCGACGACCAGCGTGGCGAAGATCAGCGGAGCGACGATCGACTTGATCATCCTGAGGAAAATGGTGCTCAGCGGTTTGAGCGTGACGGAGAACTCAGGTGCAAGCCAACCGAGCAGCAACCCGACTCCCATCCCCACAAATATCCATTGCGTCAGAGAGAGTTTGAGGTGTTTCATTGGTTCATTCTAGTCTTGTGAATTCTCAATGAGAGTCTAGTGCCAGTTCTAGAGAGTATTCTTGCGCTTCTTGTTATTGGTTCTCACCGCAGAGCCGCAGAGGACGCTGAGCAACGCGGAGTATAACTGCAATTGTCCTCTGCGATTCTCTGCGAACTCAGCGTCTCTGAGATGAAAACTACAATATGATTTGTTTGAAACAGCACAAGTATATATCTCAATAGACAAGGATCAGGTTGCCGCGTCAAACTCCTTTTCGCGTTTCTTTGCGCCCTTGGCGGTTATATTTTTACCGCGAACACCGCCAAGAGGCGCTAAGAGGATTTCTGCTCTGACGACGGTGGAGCAGAGGGAGACATCTTCGTCCAGTAGTAATAGAACGGCAATGAGATCACCAGCAGGACGATCCCGATCACCGCGTTGCGCGTGTCTTCAACAAGCGTATTATAGAGGAACCATGTTGCGATAGCAACAAACAACAAGGTTGCGTACGGATATCCCCATGCTTTGTAAGGCCGTTCTGCGTTTGGCATTTTCTTCCGCAGGATAATGACGCTCACGGCCGTCATCGCATAGAATCCCCAGGAGCCAAACACGACATAGGAAGTGATCTGATCGTAGGTCCCGCTGAACGTCAGGAGAGAGCCCCAAACACCAAGCACGATGATTGCTATATACGGACTATGATGTTGCGGATGGACCTTTCCAAATGCGCGGGAAAATGTTCCATCGGCTCCTGCGGCATAAATCGAACGCGGCCCGCCGAGCAGCATACCATTCGTCGTCCCGAACGTCGAACACATGATGCCGATGACAATTAACGATGCTCCGACCGGACCGAGGACGGTTTGGGCGACCTCTGCGGCAATCCTCGGTGATCCCTGCATCGATTGGATGGGAATGGCATAAGCGAACGCGAGGTTTGCAGAGATGTACAGAACGATGATCGCGAGCGTGCCGAAAAGCAGCGAGAGAGGGATATTCCGGCCCGGATTCCTGAATTCACCGGCTGTCAGCGTTACATCGATCCAGCCGTCGTAAGCCCAGAGCGCGGATATCATCGCAAGACCGAACGCCGCCGTCATCTGGCTTGTCCATTGATCCGGCCACCATGGAAGATAGTTGGCGGTCGTCCCCTTCCCTGAAAAAACCACGGCAAGGATGAGTCCGACAAGCGCAACGACTTTAGCCGTCGTGAAGATATTCATGACCCAGCCGCCGAACTTCACGCCGCGCACGTTTATGAACGTGACGAGTGCAATTGTCGCCATCGCCACGATCTGAATCCAGCCGAACGAAAACTCCATTGGGTGCCCAAAGAGAGACCACTCCCCTTTGAGCATGGCGTGTTCGGGACTCAGCGCCGGGATGAAGTAGCCGAGGTAAGTCGCGAACGCAACAGCGATCGCTGCCGCAGAGCCCGCCTTGTTGATGAAGTAATCGTTCCAGCTGAACAGGAATCCCCAGACACGGCCGAAGCTGTGCTTCAGATAGACATAGGGACCGCCTGCCTGAGGAAGCACAGAACTGAGCTCAGCTAGCGTCAGAGCACCGAACAGTGTCAGAAGTCCCGCCACCACCCAGACGAGAAGGATCGGCCCCATTGCCTGGAGATGACCGGCGATCGTCGCGGGCACGATGAATATCCCCGATCCGATGATGACGCCCATGTGGATCGACATTCCCTCGCGTAACCCAAGCACACGAAGCAGCTGCGGCTGCCCGGAATCAGGTTTGACGGTGGGCTCGCTCATCGACCGGCTCCTTGTCGGTTTGTTCTCAGGCGACTCTTCCAGAATCCGTACGTGAAGTACAGCACCAGTCCCGCGAGCAGCCAGATGCCGAACCGGATCCACGTAATCAGCGGCAGGCCCATCATAAGATAGAAGCACATGGCGATACCCATTAACGGCACCCACGGTACGAAAGGCGTCTTGAAAACGCGCGGCCGGTCAGGATCCGTAGAGCGCAGAATGATGATGCCGGCACAGACGAGCACAAAGGCGAACAATGTGCCGATGTTCGTCAGCTCGACGATCTCATTGATGTTGGCCACGGACGCGACCACGGCGACGACAACACCCGTCCAGATCGTGGTGACATGCGGCGTCTGGTACTTGGGATGGACTTTGGCGAAGTACTTCGGGAGCAGTCCGTCGCGTGACATCGAGAAGAAGATTCGCGGCTGGCCGAGCTGGAACACGAGAAGAACCGCCGTCATCGAGATCACTGCACCGAGTGAGATAATTCCCGCCACCCAGTTCATTCCAAGTCTTGCGAACACCGCCGCAAGAGGATCTGCGACACCGAGTTGATTCCACGGCTCGATACCGGTGAGCACGGCAGCGGTCGCGATGTAGATGACCGTGCAAACCACGAGTGATCCGATGATGCCGATCGGCATGTCGCGGCCCGGATTCTTGCACTCTTCCGCAGCCGTGGATATCGCGTCAAAACCGATGAATGCAAAGAAGATAAGGCTCGCTCCGGTCCATACGCCCGCAAACCCGTTGGGCATGAACGGCGACCAGTTGTCCGGCTTGACGTAGAATGCGCCCACCCCGATGAAGAACAAGAGGATGACGAGTTTGAGCGCCACCATGATATTGTTTGCGCGGGAGGATTCCTTGATACCTCGAACCAGAATCCACGTGACAGCAGCGACAATCGCGATCGCGAGAAAATTGAAAATGATGGGAATACCAATAAACGTCGGATGGCTCTGCCATGCCTCAAACGGAAGCGCCATATCGAGCGAAGCCTGGCCTCCGGCTGCAGCAACGGCCTCCGCGGCCTGGTGCGCCGAACGATAGTCGACGGCCAGCCACGCCGGAATGTGCATACCCAAACCTTCGAAGAGTTGTCTGAAGTAGGCCGCCCATGCAATTGCGACGGCGACATTCCCGACGGCGTATTCAATGATGAGGTCCCACCCGATGATCCACGCTACGAGTTCCCCGAGCGTGGCATATGAGTAGGTGTAGGCACTGCCGGAGATTGGGACAAGCGCGGCGAATTCCGCGTAACAGAGGGCGCAGAATCCGCAGGCGATGGCGGTGATAATGAAGGAGAGCATGACACCCGGACCCGCACCAAGATGGCTGGGACCTCCGGCGGCAGCCGTCCCGATGACGGCAAAAATGCCCGTGCCGATGATCGCGCCGATTCCGAGTGACACGAGGTCGATTGCGCCGAGCGAACGCTTGAGATGAGTCTCGGTTGACCGCTCTGCATCTTCCGTGATGCGGTCGAGGGTCTTTCTGCGAAAGATCTGTGTCGCCATTCTATGTTCCGTCAAGAAGGTGGGAAAGATCGAGAACAGACGTCCCCGGAATGGTGGTGTTTGTTCGCATCCCGGGAAAAAACATCAGCCAGGTCGGCTTAGAGGCTCATTGCATTACAAAAACTCTGCAAAGGATAGTAATTATTGTTGGAATGTCCAAGGAGAAAGTAGTAGGAGTGACCCCGACTGGCTGAGGAACATGGCTCTGAGGGTTCAATCAAGAAATGGCGCGACTTTCGTAGCTATCAAACATTCAAAATAGCGGGATGCCGTAGAGCGGCAAAAGACACCCCGCCAAAAAGCGTGGCGGGCAAGCAAGGCACGGAGGTTTCTGAAAGCAAGAGAATTCCAAGAGGTTTTCTTTGTGTCTTTGTGACTTCGTGGCAAGCCTCATTTCTTCAAGTGAGCAGTTAGCCGCCGAAGATGACGAGCTGAACTTCTTCCGGAAGAAGATTGCTAAGGGCGCGCATGACGCTACCCTTGAGTGCGTACTCGAGGCGGCTGCGATGCTGAGCACCGATGATGACTCTTTCAACACCAAGAGTAGCGGCCTGTTCGGTGATCGTATACCCGACATCGTAGCTCGGGATCTGGACGGAGCGATAGTCGATACCGGCCTCTGAACAAATGCGTTCAATCTGCTGTTCCTGGCCGTTCGTCGGCATTTCCAGTTGGGCCGGCAATGCACCAACGGCAATTTCCTTCACACGGAGAATAAAGAGGAATGCGTTCCGGTACTTCGCCTCCTCAATCGCAAACCGGATCAGCTTCTCATTCGCATCCTTCAGCGCCAACAGATACTTCCTGCTGGGAATAGCCCGGCGACGCCGGCTGACGACGGGGGCCGGAGGCGCAGGCACGGCTTCTTCGACAGGAACTGGCACCGCGGCACGGGCCTTGGCGATCGCCCTCGCACTCAAGCCGGCTATGAGAATGGCTGACGCAAAGAGGGCTGCCTCGATCTTGTTGACCGCAATCGAGATCTCGATGAGCAGCAGGACAGTTGCCGAGATCATCATAAACAGCCGCAGCACCGGTTTTATGCTGATGCTCTTGTCCGTCGCTGTCGATCCAAGATTGATCGTCATTGCCCCCACAACGCCGATCGCATAAAGGTGAGCCAGAGTCTCAACATCCCCGACGAGCAAGAGAACCAGGATCGGAATGACCGTCGAGGCGACGAGAGGGACGACCGGAACTCCGTGTCTGTTGAGCATCCTCAGAGATGAAGGGAGCTCCTTGTCCACGGACATCAGGAATTGCACCGAAATGAGCCCATTGAGAGCTGTATTGCCGGCGGATATTAAAAGCACTCCGAGTGAGGCCGCCACAACCCAGCCAAACCATTCGCCGACGTAATGTTGCCCGAGGAACCGAATCATGTCTTCCAGATGGTCGCCGGGTGTGAGATTCTGAACCGCCAGCATGGCCATTCCAAGGAAGCCGTTCACGATGAGAACCTTTGTAAGGACGGACAGAATGGCACGGCGCGAGTCTCTTGTGGGATCTTTCATCAAGCCTGTCATGTTCGAGATCGCCTCGATACCGGAAAGGCTCAGGACAAAGCCCGTGAAAATTCCCCAGTTATGAAAGAACCCTCCTTGTGGCTGGTCAATGCGCGGAGAAGAAAGGGCCGTCGGGGCAGATGCGACAACTATAATGAGGAGTGTCAGAACGGTGACCGCCGTTATCACTAATGCAAGTCCACCTGAATGCTTCGGTCCAAACCAGTTGATGGCCGCGATCACGCAGATGATCACGATCGCCCACATCACAGGATTCTCGGCGCCGAAATAGTGGCAGGCATCCAGGATGGAGAGCGCCATTGTTACAATGTAGTCTGCCGCCAGGAGGAGCGCACCCACGACGGCCAGCAACTTCGACCGATGATAGACGGAGCCGTAGACGCCGCCGCCGTTGGGATAAAGCCGGCAAATGGTAACATAGTTGATGGCGACGAGGCTCGTCAGGACCATCATGGCGGAGAGATGCCAGAAACTGCTATACCCCGCGAGGGCGAATCCGATGCCCATCACGTAGGCAACGCTGGTACCCCAATCTCCATCAAGAATGGCGGCACTGCGGAGCCAGCCGAGAACACGCGGACGGCTGGTTGCCAGGCGAGTGACTCCATGCGGAGTCGATGAGATGTCAGAACCTTCAGAGGACAACGTTCATGCTCGACACAATAGAAAATTCAGAAGCCGGGGTTTT
>Ga0209211_10007230_pt1 | contig 15662 bp, 13 predicted proteins | sample RifGroA2_FD_183992 | JGI IMG/M metagenome (GOLD analysis project Ga0209211, IMG submission 183992) | Groundwater microbial communities from Rifle, Colorado, USA - Groundwater A2 (SPAdes) (version 2) | ecosystem: Environmental > Aquatic > Deep subsurface > Groundwater | place: Rifle, Colorado... | reverse complement strand
CCGCAGGCCGCGAACATTTACCCGAACGAAGGCGACGGTTGTTTATGTAAATTTCGCCTTCGTGAGCAATTTTTTAGAAAGAGAATAACGTTGCTCTCGGAATTCTCATACCATCTTGAACTGAATGAGGGGGAGAGAGTTTTGTTTGTTGTAGATAGAGATACATTAATCATAAAGAAAGTTGATACTGAAAAGACCTGGGCAGAAATAACAAATCCTTTGAGAGAAGCAATGGCTAAAACCGATCTTAAGGAATCTGATGCTGTTGATATTGTTCATAGATTCAGAAAGGCAAAGAAGTTGAAAAATGAAAATAACAACTGATACGAACATCCTAATTTCGGCTACTTTCTGGAAAGGCGACTCTCTAAAAATTATTAATTTGGTGGAAGAAGGCAAGATAGAATTATTCTTTCACAGGAAATAATTGAAGAGTTTGAGAAAGTCCTTAATTATGGGGAAATACGGGATAAGATCAAAGATCGAAACTTAGAGATGAGGCGCACAGTAGAAGAAATTATTACCTTGTCAAATATGGTCATTCCCAAAAGAAAATTAGACCTTGTGAGAAGCGATCCAGATGATAATAAGATCATAGAGTGCGCTCTCGAAGGAAAAGTAGATTATATTGTGACTAATGATTCTCACTTATTAGATTTGAGAGAATTTGAAGGTATTAAGATAATACGGCCTGATGATCTTCTGAAGATTGTTGGTAATCAATAATATTTTTTATCTTTACTCCATGAAAAGGTATAATTTCTTTTATAGTCTTGCTTTGTATGGCTAGAAGTCGCTTTTTTATTATTCCCTGAAGTCCAGTAATCCTAATATTGTTTTTTAGGTTTCTTTTCTTGGATGATTTCTTAAGTTGAAGAATAAGCCCTATCCATTCTTGTTGCTCATATACTGACAGTCTTAAAATACCTTGTGTTATTGGCTAGCATAAAAAAAGCGGAATAAATCCTGGGAAAAAGAGACGATTATTTTCTTCTAAAATATAGAATGCTGGATACTTCTAATCTAGTCGGTAGCTAATTTAACAGGAGTAGTGACCTAGGGTCTTCCCTTACAATAAACATAAAGCTCACCGCAACAATCTCCTGCAAGGGCGTAACCCTTTTCCCATACTTTCAGTCTTTCTTCTACGCGCGCTATATGCCCCTCTCTATGGAAAAACGGATTTGGTTTTGTCAAGAGCAATCGTGCCAAAAGCCACGCATCTTCGCCTACACTTTCTATTGCAGAATCCCTAGCTGTTTCGTTAATTAGACTTAGAGTCTCGTTACTGAGATCCACAAGCAGGTTAGAAATTGTGAGTGTGACTTCCTTGGTCAAACCTCCCGGTCTATTTGGAACTAGGTCTTCCTCCACCATATATTCCCTTTTATCGAAAAGCTTTCTATTCCACTCCCAGTTTGCCACTAAAGATCTTATCGCTTCTTGTGCAGTATAGCATGCAGCCCAAGCCACATTTGAAATAAAATCATCTCCAAAAATCTCACAATCCTGGACTGCTATCAACCTAGATATATTTTGAAGATACGGCTTATTCTCTTCTCCTTGTCTCATATCAATATTGTCTAATTCTTTCTGGGCTAGATGCCACGCATCTCCCCAAGTTGGAGCATAAAACATCTTCCAATCAAGGTTCGGCCTTCTATCTGGCTGGAGATATCTTATTTGCCCTATACGATTAACTAGATTCTTAAGAGCCAAATTATCAGATGAAGATAACCGTCTCTGCGGCATTCCTGCAAAATATACTTCTGTAGCCATTCTTAAGTTTGTTTAAATAGATTATTAAATATTATTATCTCGTATTTTTCTAATTCGTATTTTAACATCAAAAATCACATTTATCGAAGTAATATCCGTCTATGAAGGGAGCGAACGTCGTGAGTCAAATGTGATTGAAAAGAGGGAATTTTACATATATGGGGCAAGCGTCTTGGCGGAGAATCAGAATTTTTTCTACTAATAATTCTAAGCACGCAAAAAGCAAATGTTTATATGGGGTAATAAGTAGGGAATAATAGTAATGGAGGTCTACAAATGAACGGAAAAGTAAAGTTTTTTAACGAAACCAAAGGTTTTGGATTCATAGCTGCTGAGGATGGAAAAGAGTATTTTGTACATAGCAGTAGCTTGAATGACGGCGTTTCTATTGGCGAAGGCGATTCAGTCACATTCGAAATAGAACAAGGCGATAAAGGTCCAAAAGCAGTCAAAGTTTCTAAGAATTAACCCTGTTTGGGCAATCTAACAGGCAAAATAGCCTGAAAAGGTTAGAATTCTTGAGTATAAACCTTTATAACACTTTTATCTTTATTTTTATATGGAACTTTTAAAGGTAGTTAACATACTCGATGATGAGTTTGATGTTGAAAATGTAAAAGATGATTGGTCTTGGATGTTTGATGACCTCTTTGTGAGAAAATCAGTGGATTCTTTTAGAAGAGAGAAGAAGAATACAGGTTTATTAATTGCAAATTCACACGAGGTAAATAAGATATATACTGCTTTCTCTCCAAGCAGGTATGTTCTTGAAGAAATACAATTGAAGGGGATAGTAAATGTGCTTCTTGTTGTCAAGCACCCTTTTGATTGGGATGGAAGGAGAAATGGGAGAGGATTTATTCATTTTACAGAAAGAGATTATCAAATAATGGAAAGCATGGGGACTTCTATATATTCCCTTCATGTACCTTTAGACAAAAATCGGAATGATAAGGTAGTTTCTACAGCCTATGCTTTTGCCAAAGTAATTAAGATGAGGACAGAACGCGAATTCGCCTTAGATTCTTCTAATCCAAATATTCTTTTAGGGCTTATTGGGAAAGTAAACGAGGCTAAATTGAGTGCGCTTGTAAAAAGACTTAACTCAACTTTAGATTATAAGGTAAAGGTAATGAAAGCAATGGATAATGTTGGAAAAGTGGCGATAGTAACTGGCGGAGGATTTGTGCCTGAAATTGTTCAGGAAGCGAAAGATAACGGAGTAACCACTTTTATTACAGGAGTAATAACACCCAACGCTTCAGAATATTCAAGGAAGAATTATAAGAAAACTTTTTTAGGAATAAGAAAGATGGGGCTGAATATTCTTGGATGTTCTCATTATCTGACGGAAAAGTGGTCGATGGAACTTTCTTTGCCTTACTTTTCCAAGGTCTGCAAGGCAGAGTTTATAGAAGACAAAGAAGCTTTGAATCTTCTTGAATAAGCGTCTGTATGCGATGGTCTTTTTTTGGATAACCTAAATTATAGGCCTACGCACTTACTTAGAATTATGAAGTAGAAAATAAGAGAGCCGGTTCAATTATAAGGGGCTTGCAAACTGCAGTTACCGCATGTCTGGGGGATAGACGTTGATGATGAGTATTGGGGCGATAGTTATGTAATAAGTTGCAGGGCTGCTGAAAGCACTAACTTGCAAATAATTTTATCTTCTGCTATATATAAATAATTTATCATCGAGGCTTTACGAAGCTACTCTTACGGACATACCATAGCTTTATAAAATGACTTTTGCGTATAAGCTATATGGGAAACTTTAGAGAAGGCAGTAGAGGAGGATTTAATCGAAATCGCTCTAGTGGAAGCTTTAGAGGCGGATTTGGCGGAGGAGGCCGAGATAGAGGAGATAGGGGCGGGCGAGGAGACCGAGATCATTCTAGGATGTATAATGTTGTATGCAGTAAATGCGGAAGCAGATGCCAGGTTCCATTCAAGCCAACAGGAGAAAAGCCAGTCTTTTGCAGCGATTGTTTTAGGCAGAATGAGGGATCGAGCAATAATTTTAGACCTGGAAATGCAAGAGAAAGCAGACAATCAGAGGTTTCTGGAGGTCAATTGAATGAAATCAATGCCAAACTTGATAAAATTCTTTTGGTTCTACAGAATTTAGAAATTGATACTAGTGATGATTTAGAAGAAGATTCTGAGGATGATTAATTTTTTGTGATTGTCCGAAGGCAAGGAATAAGAAAAGTATCTTGAAGTATATAAATTATAAGAGGCTTGCAAACCGTAGTTATCTCATGTCTGGAGGATAGACGTTGATGATGAGTATTGGGGCGATAGTTATGTAATAAGTTGCAGGGCTGCTGAAAGCACTAACTTGTTGTGATTGTGAGGGGTGAAGCACAACAAATTACCGAGGAGAAAAGCTTATAACCTCTTAATTACTGAAAAATGTTCTAGACTTTTATGAAAGACATTATAATCAGGGGAGCGAGAGAGCATAATCTGAAGAACATTAATGTAGTCTTGCCCAGGGATAAATTCATTGTTATAACAGGATTATCAGGATCAGGAAAGAGCACGCTTGCTTTTGATACATTATATGCGGAAGGGCAAAGAAGATATGTCGAATCATTAAGCGCTTACGCAAGGCAGTTCTTAGGAGTCATGAATAAGCCTGATGTTGATTCCATAGAAGGTTTATCTCCTGCTATTTCAATTGAGCAAAAGACTACTTCAAATAATCCCAGAAGCACTGTTGGAACAGTAACTGAAATATATGATTACTTAAGGTTATTATATGCTCGAGCAGGTATTCCCCACTGTCCTGAGCATAAGATAAGAATTGAGGCTCAATCAGCAGAGCAGATAGCTAATAGGGTGACGGAGGAACATAAGGGAGAAGCTATAATACTTGCCCCGATTGTAAGACAGAAGAAAGGGACGTATGAACAGCTTATTTCTGATTTGGCTAAGGACGGATATACTAGAGTAAGAGTAAATGGAAAGATAGTAAGAACTGATGAGAAAGTAAAACTTGATAGATATAAGAAGCATGATATTGAGGTAGTTATAGATAGAATATCATTTGATGATAAATCTAGGGTAATTGAAAGCGTTGAAAAAGCACTTGCAAAGGGCCAGGGATTGATGATTGTTGCAGGCGCAAAGGATTCTTTATATTCTTCCAGCATGGCTTGTCCAATATGCGGGATCTCATTTGAAGAACTTCAGCCCAGGATGTTCTCTTTTAATAGTCCATTTGGAGCGTGCGATGATTGCAAGGGCTTAGGAGTAAAAATAGAGTTTGATCCTCAGTTGATAATTCCTGACAAGGGCAAGAGCATAATGGAAGGGGCTATTGCAATATATGGGAAAATGGATTTAAGTTGGAGGGGGCAACAATTGCAGGTAGTTGCAAAGAAAAACGGATTTACATTGTTTACTCCCATAAGTAATCTTAATTCCTCTCAATTGAATGTTCTTTTATACGGGAGCAATGAACCGATAAGGGGAAGATGGTCTACGGGGGCTAACATGAATTTTGGTTCAGGATGGGAGGGATTGATACCTCAATCAGATAGATTGTATAAAAACACTGAATCTGAATGGAGAAAGCAAGAGTTTGAAAAATACATGAGATCTACTCCTTGTTTAACCTGTCATGGAAAAAGGCTAAAAGAAAAAGTTTTAGCAGTAACAATAAGGGATAAATCTATCATTGATATTAGCGATTTATCTATTGCAAGGGCTATGGAATTTTTTGATGATTTAATTTTAAGCAAGAAAGAAGCAGAGATTGCTAAATTAATACTTAAGGAAATTAAATCAAGACTGAAGTTTTTGAGTGATGTGGGATTGGGGTACTTAAATATGTCCAGGCAAGCAGGAACTTTATCTGGCGGCGAGGCGCAGAGGATAAGGCTTGCTACTCAGATTGGATCTAATTTGATGGGCGTATTATATATTTTAGATGAACCTTCTATAGGGCTCCATCAGAAAGATAATATGAAGCTTATTGAGACTCTGCATAGGCTAAGGGATTTAGGAAATACTTTAATCGTAGTGGAACACGATGAAGATACAATAAGAAGAGCAGACTATGTGGTTGATATGGGGCCTGGAGCAGGAATACATGGCGGGAAGATAATTGCAACAGGCACGCCTGAAGAGATAATTAGGAATGAAAATTCAATTACCGGACTATATTTATCTGGAAAGAAGAAGATTGTCTTGCCTAAGAGAAGAAGAGAGCTTAAGGGGGAGATGATTCTTAAGGGATGCAGTGAAAACAACCTAAAAAATATCGATGTAAAAATTCCTTTAGGAGTATTAACTTGCTTAACTGGAGTGTCAGGGTCTGGAAAATCAACATTACTGGAAGATATAATTTATAGGGGAATGATGAAAAAATTGCATGAATCTAATGTTATTCCTGGAAAGCATAAAGGTATTGAAATTAACGGAGAAATAGATAAGGTGATCGTTATTGATCAAAGCCCTATTGGAAGAACTCCTAGAAGCAATCCTGCAACATACATAAAAGTATTTGATGATGTAAGGAACTTGTTTGCTATGACTCGGGAGGCAAAGATAAGAGGATATGGGCCTGGAAGATTTTCTTTTAATGTTGAGGGCGGAAGATGCGAAAAATGCCAGGGGGATGGAACAATAAAGATAGAAATGAATTTCCTTCCTGATGTGTACATTGAATGCGAGGAATGCAAGGGCAAGAGATACAATGCAGAGACTTTAAAGATAAAATACAAAGATAAGTCAATTGCAGATGTGCTTGAATTAAGCGTTGAGGAGGCACTTAAACTATTTGAAGCAGTGCCTTCAATAAGAAGAAAGCTGTCTACATTAAGCGATGTGGGCTTAGGATATATAAAAGTCGGCCAGAGTGCAACTACTTTATCTGGCGGCGAGGCGCAGAGGATAAAGCTCACTAAGGAACTGGCAAAAAGAGGGACCGGCAAGACATTATATTTGCTTGATGAGCCCACAACAGGCCTGCATTTTGATGATATAAATAAACTGTTAGATGTATTGCAGGGGTTAGTAGAGAAAGGAAACACAATCGTGATAATTGAACATAATTTGGAAGTGGTTAAATCTGCAGATCATATTATTGATCTTGGGCCTGAAGGAGGGGAGGGAGGTGGAGAGATAATTGCAACAGGCACACCTGAAGAGATAATAAAGAACAAGAAAAGCTATACGGGGAGATTCTTAGCTCCGTTAATAGAGGACAAGAAAAATGGTAAAACGAGATGAGTTTTCTTTCCTTCCGATAGAGCCGGGATGCTATATTTTTAAAAATAAATCAGGAGATGTTCTTTACGTAGGAAAAGCCAAGAATTTAAAGAAAAGAGTATCCAATTATTTTCAAAAGAGAGATTTGGATATAAAGACTTCATTCTTAGTAAAGGAGATAGAAGATATTGATTTTATAGTGACCTATAATGAAGTTGAAGCTTTGCTACTTGAAAATAATTTGATAAAGAAATATTATCCAAAATATAATCTTGATTTAAAGGACTCTAGGAGATATGCCTACATAAAAATTAATCTCGGGGAATTGCCCTGGATAGAAGTTGTAAGGCAGAGAGAAGGCGAAGGAGAATACTATGGGCCTTTTGTATCTGGGATAATAAGAAGGAACTTAATGGACTTGCTTTATAGAAATTTTAGGATACTGACGAGGAAGCCTTCTCCAAAATTAAGAAAAATTATGGATAAGGAAGATTATTTGATAAAAGTTAATCAGGCAAGACAGATTTTAAAGGGAAATGCTGATTCCCTGATAAATAATCTTGAAGATAAAATGAGGGAATCTTCAAAGAAAAATTATTTTGAATATGCTTTAGTGATGAAGAGGCAAATTGATGCATTAAAATCCTTGAAAGAAAAGCAGATGATGGAAATGACTAAGACAGTCGATGCGCATATAATAAATTATTTGGTATTATCGGATGAAGTTTACCTCATTTTATTTAGTATAAGGAGAGGAGTGTTGGAAGAGAAGCAGGAATATAGTTTTAGCTTTCGGGAGGATTTTTTGGAGGAGTTTTTAGTTCAATATTATGACAGTGCTCCTGTTCCTCAGGAAATAATTCTCCCTATAGAAATCGACGAATCTTTAATAGAATATATATGCCGGAAGGGAAGGAGAAGAGTAAAAGTGATTGTTCCATCCAGAGGCACTAAAAAGGAACTTTTAAACTTAGTCATACAAAATATAAAGAACAGCTTTTTTGCAGGAAGCCAGAGAATGGAGTCTTTAAAGGAAATGATTGGCTTAAAGAGAATGCCTAAAGTGATTGAGTGCTTTGACATTTCTCATCTTGGAGGAACAAATACTGTTGCTTCAATGGTATGTTTTGCAAATGGGCTGCCTGAAAAATCGAAATATAGGAAGTTTAGGATAAGGCAATCAGGCAATGATGATTATTTGGCCATGAAAGAGGTTATTGAAAGAAGATATTCTGGAACATTAAAAAAAAGCATGAATAATCCGGACTTGATTGTAGTTGATGGGGGATTGGGCCAATTAAATTCTGCTTTAGAGGTGCTTAAAAAACTTAAATTAGATATCCCTATAATTTCTTTGGCTAAAAGACTTGAAGAGGTTTATGTTCCTGAAAAAGAAGAGCCTCTTTTAATAAGCAGAAAGAATAAAGGCCTTCAGCTCTTGCAGTCTATGAGAGATGAAGCTCACAGGTTTGCATTAGGATACCAAAGGAAATTAAGGAAAATATGAAATTTAATATAAAAACACCATTTAAGCCAGCAGGTTCGCAGCCAAAGGCAATTGAAAAGCTAGTGCTGGGAATAAAGAATAATTTAGGATACCAGACTCTTTTAGGGGTAACTGGGTCAGGGAAGACTCACACTGTTGCGCAGGTGATTAACAAGATTGGAAAGCCCACATTAGTAATTGCACACAATAAAACTCTTGCTGCGCAATTATATAGAGAATTTAAAGAGTTTTTTCCAGATAATCGGGTCGAATATTTTATTTCTTTTTATGATTATTACCAGCCTGAATCATATCTTCCTCAAAAAGATCAGTATATCGAAAAAGACTCCCAAATAAACCCTCTCATAGAGAGGATGAGGCTAAGTGCTAGCGCTTCTCTTATGAGCAGAAAAGATGTAATTGTTGTTGCTTCGGTATCTTGTATTTATGGACTGGGAAATCCAGGTAATTTTAAGGGGATGGGATTTGATTTTTCTAAGGGGATGAAGATATCCAGAACAGAGATAATTTCTAAATTGTTGGAGATACAATATGAGAGAAATGATGTGGAGTTGCTTTCAGGAAGATTTAGGGTAAAGGGAGATACTATTGACATTATACCTGGATATGAGAAGGATATAACCCGCATAGAGATGTTTGGGAATAGTATTGAGAGGATTGCTGTAATTGACAAGAATACTGGAGCAGCTATACAAATAATGGATCATTATTTCTTATTTCCGGCAAGACACTTTGTAACTCCGGAAGGCGCGACGGAGGAGGCATTAAGGTCTATTGAAAAAGAATTAGAAGAAAGACTTCCTAAACTTGAGTCTTTAGAAGCACATAGGTTAAAGCAGAGAACTAAATATGATTTAGAAATGATTCGGACAATGGGCTTTTGCAAGGGGATTGAGAATTATTCAAGGCATTTTGATAAAAGGAGAGAGGGAGAGAAACCTTATTGCTTGCTCGATTACTTTGGAGATGATTTTTTAATAGTTATCGATGAAAGCCATCAGACAATTCCACAGCTTCATGCAATGTATAATGGCGATAGGCAAAGAAAGCAAACTCTTATTGACTATGGATTTAGGCTCCCTAGTGCACTCGATAATAGGCCCCTTAAATTTGAGGAATTTGAAAATTACATGAAGAAACAAAAAGTTATATTTGTAAGCGCAACTCCTGGCAAGTATGAAAAAACACACTCAAAGAATTTAGTTGAACAGATAATTAGGCCGACAGGATTAGTTGATCCTGAGATAATAGTAAAACCAAGCAAGGGGCAAATTGATGATTTATTAGTAAGGATAGAAGAAGTGATAAAGAGGGGGGATAGGGTACTCATTACTGCTTTAACAAAGAAACTTGCTGAGGAATTATCTGACTTTTTAGCTTCAAAAGGGGTAAAGACAAGGTATTTGCATTCTGAAATAAAAACTCTTGAAAGAAGTGAGATAATACGTCAACTAAGGCTTGGCAAATTTGATGTTTTAGTGGGAATAAATCTATTAAGAGAGGGGATTGATATTCCAGAGCTTGGCTTAGTGGCGATTCTTGATGCTGATAAAGAGGGTTTTTTAAGAGACCAGCAGAGCTTAATACAGATAATAGGGAGGGCTGCAAGGAATGTGAATTCGAAAGTTGTATTATATGCTGATAAAATGACTGATTCGATAAAGCTCGCTATAGCTGAAACAGAGAGAAGGAGGAATATACAGATAGAGTACAATAGGAAAAATAAAATCATTCCAAGGACGATAAAGAGAGCTATCGAAGAGCAAACAATAATAGTAAAAGACACAAAGCATATTCCTAAGAGCGAAAAAGAAAGGCTCGCTAAGGTGCTTGAAAAAGAGATGCGGGAGGCTGCAGATAATCTTGATTTTGAGCTCGCTATCTCATTAAGAGATCAACTGAAGGATATAGAGAAAGAACTAGGAATAAAGAAAGAAGAAAGGGAGAAAGAGATTTAGACATCAGAGACAAGGAAAAGAGCTTTATGCTCCTTGTATATGAGAAAGTAATGGTAATCTTGGATTATGTCTGAGAAAGAGGATTTTATATCAGCTATTATTTTTCTTAAGTCCTGGAGAGATTTGACCTGTATTTCTATCTCAATGTCATCTCCTCCCAGAACCCTGTTATCATATATTATATTTGGATGCGTGAAAAAATAATTTCTAAGATTATCTTCTTTTTCTTTTGTGATATTATGCAGGTTTATATGTAACTTGAAATATTGGTAGCTTAATTTATCCAGGTCAAATCTTGTCCTATACCCAATAATTACTTTCTTTCTTTGGAGCTCTTTTATTCTTGAGGCAACAGTTTTAGGAGTCATATTTAGTTTTTCTGCAATTTCTAATAAAGGTATTCTTGCGTTAGGGGCCAGGAGTTGCAGTATTTCAATATCTTTTGAATCTATGTTTGCTTTTTCAGGTTCTGTGATAAACACATATTCTTTGTCATTATTTCTGCCCTCTAATAAGTATACTCTTGGAAAGTAAGACACTTTTGTGAATATAGTAAGGGACTTTTTGCTAATGTAATTGAGATATTTGTCCAGAAGCTCTTTCCAGAAGGAGTTCATTTCTTTTATTGATTTGACCAAAACCCATATGCCTAAATCATATTCTCCGTCAAAAGAGGCACACCAAGGTATATTCTTCTGTTTTTTTATGAATTCAATTATTTCGCTTTCTTTTTTTTGGTTAGTATTCTGGAATTTTAAATAGAGCCTGAATGAGATAAGTCCAAGTTTTCCAACATCAATTACTGTATGAAACTGTCTGATAATGCCTTCTTCCTGAAGCTGCTTTATCCTGTAGCTTACAGCATCTTTACTTAAGCCGATTTTTTTCCCTATCTCTTTGTAAGACTGTCGGCTATTAATATCTAATTGATAGAGGAGTTTTTTATCTTTGAGGTCTAGTTTTATCATATTTAATCTTTAAATGTAATATTATTTATAAATATTACCTTTTTGACGTAATAATTTAAAGAAGGTTAATTATAGGTCTTCTACTATATATTAATAACTTATTAGGAGTAACAATATGGAAAGAAAAAAATACGATCCAAGAAATGAACACAAGGTTGATATTAACAGCCCGGCGTTTCAAACGCAAATAGCTCAGGTAAGACAAATGTATCAGGATTTCGTTGAGGAATTTAGCGGTCTTGACTTGAGAGATGAGGCTGCAATTGAAAGAGCGTATGAGGCCACAAGAACAAGGGGCTTGCTTGATAGGGCTGCAGAAATTAAAGAACTTATATTTGGAAGAGACGTCACTACTTACGGTGTGAGCTATGTTTCTGATTCATGCAAAAGTGGATGCAAGTATTGCCCTCTAAGGAGAGATTCTATAGATGTTGAGACTGGAAAGCCAATAAAGAGAAAAACCCTTAGTCTGGAAGAATTTATATGTCAAGAATTGAGTTTTCTAAAACTCGTTACTTTAGTGGTGAGATACAGAAAACTCAATTCTTGAGCATGCTCAAGAACCAGCCTTTGTCACGCCAGCCACTTTAGTGGCTGGTTCTTGACACTTGATACTCAAGAGATAATAAAGGATAGACATAGCCACATCTGTTTTCTTGCTGGCGATGGGGACTTGACAACTAATCATCCCGAGAGACTAATTCCTTATCTTCAGGTTCTTGATCAAATGGATGGAGTAGATGAAATTATACTAAATGTTACTCCCCAGACTATTGAGAATTTTAAGAAATGGAGGGGTGCGGTGCAGAATAAATCTCTTCAGTTCAGAGTTTTCCAGGAGACTTATAACAAGGAGATTTATGCTGAAAAGCACCCTTGCGGTCCAAAGAAAAATTTTGACTTCAGGATAGGTGCTCAGGCAAGGGCAATGGAAGCAGGATTCGATAATTATGGATTTGGCGCACTTTTAGGATTAAATCCTTTCTTCTTGGAAGAAATAGAGGGAATAGTGAGTCATACAGAAAAGATGAATGCGCGATACGGAATAATGCCTGCAAGAGTTTGCTTACCAACTGCAAATGGCCTTGAGGGAGTTAATAATGTTGAAACTCAGATAAAGGTTTCTGCAAAGGCCAATGAATTAGCTTATGCTTTAGCAAGACTTGCTATGCCTAGTGTATCGATTGTGAGCTCTGAGAGAGATACTCCAGAGATGCTAAGAGTACTAGATAGATATATCACTAACAGGACAGTAGATGTGCAGCCCTCGGTGGGGGGCAATCTTGAACAGGCGAGAAACCAGCATAGATTACTAAAGCAGACTACAGTACATTCAACAGACCCTCAGGAGACAAAAGAAGACTATGCTAAAAGAGGATACAATCTTCTTTTTGATTATTAGGGAGATATGCTCGATTTTATCCTTCGTTCATTTAATAGAATCCTTACTAGGAAGTTTTATAAAGATTAAAGTATTTATTATGTTATTCTAGTAAATTAGTCAATTCTACTCTTGTCTTCTGTATACTTTAAAAATGACAATAAAAAATGAATCTACATGGGACGTTGATATGGCGATGCCTAGATTTTCTTCGCTTGCGAGATCTATAGTTGCAGATGTGGTTATTGTTGGAGGAGGCATTACTGGGGTTAGCTGTGCTTATTTATTAAGCAAGGCAGGAAAGAAAGTCGTTCTTCTTGAAGAGAGCTTGCTGGGGTCTGGTGCTACAGGAGTCACTACTGCTTTCTTGACACAATATCTGGATACTAGCTTATCGAAGCTAGTTCAAATGTATGGAAAAAAGAAGACGGCTATGATAGCAGAATCCCATCAGTTTGCTATAAATGAGATTAATAGAATTGTTAAAACGCACGATTTTGACTGCGAATTTGTTCGTTGCCCAAATTATATTTATGCGACTAGCAGGAGATTCGCAGAAGGGCTGAAAAAAGAGGGGAAAATTGCTAAAAGCCTGGGCATATCCCTAGGCTATAAAGAGGGCAGGGCTTTGAAATTTCGAAATTACGGTTATTTAGAGCTTATCAAGCAGGGAAAATTTCATCCTATGAAATATTTATCTGCCCTCGCCAGAACTGCATCGAACCAAGGAACTTTCATTTTCGAAGGGACTAGTGTTGAAGATATTGAGGGAAATTCTCCTTTTGTTGTAAAAACTAAAAAGGGGGAGATAATGGCCCGAGATGTAATTGTGGCCACTTACTCGCCATTTAACAGGAAACCTTATTTCAAGAAGGTACTTTATAAGTCATATGTACTAGAAGTTGAAATCCCCCTAGATTGTTTTAAGGAAGGAATTTATGAGGATACTCAGAGCCCATATCATTATTTTAGAGTTGACAAAGGCTTAAGGAAAGACCGGATGATAATCGGAGGAGAAGATCATAGGTCAGATATCCGCGTTCATAGTTCAAAAAGTTTTGAGGCGCTTAAAGATTATCTTGAGGGAATACTGCAGAGGGTAGATTATAAGATAGTGAGAAGGTGGAAGGGTCCAATTATTGAGCCAGTGGATGGACTTGCTTATATTGGAAAAAGCGGAGATGGGAAGTATTATGCTACGGGCTTTTCAGGAAATGGGATGACATATAGCATCATTGCAGCGCATATAATTACAAATAAAATACTGAAGAAAAAAGAGATTTTTCCTTCTGTTTATGATGTCAGCAGACTGCCTAGCTTGAATTCCCTGATTGGGAAAGGGGTTGATTATAGCAAGGAACTTATTGGGGGTGCTGTAAAAAATACTCTAGTTTATAGAAAAGGCAAAAGAAAAGAGTAAGTTAGAGGGTTTTCCATAATACCGGATAATTCGGATTAACTACCTCTGGCATAGCCGTCTATAACAGTGGTTTTATAAAGTTCTCTTGATAATTAATTAGATGGTGGAAAATAAAATTCTGAATAAAAATGAAGGATATTATGCAGTGGCCACATTTCTTTCAATAATCATAACTTTGGTAATCCATTACTTCTTTATATCAGTCTTTATGATGCATTCTACATTGCATTTGGGAATCGGTCTTTTTATCTTTCTTGTTCTTAATACGCTGTTTTCCTTTATTTTGAGCAGATTATGGTGAGGATCTGTTCTTACTTAATTGATCTGTCCAGAAACTAGGAAGGGTGTGCTTTAGGAGACCTTCAAATTCAGAATCTACAACATAAATATATTTTATCTTATTATCATGCGCTTTATCAATAAGCTCTTTTGATTTAGCATAGAATTTTTTTATTTCGGGGCGTTCCATCTCTAATTGAAGAAGACTTCCTTCTTTTATCATCAGGCTATCAGAGAGCTTAAGAATATTTTTATCAATCATTCCTGTATTTTGTGTGATGAAGATAATTGTAAGGTTTCTATGCCTTGCTATGGCCATAATTTTTGACAGCTCCTTATTAGCGCCTTTCATGCTCTCTCTGGCATTAAATGTGATTGCGCCTTCATCAATCAAGATTGCGCTGCTGGACTTTGCTTCTTGGATATTGTTAATAGGTTCTATCCAGGAAGGGATAAGTCTTTCATCAATTCCCAGAACATGGCATCTCCTGGTTGTTTTTGCCATTATATTCTCGAGAATTCTTAGTCCTAAAGCGCTTTTTCCGCTGCCCCTTTTGCCAAAGATGAGCACTATTCTTGAGTTGAAGTATAGATTTTTTTTAAACGTCTCATAATTGCCAGTGGTCTTTTTTTCCAGCTGGAGATCTGTAAATATTGCAGGATTAGAGGGAATTCTCTTTGGGCTTTTAGAGTTATTGGGATTGTGGAGAGGTACGGGGGGATTTTGTATATTTGTTGCTTTTCTATTCCATTTAAATATCTTAAACAGCTCAGTGCTTCCTTTACTTGCGCTTGACAGCACATACCTCAAGGGCTTCCAATGTTTTTTATTATTCATGGAATAATATCTGCTTTAAAGTATTAATAACTTCGTATTTGTTTAGGTAAAAAACATCTAAACAAGTAAAAATAACTATTCTCGACGGAATGAATCCGATCGAGAATAGAAATGTACAGAGATTTTACTTTTTGTCAAGATGGTATGAGAATTCCGAGAGCAACGTTATTCTCTTTCTAAAAAATTGCTCACGAAGGCGAAATTTACATAAACAACCGTCGCCTTCGTTCGGGTAAATGTTCGCGGCCTGCGGCGCAAATTATCGAATGTCCGAGGGGCGCAGCGTAATAAGTGAAAGGAGGAAATCCA
>Ga0209211_10007228_pt1 | contig 15664 bp, 17 predicted proteins | sample RifGroA2_FD_183992 | JGI IMG/M metagenome (GOLD analysis project Ga0209211, IMG submission 183992) | Groundwater microbial communities from Rifle, Colorado, USA - Groundwater A2 (SPAdes) (version 2) | ecosystem: Environmental > Aquatic > Deep subsurface > Groundwater | place: Rifle, Colorado... | reverse complement strand
CATCGCCGCAAAACTTAAATGGCAAGGTCTTACCTTGCCATTTGTCCCCCGCCGCGGCGAGCAGGTATTTCTTCTGGACAATGCGAATCTCTCAAGCGGCGGCGATGCAGTGGACGTGACGGACGACATACATCCCGCATTCAAAAAGCTCGCCGTCAAACTGACAAAAGACATGGGCCTGCGCCTGTGCGGCGTTGACCTCATGGTCGCCGGAGCAATTTGCGATGCCCCCGGTCGATATTGGATTCTGGAGATAAACGCCGCCCCAGGCCTCGACCACTATGTAAAAACGGGCAAAGCCCAGCAAAAAATCGTCGAAAACCTCTACCTGAAGGTATTGAAAAGCTTGTCTCGCTAACCTCGTTTGACATCATCCCTGTGTCGTGGTTATATTGAACTTTAGTGCCGTTCGCCGCACGGCTTCAGTGCAAAGCGGCATCGAATCTGTAGGCACTGTGCCAACAGAAATCACAACCAGCCCTTTCGAGGGCGTAATAAATGGAGAGTAGAGTGGAAAGTCAGACCACACCTGCAACGTTCACGAACGAAGCGGGGCCGATACCTATCCAGTGGGGAGCGCCTAATCCGGCCCAGCGCGGCCCGATCATCGCGACTCCTCGCAACCCGGCACATCGTAATGCCATCGGCGTACACGCCGGCGGCTACGCGATCTATCGGGGCATCGCAGTTGCGACGGGCAAGTTACAGTCCAATCACGTGGGCGACCTGACCGATACTGCACCCTCCGATCGTCTCGGACCGCATCCGCAATGGACGGACGACGCCAAAATCGTGTCGCTCGATCCTTGGGGTCATCTGGTCGGCGAGTCTTTCGGTGAATACCTCGCTCGGGACTATGCCATTTGGCCGACCATCGCGGTCACCCGAGCGCACGTGGACGTCCCAGAGATTCGGGCTGCTATCGCGGCGGGGCGTATGCGCTGTGACGGCGATGTCGTTCTGCAGAGCGGCAACGTTCGCGTGATGAAAGCGGCGATTGATCCGGTTTGGTACTTGCCGGGAATTGCCGCGCGTTTCGGTGTATCCGAGACGGATCTCCGTCGTAGCCTGCATAAGCAGACCGGCGGGTATCCTGAGCTGGTGGATCGACCGGATCTTAAAATCTTCCTGCCCCCGATTGGCGGCACGACGATCTACTGCTTCGGCGATCCAGCCAAACTCGGCGATGGCAAAACACCTCTCGCGTGTCGTGTCCACGACGAATGCAACGGGTCGGACGTCTTTGGTTCCGACATTTGCACATGCAGACCATATCTCGCACACGGTATCGAGGTCTGCATAGAGATGGCGCAGAAGGGCGGCGTCGGACTCATCGTTTACAATCGCAAGGAAGGCCGCGCACTCGGCGAGGTGATCAAGTTGCTCGTCTACAATGCGCGCAAGCGACAAGAAGGCGGCGACACCGCCGCCAATTACTTCCTGCGAACCGAGTGCATAGCCGGTGTGAGGGATATGCGCTCGCAGGCCCTGATGCCTGATGTGCTGCACTGGCTGGGGATCCGCAAGATCGACCAGTTCGTCAGCATGAGCGACGAGAAGTACGATGCCATCCTGCAGAGCGGCATCGAGGTGGGCGAGCGAGTATGCCTACCTTACGGGCTTGTACCGGCCGACGCACAGGTCGAACTCGCGGCCAAGATTGCCGCGGGTTACTTTACGACCGACACGACCCAACGACCGCAACTCAAGGAGGTCAAAGGTCGCGAACTTTGAAACGGGCTCTAACGTTATTAGCTGCCTGCGGAGAAAGTTCAAACGATATGGGGCCCTCGGCATAGCGCCGGTGGCCCCAATTTTTATTTGACATCGCTATATATTTATGTTTATATTCGCTACGGTGCGATGCTTACACCATCGCCTAATGTAATAGAGTAACAAACAGAGGAGGATGATGGCCATGAGGCCAGAATCATACGTCGGTATCACCGGTTTCGAAACCGGTGCTCAGGTGGGTGCCGTGCGTGCGGCACTGCCTGCCGATCGACTGCTGATGGTCGGGTGCGGCATTCACGGGAAACCCCCGGATTGGAATCCATTCAAATGGCCCAATCGCTGCCCGCCCACACCGCGTCTGTCGGGAATCTTTCTTCCGTACAATAACGTGCTTAACATCCTGCATATCCATCCGGATGCCGGGTTCGACCTATTCGAGAACCTGAGCAGGGCGCACGAAGCGGCAGGGCCGTGCTTTCACGGCTTCCAGCTCAACACGATGTGGCCGAGTGTGAAAGCGCTCGTCCAATACAAGAAACGGCACCCTGGAGCGTGCATCACCATCGCGCTGCAAGAGGAGTCACTCGACGCCGTGAACTGGGAGCCAAAGGCGGTCGCGCGGCGGCTTGCGTTGTACGGCGATACCTTCGACCGCGTTATCCTTGACCCGAGCGCAGGCGAAGGCAAGGCCATTAACGTGGACTTCACGCGTCGCACCTACGAGGCAATCGAGAAGCTACTGCCGAATGTCGGTCTCGTGGCTGCCGGTGGCCTTCATGGCGACAACGCGGAAGAAAGTCTGAGCGACCTACTTCGGCAGTTCGCTCTAAGTACGGACGCAGAATCAAAGCTGCGCGATTTTCCGGCTGACCTCCTCAATATGAGGAAGGCTATCCGGTACGTTCAAGCTACCGATGCGCTTCTGCGAAAGCACGAGGCGCATCGGAATCCACAACCAGTGAACTGAAACGGAGGAATGCCAAATGATCAAGAGTTCAATGCTTCTTGAAACTACGTTCGGAACGTTCCGAACGTCCTATCACGACATCGACGGAGAAATGATTGTGTCGTTCGTGTGCGAAGACGTAAAGTCCGAAACACCGCTCGTCCGCATGCACTCCGGCTGCATCTTCGGGGATGCGTTTCATTCTCTGCACTGCGACTGCGGTCAGCAGAAGAATGCGGCGATGGAGGCCATCAAGCGTCATGGTCATGGGGTTTTCCTGTACTCGCCTTTCCAAGAGGGGCGGGGCCACGGACTCGAGATCAAGATCGCGGAAATGGCAATCCAGCGGGAGAAGAAGCTCGACACCGTCGACGCCTTCGCCCTGATGGGATTACATCCAGATATCCGAACCTACGAACGGGAAATCCAGGCCCTCGAAGATCTGGGGATCCCAAAGAACATCATTCACTTCAGCGGCAACCCGAACAAAAGGGCGGCGCTGGAGCAAGGCGGATACATCATCGAGGACCAGTACGAGTGGACCGCGCCCCTCGGTGACCTTGCAACGGCGGAGCGCGACCTGAAGAAGTCACGCTTGAACTACGACTACCGCCGCCGTGACGAGCAGTAGGTGCGCCATGGTCAGAATCCATAGCGGCCCCGAACCTCTCCCGGTTGCCCAGGTAGATCTTGATGAAATCTGGGAGAAATCGAAGGACTTGCTTGCCCGCATCGCGCGCGTGCAACGTCAGGATTCGATCTCCCCAAGGCCTGACAACCCGTTCAACGTGGGCGCAGGCTTAATCTTGTTGACGCCGATGCGCGAATTGATGCACATCGGCACCAGCAACTACAAACAAGCGGTCGGGCCGCGACAACACTTGTGTCCCGATTGCTGTGCGGAAATGTACGGCATTGCAACCGCGCGAAAGATGAGAAGCAAGATAATCGGCATGGTGATTGAAGCACCTTCCCAACCCGATGACCAAAGCGGCATCGACTTCGGTGTCACGGTCTCGTGCTGGTACTGCCGATACGAGTTCAGATTGGAACTCGCAAAAGAAGATAGCCCTCTCATGCCGGAGACGTGGCTACAGTTCGTTAATCCCGACGAGCCGACCAAGAATCTCGAGGAGCGAGTCAAGGACTTCTTTGCTCGTTTCCCGAACGATCCCTTGAGCTTGGATTCGAAGGAACTCTATGCTAACCGGGGCGGCCCATGAAAAGCCGCCCCGTTCGTTTTTTATCCTCGTTCCAAATCCACCCACTTGTATTTCAATCCATTCCACTCGCGCTTTTCTTCGAATACCTTTTTCGTAAATTCTTTTTCGTACGGCGGGAAGAATGAGTCCGCTTCTTTTTCGTCATCAACGAGCGTCAGGTAAAGCCTGTCGATGTAGGGCAACGCTTGCTCGTATATCTGCGCACCCCCGCCGATGTGTATCTCTTCCGCGTCGAGCTCTTTTGCCTTCGCGATTCCTTCTTCGAGCGAGCCGACGACGATTACGTCTTCATATTTCCAATCGGCATCGCGAGTGACGACGATGTTCGTGCGCCCCGGCAAGGGTTTGCCCTGCGTGTAGCCGAGAATAGATTCAAATGTCTTGCGTCCCATGATGATGGGGTGCCCGAGCGTCAACTCCTTGAAGCGCTTGAGGTCGTCCGGAATGTGCCAGAGCAATTTTCCCTCTTTCCCCAGCTCGCGGTTCTTTCCGATGGCAACGACGGCACAAATCTTAGGAGTCATAGATGCTTCGTTGTGCACGCGGCACGTCGAGATACTTCAACATGAAATCAATCCGACGTAGCATCTCTTGCTGAAAATATCGGCCATGTCCACCGCGGACAAACGCTTCTAGGTTCGTCAAAGCACTGCGGGCAAATAACTCTTTCATTGACGTACCCGTCTTAGAAACAACTGCGCGGATGAATTCGAGCCCCTCTCTACCTTCCAACCGCTCTCGGAATCTTGTTAACAAAGTACGGAATGGTTCTATGCGTTCCTTATCGACCTTGATCCAGTCGACATGGGACCGGGCGAAATCTTGCGAATACGCGCGTCCGGTGAGGAACGCCTCTTCAAAAGCCAGGTGGAAATCGAAATAATAGAATTGTGATTGATCTTCGCCAAATATTATATTGGCATGATTCATAGGAACCACCTTCCCCTCCTCTGTTGTAAAAATGACTGGGTGGTCATAATCACCGAAAAGAGCATCAAGGAAAATTTGTTGAATACCAATTGAACCTTCCTTAGCTTTTCCAATCATATCAAGTGGAAGTGCGTACGAAAAATGATACTTATCGTCTCCTACATCCACTGAAATCACGTCAGCGACGTTTACGATACTTTTCAGCAATAGCGCAACCGCCTGCTGCGTCGCGGGAGCTGTTTCTTCTCCCTCCTCGTTCTCGTAGTCGACGCGAAAGAGCCTCGTACCATCAGAAAGCTTGACCAGTTGGCCGTGATGCGTTTCCGGAGCTACCGTGGAGAGTTCCGTATCTTCTTCCGGGGTAAGGATTCGCGATGAGAGAACAGGGTCTGCCGATGGGATCTTCTTCAAGAATTCCCGGACGCCGAAATCTTCTCCCATACTTTCATTTGAGTGCGGAGAAATCCGTCTTCAATTTTTTGAGGTCACCGTTAAATACGAGTTTCATTTCCGCCGCTTTTTCTTTCTTGCCTTTCTCCACCACATCCTTCTGGTGCCAGCGCGACTTTTTCGGCTCGACTTTGTGTTTGAGCTCCTCGAAAACGATCTGGCAGAAACGCTCACCCGGATGCAATTGGATGACTTGCGAGTTCGTGTTGTTGCGTATCGGGAGCGTGAGCGGCCCTTCGTAGCCCGAATCGATGATTCCCGTGAGGTCGACGGAAAGCCCTTTGCGATTGACCGAGGAGCGCGGGTAGAGCACGGCCATGAGGTCGTTAGGCACTTTAATCGTCTCGAACGTGGAAACGAGTACATATTCTTGCGGCAGAAGGTCGAAGCTCTGTCCCTGCTCAAGCTCGATGACGTCAAAGTATTCGGGTCCGTGGTCCTTCAAGGGGTCGATGCTAAGGGCCTGTCTGCCCTTCGGCGTCATCTTCCAGGACTTCGGGATAAGGAACGTGAATCCGAGGCGCAGATCTACCGCATGCATTTGAAGTTGGAACCGGTCGAGTCCGGGCTTAAACTCGATGTTGCCCTTCTTTACGCGCGCCAGTATCTCGTCTTTCGTAAGTATTGCCATGGTCTGTATTTATAGCACGATTTGCATTCCCGTAATTGCGGCCAATGGATTGTACTGGGCGGCGATGGGACCCGCTATTTCGTCCACCAGTTTCTTGTCTTTCTTCTCCGAGCGGTCGTAGGTATTCTTAGGCAGAATTACCCGTATCGGCGGATGGTCATTGGTGCGGCGCAACAGCTCTTGCACCGCTTCGAGTTGGTTGTCATATACGTGCGCATTGGAGATGGAATGTGAATATACGCCTACACCCACGCCGAGCTTCTGCGCGAGGATACATTGCAAAAGGGCGAAACCCGCGACATCCGACGGAAACCCCAGCACCATGTCGTTGGAGCGCACCATGTTGTGGAGATGGAGCCGTCCGTCGATGATGTTGACCGTAAATGTATACGGGCACGGCACGTTCGCTTTTTTTATCCCGCCAAGCCCGTCTTGCGCCGGATCCCAGGTGACGATGACGCCGTGGCGTGAGCTCGGGTCTTTTTTCAGTAGGTCCACGAGAAGACCGAGCTGGTCGCGGCCGAAGTGCTTGCGCCAACGGTAGCCGTAGGCGACGGTAACGACGTCCGCGGGATTCGTGAAGCTGTCCCAAATCTTGGTGAAGTCGCGCAGGAAATCAGCGGGCTTTCGCGCGCCCGAGATGAACCATATCTGTTCGGCGACGAACATCTTGACGGGAATTTTGCGCAGCGTGAGCAGCGGAAATCCTTCTTTCTCGATATCGATGGAGAGATGCATCCCCGGCAGAGCGATAGTCTCGTGTCCAGTGCGCTGATTTTTCTCGCGCACGCCCTCCTCCATAATGCGCTTCAACATGCTTTGGTACATCTCGTCGAAGCGGGTCATTCGGACATTGTACGCCACGAACTTACCGCCGCAAATTGTGGTAAAGTTGCGTTCATGTCGACCATCGAATACCCCTACCTCCCCACCGGACGCATCATCAAGTACGTGGATGCGCATAATCCTTTCATGCAGGACGCACGCGATTACGCTCAAAAACACTCGCTCGACGAGGCGATGCCCAACGCTTCCATTGTAGTGAAAGACGGCGAGATAATTGGACGCGCAGCGAACGGGAGTGACTACCACAAGTTGCATGGGTGCGAGCGCATGAAGCGTGGAATACCCACCGGCCACGGGTATGAACTCTGCGAGGGCTGCAGTCCGAAAAATCACGGCGAGCCGCGGGCCATCGCCGATGCGCTAAAGAACGGCCACGAGACCATCGGCGCCGACCTCTACCTCTGGGGCCACTGGTGGGCATGTCAGCCGTGCTGGAATGCAATCATTGAAGCGGGCATCGAAAATGTGTATTTACTCAAAGACAGCGAAAAGCTCTTCAATAAAGCGCACCCGGGTAACATCATAGGAAGGCAATTCAACGGTTGACTTTCGATATATAGCGATAGATAGTTCTCTTGGCACTCTCAGGCCGTCCTGAGAGGCAACCCAGGTGATGCCATGAACAGACTCAAGGCATTTCTTCGGGAATCGTGGAATGAGGTTATTTGGACCGTGTGGCTGTATTTTCATCCGTTCGCCGCTTTCAAACTCACGTTCGAAAGCAAAGAATACGACCAAAAACGATCCGAGGTGCTCCAACGTTTTCACGATTCCTGGGCTTGACGCCGTCGCCAACGCCCGTACGAACTTGTTGGAAGTCGCCCTTCCGGTTCGTCGGGCGGCTTTCATTTTAAGTGTTGTACAATGCCTCAATGGCACGCGGGAAATTTATTGTTTTTGAAGGCGGCGACGGCTCGGGCAAAACGACCTTCGTCGAACGCCTCAAGAAAGAGTTCCCCGATTTCGTGTACACCCAAGACCCCGGCGGTACCCCGCTCGGCAAACAAATCCGGGACCTTCTCATGTCTGAAAAGACCAGCGGCATAGACGTACGCGCCGAACTCCTCCTTTTTCTCGCCTCGCGCGCGCAAATGGTCTCCGAAGTAATTCGCCCCGCGCTCGAAAGCGGTAAGACCGTCGTCTCAAATCGTTTTGCGCTTTCCTCTATCGCCTACCAAATATACGGCCGCGGGCGCCCCGAGCTCATGGCGCTCTACCAGTCGGTTTCCGACGTCATCCTCGAAGGCGCCAAACCGGACGCAACGATTCTCCTCGACGTTACTCCCGAAATCGGTATCGCGCGGGTGCATTCGCGCCCTGAAGAGCCATCGCGCTTCGACCTTGAAGCGCTCGCATTTCATGAGCGGGTGCGGGATGGCTACAAAAAGCATATTGCAGAATTCGGCACGCCCTTCATTATTGATGCCGATAGGCCGCTCGAGGAGGTCTGGCAAAGCATACAGAAAGCGCTACAATCGATTTTATAGCTTGCGTATGATTTAGGTATTTACATAACGATTATTTTTTCATTTCATTCATCATGGATCTCTACAAACGCATACAAAAACAGGACCCCGAAATATATAAGTCCATCGCGGGCGAATGGGAACGCCAAGCCGACGGGCTCGAGCTGATACCGTCGGAAAATTACACATCGCCTGCGGTGATGGAGGCGATGGGAAGCATCCTCACCAACAAATACTCCGAAGGGTACGCCAGAAAGCGGTACTACGGAGGACAGGAATTCATTGACAAAATAGAGCTGCTCGCCATCGAACGTGCAAAAAAACTCTTCGGCGTACCGCATGTAAACGTTCAGCCATATTCGGGTAGTCCCGCAAACCTCGCCGTCTATCTTGCCACCTGTGAGCCGGGAGACGCGATTATGGGCCTCAACCTCCCCGACGGCGGTCACCTGACCCATGGATGGAAAGTTTCGGCAACGGCGATTTTCTACAAGAGCCATCCGTATCATGTAAAAGCCGACGGCCGCGTCGATATCGATGAGGTGTGGGCGCTCGCGAAAGAGCACAAGCCGAAGCTTCTGTGGGCGGGCGCGACCGCGTACATGTTCCAATACGAGTATGATGCATACGCCGAGATTGCAGACAGCGTCGGCGCGTATTTTGCGGCGGACATCGCGCACGTCGCGGGTCTCATCGCCGCGGGGGTACACAAGAGCCCCGTCCCCCACGCGCATATCGTCACCACGACGACCCACAAGACCCTCCGCGGCCCCCGTGGGGGGATGATTATGGTAACGGACCGAGGGATTGCCAAAGACCCCGAATTGCCGCAAAAGATAGACAAAGCCGTTTTCCCCGGTCTCCAAGGCGGCCCGCATGACCACCAAACGGCAGCTATCGCCATAGCGCTTAAGGAGGCGTCTACAAAAGAGTTCGCCGCCTACGGCAAGCAAATCGTCGCAAATTCAAAAGCGCTTGCCTCTTCGCTGAAGGAGAACGGCCTCACCTTAGTCGGTGACGGAAGCGAGAACCATCTCATTCTTTTGGACCTCGTACCAATTTTTGGGTCAGGCGGAGGTGTGTTCGCGAGCGAAGTACTTGAAGAGGCCGGAATGACCGCAAATAAGAATACGATCCCCAAAGACCCCGGCTCGCCCTTTTATCCGAGCGGAGTCCGACTGGGTACGCCCGCGCTCACCACGCGCGGTATGAAGGAGGCGGAAATGAAAAAAGTCGGCGAGTGGATTGCGCGGGCAATTCACGAAGTCAGTTCGTTCCGCCTACCGACGGAGCCCAAAGAACGAGCCGCGTACCTGGAAACATTCAGGTCTGCGCTTGCGCAGAATGCCGAGATAAAGAAAATCCGGGAAGAAGTTCGCGCTTTTTGCAAGAACTACCCTCTGCCCCACCTCGCCCGCAAATAGGGTCGTTCTTCGGAAACTTGTATAATGCTCTGAATGCCCGACCTGAATTTAACTTCCATCATCCAATTCGTCGGCTACCCGGGCCTTTTTACCGCAGTCTTCCTCGAGTCGGGTGTCTTTTTCGGATTCTTCCTTCCGGGCGCCTCGATGCTCTTTACCGCCGGACTTCTTGCTTCTCAAGGAATATTCGACATATGGGTACTGATTCCGCTCTTGACCCTCGCGGCGATTCTCGGTGATAACACGGGGTATTGGTTTGGCGCCAAGGTCGGTTACCGCTTATTTCTCCGTCCCGACTCGCGGTTCTTCCGGCAAGACCATCTGAAGCGCGCGAAAGATTTTTATGACCGCCACGGCTTCCTTGCGATAGTACTCGCGCGATTCATTCCGATTATCCGCACCTTTGCTCCCATCGTGGCGGGCGTCGTACACATGCGGTACCGCGTGTTCGTCGCCTACAACATCGTCGGTGCCCTTCTCTGGGCCTCGGGCGTTACCTTTCTTGGTTTTTATTTGGGAGAAAAAATCCCAGGCGTCGAAACATATCTCACCCCTATCATCACCACTATCATCATCGTGACCTGCATTCCGCTCGCGCGGGAATATTTCAGGCAAAGAAAAGACGCGGCTACGCCGACTGTTTGAGCAGAGCCTGCCCTTCGAAGCCTTGGCGAAGTAGGGCAATGCCTCCCATAAGTCCGCCGTTATCCCCGAGCTCCGCCATTTTTATGACCGGGGATTTCCCCTGCCCTGTAAGGAGTTTGTCCAGAGATTCTTGCACGCGCGGGATGGGAATCGGATTCACGCCCACAATCATCGAGCCGCCAAGCACGATGACGTCGGCCGGCCACTGCCCAATGAGAATCTGTAATCCTTCCGCAAGCGTGTCTGCAAGCTTGTTGCGTTCTTCCAGTGAATCGAGGTCTTTCGGATGAATACCAAATTTCTTGGTCACTGCCGTCCCCGACACGAGGTCTTCGAGGTCGGTACCGCGGAGCTTGAGACCGGCAACGCCGCCCGCGGCGGCGATTTTCCCGTCAACGATCCACCCTCCCCCCACGCCCGTTGAGACGGTCACGTATGCGAGCGATTTCGCTCCCCTTCCCGCACCTACATACGCCTCGCCCAATCCAGCGCATGCCGCGTCATTGACCACATGCGTCGGGACGCCGAGGGCTCCCGTAAGTTCCCGCACAATATTTGTCCCTTCCCACGCGCGTAGGTTACGCGCATCGGACAGTACGCCTGTATCGCTCACTGTCCCCGAAACACAACCGGAAACCGCCGTGATTTTTTCGCCTCCCGCGCATTCACGCGCGAGCGCAACAAATTGTGCAATTCCTTCTTTTGGATCTTGCGGTGTCTTTATTTTCTTGATATCTCCCAGTACGTCATTCGATACCGCCGCAACACGCATATTGGTCCCTCCAATATCCATTACGATGTACATACGATTAGGAATTAGCCACTAGGGGTTAGCCACTGGGATGCTCCGAGAAACTTGTACGAGTTGCATTTTCCTAATGGCTAGTGGCTAATGACTATCTACTACTTCAAGGCCGCCGAAATCGGACTTGCGTACCTCTTTATAAAGCGGGTTTGGTACGAGAGTCGGTACTCCGCCCTTATCAACGACGTAATACGCAAAGCCGCGCATTTTTTTGACCATCTCGTAATCCGCATGTCCCGGCATCGAAGCGGAATCTCCCGCTCCCTCTACAGGGCTATCGTCTGCGGTGACCAGCCACTCTCTGCCCGTGTTCACGACCAAGTGTCCGTATCCCGACGGCATATACACAGAATCGCCCGCTTTTACTGAAATCGCTTTAAACTCTTCTATCTTGTCTGGCTGCGGCACGCCATTCTCCACGACCATTTTTTGAAGCAGTGCGACGCCCTCTCCCTGCACTATCCAATACGTCTCATCCAAATTGCCGACATGATAGTGGCCATATGTCTTTATGTACTCACCGCCGACCGTCCCCGATTCCCACACCGTGATATTCCGCTTCTTCGAGCCGCCGCGAATCATATAGTAGTGAATTGCGGGCCCTTGCGCGTCGGGAGTCATAAGGACGTCTTTCATCTTCTCGTGCGAGCGCGATGCGTATGGTTCAAATGACATATCCGACATTGTATCCCGCCCTTTCTTATTGAGAAAGGGCGGGATTGTATCATCTTGTGGTATTCTCGAATCATGCAATGCCCTGCCGCCGTTATATTCGACCTCGACGATACTCTGGCTGAAAGCTTCCGGACCCCTTCTCCGGAAATACTCGAAGGGTTGCAAAAACTCCTCGAACGCATGCCGGTCGCGATTATGACGGGGACGGGTTTTCAGCGAATGGAGGACAGATTTCTCCCCGTGCTTGCCGCGCACCCGCGCTCCGACTGGCTCTACATATTTCCGACGAGCTCGGCGCAAGCGTACGTACACGAGAGCGGCGCGTGGAAACAACTCTACGACCTTGCGCTTACCGAGAGCGAGCGCGCTCGCATCAAAGCGGTGGTAATCGAGACGGTGAACGGCACCGAGGGGCTGAAGGGCGTGAGCCATTATGGAGAGCAGCTCGTGGACCGGGGGGCGCAGATCGCCTACACGCACGTCGGCATCGATGCGCCGACGGAAGTGAAAGCGTCGTGGGACAAGGACGGCTCGAAACGTACGCTCCTCTGGAAAGCGCTCAAGGAGAAACTTCCCTGTTTTGAAATACTCATGGGTGGCGTAACGACTATTGATATCACGCGCAAAGAGGTCAACAAATCATACGGCGTCAAATGGCTTTCGCAGCGGCTTGCCATCCTTCCGCAAGAGATGCTCTACGTCGGCGATGCGCTCTATCCGGGCGGCAACGATGCGGTGGTTATTCCGACGGGCATTCCGACACGTTCCGTATCCGGCCCGGCGGAAACCGAAAAAATCATCGACGAACTTATCGCTGCGTGCCGTTGATAAGAGTGTTCAAGAACCGATCGACCCCTGCACGGGATCGAACATAATACAGTGCGGCGCTTGAAGAGGATTTGCCGACTCGGATTGTAATACCCTTTTTAAGAGCGCGGAACGCGTCTTCGTCGGTCACGTCGTCTCCGATAAAGACGGGTACCCGCTTCTTTCCCTGCGACAACGAGGCATACATCTCGCGCGCTGCCGTGCCTTTGTCGTGGCGTACGCCCGGTAAAATATTTATAACGTATATGCCCTCCACGACGCGCAGGCCGCCTGTTTCCCGTATTGCTTTTACGGCTTCGGCCCGTATCGCGGCGTGTTCCCTACGTGGGGAATGACGGTAGTGGAGCGAGAGGGAGTGTCTCTTATCTTGGAAGTACACTCCCTTATAGCGCCGCGCCAAAGAACGCATGCATACGCGAATCGCGTCGAGCGCACGCTGCGAGATTTTCGATAACCGCACGCGATGTACCTTTCCTCTTACAGACAACTCCAGCCCGTGATTTCCTGCGAACGAGATGCCGCGAATAGGCACGCGAGCTCGCACATCGGAAAGCGCGCGTCCCGTGATGACGGCGACGGGATATCGGCGTGCGACTACTTCGAGCGCCCGTCGCGTCCCCGCCCGCATGCGGGCGCGCCCCGGCTCCGGCGTAAGCGGTGCGAGCGTACCGTCGAAATCAAGCATGAGAACGCAACCATTTCTCCGGATGCGCGAGAAAATAGCGTCGGTGTGTTTCTCGGCATCCCGCATAGCTACTCGAGTTGTGAGAGCGCTTTGAGGAGCTCGGCCGACCAGCGATAAATGTTGTAATCGCGGACGGAGGCGCGCATGGTTTTCATGCGGCGATGCTGCTCGGCCTTCTGCATGGTGAGCGCCGTATGGAGCGCCGCGGAGGTCTCCTCTGCGCTGTACGGATTGATGGTAAGCGCTCCTTTCATGTCGCGCGACGCGCCGGTGAACTGGCTAAGAATGAGAACCCCGCTTTCGTCACCGCGCGCCGCAACGAACTCCTTGGCCACCAAATTCATCCCGTCGTGCAAGGACGTAACGATGCATACATCGGCCACCTGATAGAGCTGACGGAGTTCCGCGTGGGAATAGCTTTTCTCTTCGAGAACGACGGGCTTCCAGTCGCTCGTGCCGTATTTCCCGTTGATGCGCTCGACTTCACTTTTTACCAGCGCGCGGTACTCCGCATATTTCTCGACCGCTTCGCGCGTGGGGGACGCAATCTGCAGCATAGTGAGCTTCCCGCGGTACTCCGGGTGCGCATCGAGCAGGAATTCAAGGCCCTTCAAACGCTCCGGAACCCCCTTGATGTAGTCGAGGCGGTCAACGCCGAGCATGAGATGCGGCGTAAGGATATTGAGGCGCAGGGGAATGCTCCGATCGGGTGGCTCCAATCGCTCGGCGCTCCCCGGAAAGGATATCGAAATCGGAAGCGGCTTTACGAACGTGCGGTGGTCTTCCCGGAAAATGGAGAAGTGCTCGTAATCAATGCGTGATTCGATTTCGTTGCCGACAGTATCCATGAAGTTGTTGCAATATTGCCGCGTATGGAAGCCGACGAGGTCCGCTCCGAGCATTCCTTCGAGTATTTCTTTGCGCCACGGGCAGATGCTAAATTGCGCCGCCGACGGCCACGGGATATGCCAGAACATCGCGATTTGCGCATCGGGCCGGCTCTTCTTTATCATCGCGGGTACGAGGGCCAGGTGGTAATCCTGCACGAGCACGATTGGTCGCTCGATGTGGCGTATTTCGTCGAGGAGCGCCTTGGCGAACCGGCCGTTGACCTTACGATATTCGGTCCAATCCTCTTTGTGAAATTCGGGACGCACATGCGCCATATGACATAGCGGCCAGAGCGCCTGGTTTGAAAAACCGTTGTAGTACCCTTTAATCTCCTTCACGGAAAGCCAGATACGTTTCAACGTGTACTTCGGCTCATCGTGAGGTACGCGCACCTTCCCTTCCGCGTCCACAACCTCCTTGTCGGCGGGCCCCGAGCCGTGCGCTATCCACATGCCGCCGCATGCTTCCATGACGGGATTAATGGCCGTGACGACGCCGCCAGCCGGCACAATCCACCTAATTTTATTCTTTTCCTTGACGTTGACGTACGGCTCGCCGTTCGAAACGACAAAAATCGGACGCTCTTTCAGGTAGGCCTTCACGAATTCCTTCAATCGCTCGGCCGTCCACGGTGAATCGAGTTTTTCGAGGCGCATGCGCGCCTCTTCGCTTGCTACTTGGCGCGCCTGGCGCAGGCTCGTTGTCACTTTTGAGATTTCTCCCGCAAGTGGCTCAAGAAAACCGGGGCCATCCACTGTTTTCCCTTCTTCTCCCTTGCGGGCTGCTTGTACGGCTGCGACTAGTTTTGCAATGGCGCGGAAAAAAACCCATCGAACGAGAGCAAAAATCGCGGCGGCAAAAAGCAAGACCTGGAGAAGCAGACGCACGAGGTTGTCACGCCATATATCACGGATGCTTTCGTCTATGTAAGTGGCATCCTGCACGACAGCGAGTGCACCTACGACGCGTCCGTCTTCGTGGAGCGGCATCACATGCACGTAGTACGTAACGCCGTCGCCGCGAACGAAATCACCGAGCGCCTCATCGCTGTCCATGACGGTCGTAACCAACTTCCCGTCGTCCGGGAGAGGCAGGTCCTCCGACGAGGCGACGATGCTGCCCAGGTTGTCGAAAACGCCGATACCGGAAAGCCGCTCGCTACTGACGAACCTCTCTATAATCCTCTGCATCGTACTCGTCGCACGACGGTTGTAAGAAGGCTCAATGCTCTCTGCGAGGCTGTCGGAGAGGACTTGGCTGCGGGATTGCAGGCGCGAGGTAAGTTCGATTTGCTCCTGATTCGCCTGATTCAGGGCGAAAAGCCCCACTACGGCGCTCACCGCAAGAATAACGCCGAACGTAATAAGAAAAACCTGTCGCATTCAGCTCATGATACGCGCATTATCCGCCAAACTCAAACCGCCGACTCGTCCATCATGTCGAGTACCAATGCTCCCCAGGTGAAGCCGTGCGCATCTTGACCCT
>Ga0209211_10007227_pt1 | contig 15665 bp, 14 predicted proteins | sample RifGroA2_FD_183992 | JGI IMG/M metagenome (GOLD analysis project Ga0209211, IMG submission 183992) | Groundwater microbial communities from Rifle, Colorado, USA - Groundwater A2 (SPAdes) (version 2) | ecosystem: Environmental > Aquatic > Deep subsurface > Groundwater | place: Rifle, Colorado... | reverse complement strand
TGAGGAAGAGGTTTAGATGAAAGCAATGACGTTTTTTACAATTTATTTATTATTTGCTTTACTTTTAGTTATCAGTATAAGTGGTGATGATGATACTCCATTGAAAAGTAAATGTGAATGGAAAATAAGTGGTTGTGAAGGGTATTATTCTTTAGAAAATAGTTTTTTCTCAGACTATTCTGTGTCCACACAAGGAATAGTTACTGAAATAACAAGTAGCACAAAATGTAAATTAGAGGCTAATGATGAGATAAAAATAGAATACAATTATTATAAGACAGATCAATTTGAGACGACAATAAGTAATACACCAGATATAAAACAAGAGGATGAGAGAACTTATTTCAAGCCAATAAACAAAGTAATCCTTAAAAAAGATAAAAATAAAATAACAATGTCTTTTACACACAATATTGACACAAAAATCGTGCCAAAACTAAAAATATATGGTTTGTGTTATGATTCTGGTGATGAAGATGGTGTGGTTTTATATTGTGGAGCATATAACCCAATTGTGTGGTTAAAATCACCACAATGCAAAGTCAAATGCGAAGGTGTATACGCTGGAACATTAGCGTCTGATGAGAAGGATACAGATAAAATAGAGGAGGACTTTGGCAGTGGCTGCACAACCAATGAATGGAGTGAAGAAGAAATTGGTTAATTTCTAAGAGATTATATGAAAGGTACATTAAGAACAAAAATCATTACACTCTCTTAAACAGAATCATCTCGACCCAATCGTCCTAAACAGCGCGATTATATCATTATAATTTCTCATTTCATAAGGTGTTCTCGCAAAACTAGTCATAACCATTCTAACTTTATACTTCTGGCAGAATTTAATATTTTGTTTCATCCTGCCTAAAATAAGGTTTCTTTCCTGCTGCTGGGCATGAATTATAAAGTTAAAACCATTCTATCAACAGAAAGGTTTAGCATTAAATCATTCTATGAACAGAAAGCTTTAAATAGGAGTAATAACTATAAAAAGAAAATGATAGATAAAAACACATTATTTAGAATTTTTGCTGAAAAGGAAGATAAATTTAATCTGATATTAATTAAACGATTATGTGAAACCCAAGCTATAAAGTACTTAGAATTCAAAGAAATACTTGCAATCACAGGCGTAAGACGGTGTGGGAAAACATATTTGATGTATTACCTTATGCAACATCTTGTAAGCAATAATGTATCGAAAAAAAATATCTTATACCTTAATTTTGAGGATGAGCGCCTTGCGTTTATAGAGCCAACTGACCTTGAAAAAATATATGAATGGTATTTAGAATTTTCCAATGCGAAGGGAAAACTTTACTTTTTCTTAGATGAAATACAAAATGTTCCTTTATGGGAAAAGTGGCTTGCTAGGATATTTGAAAAAGTAAAGGTTGTTATTAGCGGCTCAAACACCACATTATTCTCTTCAAAATTAGCAACTGCAATAAGCGGAAGATATGTAGAATTATTTTTGTATCCATTCTCTTTTGAAGAGTATATTTTGTATAAAGACGAAAGCCTTGTTGAAAAAAAGAAGGCGCATTTGGCTGAGTCTTCGGCAAAGATTAATAATTATTTAAGTGAATACATAGAATTTGGCGGTTTTCCAGAAGTTCTTCTTTATAAAAAAAAAGAATTACTAAGAGAATATTATAAAACAATCCTGCTAAAAGATGTTGTTTCTAGGTATAATTTAAAATATAAAGAGTATATAGAAAAGCTTTCATTATATTTATTAAGCAATTTTTGTCAGCCAACAAGCTTATATGGTTTAATGAAAGAAAATCCAATAGGTATAAATACAATAAAGAATTATCTGGATTTTATTGAAAAAGCTTTTTTGCTTTTTTTTGTATTTAAGTTTGATTATTCTTTAAGAAAACAACATGCTAATCCTAAAAAAGTTTATGCTATTGATGTTGCAATGGCGAGGGAGATTAGTTTTAAATTTAGTGAAGATAAAGGCAGAATAATAGAGAATCTTGTTTTTTTAGAGCTAAAAAGAAAAGGAATAGAATTGTATTATCACAAAAAAAAGCAAGAGTGTGATTTTGTTATAAAAGAGGGTATAAAGATAAAAGAAGCCATCCAAATTTGTTATGAATTAAATGAAGAAAATAAAAAAAGAGAAATTACTGGTTTGAAAGAAGCAATGGATTATTATAAATTAAATGAAGGTAAAATAATAACTTATTCACAAGAAGAAGAATTAATAATTGATAAAAAAAGAATATTAGTTAAACCCTTATGGAAATGGTTATTAGGAATTTAGGTTACTAAGAATTAGCCACATTCAAATCTTTCTCAATCCCGTCATTCTAAACAGTGCAATAATATCATAATAATTTCTCATTTCATAAGGTGTTCTCGCGAAACTTCCAAAAAACATCTTTACTTTGTATTTCTGGCAGAATTTGATGTCTTAATATTACTCAAGTAATTACTAATCGTCCGTTTTACAATCCCTGCCTTTAATGAATCCCTTAACACCTGCTCTGAGATAAACTCGCACAAGTCTTCCCTATTTAATATCTTGTCTAAAGCATGTTTAAGCAATTCAGTTAATTCTAGGTTTTGTTCTGAATAAAATACAAGCGCGTATAAATCACATGCATCTTTTAATTCTTTGTCTAACTTTTCTCTTTCAAAAAAAGAGGTTGTCTTTAATAAAATAAGGGAGTTTATATCTAAAATAGGAATATTATCTATAAATATTCGTTTAGAATTATTTAAAGAGCCTATGCACCAAGTTCCAAGCAGTTTTGTTGGTTTATTGCTGAATAAATCTAAAAAGATATAGAACAAATTAAAGATGCGCTGCTTCTTAGCTTGTTCTTGCGTGATTATCTTGTTTGATACTTTATCATAAATGATTTCATACCTAAAAGGATATGCGCTTTTTTGAAATCCTAAGTTTTTTATGAGGTCAGCAAACTTCTTTTCATGCTTAACATCAATAAAGACATCTATATCTCTTGACATCAAATAATTTAGGCCAAATGCCTTTCTATAATTAGAATTGACATAAATGTATGCAGCCCAACCGCCAATCAAAGCAATGTTAATTGAAGATGAATGTTTTAGTAATTCATACATATACTTTTTAGATGTTTCTGTTTCATGAGCATCATACATGTTTTATCACCCCATTTATGACTTACTTTGTCTACTCTACCAATAAATTATATTGTTTCTATTTTATTAACATTATACTTTCTGAACTTGTGAGCAGTTATCTATTATTAGGTCTGTTATTGGCATGCTCCAACTCGTTCACTAATACTATGACAACTTAATTTTGTAACATATTGATACAGGTACCTTCTGGGTATTATGCAGTTATTTGTCTGAAAATTAAATTGTCAAGCTACTAATTGTAGAGTTTTTGCGTTTCTTTCATATGTGCGTTATGGTTTTGTTCAGGAAATGAAAAGTCTAAACTTTATTCATTATCTTAAAAATCTGCTGCGCTGCTTCCTCACCCCTGCCTCCTAATGAAAACAAATCAACATACAGCTGAGGCAAAGATATTATTTTGCTGCCGTTTACCTCAAAAAGATTATAAAAATAATCTTTGTTTACAAGATAAACAGTTATGTTCCCTTTTTCTGCAGGAAAAATATTATGTTTTACTAAATTGGTTTCCCATTTTTCTTTATCCCCTTCTAAAATATAAAAATCCAGAGTATTCGGAACTACAAAAGGACTAACAAATTCTGTTGCGCTGTATAATGTAAATGTATAGGTTAGATTATTTTGCGCTGCAATAAGCGATATTTTTTTAAATAAATATTCTGGCCGTTCAGCAGCGCTAAAAGATAGCTGGTTTATTTCTTTTATGCTTGTTGTATAAGCCCAAGCATTAAGCAATTTTAATGAGGTTAGCTTAATCTTTGGTTTTTTAACTACATAGTGTGTTGCAGCCAAAGAACTAATAATTTTTACAGTTAAGCCCAGAGATACATTCGCTTCTTTAGATAATTCCCTTGTCGTAAAACCTTTGTTTTTATGATTAAGCAAAACACGAATAATATTTTGCATTCCATTGGTAATAAGCATTGTGTTCACCTTTGTTTATATATGTTCATATTACTATAAATATGTTCAACTATATAAATATTGTGATTTAGAGACAAAGAGCTAAAAAAGATAAAGCTGTGTAAAGTTAGAGATAATTATGCCAGGACAAACATTGCACAATTACTAAATGATATTCTGTCTTGGTTGGGAATAGAGATGCCCCTAAAGGTAATGTAGTGGAGAAAAAATATTCTTCTCTGACGACAAATCAATTTCAGTTGGTCAATGTAAGATTAAAAAGCGTACTGCGTAAAATAATCTATTTTTACGCATTCTGAACGCGAAAAATAGTTAAGAAAACAAGAAACCTACTAAAAAATACAAGTATTGTATCATCATCTCAACCCCATCGTCCTAAACAAACCAATTATATCATTATAATTCCTCATCTCGTAAGGTGTTCTCGCGAAACTAGCCATAACCATTCTAACTTTATACTTCTGGCAGAATTTAATATTTTGTTTCATCCTGCCTAAAATAAGCATTAGAGCATTCAATAGTCTAACAAAAATCCCAAAAATGTGTCAGTATAGTATATGTAATATGGCTTAAAATGTGTCAGTATAACGATACATTTATATAGTTGTTCTATATTCAGCTAAGTGATGATAACTAAAGATATAGTAAAACAATTAATACAAGAGACAAAAGAGATTAAGATAGAAAAGATTATAGAAAGGGATTGTTTTAGGTTTGTAAAAGATTTTCTGCATAATGATTTGGTTTTAGTAATTAGTGGAGTAAGAAGGTCTGGAAAATCAACTTTAATGTTCCAATTACTGAAAGAACTGAATGTTTCTGAAAAAAACAGTATATACATAAATTTTGAGGATGAACGATTAATTGGGCTTGAAGCGGGTGACCTTGAAAAGATATATGAATATTTTATTGAAATTAATAATCCAAACGGAAAAGTTTATTTTTTCTTGGATGAGGTGCAAGAAATAAAATATTGGGAGAAATGGGTCAGAAGAAAATATGAAACAAAGAAAGTTAAATTTATAATAAGCGGGTCCAACTCTTCACTTATTTCATCAGAATTTTCAACGGCGCTAACTGGAAGAAACATTACTATTAATTTGCTGCCGTTCTCATTTAGTGAATATTTGAAGTTACGCAATGTAGATGTTAATGGTAATTTATATTATTCTTCAAAAAAGTCTATAATCAAATCTTATTTTAATGATTATTTAACGAATGGGGGTTTCCCGCAGATAATTAATTTAAATAAAAACAAAGTAGAGTTACTTCAGCAGTATTTTACAGATATTTTATACAAAGATATTGTAAAGAGATTTGAAATACGAGATGTAAAAGGTTTTGAAGGATTCGTAGTGTATTTATTAAGCAATAGTTCTAATCAAACATCTTATTATAATTTAAGGAATATATTTAAATTCAGCATAGATACAATAAAAGAGTATTTATCGTTTATAAAACTCGCACATTTGTTATTAGAAGTGCCTTTTTTTTCTTACACATTGAAAGAACAAACAGTTAGAGCAAAAAAATATTATTCTATTGATACTGGCTTGAGAAATGCAACTAGCTTTAGATTTTCCAAAGATGTCGGAAAACTAATGGAAAACATAGTACTTTTAGAATTAAAAAGAAGAAATAAGGAAGTATATTACTGGAAGGGAAAACATGAAACTGATTTTGTAGTGAAAGAAGGGTTAAAGGTTAATGAATTAATAAATGTGTGTTTTGATTTAAATAATGCGAAAGAGAGGGAAGTTAATGGTTTGATAGAAAGTTTAAATCATTTTAAGCTAAAAAAGGGGTTAATAATAAATGAAGATTATCTTGGTGAAGAAATAGTTGAAGGAAAAAAGATATGTTATAGGCCATTGTGGTTATGGCTTTTAGAATAGTCCATAGTAAGGGTCTTTTATGAAGATAAGACCTTAGCTTAAACATTCAAATCTATCTCAACCCCATCGTCCTAAACAAACTAATCATATCATTATAATTTCTCATTTCATAAGGGCTTCTCGCAAAACTAGCCATAACCATTCTAACTTTATACTTCTGGCAGAATTTAATATTTTGTTTCATCCTGCCTAAAATAAGGTTTCTGTCAGATTGTTGGGCATTAAGGACAGAATTAAAATTAAATCCTATACTGACATTATTCTTTGCTGCTAACCCGCACAAGACCTGATTCAAACCAGAATTTCTGTAATGAAACGAATCTCTAACAGAAATATATTCTAAATCAGTGATCATTGATGGTGAGGATTCGATAATTCTTCTTTGGTTCTCATCTGCCTTAACGACGACAAACTTAGCCAACTGTTTCGCTTTTTGTATCTGTGAAGAAGAGCAGAAGATGCCATAACTAATTTTTAACTTTGTTTCAAAGGTTTGTTTAGGTTGTAAGGAAGTTTGTTTAGAAGTTAATGAAAATTCTTCAATAGGATATAGGAAGCATAGCTCTGCATATCCTAGTTTCTCAGCTACTTCAATGAACTCTTTCTCATTGTTTTTGGGTAATACTATGTCTTGCATGGTGTGCGGTTCTTATTTTTTTATTTAGATTAACTTATTATTTTTTGTTTTTTCGTTCCTGGGCGCAGCCAAACGTTCATGATTATTTATTTTTATACAACGAAAAACTTAAACCTTTTTCATGAGACGGGTGGCTGCGCCAACAAACGTGTTATGGGCACAAAACACATTATGAACTGAAAAATGAAATAATCTACTAAATGCTTTTTTCAGTTTACATCATTTTAATCTTACACCTAATCTCTTCTTCATCCAACCCTATCAATGGCCTGAATTCAACAAGATTAGTTAATTGCTTGAAATTATCCATGGTTTGTCCTGTAACAATTGAATCAATTTGATGAAATTTAGCAATTTCTTCTATTGTTTTTTTATCAAATTCTTCTATTTTATGAAGTTTAACGTGTTCTGTTATTGTTTTTTTATGAAATTCTTCTGTTTTAAAATTAGCTGTTTTTTCTGTTTTATAAAATTTAGCTGTTTCTTCTGTATTTTCTTTATCAAATGAATCTGCATTTATAATTTTTGGGTTTACGCCATAATTAAGAAATGTGGTTCTCAAGGTTGATTCGAGGTTAGGAATGGTTAAACAAACAACACCACAACCCCGTTTCATCATCAGCAATGCAGCCAAAAGGTCTTGTTTGTTCTTTATCAAAGCTAATGTTCTGCCTTCAATACTATACGGCAAACCACCAACTCCTTTAATTTTGTCTAAAAACACATAAGCCTTGCCATGAATTATCTCAATCTGTATATTAAGATCAAACTCTTTCAAAGATACCTTCTTTTTATACATAATTTCAACATAACTGCCAAGCTCAACATCAAATTCACGTGATGATTTAGCAATGGTTTGGTCAAGTTTCTTTGTAGTAATTCTGAATGAGTTAAAGTTCTTGACTTTAGTCTTGTCTTTGAGAAGGTTGTCTATCACTATTTGAATGTTTTCAGGCGTAAGTGTGCTTTCAACAGGGAAACTAATAGATGAAACACCAAACACGTTGGCCAGTAACGTGTAAGGATTTGATTCTAACTTATCTTTTTTTTCGATATTTGTGTTTAAATCTTGGTTTTTAGGGTTATTTAAACATAAATCTTCTTTTTTATTGGTTTTTAGACATATATTGTCATTTTTGATGGTATTTAAACCTAATTTATTATTTTTATCTAGAAAAACAAAAATTCTGCCTTCAAAACGTCTTATTTCAGCAAAAGGTAGTTTATTAAACTTTAAACTGTTTTTCAGGTTATCAACTAGCTTTTTCTCGAATAATTGTCTGTTTTTGCCTTTCAATGCTATTTCTGCGTATCTTATTATACACAAATCCATATTAGTTGACATAAGTTCCATAGGAAATCAAGGGGTGTTACATACTGGATGTTAATAATGTTTATTAATTAGATGGGTTTGGGGTTTCATATACTAATTATTTAGGTAATATGTCCCATTGTCAATCTAAATTATTAGTTGGCCTTTAAAAACGTATGTGCATAGCTCTCATAGGGATTATGCTACTGCCAGTTGCAGTGGCGGAAATCATGCTGTAATAATGCTGGATTTCCGTTCCCTGAAAGATAAACAGAGAAATGCCACTGCAACAAATTTGAGGCAGTAGCATAATCCTTGAAAAAGCTATGCACATACGAATAATAGTAAAATTTATATAACCTATTTATTAATAATATCAATACTCACAAATAAACTCAAAATATATTTAAAATACATATAAAAAAGAGGCCATCATGGAAATATTAGTTGTTATTTTAATCTGTCTTGCATTATCCTTTTTGATATCTGAAATATTTTATAGATTCAAATATCCGCCAGTTCTTGGTCCTATCTTTGCAGGAATGGTTTTAGGTCTGCCGGTATTCAGGCAGGTTTTTAAAGGAAATGTCATTACAGATATTGAATTTTTATCTGGCCTTGGCATTATTTTTCTGTTATTTCTTGCAGGTATGGAAATAAACCTGAAAAAATTAGTGAAAACAGAATACGACTCAATTTTTATTTCAGTTTTTGCAACTGCTATTCCCTTTTTGTTTGGTTTCGGCGCGATGAGAATCGCGGGATATTCTTATACAGCCTCGCTTATTTTAGGCGCTGCATTGTCTGTCTCTGCTGCAAGCACAAACATTAAAATTCTGCTGGATTTAAATGCATTAAACACAAAATTAGGAACAATAATACTTGGTGCAGGAATAATCGATGATTTTTTCGAACTGATTTTTCTTTCAGGTCTGGTTGTTATAGCGCAAAAAACATTAGAACGGCTTATGTGGTTTCCTATTGAAATCAGCGCATTTATTTTCATTACATTCCTTACCTACAAATTTATTCCAAAATTAATCACATTAATACAGATTGAGAAAACAAGAATGGCAGATTTCTCAGTTTTGATTATTTTCGCGATTAGTATTGCTCTCATCTCTACAAAATTATCTTTAAGCCCGATAATCGGCGCATTTGTCGCAGGAATTATAATTAATGTAATTCACCACAGAACAAAAAGGCTGAAGAAACATTATGAAGAAGTCAATGAATTAAAGGTATTGACTTTTAGCCTGATTATCCCTTTCTTTTTCATAAATACAGGGCTTCATTTTAATTTTGAAACATTGATAACTAATTTCTGGTTTGTTTTAATGATATTGATTATTGCAACAGCAGGCAAGATTATTGGCGCATTAGTAGCGAAGCCTTTAACAGATCTATCATGGAAACAGGCATATCTTGTGGGCTGGGGCTTAAACTCAAGAGGCGGCGTTGAGTTAGTTATTGCCGAAGTGGCAAGAATGAACGGCTTAATATCAACAGAAGTTTACAGCGCAATAATCATTGTTGCTATTCTCTCAACTCTTTTGTTTCCGATTGTTTTAAGAAATATTATTGAGAAAGACAGGAAGATATTGTATTGAATGGAAAGAGATTATAACTTTTTATTTCTGAATCTAGCCTTTTAATTACCTTCCTTCTTTTTTTTGTTCTTATTTTCTATTTTAAGAATATTATGTTTTGATAATTCTATTAGATTGTCTTTAGCATTCTTTGAAGTGACAATGCTTTCTCCAAGCTGCTTTTCAATGTCTTTTCGAGTGTTGCCAGCTATTGTTCCTCCTTTAATTGCAATATTTTTACTATCATCAAATGTTTTTGGGTTTTGTTTTTTTGATATTTCTGTTGTTGTAGCTTCTGCGAGCATATTTAAGACAAGCTCAAGATTGGTCATATTATCCCTTAGATTTTCTTTTTTAAGATTTTTGAATTGTTTGTATTCTGAGACTGTTTTTTCAGACCATGCTTTAGTAATCTCATTTGTTAGAATTGCAAAATCAGACTCTTTTTCTATACCAGACCGGTTCCATTCATCTGTTAATTCTTTCCTGACTTCTATGGTTTTGAGCCTTTGATTAATCCATTCTTTGGAATACCCCTTTTGCAAGTAAGTCTTCATTGCCCTATCAAATGCCAGCTCAGGGTCATAAGTTTCATTTATTCTTTCATTTCCTACTTTAGCAAGCCATACCTTGAATGGTTCTGCCTTTTTTGATGGGACAGATTGGATGAGTCTTAGGATTTGCTCTGTATCACCTACATCGGTTAACCGCATCTTGCCATCAGGTGCAATTAATTTCAACTGGTTACAATTTGTAACCGTTTCATTTCCCTCTTCTTTCAAGCGGTGTTTCAGCACTTTCCAATAGTTTCTTGCACCCTGAAAGTCATTATCAGTTAGAACAGCCACCACATCAACAATGGAGAAATACCATTTTTCTTCATCCTGATTCCATTGAACTCTTACTTTTTTGTTCTCGAATAATTTTATTGAATGGTTTTTATCCATTTTCCCTCAACTTCTCAATCAATTGCTCTATAGTTTGTTTTTCATCCATATTATAAGCTAAATATTGCGTTTAATATATAAATTATTTTATTTATAAAACGATTAATTTCTATTCAATATACCATTGATTTCCTCTTTTTCAAAAAAAGAAACAAAACATCAATTATTTAATTTCTCAGCGCAGCCTGCGCCGCAGCTAATCTCGCTATTGGCACTCTGAAAGGAGAGCAGCTGACATAATTCAATCCGTTCCTGTGGCAGAATTCAACTGAAGATGGCTCTCCGCCGTGCTCTCCGCAAATTCCTATTTTCAAATCTTTTTTCTTTTCTCTTCCTTTGCTTACAGCCATTTTAATAAGCTCGCCGATTCCTTCCTGATCAATTGCCTGAAAAGGATCTCTTGGCAGAATATTTTTTGCAAGATATTCTGGTAAAAACTTGGCGATATCATCTCTGCTAAACCCAAAAGTCATCTGCGTTAAATCATTTGTTCCAAAACTGAAAAATTCTGCTTCTTCTGCGATTTTGTCTGCGACCAAACATGCGCGCGGCACTTCAATCATTGTTCCTATTTTATATTCAAGTTTAATTTTGCCTTCTCTAATAATCTCGTCAGCAATTTGTTTAATTTCTTTTTTCAGAAGCTTTAATTCATTAACATCCCCAACTAAAGGAATCATTATTTCAGGAATCACTTTTAAGAATTTGCCATCTTTTTGTTCTTTTGACACTTCTATTGCTGCTTCTATTATTGCTCTTGTCTGCATTTCTGTTATTTCAGGATAAGTTATAATTAATCTGCATCCTCTGTGGCCAAGCATTGGATTTTGCTCATGTAAATCTTCTATTTTTTGCTTTAATTTTATAATATCAATATTCATATCCTTTGCAATTTCTATTATATCCTTTTCTTCTTTAGGCAAGAACTCATGCAGGGGAGGATCAAGCAATCTGATTGTAACAGGCAAACCTTTCATTACCCTGAATATTCCAATAAAATCCTGTTTTTGCATAGGCAAAATTTTAGCCAATGCTTTTTCCCTTTCTTGTTTAGTATTTGAAAGTATCATTTCTCTGACAGCAAGAATTCTTTCGCCTTCAAAAAACATATGCTCTGTCCTGCACAGGCCAATGCCTTCTGCGCCAAACTCTCTCGCTTTTTTCGCATCATGCGGCGTGTCTGCATTTGTTCTCACTCCTAATTTTCTGTATTTATCAGCCCATGACATAAATAGTGCAAATTCACAGCTGATTTCAGGGTCAATTGTTGGAATCATCCCACCAAAAACCTCGCCAGTATTTCCGTCAAGAGTTATCCAATCCATCTCTTTGAATGATTTGTCTGCAATTTTCAGGGTTTTTGCATACTCATCTATTTTTGCATCGCCACAGCCAGCAACACAGCATTTGCCCATGCCTCTTGCAACAACAGCTGCATGTGATGTCATTCCTCCTCTAGACGTCAAAATGCCAATGGCAACATTCATGCCTTCAATATCTTCAGGCGAAGTTTCTGTTCTGCAAAGAATAATTTTCTGGCCTTTTTCACTAAACTTTTTTGCGTCTTCTGCATTAAAAACAATTCTTCCAACTCCAGCGCCAGGCGATGCAGGCAAACCTGTTGCAAGAACTTTTGCTTTTTGTTTGCCTAATGGATCAAGCTGCTTATGCAATAATTGGTCGAGCTGGTTTGGATTAACTCTTAACACAGCATCTTTTTCAGTAATTAATCCTTCTTGGTTCATATCGACTGCAATTTTCACAGATGCTTTTGCAGTTCTTTTTCCATCTCTTGTTTGCAGAATGAATAAACTGCCTTTCTGGATTGTAAATTCAATGTCCTGCATATCCCTAAAATGCTTTTCTAATTTTAATCTTATTTCACACAATTGTTTATATGCATTTGAATCATTCTTTTCAAGCTTTTCGATTGATAAAGGAGTTCTGATGCCAGCGACAACATCTTCTCCTTGTGCATTCATCAAATATTCACCATAAAATTTGTTTTCTCCTGTTGATGGATTTCTTGTAAAGCAAACACCTGTGCCAGAATCATCGCCCATGTTTCCGAATACCATTGATTGAATGTTGACCGCAGTTCCTTTTAGCCCAGTAATATTATTAATGCGTCTGTAAGCTTTTGCTCTGTCATTATTCCATGAGCCAAACACTGCAGCAATCGCAAGTCTTAACTGCTCTTTTGGCTCTTGTGGAAATTCTTTGCATAACTTTTCTTTGACAATATTTTTGTATACTGCAACAAGCTTTTTGAGATCTTCAGCATCTAAACCAGTATCATTTTCTACTCCTTTTGTTTGTTTCGCTTTTTCCAGCGCATTCTCAAAATTGTTGATATCTACTCCCAATACAACATCACTGAACATTTGAATAAATCGCCTGTAACTATCATATGCAAATCTAGAATTATTTGTTTTTTTTGCAATGCCTTCAACAGAAGTGTCATTTAGCCCTAAATTAAGCACAGTGTCCATCATTCCAGGCATTGAGGCTGCTGCGCCACTTCTTACAGATACCAGTAAAGGATCAGAATGATCGCCTAATTTCATATTCATTCTTTTTTCAAGTTTGGCAAGGTGCTCTTCTACTTCTTCCATCATTCCATTCGGTAATTTATGATTCTCTTTCTTTTCTTCTGGAAATTGGTTATGCTCAGAATAATATGCGCATGCCTCTGTTGTTATGGTAAATCCAGGAGGGATGGGTAGGCCAATAAATGTCATTTCAGCAAGATTGGCTCCTTTTCCGCCAAGAAGTGGTTTCATAGACTTATTCCCTTCGTCAAAAGAATAAACAAATTTCATAAGATTCACCTTTTATGTTGATTCTGTGTATTAAATCACTTTTAGTGGTATATTAAGCTTTTCAAACAAATATTTGTTAATTGTATTTATAGCAGACCACAATAATATTATCCTGTTTGTTGTAGTCTGCTAATAGCCAACCAACAAATTAACATCCAATTATTAAGTTGGTTGGCTATATTTACAAATTTTGTGTACATTGTAATGTACATATTATTGTTTTTTGTGTACATTACAATGTACTTATTTATGTATTTTGTGTACATTGTGATGTACATATCTATTAGTTCACTCTTCGTAAAAAATAAGGTATGAGAAATAACTCACTCTAATTTCATCTCTTCGCCACAAAATCCCATAACATCTCAAAATGTTTTTTGTAAGAATCAGCTAACTGTTTGTTCTCTATCACAATTGCCATTACATTATCAGTTGCAAGAAGAATAACAACAAGATTGCCTATTATATCTATCATTGTTGGGTTTTGAAATTCATTTGGCAGAAATTTTACTTCCCATGTTTCGTCTCCGATTTTTGTTCCTTTCATATTCTCATAATAAAGAGCTTTAACTTTTATTCCTAATTTTTTTCTTTCAGCATCCCATATAGTATGTCTATGTTTTAGAAATTTCCTGTTGAATCCAGAGCCGCCCATTGCATAAAGAGTTTTATCACTTTGCTCCAGCATCATTCTGTATGCATTCATTACACCATCAGGGCCTTTAAAATAAAACACATCCTGTTTTTCTTTTTTCAGTGTAAAATCCAGCATTAGCTCAGGCAATCCCTGTTTGACCTGCTCTTCTTTTGATTCAATTAATTTCATCAGTTGTGTCGGCTCAACAGGGTCATAATACCTTTTGCCTTTTGTCATTATTGAACTTACTAATCCTTTTTCCTTTAACCGATCAAGAATATCATATACATTAACCCTGTGAATATCAACCTTTTTAGTGATGTCATTCACGCTTGCAGAGCCTAATTTTAACAGCGCTAGATATACTTTTGCCTCGTTTAATGTTAGTCCCGCTGCCATTAATGATTCTTCTTTCATAATATCCTTTCTCTTATATACTAAATTAAACCTTAACTATATAAATCTTTTCTTTTGTAGTTATGTACATTACTACACTTATTTATATACCTCTAACTACTATATAGTTAGTAAGGTATAACAATGGCAAAGATTTTGATATATGAAGATAATGAAAGCGATTTAATAGAGCGTTATGCTAGTTTAACAGGTAATCATAATGTTCACGTAAGACACACGCCAAGTGGTGGATTTGGAGATGGCTGGTATCATGAAAGGTTCAGAAAATATGGCTTCAATCCAGATAACTTTCAAGATGGCTATGGTAACCCAAGTGAAGAATCAGCTGATGTTTATTTTTTAGATGGGTTAAACGGCATATGTTTTTATTTTTTGAGAGATTTGCCAAGAGACAGAGCTTTTGTTAACTCTGATTCAACATCAATAACTAAGCAAGCTAAGGAGCAAGGGTTCAATGTTGTTGAAGAAGAGACTGTTGATGAAATTGTTGATAGAATTACTAAGGGTATAGTACAATAATTAATGTTTACTCTACAAATAAGAAAAGGGATTAGGAAAAGAAATGAGGTTAAAACCATGGAAACTGCTTCAAGGGATTTAATGTTCGAAACAGATAGGCAAACAAAGAGCAGTAAAGACTCTCTTTTGCTCAAGATTGCACCTTGGGTAATTGTGGGTGTTATTTTATTTATTTTAATCAATAGTTAAATTTAATGTTCATGGGGGAATAAAAATGCAAAAGTTAACAGATGCTTTAATTAAAAATTTAAGAGACCCTAAAGCAATCTTTAATGTGGTTGTTTTAGACATGCAGGGTATTGTATTTAGATATACCCCAATACAAGGCATAAGCTTTGCTAACACAATCACACCAGAGCAAGGTAAAGAAGGAGAAGAAATATATCAAAGAGCAATAGCAGAATTTCATAGAGATAATGTCAGCGAAACTACTCCACTTGCATTATCCAGCTGTGTTCCATACCAACTATGGCTGGAAGAAAGATTAGTTGAAGATATTCTTAATCATATGGATGCACCCTGTGGCTTGGAATTCAATGTAAATGCAGCAAGATTTATTCTCGATGCATTTGAGAGAAGCGCTTGTAGGCTTAATGATGAGCCAGATGTATACCAGCTGGTTGTATTATCCTCTTCAAGAATCTCAACATCCAAAATACTTCTTGAGAAATGTTTAACAGGTATTGGTTTAGGATATCATGGGCATTGGGGAGTTAACGATACATAAAGAAGTCTTCCCAACACCAAATTTTAGAGGTTTTGTCCTCTAATATCATTGGAGTTTTTCCATTTTTTGACTTCATCAAATTGTTATAAGCTTGGTAAATG
>Ga0209211_10007221_pt1 | contig 15670 bp, 14 predicted proteins | sample RifGroA2_FD_183992 | JGI IMG/M metagenome (GOLD analysis project Ga0209211, IMG submission 183992) | Groundwater microbial communities from Rifle, Colorado, USA - Groundwater A2 (SPAdes) (version 2) | ecosystem: Environmental > Aquatic > Deep subsurface > Groundwater | place: Rifle, Colorado... | reverse complement strand
ATTCGCCGCGCCGCTCCTTGCGGATCACGCTGTCGTATATCTGCCCGGTAGTGAAGTTGTTGGCCTTGCGCATCTTGGCGGAAATGAACCGCTCGTAATGCCCCAGATCCAGATCGGTTTCCGCGCCGTCCTCGGTGACAAACACCTCGCCGTGCTGGAACGGGCTCATGGTGCCCGGATCGACGTTGATGTAGGGGTCAAGCTTGAGCATCGTGACCTTGAGGCCGCGCGACTCGAGGATGGCCGCAAGAGAAGCGGCGGCGATGCCCTTCCCCAGAGAAGAGACAACGCCGCCGGTGATGAATATGTACTTGGTCATGCGGGTGCCCGGACAAGTGTTTTTCGTAGTTAGCGATGATACCGTAAAACGTCCCGCACTCAAAATTCAGTGGCGATGAAACCATGCTCTGTGCGCCGCTATGAATCGCCTCCAGAAGTCGGTAGCCTGGATGAAACAACGTGGAATCCGGGAGCACCCGCCAGGGTGCGGTTTCAATTCACGGATCAGTTGCGATAATAGAATTCCGGATTGCGCTGCGCTGCATCCGGGCTACGCTGACTTCGACAATCTCAGGGCAGGCGGTTGTTTATATATACGGCAGTGTTTACATCACCATGTTTAGCCATCGGCCAAGCCGTATTCCTTGCACTCCTACCTGGAACGGCTCCCCAAGTCCCGGATTTGCGTTTTTTTCTCATACATCGCGCAGAACCAATGATCCGGTTCGCCTGTTTCAGCCATCGCGTCCAGCATACTTCTATCCGCACTAACATTGACACTGCAGACACAGGGCGAGGTCGCATCGAAACGCCAGTGTGCGCTCAGGCGCGCAATTTCCTGTTGGCTCTTTTTTCTCGCCTCGCTGCAAGCGGCCTCCCGCGTCTGCCCATTCCCCGCCGAGTGCGAACTCCATCCAGCTTCTTTTCCAACTTCCGTATTTCCGCCTAAAAAACCTTTGTCGTAGGGATTGGGTTCGGCATAAGGCTGATGTGGAAGTCTGGTTTTTGTTGCACCATCTTTCTGCGCGCTGCTGCCGGTAGCGGTTGACGCAGAAGATGATACCGACACCCCGGTGCGGCTCTGCTGTGCCTGTTGGTCTTTGCGGCGTTGCTCTTCACGTTGCCGTTCGGCGGCACGCTCCGCCTCTTTGCGGCGCTGGTCTTCGCGATCGCGCGCATCGGCCTGCGCCAAGCGCTCCCGCGACTGCCGCGCCTCTTCGCTTCTGCGGGCATCCCTTCTCCGTTCCGCTTCGTGCTCGTCCCGCTCTGCCTTGACGCGCTCCCGTTCTGCGGCTTGCGCGGCAAGCCTGCGGTTGGTTTCGGCATAAGCTGCATTCGTCTGGCGGTCGATGTTGCCCAGGATCGCGGCATTATCGTTGATACCCTGAAGTATCTGTGCGCCAATGGCCGCATTGTAGTCACGAGTTGATTGGCGATCTTCTGCCTCTTCCTCCGCCCGGCGAACCCGTGCCTGCCTCTCTTCCTCCGCCTGTTCTTCCCTGCGTATCCGTGCTTGCCGCTCTTCTTCCTCCCTGCGCCGTTCTTCTATTTCATTGGCCAACTGCTGTTTTTCGCTCGCCAGGCTTTGGCGGCTTGCCAGCAGCGTTTTCTTGTCTTTCCCAGTGTTGGCGGATTTTGCTGCCTTGGACAGTTCCGACTCTGCGCACGGGAAGTTGCGCGCCTGAGTGCATGAGGTGGCGCGCTCGATGGCCGTCTGAAAATCCTGGCTATCGACCCGGTCGAGCTGGTCGGACATCTCCAGCAGGCTGGTATCCATCGCAATGGCCGCCGCAGTGAAGGTCGCCAGCAGGCCCAGCAGCATGGAATTTAACAACTCATGTTTTCGACTCATCACACGCCTCGTCGTTTGGAAAAAAATGAAACCCTACCGCAGGCTATTTCAACAAGCTGGCCAAGCTTTTTCATTGCAATTTGTATAATTTCAAATATCTATCGGCCATCTCATCCCCCTTATCTTTTGCCCGGTGCAACCACATTGCGGCCTTCTCACGATCTTCTGGCACCCCGCGCCCCTTCGCATATTCGACGCCCAAATAGACCATTGCAACAATATCGCCCCCTTCTGCCTCCTTGTTGAGGGTTTCAAATCCACTGCGATACCATCGATTAGCCTCATCCATGTTTTTTTCGACGCCCATCCCTTTTTGGTAGGCTTGCCCGAGTTCGAACATTGCATGGCCTTCACCAAGTTCGGCTAGCTTGCGTGTCCACTTTAAGCACTGCTCCTCGTTATATTTCGCGTTTCCATTTCCATTTAAAACATAATTTTTATAAGTGGCTTGAAGCAATCTCATAGAGGCAATATCGCCCGCTTCCGCCTTTTTTATATTCAACAAAAATGCTTTGTTGACCAGTCGCACTTCAACCCTTTTGACGCCCCCATCGCCCATCCTAATATCTTGCTCGAATAGGTAATCCTCATTGTTGATTTTCTTCTGCACCAGCAGCTTGCTCACGCCCGCAGGAACTTGCACATCCATCGGGCATTCGCCCTTGAACTTGCCGTTGATCAGCACTTCAGCGCCTACGTCATCGCCTTCGCAAGTCACGCGCAGCATCGACCCGGCCGCATTCGCGGCTGTAGAGATCAACAAAGCAATAACGAACAATAGCGAACGGTTAGTTGTTTTCATGGCGGCATCCTGAGTAAGAAATTGCATTAGTGATTTTGGAGGTGGCCGCGTTCTGTTTGCACGGGGGTGTTAATTGTGCAGCCGCCCTATCAAGCAGGCGAGCAGGAATATGCTTGCGCACTTCGTTGGGGCACAGTGTCGGGCTGTTCAATGTCGCCGTTGCGCTGGCGTAGGAATAGTTGTGCTCTGCCCCGCATTGCGGAACCCGCGCCGCGAACTGGCAGGCCAGGTGGCTCATGTCGTGCGTGTCGATCGCACCGCCATCCACAAAGAAAAACTGGTAGTCGGTACGGTGATAGCGGCGGATGTTGAAGCGGCTGGTGACCTCGCGTACATAAGACAGCACCTCTTTGTTCATGTAAATCCGGTAGATCGTCGGGTCGCGTTTTTTCTCCTCATCCGACATCTGATACCACTGTGTCACTGGTGAGGGGTTAAACGTGAAAGCTGCCGTCACCTTGGGTGAGCGGTAGGCTATGTACTGGGCGATACCGCCACCCAGGGAATGTCCACTGAGAAAAATCTTCTTGATGGGCGTTCCGTTCGCCCCCTGCGTCTGGGCGAGTTGGTCGATTACCGGCATGATATGGCGCGCTGCCCGTTCGTACTCTGCACCTGCAAAAGGCAGCGCCCCGCTCAGATTGGCGCCCCAGTCGTGGCGAGCTTCGTACAGCGTGGTGTTTTCCGTACCCCGGATGCCGATCACCGCCTCGTCGATAACGCCCTTTTCGTTGCTGTGCACATAGGTCTCGAAGAACAGCCCGTTTTCGCTGTAGCACGCGCCGGTCTGCGTCCAGCGCGCCCAGCCGCCGCCATTGGCGTCGCGCGGCATATCGAGCAGCACATCGCGGTGCTCGGGGTGCACCAGATAGTCGCAAGCATGTTCCGCCCGCACCTTGGGGTCTGCAATATCGTTGCGGTACGCTGCCTTGGCGAACAAGGCCATCAGGGCGAATTGGCCGGCGTGCTCGGTTCCCCCTGTATCCTCAAATATTGGCGGGTTCGATATTACGGCGGATTCCGGAGTAACCTGGTTGCCATCATATTTGCCAAGCGATGCGCAGCCGCCTAACGGCAGCACAAGGGTAAGTAACAGCAAGAGGGCCAGGGTTGGATGCACGGTGATTTTCATAAGCTCCCGTTTTACGGTAGCGTTCTGGCTACCCGAAAACCAATGCTGAAGCCCTGGCTGCCGGAGTCGATGCCGCTGCTGAAGGCCGCGCCCATGTTGCTCGCGTAGCTGTACCACGAGCCGCCGCGAATCGCGCGCCCAACGCAGCTCTTGCCATAGCAACCCTGCATCAATTCCCACACGTTGCCGCTCATGTCGTACAGGCCATAACCGTTGGCTTGTTTCTGGCCTACCGGGTGCGTGACATCGCCGCTGTTTTTGTCATACCAACCCACCGCGTCGAGATTCCCGCCGCCGCAGTATTCGCTCTGGCTGCCGCCGTAGCAGGCGTATTCCCATTCGGCTTCGGTCGGCAGGCGGTATTGTTTGCCGGTCTTGGTGTTGAGCTTTTGCAAGAATTCCTGAATGTCGTTCCAGCTCACTTGCTCTACGGGGCAGGTGTCGCCGCAGTTACTGTGGCGGCTGGGGTTGTTGCCCATGACCGCTTTCCACTGGCCCTGGGTGACTTCGGTTTTGCCCAGCTCGTAGCTGCTCTTGCCGGGGATAGCGATCATAATGACTGCTATTTGAGCTTCAAATTCGGCGGATTTCCGCGCCTGCTCCGCCTCGCGCCGCGCCGTTTCCTCGCGCAAGCGCTGTTGCCCCGCCGCATTCAAATTTTTGGACAGCACCGCCTCGACCTTTTTCACCACGCCGTCGCCCATACGGATTTCCTGCTCAAAAACCCGATCATACGAGGGATCTTTTTTCTCCACCCGAAGCTGTAGCATACCCGACGCCACCTGCATGTCGAGCGGGCATTCGCCCTTGAATTTGCCGTTGACCGTTACTTCTGCCCCGGCATCGTCGCCTTCGCACACCACGCGCAGCATGGAGGTGGTCGCGGGGGCGGGCGGTTTGGCGTAGGCGGCCAGCGGTGCAGCGAGGGCAAGGGTAAGCAACAGGCAGCGGGCGAGCAAGTTCATGTTCGTATAATCTCCGGTGTGTTAAGGGTGGCTTTCATTTTCGGGGCGCCCAAAATGGCTGCGCCGGGCCATGGCAGATCAGTCGGCCATATTCAGCCTGTCATAAAGCGCGTTGATACCTTGCTGGATTTTTTTGTTTGTGTCGTCCGCCTCGATGGCGTTTTCCCCGACAAGTTTTTTCTGCTGGTTGTTTTCCGTTATTTCCTCGCGCAACACTTTTATTTTTCCGAGCAACTCTTCCCGGCTCGGGGTTGCCCTCTTCTTCGAGTCTTCCGTCAAGACCACCAGCCCGTGGTAGAACGAGCAGCGAAAATGGTAGTCCTGGGCGTCGTTGACCGCCGTACCCACGGAATATTCCCCGGTGCCCTTGAGCTGCTGCGCCAGTATCTCCTTCTTCTTTTTATCCCGGCTTTCGTTGATGGCCTTGATGATCGCCGTCGCGAACAGACCCTGATAAACCTCGGCGCTTACCGCAGTTTTGGTACCGTTGAGAATCGTCGCGCCCGTGGCGTAATTCGTCGCCGCCGCGCCCGTAACGATAGCGGCCAAGCTGGAAAAAATGGTCGCGCCCACCCCCGTTAACAAGTTGATCGACGCAGCGGAGCCGATAACATCGCTCTTGTGTTTCTCGCAGACATCATCCGATAGCTCGATGATTTTGTTTTGAAGCTGATTCCTGGGAATCTGTTCACCATCATTGGCTGCTTCGTATAGCGCCTTGTATTTTTCTCTTTCGTCGTCCAGATTGATAGGGGCTTTCTGCGCCTCCTTGCCGTTGCCGTCGGTGTTGTTTTGCAGCGGGTGCAGCAAAACGGGATCAACCCGGAAATGCTGGTTTGCGCAACCGCCCATCATGACAGCCGCAACAAACAGCACCGAAAACCTCATCGCACATGCCAAATTTTTCATCATGTCATCCATGGCTTAGTTTGCAGGTACGCCAGACGCGGCCTTTTCCATCGCTTCCAACTTTATTTTTTCAACCTCGTTGATTGCCGTGTAAAGCATCAGCGTCCAGTCCAGATCCAGCAACTCTTGCTTTGCGTCCATCAAGGAATAAGCTTTGTCATTTTTTTGCTTCGCTGCCTGCATGGCTGCCTTGGTCTTGGCGATTTTTGCAGAGTGCAATGCCTGGAGCTTCTTAAAAATGAGCATTGCCTCAAAACCGCTATAGGACTTCTTTTGTACTTTGAAGGCAACTTCTGCCGAACCAGAAACGGAAAGATTAATTCCACGCGCGCAGATGTCGGAGGCAAATTTTCGAAAATTCTCTTCGTCGATTTTCAACCGCATGTCGATGTATTTATCCCGGGTTGCCGCACGTTCCAACTCGGTGTGAACATTGGAATAAACAATCTCTAATTCCTTCAACTTGTCGCTGTACCACTCGGGTTTCTGCTGGAGCAATGTATGGCTTCCGGTGCTTTCCGGGCCGCAAATATCGGCGTCCGCTTGCGCCTGAAGCGGCACAAGAAAAATGAGGGAGATTACAACAGAAGCAAAACGGGCAAGCCTGCGCCAGGAAGGCGCGGTCGGAACGGGACTTTTTGAGATCAGCCCTCTAAGTGCGGAGTGCGGAGTGCGAAGTGCGGACAGTGCAGGTAACAAGTTATTCCCCTTTGAACAAGATTTGCTGTGATCACCTGATTCCCGTTTGTGCGGGAACCCATAATTTATGGACCGGAAAATTTCCGTTGCCCACCGTTGCTTCTCAGGTTCCGAATTTTGCTTGTAGTTAGATGCCTCACACACCTCAGGGTGCGCAAACTCTCCACGAAACTACGAATGGTCGAACCCTTCAAAGCAACTTACGCCAGCTCCTGTTCTGGGGTTCCGCCGATTGCCCCGTACCGTGCTTGCGGTATGGTGTGCGTTACAGCAGATTTGCAAGATGGGCGAACTTTATTTGAACTTCCGGGGAAATGTCAACACTGATTCGAGTTCTATCGGATGGCAGTAGACAGTAGCCCGGATGAAGCGCAGCGTAATCCGGGAGCGCCCGCCAAGGGCGCGGCGGCCGGTTCACGAATCGGTTGCAACAGAAGAACCCCGGATTCCATTGCATTGCATCCGGGCTACAACGGCTGCCCGGCAATCGTGCTGGGGTGCTCCGCACCGCGCGCAAAGAGTTCCTGCAAGGTCAGGCCGGCACTTTGTTCAAGCTGCCCGGCGCAGGCCGCAATCCATTGCCGCAACGGGTCGTCACCCCGTCCGGCAGGCAATGAACCGCTGTCCAGCGCGAACAGGCGCAACAATTCGGCGGCGCGAATATGGTTCGCATCACGCATCAGCAACCAGCCTTGTCCCTCTGCCTTGCGCACCATATCGGCACTTGCCAGCTTTCCAAGAATTTTTTCCAGCACGTCATAACCGAGATACAACGATCTGGATAATTCCGGGAAAGTACTCACCCTGCCCTGTTGCAAACCACTTGCCAGGAATTGCAACACACGCAGCGCATCCAGCAATTGGGCGGCAGGCGATAAATTCTGCGCTGAGGGAGCGCGCCAATGCGACAGCGACGCCGCAATCACCGCGCCAAGCAGGGTAGTCAGCCAGGACAGGTAAATCCACATCAGGAAAACCGGCACGCTGGCGAACGCGCCATATACCAGCTTGTAAGTGGGAAAATGGCTGATGTAATAGCCGAACACGCGGTTCATCGATTCAAAGACGATTGCGGCCGCAACCGCGCCGATCAATGCGTGTGTGCGCGGCACATGGCGATTCGGCACCAGCTCGAACAACATGGCGAATGCCAACGTGGTAAACAGCACCGGCAATATTTTCAGCGCACCTACGCCGAATATCGGAATCTGTTTGGCGTAACCCATCGACAATCCGACCAGCCATGAGGTCAACGACAGGCTCGCGCCGATGAGCAACGGCGCGAGCGTGAGTACCGCCCAGTAAATGACCAGCCGTTTGAGCAACGGCCGCGGGCGGGATACCCTCCAGATCGTATTGAATGCATGATCTATGGTCAGCATCATCAGCATGGCTGTCACCGCAAGAAGCGCGATGCCGACCGCCGTCAGGCGCATCGCGCTCTCGGTGAACTGCCGCATATATTGCGTGATGATTTTCCCCGCCATGTCCGGCATCAGATTGTTAATCAAGTAGACCTTGATCTGGCTGGAGAAATCCTCGAATACCGGGAACACCGAGAACATCGCCACGGCGATGGTGATCAATGGCACCAGCGACAACAGCGTGGTAAAGGTCAGGCTCGCCGCAATCTGTATGCAGCGATCCTGATGGAAGCGCATCGCGATGAAGCGCATAAAATTCAAAAAATCCCGCCAATTCTTTTGCATGGCCGATTCGTTTCCCTATAATGCACGCATGATAACCGACAAAGAAATCCTGGTGCTGTACTACAGCCAGCATGGCGCCACGCGGCAGATGGCGCAACTCATTGCGCGCGGCATCGAACAAGCAGGCGGCGTGCACGCCCGCTTGCGCACCGTGCCGAAGGTCTCTGCGGTATGCGAGGCAACCGAACCCGGCATTCCAGCCGACGGCGCGCCTTATGCCGAGCTGCGCGATCTCGAGGAATGCATCGGCCTTGCCCTGGGCAGCCCTACCCGCTTCGGCAACATGGCCTCCGCGATGAAATATTTCTGGGACGGCACCGGCGGATTGTGGATGAAACACGCGCTGGCCGGCAAACCTGCCGCGCTGTTCACTTCCACCGGCAGCATGCACGGCGGACAGGAAAGCACCCTGCTGTCGATGATGCTGCCGTTGCTGCATCACGGCATGATCATCGTCGGCCTGCCCTACTCCGAACCGGAGCTCGCCACCACGCAAAGCGGCGGCACGCCGTATGGCGCAAGCCATGTGGCGGGGGTCGCCAGCGACCAGCCGGTTACGGAAGCCGAAAAGAAATTATGCATGGCGCTCGGTAAGCGGCTTGCGCTGACCGCGCTGAAACTCTCGGCGTAAAAAACATCCGCTACCGGCATTTTTTTCGTTGGCCGATTTATCCCCGTAGCAAAAACGAAGGGCACGCGCTGCGTACCCTTCGCTCTTCATTACTACCCAGCCGATTACTTACTCTTGCTCTTGGTCTTTGCTTTTGCCGCCGGCTTAACCGGCTTGATTTCCGGTGCGACCGGCTCAGTTTTTACGGGTTCGATTTTCACCGGTTCAGTAATCGTTTCTGTTTTTTTTTCAGCCATGCAACTGCTGTTGTTCACCGTGCCGTTGGGCATGACCGTATTGCATAAAGTCGCGCCGGTCAGATTGGCATCGGCAATATTGGCACCGGTCAGATCGGCATCAGTCAGGTCGGCATTCAGCAGAATCGCGCCGGTCAGATTGGCGCGCTCCAGTTGCGCGCCGCGCAATGTCGCCTTGTTCAGGTTGGCATCGGTCAGGTTGGTTTGCGACAGGTTGGCACGGGTCAAATTGGCGCGGGTCAGGTTGGCTTCGGTCAGATTGGCCTTGCCAAGGTTGGCCTTGAACAGGTTGGCTTGCGCGAAATTGCCCATGTACATCTGTGCGCCGGAAAGATTGGCTGAGCCCAGGTTGGCCTCGGCCAGCGCAGCATTCGTGCATACCGTGCGCGGCTGGATCACACAGCCATTGACGGTATTCTCTGCGGCCTCGGCCTGCTCGGCCTTGGCGAGTTTTTTGGCGGCGCAATTCGGCCCGCTGTTCACGATGCCATTCGGCATCGTAGTGCGGCAGAAAGTAGCCTTGTTAAACTTTGCATTATCAATCTCTGCGTCGGTCAGGTTGGTATCGGTCAAATTAACTTCGCTGAGGTTTGCGCCTTTGAGCTTGGCGCGCGTCAGGTTCGCTCCGGTCAGGTTGGCGCCGGTCAGGTCGGCGTTATACAGCGTGATGTCCGTCATGTCTGCTTCGGTGAAATTACCGCCCATCAGCTTGCCGTGATAAATGTTCGCCTCACTGAGATTAGCCTTGGAAAAGTCTGCCTTGGTCAGATCACCCTCAAGCAGATGTGCGCCATGCATATCGGCACCGGCCAAATTTCTGCCGGACAACTCGGCATGCGGACATTGCGACTTTGGAATGATCCAGCACTCGGCCCAGCTTGCATTGGCAGCCAGTGAAGCCAGCAAAAACGTCAAACCCAATAAAATTTTCTTCAAGACAATCTCCAATGAAATATTCAAAAATGGTGGATATTCATAAAATCCCCGCAACACACGAGGCTGAATTATGACTGCGCATCCGACCGTATGTTCAAAAACAATTGTTTCAAAATGTTAGGGAATCTTACAAATTCAGAACTCGCCCAAAGGCCAGGCGCATAAGGAATTTGCGGGCCCCAGCTACGCTGGGGCCCGCAAATGTGGATTTTTAGAGGCTCACTTCACAACTGCGGGTGAGCGCGTTCCAGCTTGCTGTGCAACTTGTTGAGCGCATTCAGGTAAGCCTTGGCGGAAGCCACCACGATATCGGTATCCGCGCCCTGCCCGTTCACGATCCGCCCGCCCTTGGCGAGGCGCACCGTCACCTCGCCCTGCGCATCGGTGCCGCTGGTGATGTTGTTCACCGAATACAACTGCAACTCGGTGCCGCTGTGCACAATTTGCTCGATGGCCTGGAAGGTCGCATCCACCGGCCCGCCGCCTTGCGTCTCGGCTTCTTGTTGCGCGCCGCCGATGCTCATCACCACCTTGGCCACCGGCAAGATGCCGGTCTCGCTGTGGGCGCGCAACGAGACCAGGCGGTAATGCTCGCTGACCTGCGCCACCGCCTCATCGCTGACCAGCGCCTGCAAGTCCTCGTCGAAAATTTCGTGCTTGCGATCCGCCAATTCCTTGAAGCGCTGAAACGCGGCATTGAACGCCTCTTCCGAAGCGAACTCAATATTCAGCGCAGTAAAACGCTGGCGCAACGCATTGCGCCCGGAGAGCTTGCCCAAGGTCAGCTTGTTGGCATTCCAGCCCACGTCCTCGGCGCGCATGATCTCGTAGGTCTCGCGGTGCTTGAGCACGCCGTCCTGATGGATGCCGGACTCGTGCGCGAACGCATTTGCACCGACGATCGCCTTGTTCGGCTGCACCGGATAGCCGGTGATGCTGGAAACCAGTTTGGAAGTCGGCACAATCTGCGTGGTGTCGATGCGCGTATCCAGGTTGAATATATCGCGGCGCGTCTTTATCGCCATCACGATTTCTTCCAGCGAGGCATTGCCGGCGCGTTCGCCGAGGCCGTTGATGGTGCATTCCACCTGGCGTGCGCCGTTCATCACCGCAGCCAGGGAATTCGCCACCGCCAGGCCCAGATCGTTGTGGCAATGCGTGGACCAGACCACCTTGTCCGAATTCGGCACGCGTTCGATCAATTGCCGGATGCGTTCACCCCACGCGGATGGAATGGAATAGCCCACCGTATCGGGCACGTTCAGCGTTTTTGCTCCGGCCCGGATCACCGCATCAAACACGCGCACCAGAAAATCCATCTCCGAACGCACCGCATCCTCGGCGGAAAACTCCACGTCGTCGGTATATTCGAGCGCCCACTTCACCGCGCTGACCGCGCGCTCGACCACCTGATCCTCGGTCATGCGCAGCTTGTGCTGCATGTGGATCGAGCTGGTTGCGATGAAGGTGTGGATGCGCCCCGACTTCGCCGGGCGGATCGCCTCACCGGCACGGCGCACGTCGTTCTCGCCGGCGCGCGCCAGCGAACATACCGTGGAATTTTTCACGGTCTCGGCCACCGCCTTCACCGCCTCAAAATCGCCGGGACTGGCGGCGGCGAAGCCCGCTTCGATCACATCCACGCCGAGCTTTTCCAGCTGGCGCGCAATGCGGATTTTCATTTCCCTGGTCATCGCCGCGCCAGGACTCTGCTCACCGTCGCGCAACGTGGTGTCGAAAATAATCAATTTGTCAGTCATTTTATTCGGCATTTTATTTGGCATGATAAAACTCCAATGAAAATAGGTTAAACCTGCGCAACCGATGTACGGTTTGCGCGCTCAATTCAGGATATGTGTATGTGATTAGCGCGCGCCGCGCAGCAGCAGCGCAGCCAGCAGGCTGAATGTGGAGTGGAGTGTTGCGATGTGCGTGGAGAAATGCATGGGGCGGATATTACCAGTTTTATCGCCTCACGCAATGGGCTGTTGTTTTTTGCGCAGACGCCACGCCCACAACACGTAGCCGGACAAGGCATAGCCCAGAAACAACGCAAACAATACGCCGGGCGGGTAACTGGAAATCAGAATGAAGAACAGCGCGATCAGAAAGATCGCCACGAATGGCACGCTCTTGCGCATGTTCAGGTCTTTGAAACTGTAGAACGGCAGATTGCTGACCATGCTCAACCCGGCGAACACCGTCAGCGCCGCCGCATACCAGCGCAGCTCTCCGCCCTTGAAACCGTAATCCAGCATCACCCAGACAAAACCCGCCACCAACGCGGCGGCGGCCGGGCTTGGCAAGCCCTGAAAATAGCGTTTATCGACCACGTCGATGTTGGTGTTGAAGCGCGCCAGGCGCAGCGCGGTGGCGGCACAGTAGATGAACGCGGCGAACCAACCCCACTTGCCCAGCCCTTTCAATGCCCACTCGTACATGACCAGCGCCGGCGCGACACCAAACGAAACCATGTCGGACAGGCTGTCATATTCGGCGCCGAACTCGCTTTGCGTATGCGTCAGCCGCGCCACGCGGCCATCCAGCCCGTCCAGCACCATGGCGATGAAAATCGCCACCGCCGCAAATTCGAAGCGAAGATTCATCGCCTGCACAATGGCGTAAAAACCGGCGAACAGCGCGCCGGTCGTGAACAGGTTGGGCAACAAATAAATGCCGCGCCTGCGCAGGTTCATCGGCTTACGGGTATTGAATTCGTCCATGCGATCAGATTAACCTAAAACACTCATTGGCGGAAAATTTTCCATGGATCCATGCTATCGAGCGGCACCCGTAGGTGCGAATTTATTCGCACATCAATCGTTGTTCGTGCGAATGAATTCGCACCTACAAAAACCCCTAACTATTTTGTGGCAATATTGCCAAGATAGTGGTGGTCGCCGACACCTTGTCGCCGATACTGACTTTCACAGCAGCATCCAGCGGCAGGTAAACATCCACGCGCGAACCGAAGCGGATAAAGCCGTAGCGCTGGCCGCGCGCCAGTGTATCGCCGGCCTTGATGTAACACAGGATGCGCCGCGCGATCAGCCCTGCCACCTGAACAAAGGTCACAGTCTGCCCGTCTGTGGTCTTCAGCACCACGGCATTACGCTCGTTTTCCGCGGAAGCCTTGTCGAGATCGGCGTTCACGAACTTGCCGGGAAAATACTGCACCTTTTCCACGGTACCGTCCACCGGGCTGCGGTTGGAATGCACGTTGAACACGTTCATGAACACGCTGATCAGAATCGCTTCGCGTTGCCCGTAGGGATCCTGCGTGCGCTCGACCTTGATGACCCGTCCGTCGGCGGGCGACAGCACCGCACCGACATCCTGCGGAACCACACGCGGCGGATCACGGAAAAATTGCACCACAAACAGCACGACGATCCAGGCCAGCAGCTCGACGATGCCGCCGACAAGGCCGGATAACAACAGCGCAATGGCGATGGAGCCGATCAGAAACGGCCAGCCCTCGCGGGCGATGATGGGGTGGGGGTAATTATTCATAGGGAGTGGTGAGTAGGAAGTAGGGAGTTGGAAAAGTACAGCGAAGGATTAAAGAGCAGTGAGTGAAAAGTCGATACTCCCTACTTCCCACTCCCTACTCTCCACTTCCCACTTCCTAGTTTTTCGACTGATCAACCAGCTTGTTTTTGCCGATCCACGGCATCATGGCGCGCAACTTGCCGCCCACTACCTCAATCGGATGCTCGGCGTTCAGGCGGCGGCGCGCGGTCATTTCCGGATAGTTGGTGCGGCCTTCCAGGATGAACTGCTTGGCGTATGAACCGTTCTGGATGTTCTTCAGGCATTCCTTCATCGCGGCACGGGCTTCGTTGCCGATCACGCGCTGGCCGGTCACATATTCGCCGTATTCCGCGTTGTTGGAAATCGAGTAGTTCATGTTGGCGATGCCGCCTTCGTACATCAGGTCGACGATCAGCTTCAGTTCATGCAAACATTCGAAATAGGCCATTTCCGGCGCATAGCCCGCTTCGGTCAGCGTCTCGAAACCGGCCTTGACAAGCTCCACCGCGCCGCCGCACAACACGGCCTGCTCGCCGAACAGGTCGGTCTCGGTCTCTTCGCGGAAGTTGGTCTCGATCACGCCGCCCTTGGTGCCGCCGTTCGCTGCCGCATAGGACAGCGCGATGTCCTTAGCCTTGCCGGATTTGTCCTGGTACACCGCAATCAGCGTCGGTACGCCGCCGCCCTTGAGATATTCGGAGCGCACGGTATGGCCGGGGCCCTTCGGCGCGATCATGATCACGTCCACATTTGCGGGCGGCACGATCTGGTTGTAGTGGATATTGAAACCGTGAGCGAACGCCAATGCGGCGCCGGACTTCAGGTTCTTTGCCACGTCGGCGTGATACACCTCCGGCATGGTCTCATCCGGCAACAGCATCATCACCACATCGGCTCCCTTCACTGCGTCCGCGATCTCGGCGACCTTGTGGCCTGCGGCCTCGGCCTTGGCCCAGGATGCACCGCCCTTGCGCAGCGCAACCGTCACGTTGACACCGGATTCCTTCAGGTTTTGCGCATGTGCATGACCCTGCGAACCGTAGCCGATGATGGTTACCTGCCTGCCCTTGATCAGGGATAGGTCTGCGTCTTTGTCGTAATAAACTTTCATGTTGCCCTCTTTTCCAAAAAAATTAAAAATCCAAAATTAAAGTTTCAAAATCCGTTCGCCGCGCCCGATGCCTGAAGCACCGGTGCGCACCGTTTCCAGAATCAGGTCGCGGCCAATCTTTTCCAGGAGGCTGTCCAATTCGGCGCATGAACCGGTCAGTTCGATGGTGTAGGTATGGTCAGTGGCATCGATGATGCGTCCGTGAAAAGTATCCGCCATATGTTTCAATTCTTCACGCGCCGCGCCCTCGGCACGCACCTTGACCAGCATCAGTTCGCGCTCGAGATGTTCGCCCTCGCTCAAGTCGATCATCGCCGCGACATCCACCAGCTTGTTGAGCTGCTTGTTGATCTGCTCGATGATCGCATCCGAACCGCTGGTGACGATCGTCATGCGCGACAGGGTCGGATCTTCGGTCGGCGCCACCGACAGCGATTCGATATTGTAGCCACGCGCCGAGAACAGCCCCGCCACGCGCGACAATGCGCCCGCCTCGTTTTCCATCAACAGGGAAATGATGTGCCGCATTACAACTCCTCCGCCAGGATGATTTCCGACAAGCCCCTGCCGCCGGGAACCATCGGGTACACGTTTTCCGTCGGATCGGTCCTGAAGTCCATGAATACCAGGTCGTGCTTGCGCGCAAATGCCTCTTTCAATGCCGGTTCGACATCCGCAGGTTTTTCGATGCGCATCCCGACATGCCCGTAGGCCTCGGCCAGCTTGACGAAATCCGGCAGCGCATTCATGTAGGTCTCGGAATAACGGTTGCCGTGGAAGAACTCCTGCCACTGCCGCACCATGCCCAGATAGCCGTTGTTGAGCGCGATTATCTTGATCGGCAGGTGGAATTGCTTGCAGGTGGACAGCTCCTGGATGTTCATCTGGATACTGCCCTCGCCCGTCACGCAGGCCACCGTCGCACCGGGATTCACCATCTGCACGCCCATCGCCGCCGGCAATCCAAAACCCATCGTACCCAGGCCGCCGGAAGTAACCCAGCGGCGCGGCTTGTCGAATTTGTAGTACTGCGCCGTCCACATCTGGTGCTGCCCGACGTCGGTCGTAATGAACGCATCGCCGCCGGTGATTTCATGCAGCTTCTCGATCACGAATTGCGGCTTGATGATTTCGGAGGAATTCTTGTAGCGCAA
>Ga0209211_10007219_pt1 | contig 15671 bp, 10 predicted proteins | sample RifGroA2_FD_183992 | JGI IMG/M metagenome (GOLD analysis project Ga0209211, IMG submission 183992) | Groundwater microbial communities from Rifle, Colorado, USA - Groundwater A2 (SPAdes) (version 2) | ecosystem: Environmental > Aquatic > Deep subsurface > Groundwater | place: Rifle, Colorado... | reverse complement strand
CTTTTCTTGAAAACGTGTTCCCATTTGTTGTGCAATGGCAAAAACAGAAAAAGACAACATTAAAATTAAAAATGTAAATTTTCTCATAATGTTAATTTTTAGTTAATAATTAAGTTACAAAAGTATAAATTTTTAAAATTATATACAATTATATTTGATAGACTTCGTAAAAAAAATTTAGTTGCTTAAATGGCTGTTTATTTTGATGATAAAACCTCTATAGCTCTTTTAAGTGGTATATCTACTTCTTTCATTATTGGATAAAAACCGTCATTATCGAAAAGGTTTCTAGCAATATAGGCTTTAATTTGTGTTTTAATAATAAACTCGGAAGTTTTTATTTCGTTATATTTTTTAGCAACACCTTTGTTTTCGGCAAAAATTATAAATTGATTTATCAAATGTGCTTTATTAAGAAACTCTTCTAACTCTTTATAATCCTTAAATTTATTCAAAAAAACTCTATTTTCATCAACATATTCAAATGCAAACTGATAAATTAGTCCCTTATTTGAAACTGCAGATAAATATGGAGTCCAACCAAGTGTATCAACTGGGATAAAAATATCTGGCATAATACCGCCACCCCCGTAAACAACTCTTCCAGAGGAAGTAATATATTTTAAACTATCAAGAAGTTTTATGCTATCTTTTTGTGAAAACTCACCATGAACATATCTGTCAAGTATTTCTTCATTATATTTACTTCCATGTCCATGTTCATAAGGCTTTTGAATACATCTACCAGAAGGTGTATAGTATCTTGCAATAGTTAGCCTTAAAGCAGAACCATCAGGCAACATAGTTTGCTCCTGAACTAATCCTTTTCCAAAAGATCTTCTTCCAATAATAATTCCTCTATCGTTATCTTGAATTGCACCTGCTACAATCTCACTGGCTGAAGCTGACCATTCATCAAGCAAAATAGCCATTTCTGTATCATGGCAATAGCCTCTGGTTGTAGCATAAGTTACGGTTTTGGGTCGAGCTTTTCCTTCTGTATAAACTATTAATTTTTTATCTTCAAGAAATTCATCTGTAATTTTTGTAGCAGCATCAAGATATCCTCCTCCATTGCCTCTTAAATCTAAAATTATTTTTTTCATCCCTTTCTTTTGAAGACGAAGAATTGCTTTTTTAAATTCTTGATATGTAGTACCACCAAAGCTACTAATTTTAACATATCCAATACTATCTGTTATCATATAAGACACATCAACACTATATAAAGGAATAACATCACGAGTAATAGTATAATCAATTAGCTCAGGATATTTTGGTCGATAAATACTAACTTTTACTTTAGTTCCCCGTAAGCCTTTTAGTTTTTGTAGAACCTGCTCGTTCGAAATATTAATTCCGGCAACTAATGTGTCATCAATTTTTACTATTCTGTCGCCAGCCAATATTCCTAATTTTTCGGATGGACCTCCAGAAACTGTATTTACAACCATTATTGTATCATGCTGAATATTAAACTGAACACCTATTCCATCAAAATTTCCTTCTAACGACTCATTAATTCCTAATAATTCTTTTGCAGGGATGTAAACGGAATGAGGGTCAAGGTTTTCTAATAAGAATGGAAGAGATTTTTCAATTAATTCGTTTGAAGATATATCGTCAACATATTCAGATTCAATATAACCTAATACACTATTTAATTTATGATATTTTTTGACAAGTAAAGATGAATTAGAATTGCTTTCATCGGAGTCTAATATTCTACCTAGAAATATACCAATAATCAGTAATAATGAGAATATTATAGGAAGAATTGTCGATTTTATGTTCATTTTTTGTAAAATATAAACAAGCAAATATATTCATTTATTATTGAATGTTAAATTTTGAATGTTAATTTTGAATGATTAAACATGTACGACTAAAAAATTTGGACACAAAGAGAATGATTATAAAATACAATACGACACGAATTGCACAAATTTACACTAAAACAGATAGAACAAAAGACACGAATTACACGACTTTCCGATAAATCGGAACAAGTAGTCTCGAATTTACATCTAGAAATTAGCACAAAATCAAAATAATCAAAGATTGTTTTTGAGAAAAATTAGTGAAAATTTGTGTAATTTGTGTCAGAAAAGAAATAAAAAAAAATGAAATCAATTTTAATTATTGACGAATTACACAATGATTTAGTTACGAAATTAGTGGAATTGGGTTTTCAGGTTGATTATAAACCATTAATTAAAACAGAAGAAATTGAAAATATAATTCATAGTTATAATGGCTTAATTTTAAGAAGTAAAGTTAAAGTAGAAAAGGCTTTAATTGACAAAGCTATTAAATTAGAATTTATTGGCAGAGCTGGTTCGGGTCTTGAAAATATTGACATATCTTATGCCGAAAAAAAGGGTATTAAATGTTTTAATTCACCAGAAGGAAACAGAGATTCGGTCGGCGAACATACAATAGGATTATTATTAAATTTATTAAATAAAATAAGTAAGTCGAATAGCGAAGTAAAAAAAGCTATCTGGAACAGAAACAACAACTGGGGAACTGAACTTAAAGGCAAAACTATTGGAATAATTGGTTATGGAAACATGGGACGCTCTTTTGCAAAAAAATTATCTGGCTTTGAAGTAAATGTAATAGCTTATGATAAATTCAAAAAAGATTTCTCAGATAATTTTGTGAAAGAAGTAGAAATGGAAACTATTTTTGAGCAGGCAGATATTCTTAGCTTACATATTCCACTTACAAAAGAGACTAATCAAATGATTTCGTCAGAATTTTTGAATAAATTTAAGAAAAGCATTTATTTAATAAACACATCAAGAGGGCAAATAGTTAATACTAAAGAACTTGCCGAAAATATTGATACAGGAAAGGTATTAGGAGCTGGACTTGATGTTTTAGAAATTGAAAATTTTGGTTTTGAAAATATTGCTCTAAATAATTCAAATAAAGAATTGAATTATCTTTTAAACTCTGACAAAGTAATTATAACTCCGCATGTTGCCGGATGGAGTCAAGAATCTTATTATAAAATTTCGATGGTATTGGCTGATAAAATAGCAAACTATTATACTAAAAAAAGCCCCAAGCTCAAAGCTCAAAGCTCCAAGCTCTTTCCCCCTTCCTTTGAAAAGGGTTTGCGGTAGGTTAAAGGTTGAGAGATTTGACAACTTTTGAAAAGTTGTCAAATCTACCTAAATCTATACTATGCACTTTCAGAACTTGTGAATTTTTAGAAAGTGTGAAAGCACGAAGAGAGATGCCTGTTTTCTCACTTTCTCACCTGCTCACTTTCTCCTCGTTTGCAGTATAACCAATCTATGAGGAACTCCCATTATTCTATGAGGAATATCAACCATTCTATAAATTGCACAGCTTTTTCAAACAACAATTTAAATTATGTTAACAAAAAAGGTCTCTTTTCGAGACCTTTTTATTTTAGTGAATTATATTCAGTTTCCCTGTTTCTATAACTTTGTTGTTAAAGTCTAAAACCTTATATATATAAATTCCAGTGTTTAAATTTTCAATATCAACAGTTATTTTATTGTTTACTGTGACTTCAATACATTTTTGTCCAGCTACATTATAAATTTCTAATTTACAAATGTTTCCTTTTGAAATTACCGTAATATAATCATTTGCAGGGTTAGGATAAATATTTACAAGTTTTTCTGCATCTATTTTGTTTATTTTTAAGGCATTTGGGTCGGCTAAAAATTTCGCTTCTGTAATTGTATCATGTTTTACAGTAACTTCGGCTAAAGAAGAACCAACAAGTTTAGGAAACCAAGAATATGTTATTGACGAATCAATTTTTGTTTCAAAAGGTATCCAGTACTCTACAACACCTGGAACAACAACTACGTAGCCCCAACTTGTATCAACAGTAATAGTATTTTCTTTAACTCTTAAAACATTATCGGTATAATGAGGAGTCATAACTGTACCCCATCCATCGGTTAATGTAGTAATAAAATTTGTGCTTTTAAAACGTAATGAATCAACTTGCATACCTTGTATTTGCTGACCAAAATAAAACGCAAAGTCAACTACCGCAGTGTCTTGAAAAGTACTTTGATAATTGTTTGGTAATGTTAAAACTGTTTGGTTCAGATTTGAAATAATTGTACCAAATTGAGTTGGAGTAATTGCACCTAAAGCTTCCATTTTAGTCGAATTTTTCAATAAATAAACCAAACCCATTTCGCTTGATGTGGTAGCTAAATTAGCTGTTGGAAATAAAGCATAATCGGGAGTTGTAGCAGGGTCAAAATAAAATGTTGTATCTATTACATCATTTTTTATCCAAGTTAAGTCCCATACTTGAGTTTCACCAATGTCGCCTATTAACAATAGGTTTGTAAACAAAGTTGAATCGGCAATTGTTGTGATGTCGTTGGCAAATAAAAACAAATCGTTTATCTCAGGCATATCCGATTCGTCAATAGTTATTTGAGCCTTTAGTGTTGAAAATGTGCCTGTTAATACGATTAAGCAAATAATTTGTAAAGTTTTTTTCATAATCATTTATTTTTATGTTATAAAACAAATTTAGAGATTTATTTTTAAAATACAAATTTTGTAATTACTCAGCATATTTAAAGCAAAGAAATACAGTGATTTGCCACAGATTCACAGATTTAGATTGAACATTATTATTAAATTTTCACTGATAAAACAACCACTGGTTGTTTTAATCTGTGTTAATATTGATTTATGTAATGATTTAATTATCATTAGTTTAATTTGTGAACTTAGCTATGCGATTTCATGAATGCCATAAAAATAAATAATCTGTGAATAATCTGTGGCAATTTTAATTATAAATTAGTTGCTGAGTAGTTCCCAAATTTTAGAATGGATAACCAATTCCAAAATTAAAAGCAAAAAACCTATATTTATGACTATCGTTTGCAATTTCATAATTCTGTTTCCATTCTTTATTGAATACATTTTCGATAACCCAGCTTTGATTTGATTGAAATTGAGGTTCACGAACTTTTAGACCAACATCAAATCTGAAAACAAAAAATGAAAAATCGAATCTTGCACCAAGTCCAGTTCCAACTGCTAGTTGTTTGTAAAAGTCTGAAAATTTAAATATTGTACCTTCTCTTGTATCAATATTATTTATTGCCCAAATGTTACCAGCATCAACAAAAAAAGCACCTTCCAGAACCCAAATTAGTTTAAATCTGTATTCCAAATTTGCCTCTAGTTTTATGTCTCCCAACTGATTAGATAATCCTAATGAATCGACATAAGAACCCGGACCTAAAGAACGAACTTGCCAAGCACGAAGGCTATTTGCTCCTCCGCTGAAATATTTTTTTTCAAACGGTAAAACATTTAAGTTTCCATACGGATAGCCACATCCTGCAAAAAAACGTGTTACAGTGCTATTTGCTTTATTAAATATGTTATAATATCTCAAGTCAATTTCTGTTTTTACAAATTGAGCATATTTTACTCCAAGCAGATTATATGCTCCGTCAATAGTATCAGTACCGGCAATATTATTAATTGCTGTAAGAATATTTCCAGACGATTCAGCATTCCAATTAAAGTAAACAAAGTCGCGATTTTTATTAATATTCTGGCTGTTATAAATTAAGCTATAGCTAGTTACCGTAACTAAGTGATTTGTATAACTCGATTTCACAAACGGGTCTTTTATTGATTCAATAAATTCGGCACTATTGTATTTAATTCTAACTGAGTTTATTTCAATCGGGTTTACAATATGTTTGAAATATTTTGAGCCATCCCAATAATATCCAAACGAATTTTTCAGAATAGTTCGAGTATAATCTGGACGATTTTGGAAGTTATATGAAACCAAAAGTTTAGTTCTCGGATTATATTTTTGAGTAAACTTTTCAGACCTAATAGGCAATAAAAACTGTTGAAAACTCAAACCCGATTCAGAACCTATTTCAATTGTATTAAATGGAATGTTTTCTTGAATAATACCATCATTACTTTGTAAAGTTGTAGTTTGAGCTTCAAGTGCCCCTTTGAATTTTAAATCAAAAATTTCTGCACCTTTAAACAAACTTTTGTGTTGATATAATAAGTTAGTTGCAACGCCAAGATTTCCTGAAGAATTTGTTCCTTCAAGTTCAACCGTATATGACTGCAAAGTAAATGGTGTAAGTTGAATAAAGCAATCAAGTAAATTTTCGCTTTCGGTACTTACATCAGAATAAATAATATTGATTAATTTAAAAATTCGTAACGATGAAAGTGCCTTATATGTTTTATCCGTAATTGTTTTACTATATGTATCATTGGATTTAACATAAGTTGATTGCGAAATAATTCCAGGTTTTATTGATAGCTTTTCCTTATAGATAAAGTTTAAATTATTAAAAACAATTGTATCTGATTTTTCCTTATAATAGTCGGGGTCTGACAACAATATTTTTGGATCGTAATCTGAAAAAATAGAAATATTTCTGATTTTATATATTTTGTGATCTTCGTTTACAAATTCTTTATCCGTTATTTTTTTTAAGTTCTTTTTAATAGAAATTTTTATATCAGCTTTATTTCCCATTGAGTTGCTATCAACTTCGTAATAAATATATTCTTTTGAGAAATAGTAATACCCATGGTTATTCATGAAATTTGTAATTCTATTACGTTCACTTTGAAGCAAATCGACATCAAGTGGCGAGCCTGTTTTAATTAACGAATTATTTGAATTGTCCAAAACAATCTGCTTAACTCCATCATCTTCAAACTGATACTCAATATTATTAATTTGATAAACCTCGTTTGTGTTAATCCGATACTTAACTTTTGCTTTTTTCTTCCAATACTCTGTTGTATCAGATACAATTGCTTTGTAATAACCTTTATTGTTCAAATATTGTAAAAGCTGTTTTGTGCTTTTCGTCTTTAAAAAATCGTCATAAACAACTGGTTCTTCGCCAACTATTTCTTTAATCTTAGTTTTCCATTTTCGCTCTTTTCCTGAACTTGCAATATTGTAAATCCATAAATGAAATCGAAATACCAATAAAATCCTTCTGTTTGGTTGTTGTTTGATATAGCTTTCAAGCTCATCAGAATTTATTTGCTTATTGTTACATTCAACTTTAGATTTATTGAGTAAATAGCTTCCGTCAGGCACATATCGTGTTGGACGACAAGAAGTAAAAGAGATAATTACAAAAATAATTATAACAACTTTGTTTACACTTAATAATTTCTTGTATTTTTTTCTCAATTTTGTGAAAATAAATTTGCTAAGTAAATTCAAAACTATAAATTACTTGCAGTAAAATTATAATTTGTTAAAGTAAAATAAAAATAATTGCTTTATTACAGATGTTTTAACAAATGACGAAATATTATTTATGATAAGCAAAGCAAAAATAAGTTTTATAAAATCGCTTCACTCAGGTAAAGGCAGAAACGAAGCTGGACTTTTTATTGCAGAAGGTACTAAAATTACAAATGAGTTATTAATAAATCAGAACATAAAAATTCAGAGCCTTTATGCAACAAACGATTTTTTAGAGGAAAATAATTTATTGTCAAATAACAATTTTGAGGTTTTTGAAATATCAGAGTCTGAACTTCAAAAAATCAGTTTGCTTTCGAATCCTAATAAAGTTCTTGTAATTGCCGAAATTTGTAAAAACAAATTTGATGTATCAAAATTAAAAAATAAACTAACAATTGTTCTTGACAATGTTCAAGACCCTGGGAACTTGGGAACAATAATTCGCACAATGGATTGGTTTGGAATAAAAAACCTTGTGTGTTCTGAAACAACGGTTGATGTTTATAATCCGAAAGTTATTCAGGCAACGATGGGTTCTTTTTTAAGAATTAAAACCCATTATGTAAATCTCGAAAATTTCATTAAAGAATATTTTTCTAAATATAAATACAATATTTATGGCACACTCCTGAATGGCAAAAATATTTATAAAGAGCAACTTACACAAGAAGGTTTGATCGTTTTTGGAAACGAATCGAAAGGAATTTCAAGCAATATCGAAAATTTTATAACAAATAAAATATCAATTCCAGATTTTTCAAAATCTAAAAGCATTGATTCTCTGAATATTTCTATTGCAGCAGGAATTGTTTTTTCTGAATTTAAACGAACAACATAATTTATAATATGCCACAAAGACTCAAAGACACAAAAAGAATTTTAATTTAAAAAACTTCGTGTTTTAGTGCCTTTGTGGCAAGAAAAAAACAAACAACTTGAAATCAATAATTTTAGCATTAAGCCTTTTAATCATAACTTCGAGTCTTAAGTCTCAGACTTATGATTTAAATAATAAAAAATACTGGCTTTACCGTGAAAGATTGCAATATTTTGTAGTAAACGACAATCCTGCTTTTGAAGGTGTTGGCTGTGTAGCTTCTGAAAGAAATAGTTGGGGAACACAAACTATTGCTTATGGTCAACATCTTACAAATTTTGGTTATTACCTCGGAGTTTTGGCATCTGAATATGCTTTACTTAATAAACAAGGAGTAAATGCAGATTCTACCGAAAAAGAACTGGAAAATGCTTTAAATTCATACATTAGACTTGATAATTGCGAAAAATCTGAAAGGTGGGGTTTGCCAGAAAATAAATTCGATGGCTTTTTCATGCGTGAAGATGTTCCATACAATTTTATAGAAAAATATGGCGATAAATTAAACTTTGGATTAGACTCTGAAAGTACTGTTTACAATACAAAATATGGAATTGGTTTTCCGGCATATATCAATGAAATTTATTCGTACGATAAACAATGTAAAATATATATTAGTCGAGACACATGGAATCCACGACTTAACATTATCAGTCAAGACGAAGCAATAGGATTATTAATGGGTTTAGCAATTGTAAAAAAATTAATGCCAGATAGTTCATTCTCTTCTAAAACTGCAAAATTAATTACTAAAATATTAATTAATCACATACGAAATAACGACGAAAGTCTTGGTCAAAAACACTGGATGATATATAATCCAAAAGGAGAATTAGTTGATTATGACCTTGGTGGCGATGCCCGTGCATATTCTTATGGATTTGCAAAAGCAGCAGAATTTATCACCGATGAACCAATTGATTCGTTTTATAGTACATACGAAAAACGAAGGTCGTACAAATCGTTATGGAACACATTTCAATTTTATGGAGTTAGTAACACTCATACACACTTAATTGCATCACTTGCCGCTATTGGCAATTCTTGGACATTATCCGGAATAAATCGCACAGGAAAAGGTATTTTAAAAGTAACATTAAAAGAAAAGTGGCATCCATTGTATATGCTTGTTTGGAAGGTATTACAAAATAGCAAAGAAGATTACTTCTTAAATGATGCTATAATTGATTTAAATTCTGCTCCCGAATTTGGACCATATTGCATAAACGATAGTACAATGTCGAATTATGGAGGTTGGGCAAGTTCTGCAAAATATTGGCACACAAAGGACGAACAATTTAATGGAACACCAGGTTGGTTTGCCGGACTTTATAACGGGCTCGATTATATGCTGTTATACAATTTATATCATTTATCGGTAATTGAATCGGGCTTAGTTCCAAAATCGTTTCCGACATATAATAAATTTAGAAAGTAAGTAGTTTTGTGAAATGAAATAATTAAGAAGAAAAAGAAGACGATATGCCACTGATTCCGCAAATTTGCACAGATTTCAAACAACCAAAGGTTGTTTATTTGGTTTTAATTTTAGAAAAAATCTGTGAAACAAATTTGTGAATATCAGTGTAATCTGTGGCAATAAAACTATATAAAAACGAGGCAATTACAACATAATGAGATTATTCATATTTATTATAATAATTACGACAGCTTTTCAAATAAAAGCCCAAGAAAGCCTTTGCAAAAAATTCAAAGCCCTAAGCCGACCCGAAAAGTGCTGGGTAATATGGCATCCTTTTATTGCGAAAAAAACAAATCAAATATCATTAGAAGCTAGAAAATTTGCAAATGAAGCTCTAAAAGATACGCTACTTGATGGAGATGGAAACGGAGGTCAGGTTGATGCCTTTAGGCATTCTCTGTGGATGGCAATGCTTGCAAGAGAAATAAGAATAAAAGCAGCAAAAAAACTTGGAAATGCACACGAACGAGGCAATTATTTAGATTACAAAAAACATCGAACCGAAGAAGGCACTTTGCCAGATGAACAAAGCTGCCAGATGGATTTTTTGAATAATGATGCTGGAATACAAATAGGCATTTCTCATAAAAACGAAACTATTGATTCGCTCAAAAACTACATCAAAAATGAAATTATAACCGGAAAACTCTGGATTATTAAAAAAGATAAAAGCGGAAATTTCATAAATTGTAACGGAAGCATCTTAATGCCAGAAGAATATATTGGCAAATGGGAAAATGAAAAATGTATAGTTTCGTCAGATTTTAGAAAAAAATCAACAAATAACCAATAACATTTATTTTAGACAATCTAAAAGTTTATTTTTACGATAATTTATTTTAAAATTTACTTAATGAAAAACACTCAAGAACTAAAACAAATTGCTTCACAAGTCAGAAGAGATATATTAAGAATGGTACATCAGAATCAGTCAGGGCATCCGGGAGGTTCGCTTGGCTGTGCCGATTTATTTACTGCATTATTTTTTGGAATAATGGAACATAATCCAAAACCTTTCGATATGGATGGCAAAAATCAGGATTTGTTTTTCTTATCAAACGGACATCTTTCTGCAACTTTTTATAGTGTTCTTGCTCGTACAGGATATTTTCCAGTTAAAGAATTAAGCACATTTCGTTGCATTGATAGTCGCCTTCAGGGACACCCAACACCAGCCGAGCATCTCGAAGGAGTTAGAATTGCCTCTGGCTCGTTAGGACAAGGATTATCAGTATCTATTGGAGCGGCTTTATCTAAAAAAACAAATAACGATAATCATTTGATATACTGCCTTATGGGCGATGGCGAATTACAAGAAGGACAAGTTTGGGAAGCTGCAATGTTTGCAGCCGGAAAAAAAGTTGACAACCTGATTGCAGTAATTGACAACAACGGACAGCAAATTGACGGACCTTGTGAAAAAATAATGCCTCTCGGAAGTTTAAAGGATAAATGGACTGCTTTTGGATGGAACGTGCTTGAAATGAACGGAAACGACATGGACGAAGTTCTAAAAACATTAAATCTTGCAAAGCAAAATACAGGAAAAGGGAAACCTGTAATGATAATAATGAAAACCGAAATGGGAATGGGAGTTGACTTTATGATGCATTCGCACAAATGGCACGGAGTAGCACCAAACGACGAACAATTAATAACTGCACTTGGACAATTGGAAGAAACTTTAGGGGATTATTAAGATGTTTTAGGTTTTTTGTTTGAAGTTTGCAGTTTGTCAATTCATAATATTGGTTGCCCGTTTTTATCGGGGTCAGGAGTTTTGACCTTCAATTTTACTTTAGTCTTTTTTTTGAATAAAAAAAGGGGCATTGCCCCTTTAATTAATTTCAAATATTATTTATTAAACTAATCCTTGAGCTAACATTGATTCTGCTACTTTAACAAAACCTGCAATATTTGCTCCTTTTACATAGTTTACATAACCATCTTTTTCTTTTCCAAATTTCATACAAGCATCATGAATGTTATTCATAATTGTATGTAATTTTTTATCAACTTCTTCTGTTGACCAGTTGTATCTCATTGAGTTTTGGCTCATTTCAAGACCTGATGTTGCAACTCCTCCTGCATTTGAAGCTTTTCCTGGTGAGAAAAGTATTTTAGCTCTGTGGAATACTGCAACAGCTTCTGGTGTACATGTCAGCTTTTTGTTCCCAAGGTCGTTTTCCAGCATAGAATTTTGCACCAAATTGTTTTGCATAAGGTTCAACAACATCATTGTTAGATGCTCTAAGCTTTAACATAAAATCAATTTTTTCTCCTGAAATACCATTTTCATCGTAAATATATCCATCAGGACCAGAAATAGTTATTACTTTTCCGCCTAATTGATTAACTTTTATTGCTGCACCCCATGCAACATTTCCAAAACCCGAAATAGCAACTCTTTTTCCTTTAAAGCTTTCGCCTCTGGTTGCTAACATAGCTTCTGAAAAATAAACATTTCCAAAACCTGTAGCTTCGGGACGAATTAAACTTCCACCCCACTCTAAGCCTTTTCCAGTTAAAACGCCAGAAAAATCTTTAGTTAATTTTTTATATTGACCGAATAAGAACCCTATTTCGCGTCCACCAACTCCTATATCTCCGGCAGGAACATCAATATTAGGTCCAATATGGCGATAAAGTTCTGACATAAAACTTTGACAGAATTTCATGATTTCATTATCAGATTTTCCTTTTGGGTCGAAATCTGAACCTCCTTTAGCTCCACCCATTGGAAGTGTAGTTAAACTATTTTTTAAGATTTGTTCAAATCCTAAAAATTTTAAAATACTTAAATTAACACTTGGGTGAAATCTTAAACCACCTTTATAAGGACCTATAGCACTGTTAAACTGTATTCTATAACCTCTGTTAAGCTGAACTTCTCCTTTGTCGTCGAGCCATAAAACTCTAAACATTATTACTCTTTCTGGTTCAACCAATCTTTCCAAAATCTTTGCATGTTTGTATTTTGGATTTTCCCCCATAAAAGGAATAATTGTTTCTGCTACTTCACACACTGCTTGATGAAATTCATTTTCGCCAGGATTTTTAGCAATTACGTTTGCCATAAAATTATTTACCGCTTCCATAATTTCTTTATTTAATTAATGATTATTAGATTAATACTTTTGCAAAGATAAATATATTTTAAATACGGATTTATTTATTGCAACAGAATAAAACTAATTCTTTTACAACTATTTGTCATTTTGTTAATTACATATTTAAGAATTGTTATTAAACAGTAATAAATAGTAGTTTTTATATAACAAATAATTGAAAATTTAATGATTTCAGTATTAAGATATATTAAATTTCTACTCAAATTAACTAGATTGATAGTGATTTTTTAAAATTTATGAAAATTTATAACTGAAACTATTTTGGATTGATAAACAAACTATAATTCGGTATATTTTCACAACATTTATGATTATAATATATGTTTATAAACCAAACATATTTGAGTTTGTAACTTCATTGTAAAATTCCAAACAGTTTACGCACGTTAAAATAAAACCGAGTATGTTTTTATGTAAGTTCAATTTGATTTCAAAGATTTTTAATCCCGATAAAATCGGGATAATTTGAATAATCGCCTATGAAATAGGCGGTTAAACAATCAAATCGTAGAGTCAACTACAAAGTAGTTGAACATATCATAGTGTTTGTAAGAAAACGCCAAAAAACAAAAAACAAATGTCAAATAAATTCCAATTCTCAAAATTTCAATTCTCAAAACCGTTTGAATATTACGTATTTGTAATTTGTGATTTATTTGATTTCTGAAAATTGAAATTTGATATTTCTAAAAACACATCGTTTTCTTAGAAACACTATATACAGAATATTCAACACTTTCAGTGTTACTGTTTATTAACATTAGTTCCCCCAATTATATTATATTGGGGGTTATTCAAATTTAACTCTTTCAGAGTTTGAAAAAAGTTGCAATTTTTCTGAAATTAAATTGAGATTACGTTTTTAAAAGGATTAATTAATTTTGAAACATATCAACAAGTTATACAATTTAGTTGTGTAATAAAAAAAAAGCCTGACATTTGTCAGGCTTTAATAATTTTAAAATCTGTTACTTAATTAAATTAATTTTTTTAATTATAGATTTTTTATCAGATAATATTTTAACAATATAACTACCTTCGGCTAAGTTTGAAATATCAACTTTAGTTAAAGTAGTAGCATTTTTAACAGTCGCAACTACATCACCAATAATATTATAAATTTTAATTGAAGAATTTTCAGCATTTTCAATGTTTAAAATACCTTTTGTTGGATTTGGATAAACATTTATTGATTTTTTTGAAATCGAATTTAAGCCTGTATAATCATATTGTGCAGTACAACCATTAGCATCAGTAACTGTCATAGAATAAGTTCCAGTAGTTGCACCAGTATAGTCCTGATTAATTGAGCCATCATTCCATAAATATGTATAAGGCTGTGTACCACCTATAACAGAAACATCAATAGTAGCGCCATTAATAACTCCACTTGCAACTAATTCTGTTGGTTCAGAAATAACAGCAGTAGTAACACACTCATCAAAAGCATCATCTGTAATTGTAACTGGATATGAACCGGCACCAACTCCTGATATAGAATTTACAGTTTCGCCCGACTCCCATAAATAAGTATATGGAGGTGAGCCACCGGCAACAGATACAGTTGCTCCACCATCGGTATTTCCATTACAATATACATCATAAACACTACTAACAAAGCAAGATAATGGAAGTCCCGAAGGCATGACTACATTTAATCTAATTAATGGCAGAACATCATCATAATACCAAGTTCCTTGAAACAATAATGCAGAAGAACTAGGAAAATCATGAGGTCCAATATCATCCCCGCCAATGTAAAGTCTTCCATCACCTCCTGTTGTTGATATTCCATAGCATTCAATACCAACATTATACCAAGTACTTGCGGTTAAAAATTCACCACTACCATTAGGAATAAATGGTACAGTAATCCATTTCCCTAAATCATTAGCCGTAACATCATAAACTGATGATGCTAAAACTTCAACCCAACCTCCAGCTCCATCATCCTGCCAAATTTTAGCAATAAATTGAGTTCCTGCCGTAGAGTTTGAAGTAATATAAACTGATAATGATTTCGCTTCATCTGCATTGAATATATAAAAAACTGTACCGGCAGCATCGCCTTCAGAAGGACCTACATAACGACTTGGTCCGGCAGTTGTTGTTCTAATATAATCTCTTGCATAAACAGTATCTGAAACAGAGAAACTAATGGTATCTTCATTATTTGATAAAACTTCGTCTGCTTGGTCAGAAAAAACACTAAAAGTAGTATGATATGATCTAACTTCATTAGGTAAAGCAAAAGGAACAGGTACGGCAACTGAATCAGCAGTAGATGCATTTACTGATGCTATTACTGTACCATCTTCATTATATACATCAGTTGTATAATTATTTACAACTACGTTTAAATTAACATTTGTTTGTGGATTAGTTCCAAAATTTAAAACATTAGCTCCAAAATTTACATTTTGTAATTGAGATAAAGGTGTTTTTGAATAAAAACCGGCACCATCAAACACTGGCCAAGCCGCAGTTAATTGAATATCGTTAGCTGGAAGAGAAGAAAGTTGAATATCGTCAACCATCCAGAAATAATGGCTACCACCATACATGTGCCATCTCATATAAACTGTTGATTGATTAGCTGCTACAGAAGAAATATCTACTTCGGTAGTTTTTGGATTAGAAGTTGCTGAATTAACTGCTTGACCTCCTTTTACGTCAAATTCTGTCCAGTTTGTTCCATCGTTACTTACAAAAACTGAAAAGTAAACTGATGAAGAACTACAACAATATCTGAAATAATGTTGAAATGATAATAATACAGAACCTTTTGATGAACAATCAATTGCAGATGTTTGAAAATAAGCATCCATGTTAACTGGTGTACCTCCTGGAAAAGGAGTATTATAAAAATCTGCTCTTAACGACATAAAATATCCA
>Ga0209211_10007218_pt1 | contig 15673 bp, 15 predicted proteins | sample RifGroA2_FD_183992 | JGI IMG/M metagenome (GOLD analysis project Ga0209211, IMG submission 183992) | Groundwater microbial communities from Rifle, Colorado, USA - Groundwater A2 (SPAdes) (version 2) | ecosystem: Environmental > Aquatic > Deep subsurface > Groundwater | place: Rifle, Colorado... | reverse complement strand
TTTGCTTCATCATTACCTTGTTTATTAAACACTTTTTGTTTACAAATATTTCTTGTTTTTTAATTCCGGGGGCAAATAGTCTTGTTCTTCAGTATAGCCGTAGTCAGGACTATACTTGTAGCCAGCGCCATAGCCCAAATCCTTCATTAGATCGGTGGGGGCATTACGCAAATGCAAGGGGACCGTTAAAGCGCCGGTAGCTTGGGCATCAACTGCTGCCTGATTGTAGGCGGTATAGAGTTTGTTGGACTTCTGACACTTGGCTAGATAGACAACAGCTTGAGCGAGATGAACTTTACATTCCGGCACGCCCAGAAAGCGACAGGCATTAAAAACCGCTATGGTTTGATTCAAAGCTTGGGAATTAGCCAAACCAATATCTTCGGAAGCAAATCTGACTAAACGCCGAGCTACATAGAGAGGATCTTCTCCGCCCTCTAACAGACGGGCTAGCCAATACAGGCTAGCATTAGCGTCAGAACCGCGCATGGACTTATGCAGAGCGGAAATTAAATTATAATGACTTTCTCCAGCCTTGTCATGATACAAACTAGCGGATTGAGCCGCTTCCTTAATAATCTCTGGAGTAATGTCTGCGCTCAAAGAAGCTGCACCTTCTAAAATATTCAAAGCAGCTCGAGCATCACCATTAGACAGGTTGGCAATCAATTGCAAATTATCATCACTAATAGTCAAACCTAACTGACCCAAACCTTTTTCTTGGTCAGCTAGTGCCCGTTGCAAGACTTGGATGATAGCGTCGGTATTTAATTCTTTCAAGACCATGACTCTGGTGCGTGATAGTAAAGCGTTGCGGATTTCAAAACTAGGATTCTCCGTAGTGGCGCCAATCAAAGTAAGAGTACCATTTTCCAAGTGGGGCAGTAAAGCATCTTGCTGAGCCTTGTTCCAACGATGGATCTCATCAATGAAGAGAATGGTCTTTTTATCCAACAAACGGTTGGAGCGGGCCTGATCAATGACACGACGTAAATCTTTGACGCCTTCGGTCACGGCTGAGAAACGGATAAAGTCGGCTTGCAGTTTGTTGGCGATAATCAGAGCTAGAGTGGTCTTGCCCGTGCCTGGCGGACCCCAAAAAATCAAAGAAGGCAACTCACCAGTTGCTAAAACTTTGGGTAAGAGCTTGTCCGAACCAGTAATCTGTGGCTGACCAACAAAGTCAGACAGTTCAGTCGGTCTTAATCTGTCAGCCAAAGGCGAGATATTATTCATAGACCAATAGTTTAGTCTCCTCTCCTGTTGGCTTTAGTATGTCAAAGATAGAGAAAAAAAACAAGCTGGTCATTGACGTTGCCATATGTTTTCTATATAATAAAAGCATAGACCTTAGTCTATTAATTAGTACTTTTTTTAAAACCAATTGGGAGCAATGCTATGCTAAAAACAAATTGCCTCAGCTTCTCAAAAAAGTAAATCTAAAGCCGTGAGAGATTTTCATACATTGAAACTCTCAAAAATTTCCTAAACGAAAACCGCCAGACTCATAATCTGGCGGCCTTTTTATTTCTTGACTTTAATTAATTTTAACGGCTCTCCTGCTCCGGCAATGATTTTAATATTATCTTTACTCACCACAAATTCTTTGGCTAAAAACTTAATAATCTCTTGATTAGCTTGACCCTTGACTGGTGGGGCAGCTACCTCCAACTTCATAGTCTCATCAGCCATTACTTGTTTCACTAATGTTTGGCTGGCATTGGGCCTGGCTTTAATGCGCAAATATACTTCTCCATCCCTAGCTAATATCTTTTTAAAACTAGACAGCATAGGCCTAACTTAATTCAGCGGCCACCGCCTGATCGAGAATAACTATGACGTTGTGATGCTGTTGCAAGTAAGAAGCTGGCACTGCTGGTGTGATTGGACCCTGTAAAGCCTGTTTAACAATATCTTTTTTACTATCACCACTAGCTAAAAGAATAATCTGTTTAGCTGACAAAATAGTGCCCAAACCCATAGTAATAGCTTGCCTAGGTACTTCCTCTATATCTTTAAACCCCACAGCATTGGCTTGGCGAGTACTGGGGCTCAGATCAACTACATGAGTTAGACTAGCCACTGGTGTGCCTGGTTCGTTAAAAGCCAAATGACCATTCAAACCTAGGCCTAAAATTGCTAAGTCCAAACCGCCTACTTCTTGCAAAGCCCGCTCATAGTCATCACAAACCCAATCTAAATCAGGGGCCTGACCGTCCGGCATATAGCTATTAGCCTTAGGTACATCCACTAGACTAAAGAAATTCTCTTGCATGTAGCGTTCATAGCTAGCTGGATGATCCTTGGCCAAAGCTACATAATTGTCCAAATTAAAAACAATCAGCTGTTGAAAACTGGTTTCACCTTGCTGACATTCAGCTGTCAGCTCTTGATAGAGGGCTAAAGGCGTCTGACCCGTAGGCAGAGCCACTACGCAGTTGGGCTGTTCATTAATGAGAGCAATTACTAAATCAGCAGCCTTAGCTGACATTAGCTGATAATTATCAAAGGTTAAAATTTTCATAGTCGTAGTTTTTCTCTAACCTAATTGTATCAACAGACAGACTTAGCGTCAAACGCTTGTCAAAGCTCTGACTAGTTGATACAATAGAGCCAGATATGCAGACCCTACACTTAGAGGATGGCCAGACGGCCTTAGTCATAGTGGCTCATCCTGATGATGAAACAATTTGGTTAGGAGGAACTATTATGAAACATCCACAAATTAGTTGGTCTGTTTTTTCGTTGTGTCGCGCCTCGGATACTGATCGAGCGCCTAAATTCAGAAAAGTCTGTCATGATCATCTGTTTGCCCAACCAATCATTACTGATTTAGATGATGAGGACAAATTAAGCGTAGCCGAAACTATTCCTGTTATCAAACAATTAATTAAAGAACAAATCGGCGACCGACACTTCGACTATCTCTTCACTCACGGTGCTAATGGCGAATATGGCCATCCCCGTCATATTGGTATACATCAAGCTGTTAAACAAATGATACAACAACAAGAACTGCATTTTACTACCGGCTTTTATTTGGCTTACCAAAAAGAGAATACGGGGGAAAATGAAGCCACTTCTAAATTAATACCTGATCAACCTGACTATATCCTAGAACTCACAGCCTCAGAACTTAATCTCAAGAAACAAATCGTGGCTGAGCAATATGGCTATGACCAAGATGGTATTGATGTTAATTACTGCACTAATCCGGAAAGCTTTAGGTTAATTAAATAGACTATTAATTATTAGAATAACTATATGAAAATTGCCGTACTTCATGCCTATCCGCCCGAGCCAGATGGCTTAAGCCTACAAGGCAATCTCCTGTACAAAGGCCTTAAAGAATTAGGCCCAGAATTAGGCGTGGAAGTCATGCCCTGCCATTATTTTCCTAGTTTACAAAAACAATGGGTCTTGTCTGGCTGGCAACCCGACATTGCCATTGGCATTGGCTCATGGTCATATTCTCCAGATATTGTTTTCTCACCTCAACGCTCTAATGTCATACCCGTGCCTTGGTTTGTCGCCAATGGCTGGGTAGCTAACTATCACAAAGAGTTAAGCGCCCTGCCTTTAGTCTTTACCACCAGCGACTGGGTGAAGGATACTTTTGCCAGAGATGGTGTGGATATCACTAATTTTCGCACCCTGCCCATTGGCTATAATCCCGAAGATATTCATCCCCTTCCTCAGACTGATCCAGGCGTGCAGAAGTTAAGGGCTATGATTGGCGTGCAACCTCATGAAAAAATGATTCTGACAGTTGGCGGTGACGTCACTTCTAAGGGCGCCCAAGAAATGATCAAAGCCCTAGCCGAAGTGAACAAAGAATTCAAAGATTGGAAATATGTTTGCAAAGCTTCTAATAGTGATTGTGCCGAAGACCATCACCGCGAAGAAGAAAACCTCATTGAAGAATTAGGTTTGGATCCTGGCAAGTTTGTTTACTTGTCGGGTATGTATTCTCATGACTTCATGTCACAATTGCTAGCGGCTTGCGATATTTACGCTGCGCCTTCTCGCTTGGAAGGCTTTGGCATGATCCAGATGGAAGCCGGGGCCTGCGGAAAACCTTGTATCTCCATTAATGTTGGCGGCCCCGTTGATACTATTATTCACGGCAAGACTGGTTTTCTCGCTGAAGTTGGAGAAACAGTACTATTAAAAGAAGAGTGGGCTTACGAAAGTATGGGCTTTGATGCTGATCACAAAATAGTTTTTGACAAGCCCAAAGTTTTTGCTTACCGAGCCAGTATTGCTGATCTAGCCAAGTACACCAAACTATTATTAACTGATGATCATCTCCGCGAAACTATGGGACAGCAAGCTTATGAACATGTGAAAACAAATTTCCATTATCACGCCATCACCCGCTACTGCGTTAAAATGTTAAAAGAAAAATTCAATTTCTAGATAAAACAAAAACACGGCTTCCATCAGCGGTGTTTTTGTTTTGTAAAAATTATTCCCTCCTTGGAAAATAATTTTCCAATAAAAATTATTTCTTCCTGCGAGCAGCTTTCCTCTTTCTTCTCTTAGGAGCAGCTTTTTTAACAGCCTTTTTAGCTGGTTTTCGTCTTTTAGCTGCCTTCCTCTTAGGAGCAGCTTTTTTGGTTGCTCTCTTCTTAGTTGTTTTCTTAGGCGCAGCTTTTTTTGCTGCTTTCCTCTTTCTCTTGACCGGCATATTACCACCCCCTTAACTAGTGACGATGAAAAAATTTCATCACCTAAATATTTTTTATTATTATATTTATATTATAGCAAGAAAAAAAAATAACAACAATAGTTTTGTCAAGAGTCAAGACAAAAAATAATTTCAGAAGAAAGAAAAAAATATTTACAAAATTATTTTAAACATACAAACAACAAAATTATTTCTAACAGACCAAAAAAATTAAGTAAATTATTTTTTGTAAAACAAAACTTCGCGACTAGCGCGAAGTTTTGGAAATAATTTATAAGTGATGTTAATATTAATTACTTATGCTGATAAAATTAGGTCGCGTCATACCAACAGTAAAAGGTGATCCGGCAATATTACTCATAGATTGCAAACTGGCAGAAGGATCAGGATCGAAAGGATTGAAGTTATTGGCCAATTCTACACCAGTAAAGTAACCATCGCCATCAGGATCACTATCTCTAAATGATGAATAAGTATAGGCTATGGCCAATAAAGTATTTACACTTCTAATTGATATTATATCAATATTAATTGTACCAGCTACTGGTAAATACATTGCACCATTATCAGTTAATAGAATTGCTCGGTTGACATATGGTGACAAACCCGTTGATAAACTCTTAACCCAACAAACGCAAATGCCAGACTTAGTTTCACATTCACCTGCCTCCCCTTGAGCATCAGTACAAGTAGCGCCTGCAGCACAAGCGCCAGTGCTTACAGTAGCGCAACCTTGGTCGGGTAGTCCTCCAGCTGATATCACTGATGCACTTGTGCCAGATGAACTATCACCGGCAGAAGTACTCAAACCCAAAGCCGTAGCCAATTGGTCAATTACTGCTTTTAATTGATTGACTAAACTTTCTAAAGCAGAAATTCTTTCATTTAATACATTATTAGTATTGACACCAATTGTTTCATTGCTGGTTGTCACAGTATTCACAGTCAAAGCATTAACACTCGTACCATTTGCCAAAACCCAAGAAACAGGAGAGAGTAAAAATTCCTTATATGTCGCACTATACGGATCGAGTGTTGACTTGTAATAATTAATAGAATTGTTAATAGCTAGAGATTTTTCAATATTTTTAAAGTAACCGATACCGGTCAAGCCTTGCAAGTTTGCCACACTAGACACTCTAGAACTAATGTAAACACCATCTACTGGTTTGCAATAGAAAAAATCAGGGGAAGCTGGCATTTGAAATAAAGATTTGTCTGTATAGAATTCAGGTTTACAAGTAGCTGCCTGCGATGTTTGGCCAATTAAAATCGCTGCGGTGATAATAATAGCCAGCGACATTAGTTTGTAAAATGTTTTGTTGTGCATATTGTTTAAATTATGTATATATTTTCATTGATTAGTAATCAAAATAGATTACTTTTTTGTTTTTCAAACACTCATAGGCGTAGATATAGGTGGCAGCTGACCAAGCTTGATAGGCTTCGCCCTTAGGCTGACCATTTTTACCATCTAGCCATTCATTAAACTCATGGCCGTCTAGTTTACGCAAATTACCCTCGGCCAGTTTTTGCAATTCCTTAGCTGCTTTTTGATATTGCTTGTTCTTTATTAATGCTACCACATAAAAACCGCCAATGAAAGGCCAGATACCGCCATTAAGGTAGTGATATGGTTCACGGGCATCACATTTGCTAAAATACGACTTCCATTCTGGGTCACCTGGTTTGATAGGTGGCCAGATAGCTTTACAACCGTAAGGTCGATTAACCTTAGCTTTATCAATATAATTTAGAATCTTCTTAGACATGGCGGGCGTAGCTAAACCGGTAATAATGGCCAGCAAATTGCCTAGGGTATCCAGCCATTCTTCATGCTCACGATCGCCATCATGGTTTTTCCAAGCCCAAGGATAGTAGTAGCCTAATTTCTTGTTGTAAAGTGACAAATACTTTTCCATATTACCATTGACCACTTTCTGCATGTGTTTGGCTTGGCGGGTCTTGTTCACCATGTTCAGGACGGCGTAATACAAAGCTTGGGTATTAATACAATAGCCATACTTGTGAGGAAAGGCATCCATCCAATCCATGGTTGGCTGTTGAGCCAAGAGTCTGACCTCATCAGGATCTTGGTAACTTAACCACACCAAAGCTAAAGACAAATTCTTTTTGTGCTTGTAGTAGGTCAGACGATCATTAAAACGGGTAATGTAAACTAACAGGCCAATAATGAACCACAAAGAAGAATCAATGCTGTTGAAAGTGACATCGGAACGACGATCAGTATTGTAGGAGCCAACGCAATTGGGAATCTGGCCTAAATAGGATTGATTCTTAGCTAACAAATCCAAACTCTTCTTGATAGTAGGCTTAAACTTGTTGCCCACCAAACTGGCGCCTAGAGTAGTAATCATACTGTCTCTGGCCCAAGTGGCTTCATAGCCACCCTTGAGTCCGGAAGCATAAAAACCAGTAGGTTTGGCGCAGTTAGCCAAAACCTCGACTGCTTTATTGTAGGCTTTATCTAGATTATTCATAATTTCTTTTCTCACTATGATAATTATAGCATAAACAGGGGAGAGCTGGCTACTGCTTTTTGCCTAGCTGGCCGATGGCTAACCTGGCTAAGAAATAGCAAATAGTGGACTCGGCTCCCTGATTAAAATTAATGGAACTGCGACCTAGGCCATCATAGCAACCGCCTGTCGCCTCATCGTAAATCATCTGATTCAAATGGTTCTTACCTAAGAACCAAGCAAAGGCTAATTTAGCCTGCTCACTATACTTCTTTAACTTAGCTACTTCACTGGCCACAATCAAAGCTTCCACAGCTGAAGCTGCATCCTCTGGTTGTTGATCGAAATAGGCACGCTGACCATTGCGGAAATACCAGCCATCTTGGCCAATGGCATTGTAATAGCCTTTGTCAAAAGTAATGGAGGAAAGAAAATCAATGGATTCTTTAGCAATGCGCAATTGTTCTTTGTTTTTAGTGATTTGATAGGCGCGAAAAAGACTCTCGGGAATCTTGTAATTAGAATAAGTTAAATGATTATCAAACCACAACCAATTGTCACCCTGTTCTACTTTACCTAGCTGCTCATTGTATTTACCGGCCAGCTTGCTAGCTAACTCTTCGATCATAATTTTTAAAGCTCCCCCCTCAGGCTTGTCCTGATAATAGTTGTAGGCTTGGCACAGACCAATCAAGGCAAAGGCAATGGCGCGGGAAAACTGTAGCTTCTTAACATGGGGCAAAACCTTCTGCCACATCTTGGTTGTCAATTGAGTCATGTCTTCGGGCAGTCTAGTACTGTTGAGAATTACGCCCAAAGCCCAAACGGCTCGACCCAAACTATCTTCGCTGGGTGGTTGTTCTACATTGAAGCTACGATTGTAATTTGTAAAGTCATAAAAACTGCCATCAGGCTTTTGAGCATGGCGTAAATAATTGAAATAGATATCAATCAATTTAAGGGTGCTGGACAAACGACGCTGTTCATAATAGTTGATACAACCCAAGAGGGCACGGGCATTGTCATCTAAACAATAACCAGCCAGAGTATCGGGTTTAGTGTGGTTGGCAAATTGAATCATACCAAAACTATCAGTTAGGCTACGCACATGATGTAGATTAATGGTCGGCAGTTTATCTGGCTGGCGAGGAGCAATCTTGGCGAATTTGTTAAAAGCTGAGAAATAGGCTAGAGCCACGTTCTGCCAAGTCATGTGGCGGGAATAGTAATAGCAATTCTTTTTCATTTCCTTGGTTAATTTAGGATCATCTAACATAACCAGAAGGGCTTTTTTAATTTGTTCGTCATTAGCTAAATCAACTAGGATACCACGCTCACGGCTAATAATATCCTTGGCATATTGATTCTTAGTCACGATAATTGGACAAGCACAAGACAGGGCATAGGAAATAGTACCGGAGACAGCCTGTTTGGCATTAAGGGTTGGTGAGATATAGACATCGGTAGCTTTTAAGAAATCCAATAATTCTGGCAAGTCTAAATATTTGTTGTAGAACTTAACATGGTCCTCTAATTTCAAATGTTTTACTAATCTGATCAATTTGTTGCGGTACTTCTCACCTTCGTGCTTAACCACCAAAGGATGGGTAGCGCCCAAGATCAAATACAACACATTGGGATACTTGGCCACCACCTCGGGCAGGGCAGAAATGGCATACTCCAAACCCTTGTCAGCATTTAACATGCCAAAGGTAGAGAGAATAGTTCGGCCTTGAAGATTTAGTTTAGCCTTAGCCCTGGCTTTGGAAGGGAAGGCAATATGATGCACTCCATGAGGAATAACAAAGATGGGCTTAGTTTTAGAAATATTGTAGGTCTTTTGCAATAATCTCTTGGTATGATGGGTCATGACTACGACGCCATCAACCTTGTCTATTAAATCTCTGGTGATGCGCTTCAGGTCGGGCTGGGGACGGGGCAAGACAGTATGGAAGGTCATGACCTTAGGTTTCTTCACCACTTCCAAAAAAGCTAGGAGGTATTCGCCCCAGTTGCCACCAAACAAACCATACTCATGCTGGATATTAACCAGCTTGATATCAGATTGTTTGTTTATTTCATTAGCCCGACGCAAATAATCATTCAAGTCAGCATCGCTGAGTTGCATGGTAACTTTGCGTTGATAATTATAGATAGAGGTGCCGTTAACATTCAAAGCTAAAATCTTAGCTTTGACGCCAGGACTAAGCTCTTTGTCAACAGCATTGGTTAAATCTTGGCAAAAAGTAGCAATACCGCACTCGCGGGGCGGAAAGCTACTCACATAAAGAATGCACGGGGATTGAGGTGATGACATAATTTTACTCCTCCTGATACTTTCTTAACTCGTCTAACAGATAATTAAGTCCGATGCTCGCCACGGCAATCTTGTTATCAGCCGCACCGTAATAGATGTATAATCGTTCATTAATTAAAGCCGTACCACTGGGAAAGACCACATTATTAACATGGCCAGTTAGTTCGTAAGGCTGATCCGGCGAAAAGAGAGGATAGGGTAGGCGGGCCACTACCTTACTGGGATTTTTCAAATCTAACAAAGCCGCTGCCGCATGATAGACGCGACGTTTGTTGCTTTCCTCAACACCGTGATAGATCATTAGCCAGCCGTCTTCAGTCTTGATGGGTGGCGCTCCGCCCCCGATATGTCTTTCTTCAAAACCATGTTTGCCTTCCAAAACAACATGCTGATCAAAATCTTTCAAATAATCAATCCAAAATCTCTTAGTCTTTAGTGCCTTAAAATCCTTGAAGTAGCAAATCTGTACATCAGGCAAGATGCGATGGGTTAGTACATATTTACCGCGAATTTTTTCTGGAAAGAGGAGTCCATCTTTTTCCCAAATCAAAATATCATCACCACCATATTCACGATAATATGATTCCATGAAATAATAATCATCTTTTAACTTGTTGCCAGCACTACGAAAATATCTGCCAGCATCTTTGTATTGAATTTTTGGACCAATCAGCCCTCCCCTTTTGAGGTCAAATAAATCTTGACCAGAAGCATAAGCGATCTGGGCATTCTTGCCATCATGAGCCACATAGGTCATGTAAATAGTGCCGTCCTTGAATTTGGTAATACGAGGGTCCTCCATACCCTTAGATTCATACTGATATTTGGCTTCCATAAAAGGTTTGTCCCAACGAGTCAATAATTTAGTACCGTGTTCAAATTTGGCATAGCCCAAACAAGAATTGTAGTCTTTATCCACGGCCCGATAAATAACATGCACTAAATCACCCTCCTGATAGACAGCTGGATTAAGCACTCCCCTATTTTCAAATTTTCTCGACGTGGCCTCCAAAATAACGCCGTGTTTTTTGACTTTGATCATATTTGATTATTATAACAAAAAGCTAGAGTTTTCCCAACTGTTGAGTCAATTTATCTTTTTCTAAACGCCAATCAGTCAGTTTCCTCTCCTCTTGAGCCACAATCTCGGCCGGAGCCTTAGCTGTGAACTCCGCATTGTTAATTTTAGCTTCAATACCAGCTATGAGCTGGTCTAGCTTAGCTAAAGTTTTAGTTAAACGCTCTTTTTCTTTAGTTGGATCTATATCAGCTAACAAATAGATATCAATAGTACCCAGACTAATATAAATAGAGTCAGACAGCTTCTCACCTTGTGCAGTAATAACTATCTCTTTTAAACTGGTGCGCAAACGCTGGATTAATTGTACTTGCTCCTGTAGTAAAGTGGTTTGGTCAGATGCATAAATTATGGCCTTAGCTAATTGAGTGGGTTGCAGTTTGTTTAGGGAACGGGCCTGACGAATAGCCGTAATAACATTCTTGACTACTTCCATATCAGCCACGGCTGGCTCTAGGTTGGCTGGACTCATTGGCCACTTCTCCACCAAGAGTAAATGTTCACTACCATAGACCTCTTGCCAAATAGCTTCAGTGACAAAAGGCATGAAAGGATGCCAGAGTTTCAAAATAGTGTTTAAAATATAATTCAACAGGGGTTCTTTGTTGCCTTCTACTTTGGCAATTTCCAAATACCAGTCAGCTAATTCATTCCAAGTAAATTCTTTGAGCCTGTCCCCAGCTGAAGAAAAATCATAATTGTCTAAACCAGCGGTCACTTGGCTAATAACGCTATCCAGCTTTTGTAAAATCCAGCGGTCAGCCAAGGTAAGGGGCTGGGGCCTAATCGCCTCTAATTGTGGTCGGCTAATGGTGCATAACATAAAGCGAGAAATATTCCAGAGTTTGTTCACAAAATTACGGTAACCAGCTATTTTGTCTTCAAACATTTTAACATCATTACCAGGAGTCGTGCCCACTAACAAAGACAAGCGCACGGCATCAGTGCCGTAGGCAGATATCATATCCAAGGGATCTATGCCATTGCTTTTAGATTTACTCATCTTCTTGCCGTTTTTGTCCAAGATCATGCCGTGTAAATAGACAGTGGAGAAAGGCACTTCACCCAAGGCAAACAAACTCATCATAATCATGCGCGATACCCACAGGGTAATAATCTCATAGCCGGTTTCCATTAGTTGAGTGGGATGGTAGCGAGCCAGATCGCCTCGCTTCTGTCCATCAGCAAAGTTACGTGGCCAGCCTAAAGTGGAAAAGGTCCACATGCCTGAAGAAAACCACGTATCCAAAGTATCGGTATCTTGTTGCCAGCCAGCTTCACTGGGCGGAGTTTTGCCCACATAGATCTGATCAGAGCGGTACCAGACTGGTAAACGATGGCCAAACCAAATCTGACGGCTAATGCACCAATCGCGCAGATTATGCATCCAATCTAAATAGCGCTTGGCAAAACGTTCAGGCAAAAAAGTAATAGCTGATTGATTCTCCACCACAGCAATAGCGGCTTGTTTTAATGATTGGCCCTGCAAACGATCAACAGGTTTGTCCACAGCCACAAACCACTGCAAAGAAGTCAAAGGTTCAATAGGTGTATTACAGCGATAGCAAACCGACAAACTATTATCAATCTCTGTTTCGGATATCAACAAAGCTTGGTCTTTAAGTTGTGCCACGATTTCTTGCCTAGCCGTCACAGCTGCTTGCTGACTAAACTTACCAAAGCCGTCTTTTATTTTAGCCTCTTCGTCAATTACTTTGATGACCGGCAAATCATGTTCTTGAGCCATGAGCCAATCAGCCATGGAGTGGGCCGGAGTAACGCCTAGGGCGCCGGTACCAAAATTCATATCCACATTATGGTCGCCAATAATTTTCAGTTTTAAGGCTTGGCCTAGGAAATTAGCAGTAAGTTCTTGACCAATATATTTAGCATAACGTTCATCTTTCGGGTTAACGGCCACAGCTGTATCACCTAATTTAGTTTCCGGCCTAGTGGTGGCAATAGCCATGGGAAAATCTTGATCATATTTAAAAGTATAGAGCTGGGCTTTTTGCTCCACATATTCCACTTCATCATCAGCCAAAGTTGATTGACAGTGGGAACACCAATTAACAATGCGGTCGCCACGATAGATTAGACCGGCATCATACATCTGGATAAACATCTCTTTAACTGCTGTCTGCCTAGTCTCATCTAAAGTAAAGGCTAAACGACTCCAATCCAAGGAAGCACCCATTTTGCGGATTTGTTTAAGAATAATCGCTTGGGTAATGGTAATAAAATCATTAACTTTCTCTAAAAAAGCTTCGCGACCCAGATCATGACGGGTCTGGCCTGTTTCTTGCTGGAGTTTCTTCTCTACCACAGTCTGGGTAGCAATGGCGGCGTGGTCAGTACCGGGCAACCACAAAACACGCTCCCCTCGCAAACGATGGTAGCGCACAAAGAGATCTTCAATGGCCAGCATGGCGGCATGACCCAGATGTAATTTGTCAGTGATGTTCGGCGGAGGCAAAATCACGGTATAGGTGGGGGCATCAACAGGAATATTTAAATTATCAGGATTAAAAAACCCTGAGTCTTCCCACTGGGCGTAAATCTTATCTTCATAATCTTTCGCCTCATAGGTCTTGGGTAGATTCTTGTTCATATAGTTAATTACTATGTTTAGCTTACCAAACCACAAGCAAATAATCAAGGATAATGCCACAAAAAAAGCCCTACCGCAGTAGGGCTCTATGATAATTATTGGGTCTGAGCTGATTGACAATTAGTATCAATCTGTCTGACAAATGGCTTTTTTTGTTGAGTCACAATTTTGTTGTCTTTAAACTCAACAGTAAAAGGGAAAGCCAAGCCCTGTATTTTGGCATAGTCTTTCAGCCGAACGAAAATTTCCTCTACAGTTTCTAGTTCAGATAATTTCTTAGCCATAATGGCCTCCGTTTAAACAATGAACAAAATTAATTATTTATTTTTAATTTACAGCATAATTCACAATTTGGCAAGAACAAATCCATATATGAAAAACCCGTAGAACTTCTTTAGAAGCTCTACGGGATAATAATGTACTAGTATCATTCATTATTGGGATTAATGAATAACTGCCAACAATTCTCCGTGGTAAACCTGTCAATTTGCCAGGCCCACTTAAAAAGATTGTTAATAACTCCCTGTCTTTGTCGCTGCGCAGTAAACTGCCACAGACTGCCGAAAGTCAAAGATATTAAACCAATGCTTTCCGGATAGTTAAAATGATTTTTAACTTTAGTCTGACAAGCCCCAGACTGACAACAACTATGACTAGAATATGGTGCATTGATAGCATACTTAGCGACCAAACGTTTATGACACTGTGGACATTGCTGTCTGGCCACAATCCTTTCTCCAGTCTGCAACAGCCAGTCTAAATGGCGGTGTAAATTATCTTGGGGTCTTTTGCCACTATACTGACGGTGACGAATCCACCACAAGTGATAGACATAGCTATAGTTTTGAAACATTAACTGTTCCAAAGATTTGCCAGGATATTTGGCAGTAGGACCCAGCAACCATGGTTGGTCGGGTACCCATACTGATAAATTTAATTGCCGATTCAATATTTGTTCCTTTCTGTGATTATATGGTGATATAAAATTCAAAGTACAAAGTTCTAAGTTCCAAGGGCCAAGGACCAAGGTTCTAAGTTTCAAGGTTAACTTGCAAGCGCCGCAGGGCGATCAGAACCGAAGTCAATGTCGAGCCAGCTGAAGCCCCAGCGCCACTGCGATCCATCCCAGACGAGACAACGCACAACGACGTCGCCATCGGAGTCGCGATAAATCGTACTCCAGAAAAAGGTATACTGGTTTTTCCACTCTTCAGGAATTTCTTTCTGGTGAGCTAGTAAGTAATCTAAAACATTGGCGTTTAAGACTGGCTTGTTAGTCAATTCTTGTCTCAACTCATAACCGGTGACCCTACCATTTTTCTGCTGGTCAGATAACCATAAGGTTATTTTAGTTGGATCAAAGGTAATTAATCCGCCTTTAATATGTTCCTCTACTGACCAACCTTCGGGCACGAAGGGAGCGGTGTTGCAATCAATCAAACGTATATTGGGCTGTGCTATCCACTCACCTGAGTTAATTCTCCTGACTGCCTCATTGGCGTCAGTGATTCCCATCTGCTTCATCAAATTTTTGACGCAAGCATTTGTTTTGCCTGGCAAAACATTAACCGTAGCAAACTCTTCTTTTTTTTGATTTTTGTTTTTCATTGTATACTCCAAGCGCTAAATTGCGCGTTTGTCTGTCCCTAATCCGGGGCTGGAACTAGTACCGTTTTGGTCATAGCCAGAAAATGCCAAAATTATCAGCATCTTGTGGCTATGACCAAGTATTAATCCATATTGTCAAAGTTCAATGAATTATATAATAATATACTACAAAAAGTGTAAAAAGTCAAGGGAAAAACTGAATATAATAAAAATAGGCTAATTCTGGCCTATTTTTAAGATAATTACCTATTAAAACAATATAATGAATGACCCCGTGGCAGAGACCACGGGGTATCCCAAGGAATCATGACATTGAAGCTAGAATAGCCGCAACTGTCTGGTCTTGGGATCCTGTCCCTGATTGCGAATGTAATTTTCCATGACACTCAAATTACCTCGCTCGCTGATTGTCGCGAGATAATAGCCATCACTCCACAATTCACCACCCCACAGTTCCCCTTTCAGCTCTGGAAAACGTTTGAATAATTCCTTGGCGGTAATACTTTTGAATAATCTAACAACTTGGCCTCCACCATATTTGGGGTGGAAGCTACACAGAATGTGAATATGATCCACATCACAGCCTAATTCTTCAATGTCCAACTCATACCTCTCAGCAATGTTCATGGCAATCTCTCTGATGGTCTTAACAATCAGCTCGCTCAAGAGAGCTTTGCGATGTTTGACTGGGAAAACTAGATGGTAATGGGAATCATGGATGCAGTGGTGTTCTCGCTTCAATGTCATGTTTTAAATATACATGAAAACCTGGCGGTTTTCAAACTTTCCCTTTCAAGGTACCCTGCGGCAGAGACCGCAGGGAAATCTGACTGTATTATAACTTCACAGTCTTTTCCTTGCCAGTCTGCATATTTTTTAGCTTGTAAAG
>Ga0209211_10007216_pt1 | contig 15674 bp, 11 predicted proteins | sample RifGroA2_FD_183992 | JGI IMG/M metagenome (GOLD analysis project Ga0209211, IMG submission 183992) | Groundwater microbial communities from Rifle, Colorado, USA - Groundwater A2 (SPAdes) (version 2) | ecosystem: Environmental > Aquatic > Deep subsurface > Groundwater | place: Rifle, Colorado... | reverse complement strand
TGCCGGCCAAACTTCCCAATCTTCTTTTAAACGGATCAAGCGGCATTGCCGTAGGCATGGCTACGAATATTCCTCCGCATAATTTATGTGAAGTGGTTGATGGAATCACGGCCCTTATCGAGAACCCGGACAGCACCATCAAAGACCTGCGCAAGCACGTCAAGGCCCCTGATTTTCCGACCGGAGGATTGATTTGCGGGTGGAACGGCATTAAAGACGCCTATGAAACGGGCCGTGGCCGCCTTGTGGTGCGCGCCAAGGCCGTGCTGGAAACAGGAGGGAAAAAAGAAGCCATTGTGATCACAGAAATTCCCTACATGGTCAACAAATCCAATCTCATCGCGTCCATCGCAACTCTGGTGGAGGACAAAAAGGTCGAGGGCATTTACGATATCCGCGACGAATCGGACCGTGACGGTATGCGCATTGTGATCGAGATCAAAAAGGATCAAAACCATCAAATTATTCTGAACCAGCTCTATAAACACACGCAGCTTCAGGAAACCTTCGGTGTCATCATGTTGGCGCTGTTGGACGGCCAGCCGAAAGTCCTTAATCTGAAGCAAATGCTCGAGGCCTATATCGGGCACCGCGTGGAAGTGGTGACGCGGAGAACCAAGTTCGAGTTAGATAAGGCCGAGAAAAGGGCGCATATCCTGGAAGGCCTTAAAATCGCGATCGCCAATCTAGACAAGGTGATCAAAATCATCCGTTCTTCCAAAAGCCCGGACGAGGCCAGCGCGTCCCTGATCAAGAACTTTAAGCTCACGCAGGTGCAGGCCAAGGCCATTCTGGAAATGCAGTTGCAGCGCCTTACGGCCCTTGAGCGCGAGAAAATCGATGAAGAATACCTGGAATTGATCAAAAAAATCGAATACTTTAAATCCGTTCTCAAAAGCAAAAAGAAAGTGCTGGAAATCATTGCCGAAGAGATCAAAGAGCTGAAGAAAAAGCTTGGGGATGAACGCCGCACCCAGGTGGTGGCGGATGAGACGGACATTGAAATAGAAGATCTGATCGCCGAAGAAGACGTTTTGATCTCAATCAGCTATTCCGGTTACATCAAACGCATTCCGGTTGATCAATACCGGCGCCAGAAGCGCGGCGGCCAGGGCGTCACCGGAGCGGGCGTGCAGGAAGAAGATTTTATCAAACAGCTTTTTCTCGCCTCCACGCATGACAACATTCTTTTCTTCACCAACACGGGCCGCGTTTACAGCCGCAAGGCTTATGAAATCCCGCAGGCGTCACGCGTTGCCAAAGGCAAAGCCATCGTGAATCTTCTCGCCCTGGGGCAGGAAGAAAAAGTCACGAGTTGTCTGCAGGTGAAAGAGTTTGACGAAAAGCTTTTTCTCCTCATGATCACGAAGCATGGACAAATCAAGAAAACCAATTTGGCCGCTTATGCCAAGCCGCGGCAGACGGGCATTGTGGCCATAGGGCTTAAAGACGGGGATCTTTTGGTTGATTGCAAAATCACCACAGGGAAAAATGAAATTTTTCTCGCGACGCGCGGCGGAAAGTCAATCCGCTTCAAAGAAGCGCAGGTGCGTGAAATGGGACGTACCGCGGCCGGTGTGCGTGGCATGAAGCTCGATAAAAAAGACGAGGTCATTTCCGTTGAGCTTGTGGACAATGAAGGCTCTATTCTGACCGTCACGACCAAAGGATTTGGAAAAAGAACCAAGTTCAAGGATTATCGCATCCAGTCGCGCGGAGGCAAGGGAATTATCAATCTCAAGGCAACGCCCAAAAATGGGCAAGTGGTGGATATTCTTAACGTTCGTGACGATGATGAAATCATCCTTATGACCACCGGCGGCATGGTGGTGCGCACATCTGTTGAAAGCGTTCGTCTGTGCGGAAGAAACACGCAGGGCGTGCGGGTGATACGCCTCAAAGACAAGGACCAGGTGGCTTCCGCCATACGCGTTGTGGCCAAAGACGAGGACGAAGACGTCAAAGCCTGAAGTTTTCCTTCCCTATGCTGGATCTAAAATTCATCAAAGACAATCCTGACCAAGTTTTAAAAGGGGTCAAGAGCAAGGGCTCCGACCTTTCACTGGATGAGTTGCTTGGCCAGGATGAAAAGCGCCGCCAATTTCTTCAGGAAGCAGAAACCCTCAAGCATGCCCGCAATAAAGCCAATGATGAAATAAGCGCTTTGAAGCGATCCGGCCAAGACGCCTCGGCCAATATTGACGCCATGAAATCAATATCCCAAAAAATAGGCGAATTGGATGGAAAAGTGGGGGATATTGAGAAGAAGATACTTGAAATATTGCTTAGAATCCCAAATTTGCCGCATGTGAGCGTTCCCCTGGGAAGCCCCAAAGACAATCAAGTTATCAAAGAATGGGGGCAAAAACCGGCTTTTGGCTTTACGCCCAAAACCCACATGGAATTGGGCGAAAGCCTAGGGTATTTTTCTTTCGCGCGCGCGGGCAAAATTTCAGGAAGCGGCTTTGCCCTATTTACGGGGCCGGGAGCGAGGCTGGAAAGAGCGTTGATTAATTTTATGATGGATTTCCATGCCGCGAAACATGGGTACACTGAAGTTTTGCCGCCGTATCTGGTGAATGCCGTGAGCATGACAGGCACGGGACAACTCCCCAAGCTCGAGGAAGACATGTACCGCTTAAAGGATGACGACCTGTTTCTCATCCCCACCGCGGAAGTCCCAGTTACCAATATCCACCGGGATGAAATCCTAGAGGAAGACCACCTGCCGGTCAAATACGTGGCTTATAGCGGCTGTTTTAGGCGGGAGGCGGGGTCGTACGGCAAGGATACGAAAGGGCTGACCCGCGTTCATCAGTTTGATAAAGTGGAACTGGTGAAACTGGCGCACCCTGAAAAATCCTTTGAGGAATTGGAATCCTTGAGGCGCGACGCGGAAGAGGTCTTAGAGCTTTTGGGGCTGCCTTACCGCGTTCTTCTGCTCGCTTCCGGGGACATGAGTTTTTCAGCCTCCAAATGTTATGACCTTGAAGTGTGGGCGCCGGGCACGGGCAAATGGCTCGAGGTTTCCAGTTGTTCCAATTTCACGGATTTTCAGGCCCGGCGGATGAACATCCGCTATCGTCCTAAAAAAGGGGGCAAGCCCGCTTTGGTTCATACGTTGAACGCCTCTGGCGTGGCGCTTCCAAGAACCATGATCGCCATCCTTGAGAATTTTCAGCAAGCGGACGGCACCGTGGTGCTGCCCAAGGTTTTGGAGCCGTATCTGAAAAACTCATTTTGATTGTTTCCTACCGATAAAAACGCGGAGATTATGGGAAAAACAAACGACCTGCTCCGGCGGGGCATAAAAATATTTGCCGGCATACTGCTGCTCCTTTTTGACGCGGCCCTTCTCGTTTCTCTTTTTTTTGAATCAAAAAAAATCCGGTGGTTTGAAGGAGATGCCATGCTTTTTTTATGCGGCATCGTCGCTTTTGCCCTTGTTAATTTGTTTTCAAAGGGGCGGCCATTTCTTTACGTTTTTGCCCACGAAGTATCGCACGCCATCGCTAGTTTTTTGACCGGCAGCAAAGTCCATTCGATTTATGTTTCAGGCTCCGGGGGCACGACAAAAACAGAAAAATGCAATCTGGCGATCTTGCTTTTTCCCTATATCTTTCCATTTTTTTCCGTATGTATCCTCGCGCTTTATTGGGCCCTTGACTGGGCGGGGGATGTTCATGCCCTCAACCCGTATTTTTATTTTCTTATGGGCCTTACGCTCACACACCATCTGTTTTTAACCTGCTATTTTATTTTTAAAGGGCAAAGCGACATGCGCAAGGCCGAACCTGTTTTGGCTTTGGGGCTAGTTGTCTTTTTGAATGCCGTTATTCTGGCTGCCATTGCGGGCAATTTGTTTCCAGATATATCCGTTATGAGAACGTTGGGAAGGGCTCTCTGGTTCTATAAAGAACTGATTTCATAAAGGCGGCTTAAAAATAAAAATGTTAACAAAAGAATTGTTAAAGGGTCTTGCCCGGCGGTATGCGCCTCAATACATTAAAAAAATTTATCGCAGGTTCTTTGACCCGAAAGGCGTGGTTTACGATGCTTGGTTGAATTGGTCTTTTGAGGGGCCATGTAATTTATCTTGTGAGTACTGTTTCAGCGGGCATTCTCCAAAAGACACTGAAAAGCTTGGTCGAGTGTCCTCGTCTCCTCAGAATCAGCACAAAATGCCTAACATAAACATACCCGCCTTGATCAAAACCCTCGATAAAACGGGTAAAATTTTCAAAATCAATTTCGGGGGAGGCGGGGAACCCTTTCTCGTACCCAATATTGTCGAAGCCTGCGAGCAGATCACAAAAAGGCACTATATTTCATTTAATACAAACTTGACCCATCGGAAGGTTAAAGATTTTTGTCGCAAGATAAATCCACGGAAGGTGCTTTTTGTATTAGCGTCTTTGCATATTAAAGAACTTGAAAGGCTTGGGTTGACGGATACTTATATCTCTAATTTTCTATCGTGCAAGGAGCAAGGAATAAAAGTTCTGGCAAGGGTTGTTGCTTATCCGGACCTGTGCGGTGAAGTTGATAAATATAAAAATTTTTTCCAAAACCAGGGGATTGAAATTCAATTTATGAGGTATCTAGGATTCTTTAATGGGAAACAGTACCCGGCCGCCTATACCGAAGAAGAATTAAGGGTCTTTGGGTTAGGGAATGCGCCCGATATAGCCATTAATCGCACGCCGGCAAGATTGTGTAATGCGGGGTACAATGCGGCCAAAGTGTCCACCAATGGCGACATTGCGCGATGTTTTAATATTCCCGAGAGCTTGGGGAATATTTATAAAAAAATCGAGTTTAAAAAAGAAATTATAAACTGCACTGAGAAATGTTGCGTTTGTCCATTAAACGTGTACGACAACATGCTTTTTGAAAAAGCGGTTAAAGAGACCCTTGCTCACTTTAAAAATTAATAAATAGGCTTCAAGTCAGTCGCTTAGATCATGCGCAAATTCGCTCGTCTCCATGCCCCGGAGCACTTCTCCGTGGTTTTCTATAAAATTACCGAATCCCTGGGGAGTGGTTCGAACATAGTTTGTTTTCACTGGGACAGAGGAAAGCCCCAAAAATGAAAAAACCTTATTAGCTGTATTAAGAAGGAGGAGAGATAGTTTTTTAAAGCGAAAGCCTCTTCCTTTGCCTGATATCCTAAATCGCGCAATTCGCGAAAAAGGAGGCCGCAGTCTACCCTATTTTATCAAGGGTTAGGAAGGGACGCTGACAAGGCGATGACATTTATTTAGATATTTGGCGAGCTGTTGTTCAACAACAAGATGAAGATAGCGTTTTAATTTAAAACCGTAAGCAGGCTTTTTTGATAAACTAACGTGAGCCCACATATAAGCCTTTGGAAAAACGACAAGATTTATTAATAATTCGGGATTTTTTTCAAAGCCGATATCAATGTCTGGGTGGCATCCTACAAAGAAACCAGCGGCTGGTTGCCGGTTCGTCCCATGGTTACAATGATAATTTTATACGGGAACGATGTCTCGGAGAACGGCAGGTTTTAGCGCATAAAGCCAGCTTTCTGGTGTTTTTCGGTAGAAATAGCGCGCATGTTTTTTTGAAAAAGAAGAGAGGGGTTTTTAGCTCTTTTTGCAGGAGGGTTATTATTCGTTTTAAAGATTTAATGAGCACCTACTCCCCCGGCCTAAGTTGTGTGCGAATGGAGCAAGAAAAAGTTTAATTTTAAATTATAAAAAATAAGAAATTCAAAAATAATTCCAACGAAAAATGATGAAAAAAAATACGCCCAAAATTACAGTGGCCATGCCTTTTTATAATGCGGCGCGCTATTTGTCAAAATCCATAGAGAGTGTGCTAAGGCAAGATTTCGGCGATTTTGAGCTCATTGCTTACGACGACGGATCAACCGACGGCAGTTACGGAATAGCTAAACAGTACCAGCGTCGCGACGCGAGAATTCGATTATACAGGCATTCTGAAAACCGTGGGGTTGGTTTTGTCCGGAATAAAATTTTATATTTGTCCAGGGGCGAATACCACGCCCCTCATGATGCGGATGACATCATGCTTGCGGGCAGGCTCAGCGCAGGCACGAATATTTTGAATAGGTGGCCGCGAGTCGGAGTTGTCTTTGGGCACGCGCTGGCGTCAAATGAAGCGGGCAAGCGTTTTGTCCGTACCCTTATGGCAAGCGAGACGCAAACTGCCGGGCAAAAGGCAATAAAAAAAGCAGGGAAGACAGCTTATTATCCTATTTTCCCACACAGCACAGTACTTTTTCGCAAACAATTAGCGCTCTCTGCGGGAGGTTATGAGGCGTCGCTCCGAGCGGGAGAAGACCATAACCTCTTTATGCGGCTATGGGGAGTGACGGATTTTTACGCTTTAAACCGGTACTTATGCATTTATCGGCTTCGACCGACAAGCTTGACCGGAACTTGCTTTGACACAGAGGGCAATTTTTATATAGAAAGATTGTGGCCAGCCATTTCCCGCCCGCTTGTCACGGTGGCTATGCCCGTGTACAACGCAGAACCTTTTTTATGCAAATCCATCGAGAGCGTGTTAAAGCAGGACTTTACGGATTTCGAACTGCTTATTTATGATGATGGGGCAACAGATAAGAGCTATCACATAGCCAGCGCTTATCAGAAAATAGATTTAAGAATACGCCTTTTCCGCGGTGAAAAAAATCACGGGGTTGATTTTTCAAGAAACAAAATATTGTCTCTGGCAAGAGGCCGGTTTGTGGCTCTGCACGATGCGGATGACATTATGCTTGCGGGCAGGTTGAAAAGCCAGGCGGCAGCCCTCAAAACAAATCCGAGCGCTGGAGTTGTTTTCGGCCATGCGCTGGCAACCAAGCCCGGAGAGAAGATGACGGCCAGTTCTTTGCCCGCCACTGCAAAAGCGGCCAAAGGCTTCTGTCCGTTGAAACAAGAGAGCATTATCCAAAGAGAGTGCCGGTTCCCAAGTGGCTCCGCTATGTTTCAAAGAGCGGCGGCTCTTCGCGTCGGCGGGTTTGATGAACGGTTGCAGGGGAGGAGTGACGCAGATTTTTTTCAAAGGCTTCGGAAACAGATGGATTTTTATTTCTTGAACAAGTTTTTTTATATATACCGACGGCATAAGCGCAGCTTGACAGAAGCCTATTTGCGAGAAGCGATCCGGGAAAGAAAAGAAAAAAAACGCCAAGAGCTGGAACGGGAACGGCAGAACAAAGCGAAAAGAGACAGGAAAAGAAAAAGAAAACGACGTTTTGATAAGGTTAAAAAAAAGATTGTTTTTGATTTGCACAAGTGGAGAGTAGAAGTTTCATCCGAGAAAAAGGAATACTTAAGAGTTGTGCGCCAGTATCTGCCTTATTACCTCGAGCGGAAGCTCAGGAATAGCAACTCGCCGAAGGAAATTTTAAAAATAGACGTGCATTACCGAACCGGGCGCGAAACTGATCTTGAAGATGAAATTGGGGAAATAGGCAAAGAATATTTTCTTCGAGACAAATTTTGCTATTCGAAGTCCCGTGAAGGCCTTCTTACGATTTATCTTAAAAAAGACAACCCCCGTACCGATGCCTGGCTTTACCATTGCTGCTTTTTGTCCCCTTTTCATCAGCATTTTTTAAGAGTCCGCCAATGCATTTTGATGCACGCTGCGCTGGTGGCAAAAAACAATTTTGGGGTTCTTATTGTGGGCGGGGACGGAGCGGGCAAAAGCACCCTTGCGGCAGCTTTTATTCAGGCGGGATGGCGCTATTTTTCGGATGAGCACACCATCCTCTGTTATGATAAGGGGCAGGTGATGGGCCTTGCCTTTGCCAACAGCCTAGGCATTCTTCCTAAAGTTCTAAAAAATCTGCCGCAGCTTAAGAAGAAATTGGTTTGGAATAAAAGGTTAGGCAAGTTTTTACTGAATCCGACAAATTTGGGCGCAGACGGCGTTGGAAAGTCTTGCAGGATCGAGCGAATTATTTTTCCGCGTTTTGCACTAGGCAAAGGACTGTCGGTTCAGGCGTTGGGCAAAGCAGGCATCCTTTCGCGTTTGCTGCGAGATGAGTACGCGATTTTTTATAGTCAAGAGCCGGAAGATCAGCCGCTACTCCGTTTCCACCAACAAACATTTAAAGCCCTATCAAGACAGGCCCGTGGGCAGGCGGTAGTTTACGGAGAAAATGCTGTAGGAGCTGTAGTTAACTTTTCTAATGTGGAGGGACGAGAATGAAAACAAAGAAAGCGCCGAGTAAAAAAGACGATTTTCTTAAAAGAATTCCCAAAGCGACAAAAGAGTTTCTTTTTAAGCCAAACGTGTATTTGCGAAAGGGCCGCGGCGTTGAGAGCGGTGTTATTGTTAACCTCAATACGGGACGTTATTACACCATCAATCCGACAGGAGAAAAAATATGGCTGGCAATTAATGGAAAGCGAACCGTTTATATCATTGCAGGCATGATCGCAAAACACTTTTCGGTTCCAAAGGACCGGGTGCTGCAGGATGTTTTAAGCGTGATGCAGACTTTTGAAAAGGCCGGCCTGATCCGCTGGCAGGTAAAAAGATAATATTCACATGCGCCCTCTGATCAGCGTGGCGATGCCGGCTTATAATGCCGAAAAATTTATTCGTGCCGCCATCGAAAGCGTTTTAAGACAAAAATTTCAGCACTTTGAGCTCATTGTTATTGATGATCATTCGGAGGATAACACCTACCAGATTGTCAGAGAGTTGACGGGCGATGCCAGAGTTCGATTGTACAAAAATACGCGAAGGATGGGCGAGACAGATACAAAAAATAAAATTTTAAAGCTCGCACGCGGGAAATATATTGCGGCGCTAGACGCGGATGATCTTATGCTGCAAGGGCGGCTGAAAGATCACTGCGAATTTTTGGAGAAACACCCAGAGATCGGAGCTGTTTTTGGCCGGGGTTTTGTGGCCACAGAAAATCTTGAAAGAGTCATAATCTTAATTCCTCCCACAATAAGGCAGGACGGCAAAGTTTTGCGCGGATCGTGCCGGGCCAAAGAACTGCCTTATGATTTCAATCAAGGGATGGCGACAATAAAAAAAGAGCATATTCTTAAGGCTGGCAGGTTTGAGGCTTCTTTGCCGATCGGCGAAGATTCCAGATTAATGCGGAGACTTTTTAAAATCACCCCGTTCTATTTTTTAAACAAGCCCTGTTTTATTTATAGGATCCAAAAAAAAGGCGTCTGCCACAGCCGATTACGAGAAAACTTTAAAAGGATGCACGATGTTTTTACAGCTAAGAAGCGGCAGATGCCCAAGATTCAATATTTTTATGTCAACAAACAATGGCTCCGAGTAAGAACCGATTGCTATAAATTAATGCGGGCCATTCGGTGGCGGCTCAATTTTTATTCGTGGGTGAAAAAGCAGCGAAAGAGCAATGAGCGTATTGTGAGGCTTGATTTAAAGACCCCTCAAAAAAAAGCCGCGCGGGTTACTGACCCGGAACTTTTTGCATGTGGGTTTATGAATCCGCTAGAGCAACAGCTGATAAAGCGCAATGAAACTTTTTTAGAAGCCGCTTTAGTGTCTAGGGGTGAAAGAGGTTTTTTGATTGTTGCGGATGAGAAAGTTAGATCGGAAGCGGTGCTGGCTTTTTTAAGCCAGGATTATTGTTATTATTCAGCAAATTCCCCCATCCTTTACTTGAAAAGCAAAGATGTCTACGGAAAAAGCTTTGTGGATCCTTTAGTGCTTTACGATTCGGCGAGCGTAGGCGTAAAAAAAAGAAATGTCTGGGGGCGGTTTTGGAACCCGATTTTAAAAAAGTATTGCATCAATACTTTTTTTTACAGAACCTACCTTACCGGAGATGTTTGCCGAATCGAAAAAGTCCTTTTTATCAATTTCAACCCAACATTTCAACGACTCAGGAGCCGGAGTTTGAATGCGTCGGAACTTTATTCGCGTCTTGTTCGGGATAATTATGCCAAGTTGTATCTCCGGTATGCGGGGCGGCCAGATATTTTTAAAAAGATATCCCTTCGGGCGGGAGGTTTTTCTGTTAGCGTTGGCCCAAATGGCATGCTCAAACTTGCCGAAATGTTAAAGCATTAGCCCTTTGTCGTTCCGGAGCGCTCAAAGGACATAAAGTGTTTCAAAATTTACTCACTTTGCTCCCTTGATTAAGATCACATGAAAAAGTCCAAACTAACTGTCACGATGCCTGTTTGCAATGCCAGCCGGTATCTAAAAAAATCCATAAAAAGCGTTTTAAATCAATCCTTTCGGGCTTTTGAGCTCATTATCTGCGATGACGGTTCAACCGATGGGAGCTATGAAATAGCCAAACAATATCAAAAAGAAGACTCTCGCATACGGCTTCTCCGCAATTCACAAAATTGGGGAGTCGCAAGAACCCGGAATAAAATCCTTGCCGCGGCTGTGGGTAAATACATCGCTCCGCATGACGCGGATGATATCATGTTGGCGGGCAGATTGGCGAAAGGCGTTGAGGTTTTGGATCGGAATCCAGACATCGGCGTTGTTTGTGGCCACGCAATAACCGTAGAAGAAAAAAATAGAAAGGAAATAAGAATTGCCTACGCCCGAAAAGTTTTGTCAGACAGGCAAGATAAGATAACAATCTCCGGAAGGGTTGAGACTTACACGAAATTTCCGCACGGTTCTGCCACTTTTCGTACAAAACTTGTTCGGGAGGCTGGCGGTTATTTGGAGCATCTTAAGGTTGGAGAGGACGAAGATCTTTTTCGGCGGCTATGGGAGAAAACAAATTTTTATGCAATCAATCAGATTTTTTATATTTATCGTATTCATTCAAAAAGCCTGACGGTAAAGCATGGAAACTTATGAGAAGCAGAAGCTTGCAAAGATCCGTAACGCTTAAAAGGCTGCCTGCAGAATAAAAACAATGCGAATCATGTTTTTATTGAAAGAATTTCCTAAAATTTCAGAGACGTTTATTGTTAACGAAATCATTGCGCTTATTAATATGGGGCACGATATCACTATTTTTTCTTTTAAAAAAAGCAAAAATATTGTGCACGATATTGTTGGTAAATACCAGTCGTCGATCAGGGTGTTTTATTTAACGGATTTGATGGATGATGAGGGCTATTCGAAGTTGTTTAAACAATGCGCGTCAAAAATACGAAGGCTTATGGAAAATGGAATTCTGACAGGCAAGGAACTTGCCCGTTTCTGGGAGCGCATCAATGGAAGCGGGCAAGGGGACATGAATAAACTTCGGCACCTGTTTTCGCTTTGCGCTATTCTTGAGGTTGTCAAAAAACACCAAATCCAACACATTCATTCCCATTTCGCGGATTACCACCTGGAATTTGCGTATCTCGTTTATCAGATCGCCAGGGTGCCATATACCGTCACCATGCACGGGTATGATATTTTTTTTAACCCGCCAGGCGACCTGATTAAATGGACAAGCAAAGCCAAAAAAATCATAACCGTATCTCGTTATAATCGCAATTATATGGCCCAAAAATTGCATTTAAATCTCAACAAAATACGCGTCATTCCATGCGGCATCAATTTGAGCTTATTCAGGAAGCTTGTGGTAGCAAAGGAAAAAGAATTTATTGTTTTATCGGTCGGACGCTTTCACCCGGTAAAAGGCCACGCATTTCTCATAGAAGCAGTAAAGCTGTTAGCCGGCGAAGGCATGAATTTTAAGTGTTGGATTATTGGCGAAGGCCCGGAAAAACAACAGCTTGAGAAACAAATAGCCAAGTGCGGTATTGAACGTTACGTGCGCTTGCTTGAAGCAATGCGAAATGAGGAACTACCTTATTATTACAGCAAAGCGGACGTGTTTGTTCTTGCGAGCATTTCCGAAGGATCGCCCATGGTTTTAAAAGAATCTCTGGCCTGCGAGACGCCGGTAATTGCAAGCAAGGTAAATGGGATTCAGGAAATAGTGCGGCACTACGGCAACGGTATTTTGGTTCGCTCCCAAAGCCCTTCTCAAATTGCTGTAAAAATCAGAGAATTAATCATAAATCCGAGCTTGATTAGAAACTTTAAAAAGAACGCAAGAGCGTCTATCGAAAAAAAATTTGACATAAGAAAAAACGTTAAAAGGCTGGAACGTTTGTTTAAAGAATAACCGTTTTGACCTTAAAACAGATAATGGTCGCGGAGGAATCGTGCTTTCATCGACATTTGCGAATGTGATTTTTGACGGCGCAACAACAAGACAAGAATATCTCAAACATAAATTTACCACTACGGGCATAATTCGTTTATTCGCAACCCGGTATTTGCGGCAGCTAAAGGATTTTATTCGATTGACGTCTGCGATAGGCGGAGCTGTGGAAGACATAACCGTTGTTGTTCCGATCAAGGATCGATATGATTTCCGATTGATCAATGCCTTCGCCAGCATCCGCAACCAGACTTATCCTCAGCATCTTGTCAAGTTGAAGCTGGTGGACTATGGAAGCGCGAAATCTTTTGAGCCGCTCTATGTTAGCCTGTGTTCACAGCACGACGCCGAGTATATTAGGATCGTGCCCAATTCTGTTTGGAGCAAATCGCATGCGTGTAATATTGGAATAAAAAAAGCAAATACAAAGTATGTTTTGACGGCTGATGGAGATTGTATATTTGAAAAGACTTATATTGAAAAAGCCATTGCAGCGCTTAAGAAAAATCCCTTTCAAGTTGTTGTTTGCAAGCTGAATGAATTGGCCAAGGGCGACGTGAACGGTGTTGTTGATTTAAAAAATAATTATAAGAAATTATTCGCACGCTCCAAGGAAGTCTATCCCATGGCTTGCGGGATTCAGTTGACACTGACATTTTTTTATCATTGGGCGAGAGGGTTTGATGAGCGGTATATGGTTTACGGGAAAGAAGACAAGGACATGCTTAAACGTTTTTTAATGATGGGACTCCGCTTTTGTGACTTAAGCGCCAAAATATCGCTTTTGCATCAAGGGCACAAACGTTACGAGGGTTATCGGGCCCTGTTTCCGCGTTACTATAAACGCAATACCGATTATTATTTTAAATCCTTTTCGATCGTTAGAAATAAAACAATGTGGGGTAAATGGAATCCGGTAAAACCGGACAAAATAAAAAAAAACGTAAGGAAAATTGTCATTTCGACGGTTTATTTCGGAGGTATCGGCGGTTCGGAGCGGCGCCTCAAAGCGATAATTGAATCTTTGCCAGAACATGAATTTTATATATTTGCACCCTACAGTGTTCGCGACGGTTTTTTCCCGACTACGCGAAATTACCATTTGAATATCCCGCTAGATAAATCCGTTCTTTATGATCTGTATATTTACTTTGCCGGCATGACGCCACGTTATTTGGGCCACAGGTATTGCTTTAACAGAAAAATTGCCATCATCAATGGGACTGAAAAATTTTCCGCCGAGCAATTATTTGATTATGCTGTTTTGTCCGGTAAGAATGGCGCGCGGTGCTTAAACGGCAACGTCAAAACTCTTTTTGCGATTCCAGAAGTGAGGGGTGTGCACCCCAAAAGGCTGAAAAAAATTGATAATTTGCCCAAAAATTTTTTGCTAACAGTATTCAATCCCTATGGGCCGGTTAAGGGCAAGGAAGTTCTTGAAAAAGTTGCGCCATATTCCAATTTTCCTATTGTTTGGTGTTACAATGACATGACAAGGTCGCGGCACCTAAAAGGCGATTATAAGGCCCTGGGGCCGATTGACAATGTCATCCAGCTCAGAAACATCTCTCAAGCCGAGTTGTTTTATTTGTATAAAAGGGCAAGCGCGTATGTTTCTTTTTCCATTCAAGAGGGCTTCGGGTGGGCGGTTGCTGATGCTTTTGCCTACGATCTCCCAATTATTTCGCGAAATACCGGGATCGTTACATTTTTTGATAAACAAAAAGGGGTCGCAATATACAATTCGCAAAAAAAACTGATGTCCTGTCTCGCCCAAGAACGGTTTGAAAAACCAAGCTATGACAAATCCTGCATGACGAGATATGGTTGCCGGGAGCTGATAAATAAGCTGCTTTTAAATAAACCAATAAATAATTTCCAGCGCGCGCCGCTATGAAAAATTTTAAATATAGCCTCGGTGAATCGAATAATTATAAACTGACAATAACGGAATGTTAGCATAGAATTCTGATGTCACAGCCCAAAAATCCGAAACGCCTAGAATCTGTCCCCCTTGTGACCGTTGTTATGCCTGCTTACAATGCCGGGAAGTTTATCCGTGAGGCCATAGAAAGCATTCTGAACCAGGATTTTAAACGGTTTGAGCTGATCGTTATTGACGATTGCTCGCGTGACAATACTTACCGCATCGCAAAAGAGTACGAAAAGGATTTGCGGGTGCGCGTGTATAGAAATGGACAGCGATTAGGCGACGCAAAAACAAGAAACAGAATTTTGGCGAGCGCGCGCGGTAAATATATCGCTCCCCACGATGCCGATGACATCATGCTGCAAGGTCGGCTGAAATATCAATGTGATTTTTTAGAACAACACCCAGCGATTGGGGTTGTTTTTGGGAAAGGGATTGTTGTTAATGAAAAATTGACAAAGATTCTTTTTCCAATAGTCCCTGCAAATAATGATCAAACGCATGTTAACCGTTCGAGAATGATCGGCAAACTGCCGCTAGCATTTAATCACGGCACGGCACTGATTAGAAAAAAGTATGTTCTTAGGGCCGGGAAATATGAAAGTTCATTGCCTTTGGGGGTTGATGCCCGGCTGATGAGACGGATTTTCCGATTAACCCCATTTTATTTTTTGAATAAGTTCTGTTTTGTGTACAGAAGACAAATGCAAAGCATTTGCCGCAGCCGGTTACGGGAAAGCTTAGATTCCATGAGAAAAATATTCAGCCTGCCGGAGAAAAAACGCGGCGCTGTTTTAACTTTCCTAATCAATGGAAAGTGGATACGGATTAGAGTGCAGAGCCCGGCTCTTGCAAAAACACTACGATGGAGGCTTAATTTTTATGCCTGGCTTGCTCATCGCCGCAAGCGTCGGAAAAACGAAAAAATTATTGATTTTCGCCCCAAAGACCACATGGAGTGGGGCCATCTAAGCGATCAGGATCGATTCCTAGAAGGTTTTTTACGGCCTTTTGCCGCCACTTTGCTAAGATCCGGCAAGGTGATTGTAGATGCGGGGTTGGTATCCTGCCATGATGGAGGGGTTCTGATTTTTGCTGAAAAAAAAAATAGGGACGAAGTCATGCTTTCGTTTTTGAATCGCGATTTTTTTTATCATTCCAGCGGCAATCCGATTCTTTACCAGCGGCATGGAAAGTTTTATGGGGAGTCTTTTGTAGACCCTTTGACGATATCAACCCCTGCCGTGAGCATCAATGCCCGAGCGGATTCCTGGGGACAATTTTGGAATCCGATCCTTGGCAAGTATTGCCTAAATGTGTGCTTTTACAGAACTTATCTGATAGGGAAGCAGTGCCAAATTTCCAAAGTCCTTTTTATCCAAAATGTTGCGGAGGCTCGCGTCGCCAGGACGAGAAAAATTTCGTTTACCGAGGCCTATTCTCTCTATGCGCGCGCGCGCGGTGGCCCAGGAGCTGTGGAGACCCTAAAAACGGATTGTATTGTTAAGAAAATGTTGCGACAAACACAAAGCTTTTTGATAAAAGGACCGCAAGAGAAGCTGAAGCAAGCCGTATCGAAGTTTAACCCATGCCGCTGATTAAGAGCGA
>Ga0209211_10007215_pt1 | contig 15676 bp, 18 predicted proteins | sample RifGroA2_FD_183992 | JGI IMG/M metagenome (GOLD analysis project Ga0209211, IMG submission 183992) | Groundwater microbial communities from Rifle, Colorado, USA - Groundwater A2 (SPAdes) (version 2) | ecosystem: Environmental > Aquatic > Deep subsurface > Groundwater | place: Rifle, Colorado... | reverse complement strand
TGTGATCTTTGTAAAAAGTCTATAATACCGCAAGGTATTTCCCCGCAGCTTGCTGCGGGTACCTTGTAGGAAAGTTTGAAAACCCTCGGTTTTCAAGTAAACTAGAGGCATGAGCCTAAAACGAACTCACCACAATATATATGAAACACACTATCACATCGTCTTTCCAGTTAAATACAGAAAAGCTCTTTTGCAAAACGAGATCCCGCTCGCTATTGCAAAAATTGCAGAGGAAATTGCCATCCGTTATGACATTGAATTCGAAAAGATCGGATATGACCAAGACCACATTCATATACTTTGCAACTTTCCTCCGAAACACAGTGGTTCAGATGTGGTCAGAATTTTCAAAAGCATCACAGGCAGAGAATTATTCAAGCAATTTCCTCTGCTCAAGAAAGAACTCTGGGGAGGAGAATTCTGGAGCGATGGATTTTACTTTGCCACAGTATCCGAGCGGGGAGATTGGAAATCGGTCGAACGATATGTCGCCAACCAAGGAAAGACGATGGCGACACCTTATCAACTTAAACTACTCACCTAGCTCAGGCCTCCGGTCATACCCCGTCGGCTTGCTGCGGGGTAATTGATTTATGTATGTCTAATTATTTAAAACAATTATTTTCCGATGGAAAAATAATTCAAAAAGTAAAAGAGAGAATGCCTGAATTATTTCAGCTTGCGGAAGAGGATAGTTCCCGTGCTGGTAAATTAGGAATGGAAGTAGGTTCAGTCAGAGAAAGAATTATCATAGCACTTTTAATTTATAAATTGGGAAAGAAAAGAAGTTAAATATAATATTTATGGTCGTTGGGTTGAACTATGGAGAAAATAAAAACATGAAATCCAATAATAAAACTAAGCGAAAACAAGAATTTTTTCCCATCACGAGTGTTTGTCGTGATGATTTAGAAAGTATTGGTTTTGATACGAAAAATGTAGATATATGTTAAAATATATAGGAAATTTAATTGCGAGAGGTTTTACAAGCGGGTATTATCCATATTGGAGATTATTTTTAACTAATGTTTGTCATGATGAATTAAGTGAATTAACCTTAAAACATATTTCTGAATCTGTCGCTGATGGTTATATAGAGGGTGAAATTGTTGAAAATCATCCGAATTATGTTTATACAGGATGGTGGAGATTGCAAATTTGAAAAATTTTATCTTGTTACAAAGTTATAAAATATGACTACCACAAAATCAAAACAAATGACGACTGGTAAATCCTTTGAATACGCCCTCCTCATTCAATTTGAGGAAAAGTTAAAGGATAAAACTAATGTTGAAGTTATAAAAAATTTCGCATTTGAAATTGCAAAAGGGTGTTTTGAAAATGTAAGTTCAATCGAACAAAGCGAATATTCACTTTCAGCAAGTTTTGCCGTTAATTTTCTAATGGACATAGAACCACGACTCTCAAATGATATTGGCAAGACAGATATTTTACAACTTGAAATACTATCTGATGATTACGGAAAATCTGGTGATGTAAGAGATGTTTTGGCAATACGTTTATTACAAAAATGGGAAATTGGTGTATCCGCAAAAAATAATCATCATGCCGTTAAGCATTCCCGTTTATCTGCAAATATCGATTTTGGTGAAAAATGGCTTGGAGTAAAAACATCTAAAGAATACTTTGATACAGTAACGCCTATTTTTAATAATTTAGAGAAAATCAGGAAAGAAAGTGGTGCAAAGAAAAAATGGAGCAAACTTGGTGATTATCACTCGACAATCTATGTCCCGATTTTAAAAGCTTTTATAAAAGAGTTGAAAAATCTCTATAAAAAAGATTCCACAAAAGTAGCTTCAAATCTTGTTGCGTATCTTGTTGGAAATAAGGATTTCTATAAAGTAATAAAAGGTAAAAATTGTGTCGAGATACACGCATATAACATAAATGGCACACTAAATTTACCATTCAAAGAAATCCTGCCAAAATATAAAACTCCTAAAGTTCCGCTACCGACAGAGATTGTTGATATTGATCTTAAGACAGATAGTGAAACAACTGCTATCGTAACTATGAATAATGACTGGACTCTTTCTTTCCGAATTCATAACGCTAGTTCAAGAGTAGAATCTTCACTAAAATTTGATATTAACCTATTAAAATCGCCAAAGAAATTATTTAAAAACACACTTAACATTAGTCACGATTAATTATGAAAATAGTCTCATTATTTACAGGTGCAGGCGGGCTTGATTTAGGCTTTAAAAAAGCAGGTTTTGATGTTGTTTGGGCGAATGAATTTGATTCCACGATTTGGGAGACATTTGAAAAGAATTTTCCTGAAACAAAGTTAGACAAAAGAAGTATCGTAGATGTTCCAACATCAGAAGTTCCTGTTGCTGATGGAATAATTGGAGGACCACCATGCCAAAGTTGGAGTGAAGCTGGTGCTGGGCGAGGCATAAGTGATAAACGAGGGCAACTTTTTTTTGAATATATAAGATTATTAAAAGACAAACAACCTGCGTTTTTTCTTGCAGAAAATGTTTCTGGTATTTTAAGCCCTAGACATAAAGAAGCATTTCAAAATATTTTAAAGCAATTTGAAGATGTCGGTTATCATGTTAGTTATAAGTTACTTAATGCGAACGATTATGATGTCCCTCAGGACAGATTTCGTGTGATTATTGTTGGATATCACAAGAAGAAACTCGGATTTCCTTTTAAGTTCCCAGATTCTTTATCATACAATAAATTAACTCTTCGTGAGGCTATATCTGATTTACAAGAGCCACTACCAGCGAGATCTTTTAATAAAACAAATGGTTATGATTTAAAAATTCCCAATCATGAATATATGAATGGCGGTTTCTCAACTATCTACATGTCTCGCAATCGTGTTCGTTCTTGGGATGAGCCTTCTTTTACAATTCAAGCTGGCGGTCGTCATGCCCCAATTCATCCACAAGCACCCAAAATGAAATTTATAGAACAGAATAAGAGGATTTTTGTGCCAGGTAAGGAAAATTTATATAGAAGATTATCTGTTCGAGAATGTGCCCGAATACAAACCTTTCCAGATAATTTTATTTTCCACTATAAAGATGTCGCTGATGGTTATAAAATGATTGGTAATGCTGTACCCGTGCAGTTTGCTTATAATATAGCAAAAAAAATATTTTCTGATCTTTCAAAGATTAGAAACATTGTAAAAAGCTCTTATCTTATTTCTGATGAGAAAAAAGGAGAAGTTGTTTCTTAATTATAATAAGGTATCAAAATAAACATGAAGTCCAAAATTAAAAACGAATTAAGACAAGAATATTTTCCCATCACGAGTGTTTGTCGTGATGATTTAGAAAGTATTGGTTTTGATACGAAAAATGTAGATGATGGCACAATGTCAGAATTAGCTTCAAAAATGGCGGATGCATATTGCGATCAGGACTTTTGGATAGATTTAGAAATTTTAGCGGAAGATTTAGAAATTAAAAGATACTAAATATATAATGAAAAAAGAGAAGAATAAGAATACAAAAGACGACTGGGAAGGGTTTGATGACTGCGCTATTTGTCAGGCAATGAAAAATGGAAAAGCCGATAACGCAGAGGATTTAATGAAAGCGTTTCAGGAGGCGGAAAAAAGTGGCATAGGAAAAGTTGGCTATGGGAATGGTCAGAATAAAGATGCTTCAATCTTGTCCCCGTATTCAAAGTAATGATTAGAAAATATTAATGTGATAAGATATTAATATGAGAAATACTCATGAAGTTATTGATTCAAATCCTAAGCTTAGGGAATTTTTAAGAAAAATAGACGGAGATTTTCCGAAAAACCAATTGGCATTTAATGCGCTGAATGGTAAGTTTAAAAAAGAAAATACAGACATAGATCCGGAAGCCGCGATAGAACTTATTCTTGTTTCAGAGATATCTGCGCCAAGATTTTCAAAAGAATTAAATAAAATTTCACAACTCATTCATTCCTACTCCAGTCTTTTAGAGGTTATTACAAAATATTCAGTTAGTGGACATCCACCGCCACTTGCAACTGAACAACGAATGGACGAAATAGAAAAAGAATATTTAAATATTTTAAAAGAAATTTTTAGTAAATTTTTTTTCAGTTCTTAATAATAGTTTTTGTAAGTTAAAATGGTCCAAAATATAAAAAACGCCCATAAGGCGTTTTTTATATTTTATCTCGAGACCTGCCTGCGCAGACAGGTAAAAATTATGCAATTGTGTCCTTCAAACCCTTTGCCGCTCGGAATTTTGGAACTTTCTTTGCCTCCACTTTGACTTGCGCTCCAGTCTTTGGATTGCGAGCCATTCGAGCCGCTCTTTGCTTCACAGAAAAGATTCCAAAACCAGCGATTGATACTTCTTCACCCTTTTTCAAGGTATCAATGATAGCCCCAAACATTCCGTCAACTATCTCTTCAGCTTGCACTTTTGTGCCACCAAGTTTTCCGTGGACCCATTCAGCTAATGCTTGTTTATTCATCCCGTTACGAAATAGAACGCGAACCAATTATTAACAATAATCAATTAACTGTTCTATTTTTATATAAACTAATAATAATTTTCCCTTACAAAGTCGCATTCGCGATTTCGTACGGGATTCATATCGACCAAAATACCTTTATTTTTGATACTCATCTATTATATATCAAGGGTTTTTTAAGGCAAGCCCGAAATATATTAGTTAATTTTATCTTGCATACTCAATGATTCTTGTTTCTCGAATCATTGTTACCTTTATTTCTCCAGGATATTTCAGTTCTTTTTCTATTTTTAGAGCGATATCGCGAGCCATTATTTTTGCTTCAGCGTCGGAAATTTTTTCTGGGGTGACAAAGATACGAATTTCCCGACCGGCTTGTAAAGCATATGATTTTTCAACGGCTGGAAAAGCGTTTACTAACGCTTCTAGTTCTTGGAGTCTCTTTAGATAATTTTCTACTGAATCACGACGCGCCCCAGGTCGGCCACCGGAAATGCTATCGGCAGTTTGCACAATGATTGACTCTATCGTCTCATAAGGATAGTCTTCATGATGGCTTTTCATTGCGGTGATGATTCGTTCGTCTGCGCCAAACTTTTGCAAGATTCTAATACCTATTTCAACATGCGTACCTTGCACTTCATGATCAAGAGCTTTACCAATGTCGTGAACCAAGGCTCCAGCTTTAGCGATGGCGACATCTGCGCCTAACTCCTCAGCCAACATTCCCGCAATGTGCGCCATTTCAATCGAATGTTGAAGAACATTTTGTCCATAACTTGTGCGGAAATACAATCGTCCAATGATGGCGACGATACGAGGATCAAAATTAAATATTCCGCATTCGTAAACCGCTTGCTCGCCCTTCTCTTTAATTATTTTATTTATTTCTTCTTTTGCTTTTTCTACCAACTCTTCAATTTTCGCTGGCTGGATGCGTCCGTCTAAAATCAAATTTTCTAAGGCAAGCCGAGCCACTTGTCTTCTGATTGGATCAAATGAAGAAATCACGATTGAACCGGGAGTATCATCTACAATAAGCTCAACCCCAGATGCTCGTTCAAAAGCCCTTATATTTCTACCTTCTTTACCTATTATCTTTCCCTTAATTTCGTTATTTGGGATAGATACTACGGTGGTCATTAACTCCGAGGCTGTGCTTGAAGCTAAACGTTGAATCGAAGTGGCTAAGATGTCTTTCGCTCTACGATCTAATTTTTCTTCGTTGCCATTCTCAAGTTTTTGGATTCTAGTCAAAATGTCTTCCTCGTATTTCTTTTCGATGTCTCGCATTAATTCTTCTTTTGCATCTTCCTCTGTTAGTTTGGCTACTCTCTCTAGTTCTGTTTTCTTTTCTTCCTCTATCTTTGTTATTTTTTCCTGAACCTTTTTTACTTCTTCTACTTTTATTTTTATATTATCGATTTCCTTATTTATCTCAATTTGACGAGCGTCTAAGAACTCGTCTTTTTTAATAAGTCTTGACTCTTTCTCCCTCCACTCATTTTCTTTCTTTTTTTCCTCCCCTTTTGATTCTAAAAGCTTGCTTTCCGATGCCTTCTTTGCCTCATCTGTGATTTTTTGCGCTTCCTCTTTAGCGCTAACCATCATTTGTTTGATATCAATTTCGATTGATCGTCTTTTTCCTAAAGCAACAATTACTCGAAGATAATATCCGATACCGATACCCAAAAAAAGCACTCCTGCGCCTACTAAAATTATCGTTAATGTTGTACTCATAAGCTTTATGTCAGCTTACAAGAATACGCCACTATATTTATGCCTGCCTGCCGAACAGGCAGGGATTTGTCTCTAGTCCAGAGTGGACTTTAGAAAAGATTTCAAAATTTTCTCTTTTAAACTTCATAATATACGGGATATTCTCCTAAACCAGACTTTAAATTAAGTAAAATAAATTTGTAAATTCAACTTATCCAGTATAACAAATTAGTAATTTTTTGTCCAGATCCACCTAAAAAATAAAAATTACAAAACCTTAGCATTCATCATGGCTTTTGTTTTTGTGCCAACGAGGCCATCAGCTACCAGACCGTTATCCTTTTGCCACTTCTTGATGACAGCAATGGTCTTGGGACCAAGTTTGCCATCAACTGTTAAACCAAGATTCAATTTAGCATTCAAGAATCTCTGGAGTTCCATAACGGCGGGACCGCGACTGCCATTACGCAAGGTAACAGTGCCGAAGTTATACAAACCAACACTTGCGCTGGCCACATTTCCTTTACATAACACACCTGAAGTTTCACTGAATCCAATTGTTCTAGCGCCACAGCCTGGAATTATTTTTGGAGTAACCGGAGCAATGATGATGGTCGTTTTCCGTGAACCGCCACCTCCGCTCGGAGAAAGTGGGGGAGTTACCACTACCGGTGGAGGTACAGGATCTCCTTCATCTAGGATAGTATAGGTAGAGAAGCTAGGGACAGTGATGGTAAGGGTAGTGCCAGAGTATGATGCAGAGCAAGTACTACATACGATACCGTCCTTGAATATCTTTAGTCTTGCCGGAGAGATAGTGACATTGTAGAAGGTTAGAGTAGCTGGTTTGTTTAGTTCAGGTAGGTTGGTAGAGTTTAGAGATATGGAACCTTTGCTAATAGTGATGTGTGTATCTAAGTCTAGAGAGTCATTATTACGAATGAGTTTAACAGGGTTAGTAAATGAAATCTTTCCAAACGCATTACTAATCTCAAAGTTAGACACCGCATTCAGATCCTTATTAGTTAAATCACTAATACTAAACTTAGTTGCAATAGGTAAGAGGGAAGGCGGGGTCACTGTAATTGTCACCGTGGCAGTCCCGACATTACCTGTTGTGTCTCTACAAGAAATATTAATGCTATTTACTCCATCTACTAGGTTAGTGATGGTAGTGGTGTGGGTGTTACCAGATACTGTAAATGAATTACTTCCTCCCCAGGTGCAAACTGCGACTTCATCTGTATTTACTACCAAGGAGGTTGAATGTGTCCCGATGGGGACTGTTACTGAAGAAGCAAGCACTGTGATGAAAGGAGGGGTTCTGTCTACTGTTACATCAGATGCAGTGGTGAAGGTGTAGTCTCCTGAATCAACACTATTGTCAGCGCTATTCGTTGACCTTATCTTGTAGTGGTAGACAGTGCTGGGTGTTAAACCTGAGAGGGTTTGACTATTTGCGGATGTTTGAGAGGCGCTTGAACCATATCCTGTGGTGAGACCGTAGAGAACTTGAGAACTTACTCCAGTGGTGGACCAGGAGATGGTGATTTCTGAAGTTGTGTTATTGGAGGTGGTGATGGAGGAGAGAGTTGGAGGGGTGGTGTCGGAATACTGTTGAGAATTACCATAATAACAAGATGATGGATCAAAAATTCCACCATTTGCTAAATTTTGGTTTTTAAAACAAGTTTGTGCTGGTATATCATTGTTCAATCTTATGACATCAGGACCAATAGGAGGCCATGGAGAATTATTCCACCAACTTGGCTTGGAAGATAAATAAAGAGATGCTGGAAGACTAGTAGAAAGTGAGAGTCCTGTAGGTATTTCACTTGTATTCCATCGTGTTGCATTATTTACAAAATCATAATTTCCCCAACGAATCATTGTGCTTAGTGTTGTTGTATCTGGGCCAGAAGGTCCATTTGGTACCCAACTTTGACTCCAAAAACCAAGACCATATATACCTCTATCACTTCCAAAATTTGCCGTATTATTTGAAAATTCATAGGATGTAGATATGCCACTTGTGCCAAGAACGTTTCCTATAATAGTTTGATATTTATGTTGAGCATTAATTATCAAGGCTATTCGATTGTTATAAGCAGTTGAATCTTGGTATCCGGTAAGACGATTCCTAAATATGACATCATGACTTCCAGATCCCCAAATATTATCAGTTGCTATCATAGAGGTTACATTACTCTCCATAAGACTGCCATAGGCATGAACGATATGCGGTTCTATGCCAGCGCCCATCCATGCTGTAGGAGTGGTATATATATAATTATATCCAAAAACATTACCACTTATTGGAGCAGTAGACACAATACCTCCAGACATATACAAAATGTTATTTTCTATCAGAGTAGCCGAAGTTGCGCCAATTTCAATCCCGTAGCGAGTTGGTCCAGTACCTCGAGTGCCGTGAATAAGATTATCACGAACTTCATTTCTATAAGAGTAAAAGCCGACATTAATAGCAGATCTAAGAGAATCAGTAGTTTCTACACCTTTTGCCCAACAATTCGTACAAAAATTAAATACAATGAGTGAACCATTGGCAGGAATATTCAGTGACTCTCCACTCACAGTTACATTTTCTATACCAGCATATTCCATATTTCCTCCAGACCACCAAAACACTTGTGGAGAGAGTGATGCCTTAGCAGAAAAATTTACTGGATTATCAATCAAAATAGTGCGACTAGTAACCGGTCCTCCAACTATACCTGGTCCAATTACTTTAACAACTTGTTGTTGAGTGCGACTATTACCACCATAAAAAGAAGTACCATTTCTCCCACTATTTAGAGATCCAGAATTTCCAACAACACTTACTAGATCAGGATCATTAAGTTGATCCAGTACTATCGTCTGTCCCACGGTAAGTCCAGTTATATTAGAAAGAGTAATAGATCTACTTCCTTTATTTAGACCATCTGTCCAATCTGCCACATTCAATATATTAGGTGAACCTCCTTTATATGGTGAAAACAGGATGGTATTTGCTGGAATTAGTATAGTCTTTCCTGGTCCAGCTCCATGAATTACAATTGGGTGAGCTATATTCAATCCTGTCGATAAATTATAAGTTCCTGCCGGAATATTAACAACAGTATAATCAGGGCAATCATTAATAGCTTTTTGAATAGAATCGGCTGAAGTAATAGGGATATTACAATTTAATAAATTTGTTGGAATTCCTTTTGTAATGCTATTTGATTGAATTACACCCGCAAGACTCCAATCTAGTTTTCTGTCATCTGGAATAACTTGATTTGAATTAGTTATAGGAGGATCCGATAAAACAATAGGATTATTAAGTTGTGTTTGTGTTTGTGTAGATCCAGTTTGTGAGTCAGATGTAGTATTGGAAGATGAATCAGTATTATCTTGTGAAGTTGATATGAGATCACTGTCAATTGCTGGTTTGAAAGCCATACCTATAACAAGTGCATCAGTAAAACTAGATACTGAAAATGATATTTTTGTTGATGCGGAAGCCGAATCTTGTATCTGATCTTCACTCGTTAGGTTTGCGCTGTATCCACCTTGATCGAATATTCGTCTAGTATAATTGGCGCCAGAGGTAACAGTAGTACCATTCTGGCTCGGACTAATCATCGCGCCGAAGATGTAATCACCATTGCTACTTGTAGAAAAGGTATTTAGATTAATATCAACTCCTGCTCCTCCTTGAGTATAGAAGGCAGTATTTCCATCAAGCGGAGAATTTACATCGGCTCCACTGATTTCATGGATAATCATAGCTTTAACATTTTCATCTGCAGAAAATGTTGCGGTTACGATACATGGTGAACCGCCGATTACATTCTTGGCATATGCCGCTTCAGCGGAGCTACCATGTTGTATGAGAATAGATGACACGATGGTATAGTTGTTTCCACAACTATCAGTAATGCTATCTAAAGTGTCTGTTAATGAACCCCAATAAACATAAACAATAATTAAATTACCAGTCGTAACATTCTGATCTAATGCTTTTATAACCGTATTATTTCTACTACCATAATAATCAACCACATCAGTTGCCTGAACAAATGATATAGGACTATTTCCTGCTACTTGAGCAAGTTGCGTTTCTCTTTGTATTGATCTAAAAACAATATCAAAATCTTTTTTTATTTTTGTGATAAATACAAGACTTACAAGCAAACAAGCCCCGAGTATTGCTGTGCCGTAGGATGTTTTGATATGTTGCATTAGATATTAAATTCAATTTATTAAAAACAATACTCTCTAATAACTAAATAGCGGTTTTGTTTGCTGGAGGAGCTGGAGCTTTGGATTTGGTAACTATTTCGTCAACAATTCCATATTTTTTTGCTTCTTCGGCGTCCATAAAAAAATCTCTTTCCACATCTTTTTCCACTTGGGCCAAAGACTTGTTGGTATTTTTTGCTAAAAGTTTATTTAAATTATCTCTTGTTTTCAATATGTGTTTTGCCGTGATGGCAATATCTGTGGCTTGACCTTCCACGCCGCCCATCGGTTGGTGAATCATCACTTCCGCATTTGGCAAGATAAAGCGTTTCCCTTTTTTACCAGCCGAAAGGATGATTGCTCCACCAGAAGCGGCTAGCCCAACACAGAAAGTGGAAATATCTGGACGAACATGATTCATTGTATCAACGATAGCCATGGTGGAAGTGACTGATCCACCAGGTGAATTTAGATAAAGAAAAATATCTTTTTTTGTGTCTTCAGATTCAAGAAAAAGAAGCTGAGCGATAACAATATTGGCAGTATGATCATCAATCGGTCCAGCTAAAAACACTATCCGTTCTCGTAAAAGCCGTGAATAAATATCATAAGCTCTTTCCCCAAATTGGCTTTTTTCTATGACGGTTGGGATTAACATTTCTTAATGATACACCTGTTTTATATGCGAATCAAGGGAAATTTTTATTTCGTGTATTTTTTTGCTAAGATACTAATATGCTTCTCTCGCCATTTTACGACCCAGGAAAATCTTACGAAGAAAATTATAAAAACGGACCTTTTGGGGCTTTTGCTGATGGGGAAGTGATGAAAAATAGAGGAGAGCCTGAATTTAATTTTTTTGGCTATAAAATTTTTTCACCTTTTGGGATTGCTGCTGGACCACTGATAAACGGAAAATTTGCGCAGGCTGCGCTCGATAAAGGTTTTGATATTGTCACTTATAAGACCGTGCGCTCTAGAAAATATCCTTCTCATCCATTTCCAAACGTTTTAGCTGTGAAAATTGAAGGGGACTTAACTTTAGAAAAAGCAAAAGGCAAATTGGTGGCAGATAAAAATTATCACGAACCACTTTCAATCACTAATTCATTCGGTGTTCCTTCAGCTGAGTCGGAATTTTGGCAAAAAGACATAGTTCAAGTTTTAAAAAATATGCGATCGGGGCAAATTTTAGTTGGCGCTTTTCAGGGAACAAAAAAGGAGGGGCAAAATGCGGAAGAATATATAGGTGATTTTACAAAAACGGCGAAAATACTCAAAGAAATTGGGGTGAAAGTAATTGAAGTAAATTTGAGTTGTCCAAATGAAGGCACAAATAATCTTCTTTGTTATGACATAGACCGTAGTGCGCAAGTGGTAAAAGCGATTAAGAAAGAAATTGGAAACATACCCTTCATTATTAAAATTAGTTATTTTAAAGATGAGAATATGTTGCAGAATTTTATAAAAGAAGTTGGAACTATTATTGATGGCATTTCTGCTATTAACACTATTTCGGCAGAAATTATTGATGAAAACGGCAAACAGGCTTTACCCGGAGAGGGAAGGTTCAGAAGCGGAGTTTGCGGTCATGCGATTAAATGGGCGGGGCTTGAGATGGTAAAAAGATTAAAAAAATTACGCGAAGAGCTTGGATATTCATACACTATTATCGGGGTTGGTGGAGTTACCACTCCGGATGATTTTTTTGAATACCGCAAGGCTGGAGCAGATATTGTAATGTCGGCCACTGGCGCGATGTGGAATCCATATCTTGCCAGAGAGATTAAAGAAAGGTTTGCCCGTCCGTAGCTTTTTAGGCGAAGGAGGGTTAAGATAAATATATGAATGAAGAGATTATTGATATTTTAAAAAAAGTTGGAGCTTTTATGACTGAGGGTCATTTTGTTGGTACTTCTGGTATCCACATTAACACTTATATAAACAAAGATGCTCTATATACTCATCCAAAAGAAACTTCTCGTGTTTGCGAGCTTATGGCGGAGAAAGTTAAAGGGATCAATATTGATGTGGTGGTAGGTCCAGCGATGGGAGGAATAATTTTATCGCAATGGACTGCTTACCATCTTTCTAATATAAAGAAGAAAGAAATTTTGGCTGTTTATACGGAAAAGAATAAAGAAGGAGCGCAGACTTTTACTCGTGGCTATGACAAAATTGTCAGTGGAAAGAATATTTTAATCGTGGAAGATGCGCCTACCACCGGTGGTTCAGCTAAAAAAGTTGTTGAGATAGTGGGTGTGGCAGGTGGAAAAGTTGTAGCAGTGAGCGTGATGGTCAATAAAAACAAAAAAGAAGTCACTTCAGAATTTTTCGGTGTTCCCCTTTTTCCGCTTGCTGAAGTTGAAATGCAATCATATGAAGCTGAAGATTGTCTGATGTGTAAAAATGGCGTACCCATAAATACTACAGTTGGGCATGGAAAGAAATTTTTAGAATCAAAAAAAAGATAATGTTATCAAAATTAACGGCCGTCAAAAGTGATAACATCAAGAGAAATGATTATAGATAAATACAACAAAAGAGCCAGAAAAATAAATTCACTTCTGTGTGTTGGGCTAGATGCGGATTTTGAAAAAATACCAGAAAAATTTAAATCGCTAGAATTTCCGCAATTTGAATTTAATAAATGGATTATTGAAGAGACGCAGGAATATGCATCTGCATTTAAGGCGAATTCTGCTTTTTATGAAGCTCGGGGAGATAAAGGAATTTCTGAACTCAAGATGACCACAGATTATTTAATTAAAAATTATCCAGACATTTTTACTATTCTAGATGCCAAACGGGCAGATATTGGAAATACTAATAATGGATATGTAACTTCTATTTTTGATTGGCTAGGTTTTGATGCGGTGACGATTCATCCGTATTTAGGAAAGGAAGCCTTGCTTCCGTTTTTAGATAGGAAAGATAAAGAATGTATTATTCTCTGCCGAACTTCGAATCCGGGCGCAGGAGAATTTCAGGATTTAAATGTTAAACACTCGGTGTTGAACAAAGATGTTCCTCTTTGGCAAATTGTGGCCGAAAAAGTTTTCGCAAGTTGGAATAAAAATAGAAATTGCATGCTTGTTGTTGGAGCTACTTATCCCAAGGAGATGAAAAAAATACGTTCCCTAGTAGGGGATATGACTTTTCTGGTGCCGGGCATAGGCGCGCAAGGGGGAAGCGTGAAAGAAACAATGAAATCGGGGTTAAACAGCGAAGGTCTAGGTCTCATAATTAATTCTTCACGTGGCATAATCTTTGCCGAGAATCCTAAACAAGAGGCCAAAAAACTTTGCGAAGAGATACAGAGTAGTTAATTATTTGCTGTTTTATTTAATCTACTTTTACCCAACTTGACATGCTGTAGCACATTGTGCTACACTTCCCTTATGAGAACAACACTAAACATTTCAATGCCACCGAAGCTATTTTCAAAGGTAGAATCGGTAGTTAGTGAACACAATTATTCATCAGTAAGCGAATTTATTCGTGATGCAATACGAGCCTGGGAAGAAGAGCAACTTTATCAATCTGTTCTGCAAAGTGAAAAGGAATTTGCGCAAGGTAAGGGCAAAAAACTTCGCTCCTTAAAAGATTTGATGTAATTTCTTATGAATATTTTCTATTCACCAGAATTTAATCGCCGATTTAAAAAATTAACTCGTGACCTAAAAATTAAAGCGCTTACGAAAGAAAAGATTTTTCGAAAAGATCCATTTCATCCACAGTTAAAAACACATAAACTCTCTGGCAAACTTGAAGGTCGATGGGCTTTCTGGATTGATTTTAAGAATCGAATTATGTTTTCTTTTGTAGATGAAAAAACGGTTCATTTTCATTCTGTAGGGGATCATGATATTTATAAATAACTTTTTAATAGTAAAGTTATCCACATTTACCCCGTTTTAGCGGGGCTTGCTTGTAGCTTTTAACGTGCTAATATCTTAAGCAATGTGTAACACTGGAAAAAAGTTTTATACCTGTATGACCCCCACCCTTTTTAATATTTCTATTACAATTTCACTGATTCAAACCCCGTAAAGGGGTTATTTTTTTGTATAAAAAACCATGAAAAAAATTTGGGATAAAAAAGGGGGAATAAAAACAAATGAAGTAGTAGAAAACTATACTGTCGGAGTGGATTATTTGTTGGATTTAGAGCTTTTGCCATACGATATACAGGGGACAATAGCTCATGCTAAGATGCTGCATAAAATAAAAATACTAAGTTCTAAAGAGCTTGATATTTTAATTAGTGGGCTTGATAAAATTTTATCTCTTTGGAAAAGTGGAAAATTTAAAATAGATAAGTCACAAGAAGATGGACATACAGCGATTGAAGCATATCTAACAGAAAATTATGAGGAAGTTGGCAAGAAAGTTCATACCGGTCGCTCCAGAAATGATCAATCCTTAACGATGATGCGTCTTTTTAGCAAAGAAAAACTTTTAAAAATAAAAAAAGAAATTGAGAATCTTATAAAAAGTTTAGAGCAACAAATTAAAAAACAGGGCAAAATAAAAATGCCTGGATATACTCATATGCAAAAAGCGATGCCTAGCTCGGTGGGTATGTGGCTTGGTTCTTATCACGATAGCTTGAAGGATGATTTAATTTTAATAGAAGCGACGATAAAAGTTATTGATCAAAATCCCTTAGGTTCAGCGGCTGGTTACGGCGAAAATACTTTAGGACTGGATAGAAAATTTACCACCAAAGAATTGAATTTTAAAAAAGTGCAGGAAAATCCAATGTACTGCGCCATGTCCCGTGGCAAGTTTGAAAATATTGTTTTACAAGTTGTGGGAAGCGTAATGTTTGATATTGGTAAAATCGCAAACGACTTGCTGCTTTTCACCACTAAAGAATTTGACTTTTTTAATCTTCCAGATTCATTCAAAACCGGCTCAAGCATCATGCCCCAAAAGAAAAATTATGACGTATTAGAATTGATTAGAGGAAACATTTCTATTTTTAATGGTTATCAACATCAGATAGAAAATATAATTAAGAATTTATTTTCTGGATATAATAGAGATTTTCAACTGACTAAAGAGCCATATGTAAAAGGGATAGCTCTTGCTTGTGAAACCATCGAGGTTGCGATTCTTGTTGTAAAAAATTTGGAGGGAAAGAAGAAAAATCTTGAAAATGCTTGTAGCTCAGAACTTTATGCCACCGATGAAGCATTAAAATTAGTCAAGAGTGGTAAAAGTTTTAGAGAAGCTTATCAGGAAGTGAAA
>Ga0209211_10007212_pt1 | contig 15679 bp, 16 predicted proteins | sample RifGroA2_FD_183992 | JGI IMG/M metagenome (GOLD analysis project Ga0209211, IMG submission 183992) | Groundwater microbial communities from Rifle, Colorado, USA - Groundwater A2 (SPAdes) (version 2) | ecosystem: Environmental > Aquatic > Deep subsurface > Groundwater | place: Rifle, Colorado... | reverse complement strand
GGCTCTTCTCCCATTTTAGGCAAGTCTCCGCAGTGAACTTTGGTATATTTTGAGCATGAAATACTCAAGGTCTCTGTAACCAAACGCTCTTCTTTTCAGCACATTGATTTTTGTGTTGAATCCTTCTGCTATGGCATTTGTCATCCCATATCTGAAGTAGTTGAGTATTCCGTACATGTAGTTCTGTATTGTTTTGATTACTGCATTGAACTCTTCCAGTTCGTTGCTGAGTATGTTTTCAATCCAGCATTTTATTCTGTCGCATATCTTGTTAAATGTGCTTGTTTTGTCGTCAAAAATGGATAATATCTGTTCTTTGAGCAGGTATGCTTTGTATAGTCGGTCATTGTTTTTCATAAGCTCTGCGAGCTTTTCCTTTTGTTGTGCTTGCAGGTTGCTTTCTCTTTTCAAAATTATCCACCTCTTGCGTTTCATTTCAATTCGTTCTTCATTTGTTGCTTTGGCGAATTCCTTTTTGCGAACATCATCCAATGCTTCGTTTACCTTTTTCACAACGTGGAATTTGTCAAAGACGAGCTTTGCATTAGGGCAAAGCTCTTTCACAGCCTTAATGTACGGATCCCACATATCGAGGCTAACATGGGTTATTTTGGCAAGCTTGTCTTTGCCAAGACTTACTAAAGCATTAGCTGTTTCTTCATAACCCCTGCCGAAGAATATCTTGATAGCAACACCGCTGTCATAGTCTCTGATGACCGTAAAGTACTTGTGGCCTTTCATAACAGCTATCTCGTCTATGGCGAGACGTCTAATTTGCTGTTTTCCTATTTCAGGAAGAAGAGTCTTTATGTGCGCCCTGTCAATCTCTTTGACGGTTTTCCAGTCCAGATTATAGCGTCTTGCAACTTCTTTCAGGCTTGCCTCTTCACAATCCAAAGCAACTTTCTCAGCCAGCCGAGTCGTGACACGTGCATATTTAGCCACAAAATCAAGCAGTTCCATGCCTCTGTAACCGCATTTACAGCGAATCTTCTTCTGCTTGAAACTAAGAAAACAATCCAATTCTGCCAAATTATGGTCTCTAACCAGTCGCTCATACTCGTGTTCAATGTTTCGGCACATCTTGCCGCACTTGGGGCAAGTGCCTGTCGTTCTGCGGCTTTCCAAGCCAATTATTACATCTGAATCAAGCTTCAAAACACAAAATTTAAATCCTTTGAAAGGAAACAGACTTCTAAGGAACGAATTAAGGGTTGTCATCCTCGGGAAACCGAGGGTTTCAACCTAAATATTTATCCTAAATTTGGAGAAGAAACTTTTTTATTAAATGGTTATGGCCGATGTTATAGTTCTTTACTATACAAATATTTTAAAAGAGAATCTTATTCTAGTAAGATGGTGATTTGCCAATGAGAAAGGGAACAACAGCTGTTAATGGAGGGGTTGTTATTGCTACCATCAGCAATATAGGTGATACACGAGACCATATAGCTTTAGAACCTGATGGGACACAGTTTATGCTTCGGATTCGGCGTGGTTTTCAGGAAGGAACTGGACCAATATCCCTTGAAGATGGTTTGAAACCTGGAGCCCCCCGAGGATGGTCGCAATGTGAATCAAAAGGACCTTACGATTATACCAAAGGAAGACAAGAAGGTCTCCACTTAGCTCGACAGATCAATGTACCATTATATGAGGCAACCAGGTCTGGCACGGCATTTGTTTATCGGGAGACGTATACTCCTCCGCAATAGGAGCTCATTACCTCTTTAACCTTGGTGATTATTAACAATCGGCGACAACTTGTCAGAACAGTCTATTGGTATTAATTGCATGTCGAATTAACCGGATACATTGATTGAACCATCTTTTCTAATATTACCTTGTCGCGGTATGCTGTCTTTTCCTTTGTCCATTCCCTGTGTTCGAACTCTCCGGCGATTCTTCTCCCCATGACTTCCGGGTGGGCGCATTCGTGGATATCAGTATCCTCTTTTTTTGTCGTGAGCATATATGCGCCTGTTGTGTTATCAAATGCCCGATGATTATCCGTCATTCCTATCGGGAGAGATGTGTTGAGATACGTAAAACCATAGAGCCCGGGATTACGGTGGCCGGGAAAGAACTGGATCGGTTTATTCGGCACGGTATGGGTGAAATCAACTTTTTCGATGTCTCTTCTGTCTTTGTATGAGATCGGGTGGGGAGGGGTGTAGAACGGGCCAAGGTAAATCATGGGCTGATTCTTGTATTCCTGAATCGGAAGTTTTTTCTCTGACTTGGTTGAATTGTTGTCTTGCTTTCTTTCCTGTTCTTCTCTCCCCTCTTGTCTTGCTGTCGCATAAAAGTCCATAGAAAGGGGAGTGGGTTTTGGGATATTTTAGTGTTGTGGGACAGAAAAGTCAATTAAGAGCAGTGAGGCAACAACAATGCAACGAAACCAGGGGTTTCGTGCACAAAAATTGCTGTGCAATTTTTTGTGGCGCAGGCGCCGAAGTCCAATGAACGCTTAGGTTTCATGGGAGCCAGAAACATTTTGCGCTTCTGTGCAACTTGGAGGTGAGGTTTTCTTGAAGGAAAACCGGTCTGCTGCCATTATTGTTGTTGCCAAATGAGATTATACAAATAACAAGATGCTCCTAGGTCAACCTTGTCAGAAAGACATAACGTTTTTATAAGATGAACACTTCTATAAACCCATGGACGAAAAAAACGTGAAACAATTAACATGGGAACAGACAGAAGAGATGGTAGACCACCTTGTGGAAAAGCTTGGCGGGCAGTCATTCAACATTATTCTCTGTATTAACCGAGGAGGCCTTGTTGTTGGAAGCCTGCTCTCCGACAAGCTTGCCTTGCCCCTTGGTGTTATTGCAACACAGTCTTACAAATATGGCCACAAGCATCAGATGGGAGAACAAGCATTCAACCCTGTTATTGCTGCAACAGATAAGGTGCAAGGAGATGTCTTAATTGTTGATGAGCTTGTTGATACCGGCAAGACGATGCTCAAGCTTGTTGATCATTTTTCGAAGCTCTCTGGAGTAACTTCCTTGACGACTGCTTGTTTGGTCAAAAAACCGCATGCAGAATATTCCCCCGACTATTTTGTGGAAGAAGTAGATGCATGGGTGGTGTTTCCGTTCCAGAAAAAAGAGTTTGAGAACCTTCTCCATTAATTCTCCTCTCAATAATTGCTGAGAAAAGTGAATTTTAAATAGTACCCTCCTCTTTTATGGCCATGCGCTGGCGAAAAATATGGAGCCGGGAATATTCCGTCCAGTACTGTGAGACAGCACTCCATGCCCTCGGAAAACAATCTTCACATCTTCTGCCTTTTGTGATGAAACACCAGCTCATGCTGCCCTCACACAAGAATGAATTGTGTTATTTTGAGGAAGAGGAAGAAAAAAAATTTGTTGGAGCACTTGTGGAGCATTATTCTTCTTCAAAAGAGGCGTTTGCCCATTTCGTAAAAACATTTTATTCTCTTGGTGAAGAGTATGAAGAGTATTGTTTATCTGTGAGGAAAAAGAACGTTCGGGCGCATTCCGAGCAAGAACTCCTTGACCTTTATCTGATATATAAACAAAAATTCCTTGATTATACCTGCATCTTATGGGCTGGCTATTTGCTGGCAGAATACTGGATGGAAAAAGGGATTATCGGACTTACTGATGATAAAGTGAAGGAAGCACTCTTTCGGCCAACAAAGAAAAGCACCGTTCTGCTCATGCAGGAGGAGGCAGCAGCCCTCAAAAAAGATAAGCTGGAAGCATTCTGGAAAAAGTACCAATGGCTCCCCTGCCTCGACCTCCAGAACGACCCATGGACACTGGATGATGTACGGGCATATGTGAGTGATATTACACTTGGACAGACAGAAAAAGGATTATCATTTGAAGAAGCGGCAGGTCGGGCGGGGCTTACAAAAGAACAAATTGCGATGTATAAAATGATCAAGGAACTCGCTTACATTAAGGATGTGAGGGATGATTTTAGGAGAAAAAGTGTGTTTTATATCAGGGACTTGTTTGTTGAGATAGGAAAACGGCTGGGGCTCTCCCTTACAGAAACAGCATATCTGACTGAGCAGGAAATTGTTGAAGGCTTGAAGGGAAAGGCTGTTCCTAAGCATCTGGCAGTAAAACGGCAGGAGGGGTTTTTGATATACATTGAGAATGATTGTATTGTTGTCATTGACCATGCCATTGATGCCAAATTAAAGAGGATGGGCTTCAAAGAAGAAGCACCCCACACTAAAGAGCTAAAAGGTATTTGCGCGTATCCTGGAAAAGTCAGAGGGATAGTGAAAATTGTCAGGACTGTGCATGATATTCTCAAAGTGAATAGGGGAGATGTCCTTGTTGCATTGACAACACATCCCGACTATGTGCCGGCAATGCAAAAAGCCGGGGCAATCGTGACTGATGAAGGAGGAATGCTTTCCCATGCGGCAATTGTTTCCCGGGAATTAAAAATTCCCTGTGTTGTTGGAACAAAATCAGCAACAAAAGTGCTGCAGCATGGAACACTAGTTGAAGTAGATGCTTCTCGGGGTAGTATCAAGCCTCTTTCTTAGAGTGAAAATTTGATTGTGTACCATAAATTTTCTCAACTGCTTCGATTTCCCTTCTAAACTCCGGAACAATTGTTTCTTTTGCTTTTTCTGGAGATTCCCACACAAAATCAGTATGTTCTTCGCTCACTACCACCTTATCTTTCGTTGCCTTGCACAAAAAAACAAGCATAGTTATCTTTTGTCCATCGTCTCTTGTGAAATGGTGAATACGAAGCGGTTGGAGGATATCTATTTCGAGGCCAACTTCTTCTCGCACTTCCCTTTTTAGCTCATCGAAGGGATTTGCATCAACACTGCTCATCCTTCCCCCTGGGATTTCCCACACACCGGGCTTATGGACATCATTCTGCCTGCGCTTGATGAGAAGAACATGGTTTCTCTGGTTAATGATTACTGCTTTTACTGCAATGGCGAACTTTTCCATCGTGCTCCTCCATTATCTCTTCTGCTCTTCTTATATAAGATTCTTTTGGCGATCTATCTGTATCGATCATCCTATGAGCCAATAAAAAACTATCCGGGATCTCATAGAACTGATTTGTTCCCCGAATGATGTTTTCCATTTCTGCTCTGGAAACAGGATCGATATCCTTGGGATTACCAAGCCTGCGTGCCACATGGGTTTCAAGGCTGCATGTCAGTCCTATGACATAGCATCCCGATTGGCGCAATGCCGCAACATTCGCCCTCCCCGCCATGCTCGTTGCAATCGATACGGGATGATCCATCAGAACTGCCAATAGCTCAGCATCCATTGTCTCGCCAAATGTCTCTTTCACCTTTGCTCCGAATGCATCCATCTGTGGTCTTGGAGGCGGGGGTGGTATCGAATCATGTGCATGGTTGAAGATCACTTCTTTGTATTCTTCCCGGGAGAGCGAAAACAGATTTGTACCACCTAACTGCAACGCGAGGGGGACTCTTGTTGTATACCATGATGTCCAGATGATTTCTGCGGATACACCTCTTGCTTCATAGACCCCTGCCAATGCTTTTGCAAACGTTGTCTTTCCTGACCCTGGCCCGCCAATGATAACATAATTGACCATAAATTCCTGGAATTTGAGGCCTATAATAATCATTGTCACAGTAATAGTGACAAAACGAAACTCTTATTAATAGAGCCAGATCTCAGCCTCCATGGAAAACCACTATCTCTTGCTCTCCCGGCTTGGCATGAGCAATTATGAAGCATCACTTTATCTTGCTCTCGCAAAAAATGGCTCACAAACGGTCACCCATGCAGCTGCTGCCGCACACATTCCAAGGACCAAAGCATATACATCACTCCTCAGTCTGGAACAGAAAGGTTATATTGTCTCTAGAAAGGTGACACCGTTACACTATGAGATCAGCGACCCTGGCAGGATCGCGCGAGAGATCGACAACATGAAAGATGCAGCACTCCACCTCAAAAAGACAATAGAATCGCAGCGAAATGAGCACCTGTTTTCCATCATCCAGGGCAAAAAAGCCATCATCGACAAGATCGCCTTTGAGAATAAGAGAGCCGAAAAAGAGGTGTTTAGCTGCAACAAGCTCTCCCGGATTGTGCATGAGAACATGGAAACATTGCGAGATTCTGTCAAACGAGGGGTTGATGTGAGGTTTATCACCCTGCAAAGCCAGGCGCACACAAAGAACATCGCCCTTTTTGCAGAGGCTGGATCCCGCATCAGATACTTTGATGAAAAACAATTTGGGCCATTGCTGCCCAGAATCTCCATCTTTGATGGAAAACGGGCACGGTTGACTATCGGAGAGCCGGAAGTTTCCCGGGACGAAGATTACATTACACTCTTCACCGAATCAGAGAGTTTTTCGCTTATGCTCCGAAGCCATTTCTTGTCTATGTGGGAGAAGGGACAGAAATACAAATGATGCGTCAACTATTTACCTCTATTACCAGTACCTTTAAAAATCAAGAAAAAAAGGACATCATATGCAATTCAAACAGTACACCCTGGACCCATTTCAGGAAGAGGCAATCTCCTATATCAATCAAGGATTTAGCGTCGTTGTGAGCGCTGCTACTGGCACGGGAAAGACGCTCATTGCTGATTACATGATCGACAAGTATCTGAATTCTTCTTATAAGATCGTCTATACTGCTCCCATCAAAGCATTGTCAAACCAAAAATACAAAGACTTCAAGAAAGCGTATGGAGAGCATGCTGTTGGCCTGATGACTGGTGATGTGGTGATTAATCCACGGGGGCAAGTTATTGTCATGACGACAGAAATCTACCGCAACATGCTCATGACGAAGGATCCCTTTGTGCAGGATGTCAAATACGTCGTCTTTGATGAGATACACTTCATCAATGACATAGAACGAGGAGTGGTGTGGGAAGAGAGCGTGATTTTTTCACCAGAATGGGTGAGGTTTTTGTGCCTTTCGGCAACTATCCCCAACGCCTCACAATTTGCGTCATGGATCAGCACCATCAAGAAGCATGAAGTAAAAGTTGTCATGTATATGAAACGGGCAGTGCCCCTGAAGCATTACTTGTTTGATGCCATCTCAGGGATTGCAACGGTAGATGAACTACAGCACCTCTCCAAATACCCAACGATGCGGCAGAAAGGGAAAAAGGAGAGGCCCCCCGTCCCAGACCACCTCGAGCTCATCTCCCAGATCGAAGACCAGCTGCCGTGCATCTTCTTTGTTTTCTCCAGAAAAGAATGTGAAAAGAAAGCTGATGAGCTGGCAAAGAAAAAATCCTATTTATCAAAAGAGAAACAATCAGAAGCGCTGGCAATCATCAATAGCATCGTCCCGCGCTCATTGAACACCCTCCATTCCGTGCAGCATATCAAATGGCTGGCCCCCAGGGGAATTGCTTTTCACCATGCAGGCCTTCTTCCAGCCCTCAAGGAAGCAGTAGAATCGTTGTTCGAAAAAGGATTGGTAAACGTGCTCTACTGCACAGAAACATTTGCTGTTGGTGTCAATATGCCTGCAAAAAGTGTTGCCCTTGCATCGCTAGAAAAATATGATGGGGTGCATTTTCGCTACCTGAACTCGAAGGAATATTTCCAATTGGCGGGGCGAGCTGGACGGCGGGGGATCGACACGGTGGGTTATGTGTATGCGCTCGTCGAGAATACGCAGGACCTAGACAAGATCAGGGAGTTTACCACTGCTGATATGGAGCCGATCCAGTCACAATTCAGGCTCACGATCAATTCTGTCGTGAACCTGATCAACAACCACCATCCAGACGAGATTGCGGTGATCCTCCGGAGCAATTTTGATGTGTTTGTCAAGAAGCAGGAAAAGGAGAATGTCAGAATCATGGCCTCGTTCAAGAACCGGGTCAGGCAGCTCGAAAAGATGGGGTATGTCAAGAATGACACGCTGACAGAAAAAGGAAAGTTCATCACCCATGTCTATGACAATGAGCTGCTCATCGGAGAACTTTGCGCTACCCCCCTCCGAATATCGTTCTCTGACAATGAGCTGCTCATCGTTCTTGCCGGCATTGTCTATGAGAGCAGAAGAAGCGATTATTTCTCCATCAAAGCGACAAAGAACTCATACACCAGGATTATCAGCATCCTCTCCAAAAATGCTTACCTGCAAAAGAATGTCAATAAGCTTGCCATCAAGCGGATGATCCGGTTTGTGTCGGTGTGGATCACCGGGGGAACATTTGAGGAACTGTTAGAATCATCAAATCTCCTAGAAGGGGATGTCATCAGGTTTTTCAGAAGGCTGATCGATGTGCTGCGGCAAATCAGGAACGGGACAGCAGACCAGGATTTTGCAGAACGGATAAGCAAACTCATCACCCTGATCGATCGTAATGAAGTACGGGTTGATTTCTGATGAGCACTCTTTCTCGCCATTAAAAACAGAAAAGTTTATATATAATTTACTACTGAATGGTAGTTATGTATGTTGCTCATTCACACAACGGACCTGCAATCCTGAATCATCTCCCCTCCGTTGAGGCTATTGATCAACAGGTTACTGATGTTGACGTTCTTTGTTATCTCCTGAGGCACACTCAGATGTTCGAACAGCGGGCAGGGACTAATGATGAAACTGGGAAGAGTTATCTTCAGCTGCTTGAGAACAGGAGACAGTATTGTGCATCTATTGCCGGAAGGCTGCCAGAGAGCGCCCTCCTCCGGCTCCACGAAAAAACAGAATTCCAAACAATGCTGGGTCAAGGCATTTCCCGAGAAAGGCTTTTTGAACTCGAGGCGCCATGGTTCTATGACCTTATCCCAGACCCTGCACAAGATGCATTTGGCCATGCGCATGAGATGGCGGTTCAAAGGGAACTGGACTATATTCGAGAGTTGGCAGGAGAACAACCAACATCCATTCCTCCTGAATATCTTCTTGTAGCGCATCCAATGATGATGGCATCGCCTGTTGTTCTCCGAGACAGAATAAGGAGGCTCTTTTCAAAAGGGCTACTTGATACCCTGCTTGTCCAACATGGTGTAGATTACTTTGAAGCGATTGGGTGCGACTACCCAATAAATCCTAGAGGTATCATAACGCTGCTCCTACCACCATATTTGGCTCAATGAATCTTGCACCTATTCTCTTCAAGTATCCATCCTCCTCAAAAAAGAAAAGTTTATATATATTTTACTACTAACTAGTGGTTATGGTACTTCCATCTACCCATAGAAGTGTAGAAGAACTTGTTTCTGGTGTATTACAACAAGATGTGCCTGGAGCACGATGGTATCTTCAGCCTACCCCAGAAGCTTATGTTATTCGGCTCATTGACCTTGCAGAAAGACTCGGGTTTGGGCCGGTGAGCCGCGGACATCTCACGGAATTTGCCCGAACAGCGCTTGAATCCGGCCACCAATTACGCGAGGCAGGGGACTCCTCATATCTTGGTCTTCATACACCTGAGGGCGGCGTGTTTCGACCAGGAGATATCGGCGCTCTTGCCCATGAATTTGCACATTACTATGGTTTTGATACGAAGAATCCTGAAAGAAGAAGCAAGATAAATACCGAAGCTGGCGCAACAGCATTTTCTATTGGCGTTACTGGAAACTTCGCTGAAAACCTTGCCATCCTTCACGGTTCCGATAGCTATACTCCTCAAGACAAAAGGGAGGGCACTATCATTGCTCACGCGATGGCTATCATTGGACTTCCAAATGTTCTTGGAGCTCTAAGATCGCTTCCTCCCGAAGCTCCTGTGCATAGAGCTCTTGAGCAAGCAGTTGATACTTTTATTCATGACCAGCTCCCCTCCCTTGGATCACTTGAGTATCTGACAAATGTGCATCATCTCAGCAGGCCTGTTGCACATTGGCTGCATGATAGAACAGGAGAGCGAAGAGGCGACCTTGCATTGTCCTTGAGCAAAGTGAAGATTGATACAATCAGCGCATACCATGCGCTCATTGCATTCAGATATGTCACGCTTGGCATCCCTCATGATGAGGCTGTTGTCCTCACAGAAAAAGATTTTCTGGAAGATTCTGCCATAGCCAACCATCACCAGCTGGTCCATGGCGCATCAGAAATTGTTGGCAGGCTGATTGAGTATGGCTATCAAGCGCAAGACTTAGCCACAACAAGAGATCTCTGTGAGAACATCCTTGAGAGCGGCCCTGCAACAGCTGCTGTTTATTCAGGACACATTCCCCATCTTCTTGATCTTGCTGGTCACTATGACCTCAAATCCATAAAATTCCTTGAGTTTTTGCTTGAGAATCCCTCTGTCCAAGAGTTCTTCTGCAGGACAAATCTCGCAGAGGGACTCTCTGGTCTCGCAAAGCACCGATCTGACCTTATCCCGTTAGTGCTTCAGAAACTTCAGCGCTTCCCCTGGCAGCATGAACGGGACCATAACTCTTACGATTTTGATATTGGCTATGCTTACGCATCTACTATTCCCTTCTTCAATAAAATGGAAGAACAAGTTGCTCGGACAAACTCTTCGAACACGAGAAAAGCAATGGCCGAGGAGAGCGCAAAATTGATCGCCTATGCAACATTTATTCATTCTCTTGGGGTTGATTATTATTTTGCTGTTAATCCCTGTCAAGTGCATTCACGGGATGCACGATATAAGGGTGGGCCTGTCAGACATGGATGTGTGTCTATGGAAATTAAAGAAAGCTTGAACGATGTTGTCTTGCCTCTTGAATTACCAATGGACACGCTTATCGATGCAATATGCAGGAATGTTGAACAGCACTCTTGGAGTCAGTTTTTGGGAATGGTACCACGACTATCCAGAACAACTGTTCATCACAGGCATAACGATTATGACCTTGTTGGAGAGGGCATCCCTCTCATTAAAGAAAGACAATAGTAATATCTCTTGCCCGCATATTTTGATCACCTTTTTTTCTTCTGAATCTTTGATGCACAGTTGCCATTATGATGCATCAGTATAACTAATCATACAATTACAAAAACGATATATTTATATATTAGTAGCCTTTTCCGTATACTAATATTTATTGGGTCCAAAGGGATAAAACTGAGGTGATTACACGTGAGGAAAATCTGTATCATAAATCAAAAGGGTGGTGTTGGGAAAACGACTTCTGTTGTAAATCTTGCTGCTGGGCTTTCACGCTCTAATCGTAAGGTTCTCATCATCGATATCGATCCGCAGGGCTGCCTTGCGTTTTGTTTGCATGATGAGAGCACAAAAGACCTGTATGATTATCTCATCGAGAATGCTGACATCCGTGAATGCGTGAGGCCCCTTGGCATAAACCTTGATATCATCTCATCAAAAGAAACGCTGACAAAAGCAGAAACAATCCTCTCAAAAGAAGGAAATGTCACGCATCTTCGAAGAAAGCTGCAGAACCTGCAAGGATATGATTATGTGCTCATTGATTGTGCCCCTAGCCTTGGGATACTCAATCAGAATGCGCTGCTCTTCTGCCATGAGGCTTTTATTCCCGTCTCAACCGATATCCTTGGCCATCGCGCATTGAAAAGGATGAAGGAAGCAGTCGAAGTATTATCAAAAGTTTTCGACCATCAAATCAAGGTCACAAAGATCATCCCGACGCTGTATGACCGAAGGGTAAAAGTATGCAAGACTGTGCTCAAGGACATCAAGAATGAATATTATGAGATAGTCGCAGATCCGATTTCTTATAACTCAAAGCTGAAAGAAGCACCAAAAACTGGGCAGTCAATATTCAGCTATGATCCAAAGAGCCAGGGAGCACAGGATTATTTGCGTTTAGTGAAATCCGTCATCTATGATGAAGCGCGCGTGATAAAAGAATGCTACCCTGAAAAAAGCCCACCGGTAAAAACGGTGAAAGGCGGGGCAAAGGCCCTGATGGTCGAAGCGTAACGTTCTCTTTCTTCCCTGTTTATTTTTTCTCTTCTCCCTGAAACATCTCTCTTCAATAAAAAAACATAATCCTAAAGCTTTATAAATAGAACCGTGTTTCTTGGAGACATGGTAAAGGTTCACACGAGGAGAAAAAGAAAGTTCATCGGCATCCATATTCCACGAAGCAGATCCACTGGACCAAAATCTTTCACAACAATTGAAAAAGCGCTCGCGTATGCTGAACAAAACGGCATCAAGAATGCAAAGGTCAGAAATCTTCGGCTTGATGAAAAAAATACAAAGCCAAAATATATTATTGTGATGTGAACTATTTCTTTCCAGTTACTATACCTTTTTTTTTCTGCACTGCAAAAAGTTCTCTTGCTGTCTGTCCACTTAATTTGGAATGAGAATAAAATCAGGTTAGATACTTAACCATCCTGCAGTGTACTAGCACCAATGCGCCTGGCAATACAAATTCCAAGTCGCTCACCCATCCTCTTATCTGTTGGTCATCTCCTCCTAACACTCTTTGGTATTCGGGGAACCTCTCTCTTTCGTACCTGACCGATCCTGGGTTGTTTCTTTCAAACAAAAATGACTTTTCATCTGTCAGCTCCAAACAGGGAATCCCTCCCTCTTGCCTGATGCTCCTGATCTCGACAGTGTGGAAGTTACCGCTGTCTTCAAAATCTCTGATATGCGGGTCTGCAAGAAGTGCTAATTGCTGTTCTGTCAGGATAGAATAATCATGGCTTCCATATCTTCTCTGCAATTCTTCAATTGGCAATGTCATAATAAAAAGAAAAAATATGAGCCTTATGCGGCTTCATATACCTGGACGAGCTGGATAAGAGGTCTTTTCTGTCCGGGTGCCTTGTGAGAGAACCTGAAATTATTTGGTTCATCTAACATTGTTCGGATTCTTCCAGCCATGCTGTAGACTCTTGATGCAGAGATGTATTGACCTTCATCCCTTCCAGCATTTATTTGAGCAGCAACTTCTCGTGCAGTACCAACAGCTCTTCCATCACCATCAAAGGCTATCGTATAGACATCCTGGAGATCTCGTGCGATATCTTCCCTTGCCGTATAGTGACGGTTTGGCATTCGTGCATTAGCATTTGTAATTTGTGCACGGTAGAGGTCTGCTATGCCATCATTTCTGGCAAGAGCAACGTATGCAGCATTGAAATTATACACTTCTGCCATCCTTCCGTCTTCGATTACCGGCCTTTGACCAAATGATAACCTGACAATAGGTGCTCCGTATGCCAATGCACTACCATCTGGATCATCAAAGGTTGGTGTGTCATCAGCTGCATCAATAATTTGAGGGACAACTGTAGGCGGGGTGTCACGAACTGTTACATTAGGATATCCTCCTCCACCACTTGGACCGCTTGGACCTGGTGTTGAGGGCTCTGGATCTGTATCATCAGTAGGATCTGCTGATGCACTCCTATTTGCACGCGCGTCTCTTCGCGCAGCAAAATACTCATTAATCCGTTGTCTTAATCCTCTTCGAACAATTTGGTCTGGAGCAGCTGTATCCTCAGTATCTACTGCTGGAGTTCTTACATATTCTCCTCTGTGTCTGAGCCTATCACTAAGATCTCCGAAGAATCCTCTGCCATTATCTTGATCATCATCTGCTGGAGGGGTTGTTGCTGTTCGTGCAGCTCTCCTTGCTCTGTAACCATCACTAGCAGCTGGGCCTGCGAGTGCTAATCCTGCTGCGCCAAGAACGCCGCCTGCAACATACATTCCTGTCCTGCTTGTTTCAGCAACTTCAGGAACAGCGGGCATTACTGCATGGCCAAGTGCTCCTGATGCATTAGCAACTGATTTTTCAACACCGCCTAAATGATCTTGCGCTGCAGTCACACCATCATTAATGCCTGCCAAGACATTTGGATCGATGCCATGAGTCTGGTATTGTGGCAAGAGTGTTCCTTGCTGCTGTACATAATCAACAACTGCCTGAAGATTGAGCGTTGTACCATCAGGAAGGAAATTGGGGTTTCCTGCGACATGAGCCAAATAGTGGCCTCCTGGATAAGTATTTGCTGGGTGGCTTTGCGCCCATTCACCAATCGTTTGCAAACCATTTGCATGAGCAACAGCGTCATGCAATTGCAGCACCTGAGCATTTGTCGGCACATGACCAGTCAATGCATGATAACTGTCTCGAACAGCAGTCCATAATGACTCACCGCCATTCACATTGATCTGATCCTGAATAACTGTAGTGATTGCATCAGGTGAAACTACACCGGCTGCTGCATGGCTGCCAAGATTATTTGCAGCATCAGCAATGCCATTCAAATCACCATGCAAGGAAGCGATATGGGCACCTGCAGTGGTCAGATGTCCCTGAGCATTATTGACATGATCGTGCATGCCCTCCACACCATCAACAAAAGGAGCATATGCAGCTGCCATTTCCTGAGCGCCAGCATGATGTCCCATCTGATTTGCAACATAAAGAGCGGCTCCAATTGCAACTGCGCCAAGAGCCCATCTTGTTGCCGGCCTTCGAAGGAAGGTGCCTGTTCGAACATACGCAGCGGTTGCAGCATCATTGAGCCTATCACGGGAGCCCTGCAGTCTTTCACCAGCTCGCTCTCTCCAAGTTGGAGTGTATGATTCTTGGAATGTTTGGTCTGCCTCGAGAACGCCAAAGGCTCTGCCGAGAGTGTCGAGTGCACGAAGATTATCGGAATAGTTGGAGGTATCTTCTTTCTTGTTTGCTAATTCTGTATCTGCATCTCTTTCACTCATTCCTCCATCAATCAATCCCTTCCTAATTCTCCCTACTTCTTGCTCATACAACCCTTCGAGTGTCTGGTATATATCATTCCTTGATCTTTGGTTATCTCCTGCAGTCATGAGATAATCGCCAAATGCCATATGGTTCCTTCCACGAAATCCTGTGGAAACCATTGTGTCAAGAATATTTTGTAATAGGTTATCATCAATTTCAGCAGATCTTGCAATATGAAGATAACTATCATTACCTCTCTGCTGATCTAAGTATCTTGCCACGTCAATATAAATATCCTGATCACCAATAGCTGCATAAAGATCAGAAACTAATCCGCTGATTGCTGCCAGAACATCATTGTTGCCATCTAAACGTCGATGAAGATTAGGGTCTGCACCTGCTAAACTGTCAAGAGTGCTGCCATTGATACTAACATTTCTATGCTGGTCAAGAACACTTTCTGTTCGAGAAAATCGTCTTCGAAAACTTTCGCCTAGTCTGCTCATTTTTTTTACCTCTGTTGAGTTTTTATCGTTATTTGATGTAAAAACCGAAATCTGCTTGTGAGTTTCGGTAAATATACGCTGAGGGGTCAGTCAGGATTTATAAATCTTTCGCTACTAACCAGTAACAATAAATATTTTTCAAATTCCGTTACTAAGCCACCCAGCGGTGAGAAGCCCAAAACGTTGAATTTCAGGGGTAGGGGCTCTAAAATGCTGATTGTTGAATTGGGTGTCATACCCCTGCCTTTAGACCGGGGGTTAAGCGCTAGCAGTGGATTTCTGATTCTGGGATTTGGAGATAAATCATCCAAAAATGGCAAATTCAAGAACAACTCAAGAAGAATCAAAAGATTTAAATACTTGTTATACTAGATAGTATTCACTTGAATACTAAAAGGTGAATCCCCATGTTCACTAAAACGCAACTCAAAATCATGCAACTATTCGTATCCAATATCACACGAAGATTTACTCTTAGAGGTGTAGGAAAAGAGCTAAATATGCACCAAGCGCTAACTTATAGGGCATGCAAGCAACTAATAAAAGATAAATTAATTATTCCAGA
>Ga0209211_10007211_pt1 | contig 15679 bp, 20 predicted proteins | sample RifGroA2_FD_183992 | JGI IMG/M metagenome (GOLD analysis project Ga0209211, IMG submission 183992) | Groundwater microbial communities from Rifle, Colorado, USA - Groundwater A2 (SPAdes) (version 2) | ecosystem: Environmental > Aquatic > Deep subsurface > Groundwater | place: Rifle, Colorado... | reverse complement strand
TAGAGCGCGCTCCGCGCGCGAGCTCCGGATATTTTTTTGCGGTCGTCCAATCGATGAGTTTATGGAAAATATACTCTTCGAGTTTACTGAAATGAACGCGCGGATGCGGACGATTGGCGATATACAAGAGGTCGATTCTTTGCTTTGTGCGCTGCTCTTTCGGTATTTCGCTCAGTATTTTGCGCAACCATGCAATGACGGTGCTGTCGATCGTGTATCCCCCATCGACACTGTAGATACCATTGATCTCCCGACCGTATATGTCTGGTAACAGCGCCGAGGATGCCATCATAAGATCAAATATGTCTTCGACTTCCTTGGCCTTATGCAGGTGAACGTTGGCGCGGAGATCCGCAACGGCGATCGTGATGTCCGTCGGGCACTTCCGAAATGTCTCGACATCAAGCGTACTGCGCAATTCATCCATCAAATACAAGAGACCAAGATAATCTCTCCTCGTTATCGCAGACCACAAAATATGCGGATTGAGCAAGGAGATTTTTTGGTAATACTCCAAGATCATATGCGACTGCTTCGCCGCATACGCAATTCCGTTGCACGAGGCTGCAGACGTGAACAACCCCTTATCGAAGTGACTTGCGGAAATGCCCATTTCCTCAAAAGCACAGAATCGCTGGCCTCCCGTAAGCCCCGATTTCGTGCCACCGGGTTCTATGACCGCACGCAGGGTCGGCATGCTGTTCTTTCCAATAATTTTTGGATAAAAGAGATCGCGCACGACGTTCTCGTCGCCAACGACGACGACATTCTCGATCACCTTCACGCGCCTCACCTCCCTTCACTATTTTCCAATGTGAATGAGCCTCCATTCAGGGTAGCACCCACGCACGAGGGTCGATTGAGTGAAGTGTATAAATGAGTCAATATGTGTGGACATGTCACTCATTGAGAACAAACGCGTGGGATTCGACTACACCATCCTCGAGACAATGGAGGCGGGTTTGGAATTGCTCGGGTTTGAGGTGAAATCGCTCCGTGCGGGCCTCGGCTCGCTCAAAGGCGCGCGCGTCGTGGCACGTGGCGGTGAAGCCTACCTCGTGGGCGCCACCATTCCCCCGTGGCAGGTAAAAAATGCCCCAAAATCCTATGATCCTGAAAGGACCCGAAGACTACTGCTGAATACCAAGGAAATCGCCCATATAGCCTCCGCAGAGGGTGAAAAAGGCTTGACAATTGTGCCTTTATCGGTGTATAATGGAAATCGGAATTTGAAGCTTGGCATCGCGATCGTGCGTGGAAAGAAAAAGGAAGACAAACGTTATTCCATCCGCGCCCGCGAGGAAAAGCGAAGAATTCAGAGAACTTTGAAAACGAAGTAGTGTCGATGAGATGACATCTCATCGCACGAAACTATATAATATTGAGTGTCGAAATGTGGCCAACAAATGGAGGATGCCACAATGTCGGGGAAGCGACGTCGAGAACCCGGGGATAAAGAATTGTCCCTGGATGAAATACTGGCACAGCCTTCGGTTGTGCCGGAAAGAAAAATTCTTCTCAACCGCGGACTGAACGCCGACGAGATGTTCGGCGATACGGGATTCCGTCCACATTTCGACACTCAATACAAAATTGCCAGCCACTCGTGAAAAGTAGAGATTGGGTACCTAATCCCTATTCCTCGGGGGTGACTGGCTTCGACAAGGAAATCGGTATATGTATGCGCGCGGCGAGAGTGAGCACCTCTCTCAAAATGCTCAAAAAACCTAAGTGCGAACAAAGTAGCACGGGCAGTGCTCTCGCCAATTCAATTGGCAGACCTGCAGCCAGCTTACGCTCTTATAGCCTAAGTTCCGTCCACCACGTCGACGCTTGATCAAGCGTGGCTGGGCGTAAAAAATTTCAAGCACTGATGAATAGCGTCCACTATGCATCTAAGACTTCGGAATCGGGATGTTGTGTTTCTGTTCATCTCATATGCAACGTTCTTAAACAAAATCAGATGTCCTACGCCTCGTAGACACATACACTTACTTTTCTTTGGACGGGAGTTCGATTCTCCCCACCTCCACCACTTCGCAAAAGAGCTCCCTATGGGAGCTCTTTTGCTTCGCGGTGCGCGCACTTGCGAGCATTGCGATACGAATCGCGCGAAGCTTAACAAGCGAAGTGTGACGAAGTAAAGTGGTGAACCCCCCATAGCTCGCGATAGCGAACGACGTGGGGTAAACATGTTCTACGTTTACATACTCGAAAGTCTGAACAACCCTCGCCTTGCAGGCGAGGATTGTTCAGTCGCGGCTGTGCCCCGCGAAGCCTCAGCGGAGCGGGGGCGATTCCCCCACCCGATTGTTTCGTATAAGGTTCCTGACACCATTTCTGACACCATTTCCTCAAAAACAAAACCGTTCATGGAGAACGGTTGAGTTGGATTTTTGGTCCAGCGTGCCGGATACCGGCAGGATTCATTTTGATGTCGGCGATATCGTCATCCGTGAACGGAGGATACGATTCGCGGCCATATCCGGGTACGACGTACTGACAATTCCCTATCCAAGCTCCCTCGATCACTGTCCCATCTTTCAAAAAGATGTCGACGAGTTGATATCCCATCGCCGTTTCCGGCATGTCGACAAGTTTTTGTATCCACTGTTCCGGCAACTGATAGAATGTCGCATTGAGTTCTTTGACGAACACTTCGGGCACGACGCATCTCCTCTTTTGAATTCCCTGCTGCAGTATATAGGAGACTCTTTTTTAGTCTATTTGTTTGTCCTTGTATAACGACATCGTAAGTCGTTATGCTACCTCTTCAAATACCGCTTACGAAATACAACCGGAAGAACATACTGGTCCAATCCCCAATAGCCCGCCACGCGCCACGAGCAGACGAGGAGGATAGCGAGCACCATCATGATGGGATTGGTACTCACCGTGCCGGCGAGCATGAAATTAAGGTTCATCGTGAAGCCGAAGAACGCCGCGAGCCCCGTGAGACAGCCGACAATCAGACCAATACCTACGGCAATTTCACCGAACGTGATGAGGTACGACCAAAGCTCCGGATATGGCTGGACGAAAGTCTGAAGGAACGCCGCGTACCAGCTCTGGACGTCGGCATGACATACTGCCGGCGCCGGCGCGCACGCGTCGGCCGTTTTCTTGAGGGCGTTTTGGACAAAGCCGCCGATGCCCTGGCCGATGTTGTCGCCTATCCATGCGGGATTGTTGAACTTACCCCATCCTGCCTGTAGCCACTCCCATCCGAGATAGACGCGGACGACGAGCCATAAAACGGCGATGCGCGTATCGTTCTTAAGGAAATGTGATAATGATGATTCTTCAATAGTAATGTATGACATGCGTACAGTATCTCGCCGCCTCATAATGGCGTCGAGAGGTCGAGGTGCACAACTCAACCACCATTCCAGAAGTTCAAGAAAGTCTGACCTGCCTATGCACAAAGCGCCCCGATCGGGGCGCTTTGTGTTCGATGGGCGGAAGAACTACCTGCCCTTCATTCGCATCGCAAAGTGGAAGCTGGCATACGCCAGATAACCAGCGACCAATACACCGAGCCATGAGAGGAAAACCGGCACGTCCCACCCGAGGATCGAAATGTCGCCCGAATACAGCACGTGCGCGAGGTGTCCGAGCAAAATAACCGTGAAGATGGCACCGGCGGCGGTCAGGTACATCCGCTCCTTTATCTGCGGGATGCGTCCGATATTCCAACCGTAATGCACAAGAATAAGGAGGATGAAAATATCCACCACCATCGCTGGCACGAGCATATCGCTTGTAATGGAAAGCCCGAGGAAGACCTTCGGCAGCGTGTGCTGCATTGAAAGCCACCACATCGTAATAAAGTCAGCCGCAATAAGCCCTGCACCAAACTTGGCCATGTCGTGAAGCCACTGTCGTCTCATACATCAATAATGTCGTTAGCTAGTATTTTGTAATTATAGCAGCTCGCAAGACACCTTACGGGAGAAATGCACAGGTCGCACGAAAGATGCCCGCGGCATAGCCGCGGGCCGACCCGACGACGTGCGATGCAATCATCGCCATCATCTCTTTTTCGTTTTTTTCTTGATGTGCCTCTTTTTCTTTCCGTGTCCAGAGACGTCTTCTTTCCTTTTCTCGACCTCAACGGATTTTTGCATTTCCTCGCGCAAACCAGCGACGGCTTCAAGCGTGCCGCGCGGCTGAATGTGCATGGGATCGCGATCCGGCATCGGCCGATATATCAGAAATTCTTTTTCGAGTTCATCGATGCGAGCCCACAATTTTATGTTATTGGCCACACGCTCTTTTTTCGTGGCTGTTATAGAAGATATATTGACCATATCGACCGCGCGGCCATCCCCCCATCCTTTGGTTCGACAGCTGCCGCCGTGATACGAATTGCAGTTACCCGCCCTGAAACCTTCCGAGATTTTTTGCCGATAGTCATCGCGAAACGGACTCGTGATGCCGCACAAAAAACCTTCGGTTTCCAGTTTTTTACAAAGCCTGACCAGGCGTTCTTTAAAAACAGGGTGAACCCCGCCAATTGTATATTGTGGCAATGTCATCTTGCGCCTTTCTGCAGCTTGAGGATCCTTGTGCGCGAAACATTTGCCGTCAAACTTGGTGGTGCGCAAATATATAAGAAACAAATATTCATCGATGTCCGAAGTACGCCCGGAACGCGCGGTTTGGTCCGCGAAATATGTGCCAGCAATTATCTGCGTCTCAAGCACGCACTCTTCATACTTTTTTTGCTCTTCCGCAATTCGCTCAATTTCGTCTCGCTGCTTTACTTCCTCGGATCGCTTCGCGTCGGCAGATGTTGCATAGATGGTGATCAGCGCTCCCAGAAGGAGGCCGACGACATGTCGCATTGATACCATCATCGCTGCCTCCCTTTTCGTTTGGTTGATTATGTACTCATTTCACTATACGCCTGCCTGGCAGAATCACAATTTGTCTGCGATGACTACTTCAAACGCCTGCGCAACCGGAGGTTTTTTCTTGTATACTTCACATACATGCGGACATCGCTCCATGAACAAAGTATAATCATTGTGATTGTTTTTTTGGCTGCAATTCCTACCCTTTCACATGCTGAAATAGCATTCCGGTGTGCGGCCGGTGGAATGTCTCACCCCGCAACGCAGCAGGAGGTGAACGCTGTGGGAGAGGGCATCATCGCAGGCGTGACGCAAGTATGCGGGAGCGACGCGACACTCGGTATCAGCAATGCAGCCGGAGTGGCAAAAGAGTATCTCAATAACTTGCCGAATAAATGCGTCGGTGCATGCCAAGCGTTGCCCGATAAAGCCCACATCGACAAACTCGATAATACATTTGCAATCTGTGCGGCGGATTTTTTCAAAGCGTATCAAGCTAAATATGGTCCCGTGAGTATGTCATCGACATTTCGATGCGGTCCAAAGACACCCACGGTCATTCAATGTGATCGCACTGAAAATGGACGGGCAGGCGGGGCAGGCGGTTCCAACCATATGCTCGGACTCGCCATCGACGTAAATCCTTTGCGCAGTTCGTATGAATCGATGTGGGATTTTGCGCGGGCAAATCCGCGATTCGGTGTCTGTTTTCCATATCTCGGTGGTGATAATCCACACATGACGCTCGCTGGAAGCGGCACAGGTGAAGCGGCGATGTGCGCACGGCAAGGTGTCACCAAGCCCTGCAACGGACTTCCGTTCACTCCCATAACACCGGCGACAAACGCCGGCATTGGATACTCGGGCGCACCATCGTCCGGTATTACGAACGCACTTCGCGGTTTATTGACGGCCGCCCCGTATTTGCTCCAGGCATCACAGCAACCTACTCAACAACAACCGTATCAGCAGCAGCCGCTGCCGCAAACGCAGCAACCATTTACGTACACGCAATCGACCACGTACGACCCTACGACTGGCACATATACGACCGGGACCAGCGCAACATCAGGCACCCAAACGCGAACAACCGCTTCCGGCAATACTACGGTCAACGCCAACTCCGGGAATAATACTTCCGGCACGTCGCTCAACACTCTCGCCAATTCCGCATCAAATAATTCGTCTAATTCATCCAATACGACCGGTCAAACATCGGGCTTGTATCTATACACCCAAAATACCAACGGAAATGCAAGCACAAGCGGCGGCATCTCAGCACTCGAAATGATAGAGCAGCTCGCCGGGTATGGGGCCAGTACGACCGGCGTTGTGTTTACGAACGGAACGACCGGTCCGGCCGCACTCAATTCAAATGTAAATGCGTCGAATATCACAACACAGAACCGCACAACGAGCTCAACGGGCACGGTCGCCATCACCTCCACCAGCACGCAGCTTCCCGCCTACATACCCACACAGACGTTCACGTCAAATAACCTGCGACCAACAGACGCGGGTCCGAATTCGGCATTGTCTTCCTACTCTCCGCAACAGCTCTCTACGTTCCAAAGGATACTCACACAACTACGCGATGTGTTGGTCCAGGTACTGCATTATTTGCAACCGTTCGGGGGCGCTCCGCGACAAACATAGATGGAATGGAAAGAGCGATTGTGGTATAGTGTCGCAACAAGATTCGCGCAGGTGGATGCATTTCTAGGCGCGGGCTAAGCGGAGTCGGAGTCGTAGTAATCTACGATGACGACAAAGCGAGAATCCCGCAACGACGAAACGCGCCGCATGCGCGAATCGAGAACAAATGGGATTCACCAAATACACATCGCAAGCGGAGAAAGAGCGCGTCCGCATGAACGAAGGCATACGAGCCAAGGAGATGCGCGTCATAGGACCGACCGGAGAGAACTTCGGCGTTATTTCGCTACGCGATGCTCTCGCGAAGGCGCAAGAATTCAAGCTTGATCTCATAGAAATATCCCCCAACGCCAATCCGCCGGTCGCAAAAATCACCGATTACGGCAAATTCAAGTATGAACAAAAGAAAAAGGACAAGGAGGTGAAGTCGAAGGCGCACGTCACCGAGACAAAAGAGGCGCAAGTGAAGATCGGGACGTCAGACCACGACATGCATATCAAAGCATCAAAGATCGGCGTATGGCTCCGTGAGGGACACCGGGTCAAGATCGACCTCTTTTTGTGGGGCCGCTACAAGTATATGGAGTTCAACTTCCTCAAGGAGCGCTTAGCTCGTTTTCTTGCAATAATCCCCGAATCGTATAAAATCGCTGACGAGATCAAGAAGAGCCCCAAGGGCCTCTCGGTCGTCCTTGAGCGAGACCCTATTTCGCACAAGGCTTCGCAGGGCGCAGTGCCTCCTAAAAAGGTAGTCGGATCTCAATCGCCTCATGAAAAGTAACAAATCATTCTCAAAGCGGTTGCGCGTCACCAAAAAGGGCAAGATCATTGCCCGCGTGCCAGGCCACAACCATTTCAACGCAAAGCGAAGCGGCGGTGAAAAACAGCACAAGAACCGTTCCGTGACCTTTCACGGCATCATGACCGCCGCCGACAAAAGCCGTTTCCTTTCATAGTTCGACAAGCCAGTTCGATTACACTCACTACAAGTCACTATAAATAAATTTTATGTCGCGAGTCAAACGAGGAGTACAGAAGAATAAACGCCGCAAGAATATCCTTGCACAGACCAAGGGCTATCGTTTTGATCGCTCGCGCAAAGAGCGCGTGGCCAAGGAGGCCATTCATCATGCCGGCGTACACGCATTCAGGCATCGCCGCACCAAGAAGCGCGAGTTCCGCTACCTCTGGACAATCCGCATCAACGCGGCAGCGCGCGGGGGCGGCATGTCGTACTCAAGGTTCATCGACGCTCTCAAGAAAGCCAACATCGCCCTCGACCGCAAAGTGCTCTCTGCTCTCGCCAAAGATCACCCCGAGGTATTTGTGCGTCTCACAAAAAGTTTGAAAAAGTAAAACCCCCGACTGGGGGTTTTCGTGAATGAAGGCCCGAGCCGGAGTCGTCACCGGCATATCAGGAGTTGCAATCCTGTGCATCGCTCTTCTGCCACCGGGCCACCGTAAGTATAGCGCCAATTACTGCACCATCTCGACGTTCTTGCCCGTGCCGCTGCGGCTGTCGTGATTGTTGTAGACAAGACGCAGTCCTGCTTTGTCTTTTTGTATGAGCGCGATCAACTTCTCGACGAGTTTTTTTGGATCGGGATCAAAGACAATTTTTTCATTCGGACGATGTGCTTCTTCGATGATTTTCCGCAACAGTTCGTCGGTCTTCCAGCTTCCTTCCAAAATACCTATGGGCCGACGGTCTTCAAATGCGACGGCGAATTCATTCATCGTGCCGATGCGCCCGCAGCCGATGATCATGGCGTCTACCGAGCGGGTAAAAAGGAGGTCTCGTCCGGCGTACCCAAAGCCGGTGTACACGACAACATCCATGAAATCGAGCGGGAGACCATAGACTTCGGTGTGCTCGCGGTCATTCGCAGCCGGTGAAAATCCTATCGAGAAACCGCACTCGTCTTTTGCACCCATCGCCGCATACATCGGGAATCCGGTCGTGGCACCCGTCACGACGATCGCGCCCTGTCGCGCGATCTCCCGACCCGTTTCTTTTGCTTTCTCGAATGCATCGAGCCCGCAATGGCCCGTGTCAGCGGCACCGGCGACGCCTATCTTGATGATCCCATACTCATCGGGAAGCCGACAAAAATTCTTCGGTACCATCGTATGGTTTGGATTCAGTATTTTCTTCATTTCAATAATTATATCACCTCCACGGAACGCCTATTTTAGAACGAAAGTTCGAACGATTCGCCGATCTGCGGCACGAGCGCTTCGACACCAAGGAAATCGCGTATGCGCTGGGCGAGGAACATCGACGACTTTGGTTCCCCCATGGTCACAAACACTTCCTGTAATGACTCACCGGAGCTTTCAACGAAATCAAGCAGTGCGTCCCTGTCTTTATGGCCGGAGTAGCCAGTGATGGACGCGATGTGAGCGCGGACTTTTACGTACTCGCCATCTATGTGCACTGTTTTCTCACCGTCCTCGATGCGCCGTCCGAGCGAACCCGGCACTTGGTAGCCGACGAATAAAATGACCGTATTTTGGTCCGGTGCGTAGCATTTGAGATGCAACCGCACCCGCCCTCCTGCCGCCATTCCCGCTCCCGCAATGATGACTTTCGGGTTGCGCGCGCTGTGTATCGCGTCTGATTGTTCCACATGCGGCGTCAACTTTAGATTTTTGAAACTGAACGGGTCATCGCCCTTCTCGAAGTGCTCGCTGACTGCAGGATTTAGCCAGTCTTTGTACTTCCGGTATATATCCGTCACCTCGATAGCGAGCGGTGCGTCGAAGTACACGTCTACCGGATCCAATTTCCCTTTTTCCACCATAGCATTGAGCTCGTAGAGAAGTATCTGCGTCCTCTCTATCGAGAACGACGGAATGAGCAGCGTGCTGCTGCGATTGCGCGCATCGAGTACCATATTTTGCAGCATCTTTTGACGCTGTCCCCTATCCGCATGTAGACGGTCGCCATATACGCTCTCCATAACGAGATATGTCGTCCCTTCCGGTGACTCCGTGTCGTTGAGGAGCGGCTCCGGAGAATTGCCCAAATCGCCGGTGAAGAGGATGGAGCGTTCTTGCCCGCCGAAGCCTTGCTTGCCCGTTGGAGCCTTGGCGGAATCGGGGCGAAGGCGGGTGACGCGGATCATCGCGGAGCCGAGAATGTGCCCCGCATCGAGAAATTCAATACATACGTCGCCGAGGTCAAAGGCTTCGTGGTATCCATACGTCTCCCACAGGCTAAGCGCGCGGTCCACATCCGCGCGCTCGTACAAGACAACACGGCCGCTGCGTTTATCTTCCTCGTGCATGATAGTGAGCGCATCGGCGAACATGGCCGCCGCGAGCTCTTTGGTGGGTGTCGTCGAATAGATAACGCCTTTGAATCCGTCGTGTACGAGCTTGGGTATTCTCCCGATGTGATCGGCGTGGGCATGCGTCACGATGAGCGCGTCGATACTCGACGGATCGTATGCGAATGGGTCACTATTTGCCGTATCACTCACGTTCTCACGTTCGATAGTGCCGCAATCGATAAGAATTTTTTGTGTACCGGTATCAAAAAGAAAATTCGCGCCGGTCACCGTGCCCGCTCCCCCATAGAATGTAATTCGTGCTGTCATGATCTTCTACGGGTACTCAAGTACGCGACGACGCCGCCGAGTATGTCCATGAGCAGGTCTTTGGCCGTGTCGAGTGGATAACTCATAAATGGGGAACGCGGCATGTCCCAAAAATATTCAAACAATTCCCACGCTACTCCAATTGCAAACGCTCCGACTACCGCATGTACGAGTGATACTCCCCATCCCTTCCTCTGTAGTACCCAGATCACTGCGTATCCGGCCCATACACCGCCAAGGAGATGCATCGGAATATCAAACCACCACAAGCGAAAAAAAAGATCTTGCGCAAGTGCGACCCATGTGAGCGCAGCAAGTACCGCCACAGAAAAAAATTGAACGTATAGGACTCGTTGTGTATGCATGCCAGTATAATTTTTTGATTTTTGCAAAACAACCCCGCCTTCGCGGGGATGCTTCGTCGCGGCAAGTACTCGAGCCTGGACTTTGGGACCAGGTGGGTGTCCGCAGCTACAATTCCGCTGAATACTACCGAGGCAGTGTTCATTGGAATTGAGCGATGTGAGACTCCCTTTTGTGAACCAAGCAGGTGTATGTACCGGCCGCTGTGTTCAGTATACCCCTTACCACTTTTTAAAAAACTGTGGTAAGGGGTATACCAAATTACTCATCGACGCCATGCCGCTTGTATTGGTGGATTACGGCTTTACCAAACCAGTGTTTGATCTCATGAGCCGCTTCCTCCGGGGTCTCTGAACAGTGAACGATATTCGCAACGGCGCGCTTCTCGCTGTTCGCAAGCGCTGGCGAATCGATCGAGAAATCACCACGGATAGTGCCCATATCCGCTGCATACGGCAGCGTCGGTCCGGCGATCTTGCGCACAACATCGACTGCATGCGTCCCCTGCACCACCATACGCACCAGGGGTGCCGACGTCATAAAATCAAGAAGCCAGCCGCGCACCATGTTACCGAGTTCTTTTGCGTCATTGCTCCCCAGTTCTTTTTTGGCGTCGATGCCATACTTCTCATACGTAGAGAGTGTCTTCATGCCAAGTCGCTCAATCCATGCCGGATCTTTGGGATAGTGGTCATCGATCATCTGACGCGTCGGCATGAACATCTCGAGTGCGACGATCTTAAGGTCGCGCTGCTCGAATCGCTTTATAACCTCGCCGATGAGCCCCTTGCGCACTCCGTCGGGTTTGATAAGAACAAACGTCTTCTCTTCTTTTATAGGATGTGCCATGCGCGCTACTGTAGCATATTTTGCCGATACGTCACATTACTTCGAGTGCCTACGGCACGACCGTTATTATCCTGGAACAGGGAGTTACCGTGCCCGATCCGTAAAAGTTCAGTGTGTAAGTCCATTTGCCGGGTTTCGAGATGGCCATTGAAATGACGTTGAAAGGCTGCCACGCGAGTCCGCCTTCGGGCGCTATCTGCGAATTCTTGCCCGTCGAGTACCAGGCAAATGTGAATGTCTCATTGACCTTCACGACATTCTTGCTAGTCAGTATCGCGCAGGATATCGGCTGATCGGCAGTCACTGCCGCCACCGCCGAGAGCGCGTAGTGCAGAGTGGTCTGCATATCGTCAAGTGTCGTCGCCACGGCACACCACGGACTTATGAACGCTATGGATGCGATGAGTGCCGCAATGAATCGTTGTATATGATGCGACCGCATGTGCACATTATAGCGTATTGATCACAGTGGGGAAACGTGGGTTTTCGTTGCACGAGGTTCGATCTCGTGCATGCAATTTATATCTTGAATAGCTTGCGGAGCGCCACATCGACGATATGAAGATTCTGCCGTTCAAGAACGCCGAGCTCTCCGATAACAATTTTCTTTTGCAGTGTCGCGAGTTTGTCGACTTTTACGACTGATTCGACCTTGAGCCCATTGGTACTCGACGGGGACACGCGTATATCGTAGGGGTTCCTCTTTTCGATACGCGTGGATATAAAAGCGACAATGCAATCCTCACCGCGCGAGACATGCAAGACGAGTGCTGGGCGCACTTTCTGGCCGGTGAGATCGGTGAACGGGAACGGAATGAGAACAATGCGCCCTTTAAGCATATCGATTTTTCAGATCATCGGCGGAGTATAGGTCGGGCTCACTCTCAAGAAAATCAAAACTGCGGGAATACGCATTGACGTTCGTGATGTCGTTCACTGCATCGCTATATGCACGCGGAAAACCGATTACGATGGCGTCGATCGAATCGCGCCTGCCGATTGCAAACACTTCGCCGCGGTACTTGGCCCGGTCAACAATATCCTTGATATGCTTTCGAGCGCTTGTCGTTGTTATAATTTTCATGCTGATATTGTACAAAATGTACAAAATAGCGCAAGTAGTAGTGCCCTTTCGCTCTATGAACGAGGTTCGACCTCATACATTTAGAAGTTCGAGAAAAGGTTCCTGACACCTTTTCCCTTTCTGTTTCGACTCTCGAATTCTTTCTTTCTATGGCAGAATCAAGGTCCATATTTCACTGATACAGCGGTGTGGAGGGTGCTTCTGCCGCGGGTTTCTTGCCGTAGCTGGCGTCGAATTTGATGCGGATCTCTTCTTCCACTTCCTCGCGCGGGCGGCCGTAGGTAGTGTACGAAAGCTCCTTGAGAGCAGCTACGTTCTCGTAGTTCATGTGCGGCAGATTTTCCGTGCCGATGGTGAATGGCCGCGCCGGCACACCATTGACCAGCAATGAAAGGACGGCGGTGCGGTTGGGTAGATTTTCGAGGTCTTGTGCGCCAAATATCGGCGCAAACTGCTTTTCGAGGAATTCGGCATCGGTCGTGCCGATACGAAACGCCGCTTTGGTGCCCACGTTGCCGATGACCGCGTCGCGGATCGGCTCTTCGAGCTGCGCGATGAATTGGTGCGCGATCGTGAGCGAAAGGTTGTATTTTCGCGCCTCGGAGAGGATGGTCGAGATGGATGGTGTGGCGAAATTCTGGAATTCGTCGATGTACATGTAGAACACCGGAAGTGCTCCATGCGTATCGACGCGCGAGAATGCCGCCTGCAGGAATTTGGATACGAGAATGAGGCCCAAAAGCGAGGTGTTCCTGTCGCCGAGGCGGCCTTTTGAGAGATTGGCGAGGAAAATTTTCTTGCCATCCATGATCTCGCGAAAGTTGAACGCCGATTTTTCCTGCGACACGATCGGTCGCATGATGTCATTGGTAAGAAAGACGTCGAATTTACTCGTGATATAGGGGGCGACGTTCTCGAGCGATGGGTCCCCCTGCGCCTGCTCGGCAATCTTGCGCCAAAATTGTACTATGATGGGATTTTTGCAGCGCGAGAGTTTCAGATTGCGAAAAGCGGGGTCGGCAAATACGCGCGGAATTTCGACGAACGTGCTCCCCGATTCGGGATCTTCGACCACAAGCTGCACGGCATTGCGGTAGTATTGCTCGAACATAGGCCCGAACGCCTCCGGCACGTCGGCATAGAGCTTGCGGAAAATGCCGTATACTTCGTCGACGACAAACGTCTTCATCTCCGGCCGCGAACGGTCGTATTCGAGCATATTGAGTCCCATTGCACGAGCCGTATACGCGGGGTCGAAATACACGACATCCTCGGCGCGTTCGGGCGGAACCATGGCGAGCACGTCCTCAATGTCGTTACCGTGCGGATCGATAAATGCGATTCCTTCGCCGTTCTCCATGTCCTGACGGATGAGATTTTTGAGAAACCCGGTCTTTCCGGTACCGGTTTGTCCGATGACATAGCAGTGACGCAGGCGATCACTCTCCCCGAAATGAACTTTTGTTTCATCCGCGCCGTACCGGTTGATGCCGATGGTTATCCCGTTCGCTGGAGTTTCGACCGGCGCGGGAGCTTGTTTGCCGAACGAGCGCTTGAGCTCGCGCGAGGTCGTGACGCGCTCGGCGGTAAAGTGGTACATCGCGGTCAATTCTGCGAGTGACAGCGGCATCGCGATGGAATGATCGAATGTGCGGTAGGTAAAATCGCGGAGAAAATTGCTCATGCTCCAGCTCCCCACGTTCTTAAAGAGAAGTCGATTCCCTTTTGAGTCGTCATATTGGGTAAACGGCGCTTTCAGATTGCGCAAGAGATCGACGGCGCGTGCATGGGTGGGTGCCGACGTGACGAGGCGGATGGAAACCGGCGCGATGCGTGTCTTCACTTTGCGGCTTATTTCTTCGGTCGACACCTGATCCGCTGTTTTGCGGAATTGCCTATCGAGCTCTTTTTGTTGCTGCTCTTTGGATGAAAACAGCTGCTTCGCAAGATCACGAACCGCCTCGCCGAGCTCCGTCTCCGGTATCTTCAGCGCTTCGCGGTACGACCTGCCTTTCTCAAGCTCGCGCAGGATTTTTTTGTAATGGTGATTGTACCGATCCCCTTCCGTCCCGACGGTGATCTGCAGCGCGGCGCCCTCGCCGTGCTTCGCGATCTTTGCGAATGCCGCGAGCATGATATTCATCGGATCATGTTCGAACATCTCCGGCGTCTTGAGTGGAAGCGATGGATGATCGGCAAGCACGGCATAGGATGCTGCATGTGCGCCTTGAAAATTGAAAATGTTATAATCGCCGCGACTCTCGACGATATGGGCGTTGGGAAACACCGATGAGATGAGGCGTTCCGCAAGAACTTTCCGTTGATGCGGCACGGCGAGGTAAAGCGAGGCCTCTTCGGTCCCCTGCGGGACGGCTATTTCAAGCGAATACCCCTCACCTTCTTCAATAAGCGAAATGAGTCCGGCGTACAGCTGCTCGGATGATGACAGAAGCTGCTCCAGTTTGTGCTGCGCGATCTCTTTTTGGTCGCCCTCTCCGTGCGCCTGCGGATGAATTTCAAAAAGAACGAGGTTGAGTGCTTTTCTGACCTGCTCGGGAGGCGCCATGCCGTGATCCGGCATTCCTTCGGCAACGTAGCGCACGAGGGCGCGATGGAGATCGTCTTCGAGGTGCGCATTGCCGAATCGTGCGACGATCGAGAGCGCATTGCGGATGCCTTTTTCCGAAACGATCTTCAAGAGTTCATCGATCTTCGTGTCGTGGTCCTCCGGCTCGAGTTTGAGGACATGCTGCAGGATATCGTGCTGCGGCATGATGGCTGCCTCGTGCAGCACCTGCGCCTGTGGCGTCGCGCCGTACTGTTCTATTTCACGCTTTGCGATGCGGTCTTTTTCAAAACGGTTCGGCGCGCTTTCAAGCTCCTGTTCCTTCTCCGCCACGCGCTGTCGCAAATACGCAAGTTCTTCCTGCGGAGATTTGAATTTCTCGGGGAGAGCGGGCTTCAGCCGCTCCATCTGCAACGGAGGCATACAGAAATTATACCACTGGCTCTCTTGCTATGACCGCGTCGTGTCGTATTTGAGTGCCGTTCCGCCGATATCGCGGCGATACTGCATACCCTCGAAGGTTATCTTTCCCACCGCCTCATAGGCGCGATCGATGGCGTCTTTGAGCGTCGGCCCGACTGCAGTTACCGAGAGCACGCGTCCACCCGTCGTCTTGAGTTCGCCGTCGTTGATCGTGCTTCCGTGAAATACGACGACTTCGGTAATGATCTCCGCCTCACGAATACCCTCGATCTTGAATCCC
>Ga0209211_10007210_pt1 | contig 15682 bp, 9 predicted proteins | sample RifGroA2_FD_183992 | JGI IMG/M metagenome (GOLD analysis project Ga0209211, IMG submission 183992) | Groundwater microbial communities from Rifle, Colorado, USA - Groundwater A2 (SPAdes) (version 2) | ecosystem: Environmental > Aquatic > Deep subsurface > Groundwater | place: Rifle, Colorado... | reverse complement strand
ACGGACTGGGCTGTCGCCCATCCATCACAAAAACCGGATCAAGGCTGGGTAGCTAATTGGAAAGCAGGAATTCAAAATTTTTCTAAAAGTGCACAAAATGTATTGACCTATTACCCTGCTATGACAATAATAAAAAGGGGCCGGATACCCCTTCGATATGTGTTGTTTTATACGAGCCAAGAATGGGGACTTCACGTCGTCCTCACTTCGTTCGTCCTCTCGCGGAAACCTTCTGGTTTCCGCGAACCTTCCTCTGCAATGCGGGGAAATAATTTCCCCGCCACCCTTTGTTCAATCCCCATTTTAATCCTATTAAATAACACCTCCTTGATGGAGGGTGTTATTTTTTAGAGCCAAGAATGGGGATTGAACCCACGACCTGCGCGTTACGAATGCGCTGCTCTACCAACTGAGCTATCTTGGCGTAGACGAGATTATATCGTTTTTTTGAACGGCGGTCAAGATTATTAAATAGAACGCCACGACCATGTTATGATCGTGGCTGTTTATCTACAGGTTGCTACGCTTTTACTTAGCGCAGCCAACCTCGCGCTGAACAGATGGCGCAAGATACTGGCAAACCTTGAAACAATCAACCTGTAGCGTATAGCTCCTGAGAAATTCCTTACTACCAGTTGCGCGATTCATTACGTCGACATCGGCAATACATGTCTGAGATTCAGCGTGCCAGAAATATTCGCTTCTGGTACTGGATTGGAAGTGGCGCTGCCGGGACTCTTTCACTGATTCGGGGTCGGCAGGGACTAATTTAAATTTCTGTATGATTTTGATTGCGCCTACGCTCACCAGAAGAAGAAGTAAAATAAGTGCTAGCACCATAATCGCAACTTTTACTATCTGCTTAGATGTCGTCGTAATCGCATTAGTTTCCGCATTAGGTGACATGTTTTACATCTCCTCCGTAGGGGTGGGAACGAGGTGAACTATAATCATTACTTATTTATTTGTCAAGCTAGAATGATGGATTGACAGGGTGATTCCGTTTACCACATAAATAAATTTTCAATTTGATTTGAAAACTTTTTATCTAATCTTTTTAAAATTTCCCTCATTTCATTCGGCTGCCTTAAAAAATACCTATTCAGTTTAAAAAATAGCTCCATTATATTGGTAACCAACAAATGACTATTTATGTCAAAAGCTAAATAATCCTTATTTTCTATATCACGCTGAACTTCTCCCCAGAAATCATTTTCATTTTAATCCCATTCTTAGCGTCTTTGGTAGATATTTATTTTTTGAATACTGTATAATTTTTATTTTTCTAAAACCACATCTTTCATAAGCACGAATAGCCCTAACATTAGTCGGTCTAACTTCTAAATAAATTTTAGAGATTCTTAGTCGTTTTGCTTTGTTCATTAGAATTTTAATTGCCTTTGAACCATAACCCTTTCCCCAATATTTTTTTTCACCGATAATGATTTGTGTTTCGTACCGCTCACTGCGCCTTTTTACTAAGGATATATGGCCGATAGTTTTATTTTTTAAAACTATCATGAAATGATAATCATGTTTAGTTTTTAGTATATTCTGAAAATATTTATCAACATTTTTATCGGAAATACGCCTCAAAATACCGCTTGTTAGTTTAAGCAATTCTGTATCTTTCCACCATTTCGCAAAATAACTTTTATCGGATAATTTAATTTTTCTTAATAAAATTATATTCATAATAAATAAGAACGGGGCTAAGGAAAGTATAACACTTTTCCAATCAAATTCATTCACACCTGTTTGGCGTGGATGTATTTGAGCGGGTGACGGGAATCTCAATCGGTCGCCTAAGGCGACCTCTCACGAAAACCTTCAGGTTTTCGTGGACTTTCCTCAACAAGAGAAACCTAACGGTTTCTCCCTTCCCTGTTCGATTCCCTTATTATCCAATCAATTATAGTACGCCCCACAATGGGGCGTACTATAATTGAGCGGGACGTACGAAAAAGTTCGGACGTTTTTTGAACAGAATTTTTAAAGGGGGCTATTGTGTAGGGGCTTCTTTGCCCCTACAACCCCGCTAAAGGAAAACAAGGGGAGGGAATTTTTGCCCACCTGTAACGACGATTTCGGGAGCCTGACGATTTGTTTGTGGGGGGGGGTGTTGTTTCGTGCACTTTTTATGTGCGCGCCGCCTTCGCGGTCTTTGGTGACTCTGTTTCACTATCTAACAATTTTTCTTATTCGTCAATATCTCCCGCTTACATTTTTCCATTTCAACCACGCCATCTTCATCAGCATTTAATTTACCCACCAAGTTCGGTCGGCTTTCTTAATTTTAGCTACTATATTTTTGGCTTATAACTTCCTTCAAACCCCAAAATGTACTGCTTCCTTTCTCAATAAGCATATTTATCAAATCAGTCACTTTTTGTTTTATATTTTTATCTCCTTCTGTATAAACGACTTGCAACGCCTTTTTTATCTCGTTATTAACGCTAAATAATGGAACACGACGGTTCTGATTTAGATTACTTTTAGAATCAAGCAGAAAATGCCGAATAATCTCAAATGTTTTCTCTCTATTTTTTTCCGCAAATATCGGCAACCTTCTTAGGAGGCCATAATCCCAATCAATATCACCATCAGACTTTTTAAGAGTCTGCGCCATTTTTTCTATGACTACAGCTTCATCCAACACTTCATCATTCGGATTTACCCAAAAACCAAAACCCGCCAGAGCTTCCGGTTCGGTGACGTGTTCCAGCGCCCAATCCCAAAACTTAAGGAGTTTTTCTTTGCTTACTTTATTATCTGATAACCACTGGTCACTGGCCTGATCTCGTGTTAAACAACTGCGACCAATGAAAGATATAAATTCTTGATGTCTTTTTACATTTGGCATACTCCAGAACTGCACAAACAATGGGTCCTCAATTTCTAACCCAAGATGAGCAAAAGCAAGTGCGATATGGATCGCTAAAGACTCATCAAGTCCTTTTGAGTATTTCCTTTGTGTGTAATCTTTAGGATCAAGCGCAATTGCATGGCTGTAGTAGTCCTGAAGTTCAACAAACAACTTATCGTATAAAGTATTCGATAGGTAACCCTCCCAAGAAGCCAGATAAATATCTTTTTTCTCCAGATCATCTTTTGGAAAAATCTCAGGAAAAAGACCCACAATAAATTCCTTATCCCGGAAATAGAATGACGGTAAATATCTTCCAACAACAAACCGAACGGCGAGAGAATCATCCAAGAGAACCTTTTTATAGATTTCTTTAATGTCTTTGACTAATGCTTTCCCGTCATTTTCGGTAAACACGACAAATGTCTCATACGCTCGTCCCCGGACAGAATTAATGGCTATATGGTAAGGTTCGCTGGATTCGGGTTTTTCGTGTTCCTTCGAAGGACTGTCTTTGATGGTAAGAAGATATGAGATCAAATTCTTAATTTGTTCTCTGTGCGCTTTATGCACACCCTCCTTTGTTTCCTTGTTCTCTAAAATAAAAAGCAAAATATCTGCAATTACCTTATGAACTTCTACCCAATCAGCCAACCAAGATTTATCATCCTTTTTCTTGAAAGGTGTTTGTCCTCCATCGCTCTTAATAATTTCAAATAAACCGAAGAGTTGGCCAACCTGCTCAAAGTTTAATGACTGCTTATTCCGAAGCATCTCTTCTACGCCACGCAAAAGAGAATACAGATAGTGCGAATGAATAGTGCTTCTACCAAAGAAACTATTGATATTTTTTAGATATTCATTTGTCCGCTTTTTGATATCCTCTTTTAAAGCATCACCAAGGCCCTCAACGCCACGCGGACTTAAGAAATCATCATTTTTGAACTGTTCGTTGAGCTTTTCCGGTGACCAGTCGATTTTTAGGTTTTGAATTATTTGATCTATTGTAAAGTCAGTAAGATTTACAGGAGATTTGTGTTGTACCATTCCGACTCTACCCCCACTCGTTGTCGGTACAGGAACATAGCTAGCATCATCAGGCGAGATACCAAATTTTTCTTTTGCGGTTGTTTTTTCGTCGGAAGTAAGGTGTTCTTTTATACAGCTAAGAATCTTTATACCATCGCGTTTTCTCCATTTTTTCACATCTTTGTCTTCAAGATTGGCGCCAAAATAATCAAATACTTTTTGTATATATTCTCTTTGTTCTGTTTTTGGATCAAGAACGCCAAAACATCGAATCAACGCTTGGTGATATTCAGCTCCGCCTGCAATCTCAAAATATAACTCCCCAACCTCAAATACCTTAAGTAAAGCGAGATTCAAATCCACTTTAAAAACTTCCGGGCACTGAGCGAGGGTAAATAATCGCAGTCGCCAAACCGAACGACATGAAGGCAGTTTATCTATGTATTTAAATAGACTTTTCGCCTGATTGGTATCACCGCATTTCTTACCAATCGTTCTTTCTACAATCTTTTTAATCACCGCGGCGATATTCTTTACGTCTGCCCTGTATGAGTCACTCCGCTTGCCATCAAGTTCAAGTGTGAAAAAATCAACATCATACAATGCGAATGAGTCTTCAAAATCAAACACTTTTGCTTCATCAGAGCCTGCCAGCTTCACAATATCTCCCATTATGTCGGTAGTGATTTGGAGTGCTTTTTCTGCATAGGATTCGTCGATGTCTGCAAGTGCCTCACAAATACCTGATGCGTGTATATCGTGAACATAAAACGGATGGTCGGCGCTGGAACCAACGCTTTTTTGTGCGAGATCTTCTTTGCTTTTTATGGTGAGAACTGCTTGAGCTAACTCCAAAATTGCTTGGGCCTCTTTTTTCTCAACCAGTCTCTCTACTGTTTTTGTGAATTCATAACCTGATTTGTTAAAATTACGCATCAAGTAAATCCAGCGCTCGTCACGAATTTTTACTGTGAGTGTTTTAATCTGTTCCGCCGGAAGCGTGCTTATAACCCACAAGAAGCGATCAACTACTTCGGGATTAAAGTTCCCTTCAGAGATTTTTATAGAATCAATAATCTTAGCCACTTCGGCCGGATTTTTTTCTGCTATTCGTGTTAAATACTCGAGCTCCGGCATACGATATGAGTATCTGGTGGGGTCTTCTGATTTATTCTTTACCTCATCGAGGAGACCTTCCTTCCAAAGCCAATTAAGCCAACGTTCGTCCGCTTGGGAGAAAAAGAATCGTTTAGCGTCATCATTCAAAAGTAAATCTCGAGCAACTGTAACATCCGCAGATTCAACACCTGCTTTAAAAAATTCTTCAATTCTTTTGTGTAATTCGAGTTGATTCATATTTTATTCTTTATCATCATACAAGAACTCGGAAAAGACTATATAAAAATTAAATATATACACTATGCAAAAATCCTCAAAAATGATTTCAAAGTTTTTCGGATCAATATATTTATCATATTCATCAGGTATTATGATTACCTCTTTATCCAAATCCATAACGTGCTTTGCAATCTTTTTAGCATCGTCATGACTAGCCGTATAATTAAGATGAACGATTTTACTTAGAAACACTTCGATATCTTTAGCCAAAGCTAGTCTAACCAAAATATCAGTTCTGTTTATATTAATACATTTGTAATACTTTTTTACACTATTGCTTATGTTGCTACTAAATAAAGTGATCTCTCTAAGATCAGAGGCTATATGCCGAATAACATAGACGTCTTTTGATTCATACTTCGTGCCAAAAAGGGTTTTTGAGTTTGTAATTAAATCATAAACTTTAATTGTCTTACCGTTAGCGCTGTCATCCCATAACAGTTGCAGATAGAGCGAAACTGATTTAATTATTTTAGGTTTGAGACTGGTGAACAATTCCGGTCTTTTTTCAACAGAAGAAGACTCGGCATCCAAAGAATACCCCTTTGGTAAAACGGGATCGTTTGAGGTAATTAATAGATTTTTTGAATCTTCTTCCATAAATTAAGAATTCTCAACAATTTTTATCTCATCTTCAGTGAGGCCATAGAGCTTATACACCAGCTCGTCTATCTGATATTCAATGTCTCGGACTTTTGCTTGTTTTTCGGAGGTTTGTAGGTAGCCCTCCTCCTTAGTAATCTTGATAATTTTTTCAGCGAGATCAATAAATGGTTTTTGCAATTGTTCCTCTACTTCCCGTATCGGCAATAATTTGAGGTGAATGCCCTTGATATAGGGAAATATGTCAGGGTTAGTAATCATTTTTTTATTGAAATAAAAATTCATTAGGCGAGAATTTAATATTCCAAGAATGTATTTCAAACTCAATTCATTGGTTGTTTTCGGATACAAATTATAAATACTCTGATCTGTATAAAATTGCTTATCATCGAGGGCGGCAATCATAATATTTCCCGTTTTTCTCACTAAAATTTTCTCTTTTTCTAAAAATATATTTTCATTGACCCCTGTGTGGAATAATCTCTTATCAAAGAGAATATATTTGCTATCAAAATTTATAATATATTTACCAATATCCCTACCTAATAAAAACTTTTTATAATCCGTCTCTTGTGAATTTTGTATAGGTGCGTTTGCGCGCTTAATACCAATATTTACTTCCAAGTAATTTGAGAGTGGTTTTGATTTTTCTTCTATTTTCTTAAATAATGTATCGTCTTTCCTGTTTGTTTTTAAATTTATTACGCCATTATTATTTAACCATTCATTTTGTAAGTAACCAGTTTTTTCAATTTTTCCAAACTCGAGGTCATCCTTTCTGATTACTTCGGTAGTCAAGCTTTGTCCATCCTTATTTTCTAAATTTGAAACAAACAAAATAATTGAATCGGTTACCGCCTCGAAAACCTTATTACCAAAGTTTACGATCTGATTAATATGATACTGATTTAGTAAGTATTCTCTTATTGTAGACAGATATTCATTTTGTAAAATGGTACTCGGGACAATAAAAGACAAGAGTCCATTTTTGTTAAAAATCTGCGTAGCTTTATCTATAAATAAAGCATAACTATTTATTTTATATTCTGCGGAATTTGGATAGTTATTTAAAAGATTCTTAATGTCTTCTTTGGAAATATTAATTTTCTGTTTGCCTTTATAAGTTATGTACGGCGGATTTGCAATCACTACATCAAAACCGCCCTTCTCTTCAAACACATCCGCGAAATTCAACTTCCAAAGGAAAAACGGCTTGGTGTTTGATCGCTTGAACTCCTCAAGCTTTTTGAGAGCGGAAGTCTTGCCCTGCTCTTTGAGTGTTGCTTCAATAAACTCCCATTCCAGTTGTTCAATCTGTTTTTTTATCTCATCCTTCTTGCTCTTTTGGGTAGCTTCAAAAAATGTGCTATGCAAGTTTCTTAATTGTTCGGCCTTTTCATTAGCGGTTGAAACAAACTGCAATTGTTGCGCTTGATTCGAAGTCTGACTTTCTTTTTGGTAGTTTTTTATATGCCCAGCGACCTTCTTCATTTCACCATCCAATTTTGCTTTTTCCATTACTGTAAGCTTGTTGGTTTGATGGAGTTCTATATACCGACTTTGCAATTTTCTTTGTATTTCAGTTAGTAACTGCAGCTGATCTTTATTATTAGTTATTGGTTTGAGAAGTTTTTCATCAAAAAGCTTAATGCCCTCAAATTCCTCCAGCAAGCTATTGCCTTGCATGATTTTATAATCCAAGTTCGGCAATGGCTTGATTTGCTTAATATTATCTTCGTCAACCACCAAAGAAAGCCATAAGCGAAGCTTGGCAATTTCCACTGCACCCGGATCAATATCCACGCCATAAAGAGAATTCTGAATACAGTCACGTTTGAATGTATACAGCGTCCTATTTTTGTCTTTCAGATAACTGGAAAGCACCATGCGAGCTTTGACAATGACGTTCATCATGCCAACCGGGAATGCCCCGGAGCCGATAGCTGGATCGCAGACTTTTATTGTGGCGAGCTTGTCGTCAATCTGTCTAACAAATTCTTTTATTGAGTCTGGGAGTAGTCTTTTGTAATCACCGCCATATTCTGGATTGTCTTCTTTGGATATTGATACCGCTTCAAGCTCGACAACGTTTTCGCCAATTTTTATGAATTTCTCCAAGTCTTGCTTTGAGACTTTATCCTTAAGTTCGGTGGCTAAATAATTCACCAGGCTCTGCTCGCACATATAATGAACGATTTCGCGGGGTGTGTAGTAGGTGCCTATGGATTTACGATCTTTGACTTCCAGCAAGTTCTCAAACACCTTGCCGAGCATTTCCGGGTCCACGGCAACTTCTTTTTCCAGTGGCTCATCTTCTTTTACTGTGAAGTTATAGCGATCAAAGATATCCAGGATGCCGGTGCCCTTGTCTTTCTCTTTCGTAAGATAATCATTTGAAAATAGGTCATTCGGCAAATTAATTTCTGTCTTCTCCCAGCTGTAACCATTTATAGGATCGAAGAGACCGCCGTTTAGAAAAGGAATTTTACAATTGAAATGGGGATTAAAGTGGTCAATGTCAGACCTGTCTCGAGCTAAAGCGTCGTAAAACAGATGTTCTAACACATCATTGAAAAAATTGCCGTAGGCTATTATTTTACCTTCAAACAAATCACGCATAAACCGTTTAGAGCCTGTCCCCCATTCTTTCCCTTGTTCTACTCCAAACCAGCCTTTCTTTTGAAGAAAATAAAGAAAGACAATTTGACCGAGAAGTTTCTTGGTAAAATCAGCAATGATTACAGATTTTTCTTCAAAATCTTTTCTTAACTTTTCATCTTTTTCCACTAACTCTTTCAATGCATCAACGGTTCGTAAAAACAGATCACGGTATTTTTCAAAGAATTCTTTAGTAACTTTTTCAATATTAAAAGCATCCTCAAGCTGTTTGAGGGTAGGATTGGTTTGATCGTCTTCTACGATGGGAGCCAAGCGACTCTGTGCGGTATGACTATTTTCATTCTTGCCGACAAGAAATGACCAGCGTTTAGCCGGAGTAAACTCTTCTTTAACTTTTGTCTTGCCTGACTTGTCTTCGGTGAACTTGTACTCCATTTTAACTAGCGAGAAACGCCAGTCGGCCGGGTCCGGTGATACAAACGCTATAAGACCGGCCTCTTTCTGATCACGATCCTTGAGATATCTGGCGACAAAATTACGCTGAGCAGTGCGAGCTCGCTCAAGCGAAGTTTCTTTTTGGAGATAAACGATAAGAACATCAATCTTATTATTCTCTGAATCTACATACTGACCGATTCTTTCATACGATTTAACAAAAGGACGGAAAGCTTCGCTAATATACGCTCCTGTATAATTAAAAGTTTTAGTTTCATCGATTTTATTGAACAGGTTTTTTACAAAATAAAGGAACCGCTCTTTATCGAAGTCGTTCTGGAGAGTTTCTCTGACGAGGTTTTGTGCTTGCGCTTTCTGCATATCACAAATTATTTTAGTTTTTTGACCGTGTTATTTGCCAAAAGAGATTTCATTTGTGATATTGCTATCTCATTTAATTTCAACAATCGTTCTTTTTGCGGCCATCCCATTTTTATAAATTCGGAATTAAGAGTTTCTAAATTGGCCAGACAAATAAGCTGATACACATCGGAATAATCTCGCATATTGCCCTCCTTATTTTTATTCAAACTTTTCCACTCTACCGCGGTCAAACCAAATAGTGCTTTGTTTAAAATATCTGCCTCGCTGGCATAAGTATTATTCGCGTCTTTTTGCGAAAGCTGTTGCGGTAATATAATATTTTCTCTTATTGAATCCGTGTGTATCCGATAGTTAATTTTAGTCAAAGCTCTCTTGGCATCCCATCCTAGCAGGAGTCTTTCATTTTCTTCAACTTTGAGTCTTTGGAACTCCTTAATCAAATACAATTTAAATTCGGGAGATATCCAAGTAGCAAATTCAAAAGCAATATCCTTGTGCGCAAATGTGCCACCGCCATATCTGCCAGATTTTGAAATAAGTCCAATTGCATTCGTTGTCTCAATCCACTTATGTGGGGACAGCACAAAACCGTTAGAGCCAGCCTCGTTTCTAAACTGGTCGAATTCGACCAGTTTAAACTTTGGATTATTGATTTTCTCCCAAAAACCAAGATATTCTATAGTACTTCGGCTTCTCATCCAGTTTTTAACTATATCCGCAGGTTCGTCCTTATTCTTGTATTTTGCAATGTCGGTTAGCGAAATATAGTCATTTTCTTTTTGCTGAAATGTATATATTTGCATTCCTTGTGCGATAATTTTTTTCATAATTTTATTAATTCGTTAGATACTCCGACAGGATAACTTCTCGCTTGCCGAAGTGATCGGTAGTAGTTTCGGCAAAATGACCCTCAAGAAGCCTAGCCGAAATGTGATTCTGCAAAACTGAAAGAATTTTTAGCGTATTAACGCCTTTCTCAATTTCTTTATTAAGAGCCTGCAGGGTTACTCGCGTGGTTTGTTTTGGTAGTCCGCCTTCCTCCAGCTGGGTAATAACCTTTTTGAAATACAAATCTTGTTCGTCGGTGAATTGTCGACGGTCTTTCATAACCGCTTTGAGCGTTCGCAAAATTTGCGTCGCGCTATCCCGGCCGCCTCGCATTTTTACATCCGGCAACTCTTCGGTAGTAGAAAATATAAATGCCTTTTTGTTCTGATCAAGCAAGCTATAAAATCCCTTGTCTATTTTTTGCTGTTTGGCATCTTTTGGCGCTTCTAGTGTTTTGGCAGCAGCCATAAAGTCTAGTTCCTTGGCATCATCGGCTGAAGCCATAAAGAATTTTTGAATTTTACCACGGCGGAAATAAGATAACAGCTGGCCGGCATGACTCCTGTCAACCTTAGATGTCCTTGCCTTCTTTGGCAGCAATTTAATTTTTGCAAAAATGTCTGGCTCCTTATCTCGTATATTTTTAATGGCATGCAGATATTTGAGCTCACTTTCTTCGCTTTCGTCCTCGCCGGTAATTATTTCTTTGGAGGTTAGACGACTAAAAAGTTCGTGAGAGCCAATAGGTTCATTTTCGGTAAGTAAGTGCGCATCGCCGCCAAGTAGAGAAAGGAAGGCGTTAATTTTGGCCTCAGCCGCTTCGCGAAGCTTAATTTGATCATTAGCTTGCTTGGTAGGGAAAAAGTTAAACGTATAAACTTTATCAAATTTTGTATCCACACGGTTAATGCGACCAACTCGCTGCATCATGCGAGTTGGATTCCAAGGAAGATCATAATTAATAACCACATTAGAGCGGTGCAAGTTAACGCCTTCCGCCAAAATCTCGGTACAAATAAGAATGCGGTAATCGTCTTTCGGAAATCTGGCTTTAGCATCAAAATTTTCAATGACCTGTCCCCTGATCAGTGCGCTGGAGCTACCGGTAAAGCAAATTGTTTCGCCCGGGAATTTGGCATCAATATTTTTAGCGAGGTATTCGGCCGTCTCTTTTGATTCAGTGAAGATAATAAGTTTGTTCTTTTTTAGAATTTGGTTTGAAGTGAGCTTGTCTACAAAAGTTAAAAGCTTTGGGTCCCTATTTATGCCAGCCCACATATCATGAATTTCTTTTAAAATATCTAAATCACTCTGCAAATCTTTTCTGAATCCTTCCTTAAAATCTTTGCTCGGCAATTTTTCTGCTTTGCCTTCATCAATCAAAGCCACCACTGCATCGTCATTGTCGTCGGCAAGAAGTTCAAAAATTTTGTTTGTATATTTTTTGCTTACATAGACATAGCCACGATCAACTTCAGAAATAAACGATTCATACGAATTGATAAAGCGGCCAATGGAGTTGCGGAATGCATGGAAACTCGACTCAAGCCGTTTGATAAGCAAAATTTTCATAAACTTACCCATGTTTCGCTGTGCCAATTCCTCTGGCTGGCTAACTTCTCCCTTGTAATAAAGGATTGGGGAATAGCGAGCGTATTTGAATTTCTTTGCTATCAACTCAATAGTCTTGGTAAAAACAACATCTTCGGTATCATTAAGCTCATAGAATACGGCCTCTGGTTTTTCTATATCCGGGAAACGTAATTTTTGTGAAGCCAAGTCTTCGGCAAAGTATTTTGTAATCTCTGTTCTAGTCCGGCGTACCATTAAGTACTTGAGAACTTTTTCTCGAATTTCTTTGGCGTTTTCTTTAACAATCTTAATATAGTCAGAATAGTCTTTCTGTCGATCAAGCTTTTTTAACTTACGCTCAAGACTACCAAAAAACTGCTCAAGATCTGGGAGATTTGGTATCGTGCTCTTGCGAGCTTTTTGAAAAAGTTTGATCTGGCTCAAAATATCTTTTGGCGAGTTATTATAAGGGGTAGCGGTAACGAGCACCACTTTTTTGCCTCGACAAATTTCTGCCAGTTTTTCGTAAGTGGCATTATTCTCAGTCCGAAAACGGTGTGCTTCGTCTACTAATACATGATTGTATTGCTCAACACCCTCTTTAATAATTTTATCGAGCTCTCCAATAGACCTAAATGTAGCTGGCACATTAAAATCTCTAAAAACGTTTGGCCATGAGCCAGGATTGGTTTTGTCTAAAAGCACCGGCGGAGCAATTACAAGGATTCTCCCTTCGTTAACAAGCTGACCGGCCAGCATGGCCGAAATGTAAGTTTTGCCAAGGCCGACAACATCAGAGATAAATACACCACCATATTCATCAAGAATTTTTTTAGCATTGAGAACCGCCTGCTCCTGATACTCAAGCTTCTTAAATTCGCTCGGCAGATACTTAAGAAACATTTCATCATGTTGATTTAAATCGTCCTTAAAATATTCATAAAGGAATTTGAGATACAGCTCATAGGGAGTAACAGTGTCGTTAAGCCACGTTTTTGTCTGGATCGTTTCAACATATTTCTGGCTAACATCGACGGAATCTTTCCAAAGCTCTTCAAATTTGGCGAAAGCGAAATCATAGTCGGCGCTATTTTTAAGCTCGACATTAAATTCCAAGTTATCCATAAGGCCAGCTTGGGAAAAATTGCTTGAACCAGTAATAACACGGCCTTTATCTCGGTCACCTTCGCCAAAAGTCATGATATAAACTTTGGCATGAATCTTTTCGGATGGATAAGCCCGGATTTCCAACTTACCACTCTTAACCCAGTCGATAAAAGTGTAGATGCCGCTTTCCGTTTTCTCGCTATCTTCGGCATCCTCCATCTCTCTCTCGACTATCTCTCCTAATTTTTCTTTGGTCTCGGCGCTAGAAAATTGCAAAGCGGATTGTTCGGTTTGCTTTGCTTTCTGCATCAAGTCGTAAGTCTGCGGATTGGTGCTGATCCCAATCAAAATCCTGACTTTCTTTGTATTCTCTAGCGATTTATAAATTGTGTGAAAACCGCTGGCATAAAAATAGCCAACTAAACAATCAAAAAATTTAGTATCTTTAATTAAAACCTCAAACCTCTCTTTGAGACTTTGGCCATCCTCGTTTGTGATAAATGTTAAATCTGAATTCATAAAATTATAATTTTAGTAATTGATTAACATCTACATCTAGTGCCTTTGCTATTTTTAGCAAGGTATCAATCGTCGGGTTTAATTGTTTGCCAGCTTCAATATTTACGATTGTGTTATTAGAAACATCGGCGAGACGGGCCAATTTCTCTTGCGAAAGATCTTTTTTTTCTCTTAATCTTTTTATTATTTTTGGTAAATTTGACAATTCCATAATATATTGTTACTATTATATTGTAATATTTTGCATAATTCTAACAATAGAATAGTACCAAAATAATTGGTTTTCGTCAAAGGGAGCCTACCACAGCCTAACGCGCGCGCACGGGTGGGCAGGGGCAAGCGCGTTTCTAATAAATAACGTACGCAATCAATCGGTCGGGCGGCGCATTCGCCAAAGCGAATACGAAACAACACCCCCCCCACAAACAAATCGTCAGGCTCCCGAAATCGTCGTTACAGGTGGGCAAAAATTCCCTCCCCTTAAACCCCTTCCTTTTTGCCCACCCGACCGAATGTGATGTTTTCCTTTAGCGGGGTTGTAGGGGCAAAGAAGCCCCTACACAATAGCCCCCTTTAAAAATTCTGTTCAAAAAACGTCCGAACTTTTTCGTACGTCCCGCTCGTAACGACAATCGGGGGATTTTCGGCGATAATCGCCCACGGATTTTCCCATAACCATAACACTTTTTGCCCAAACAGGCGGAAGACCGCCGCGCCGAGCGCGGGCGCCTGGAAGGCGCAGCCAATTTTTTGCCGTTCGCCCGTGCGAACATTCCATATTTTTTCCGCCAAGAAAACGACACAATAAATAATTTTTCCACTCCTATATTCGCTAAAGCGATATATTCTCATTCACTCGGAAATGAAAAGTGCACTTTTCATTTCTCTCATTCATTTCGAATATGAAATACTTTCTCTACGCCCGCAAATCTACCGATGAAGATGATCGACAAGTTTTATCTATAGAATCCCAAATCACGGAATTGCGGGAGTTTGCCGAAAAAGAGAATTTAGAAATTATTAACGAATTTATTGAAAGCAAAACCGCCAAAATTCCGGGCCGCCCTATTTTTAATAAGATGATGGATAAAATTGATGCTGGGGGCGGATACGGAATTTTAGCGTGGCACCCTGACAGACTAGCCCGCAATTCTGTGGATGGTGGAAAAATTATTTATCTTGTAGACACTGGTAAAATTTTAGGGCTTAAATTCCCTACTTTTTGGTTTGATGCCACGCCCCAAGGGAAATTTATGCTTAATATCGCTTTTGGGCAGTCTAAATACTACATTGATAATCTGTCGGAAAATGTAAAACGCGGACTAAGACAAAAATTACGCCGTGGCGAAAGGCCTGGGCTGGCCCCAGTGGGCTATTTAAACGAATTAAGGCACCATACTGTGGTTAAAGACCCGGAAAGATGGCAAATAGTAAAAAAGGTGTTTGAGGCCTACGCCACGGGCAATTTTACAATTGAAGCACTACAAAAATTATCGTTTTCTTTGGGCTTGGTTAGCCGCCGTACCAACGAAGCATTAACTTTAGGTAGAATCCATAAAATGCTTCAAAATCCGACCTACTACGGCGTGTTTATAGTGCGCAACGAAATGTATCAAGGCACGCATGAGCCGATTATTTCTAAACGACTTTTTGATAAAATCCATGAAGTAATGAAGCAGAACGGCAAACCCGTTCATCCTGAAAAAGTAAAGAATTTTCCTTTCCTACGCCTGCTAAAATGCGGAGAATGTGGCAGATCAATAACAGCGGAAAAAAAGATAAAACCAAGTGGAAAAGAATATGTGTACTACCGCTGTACTAAAAAACAACGAGTTTGCCGACAAAAGTACGTTGAACAAAAAGAACTGGTGAAACAAATAAATTCCATTATTAAAAAAGTTGCTTTCAGCGATGCGGTTCGAGATAATTTTTTATTGCGTTGGGAGCAAGACAATAAAAAATTAACGACTGCTTCCAGCGCAAATTCCAAAACGCTGAAAATAGAATTAAAACAGCTTGAAGAGAGATTGATCAGACTAACAGATGGCTACCTTGACCAAGTGATTGGGAATGAAGAATATACCATCCTAAAACAAAAAATTATCAATCGAAAAGTTGAAGTTAATGAGTCATTGAAAACCAATGGAAATAATTGGCTCGGACTCTTTAGGAATTGGATTTTAGAAGGCAACCAAGCCAAAAATATCGCGTTCGATGAAAATATGGAATCGAAACGGCGTTTCGTGCAAAAAATTGGCTCGGACTTCCGCCTGTTTGGGCAAAAAGTGTTATGGTTATGGGAAAATCCGTGGGCGATTATCG
>Ga0209211_10007207_pt1 | contig 15688 bp, 9 predicted proteins | sample RifGroA2_FD_183992 | JGI IMG/M metagenome (GOLD analysis project Ga0209211, IMG submission 183992) | Groundwater microbial communities from Rifle, Colorado, USA - Groundwater A2 (SPAdes) (version 2) | ecosystem: Environmental > Aquatic > Deep subsurface > Groundwater | place: Rifle, Colorado... | reverse complement strand
GAATATATATGCTGACTCTCAGATTCCTGTCGGCTGGCGCGTCGATTGCATAGGTGACCTGGGTTTTTGGGCCTCAGAACAAAACGGATGGACGCATATGAATGATTTCTATCCCAGGGAAATCATTAACTGCAACGTGCAGGATGACTGGGAAAAATCTCCCATCAGTTTTGAGATTTGCGGTACTTTTTTATCATGGCGTGATGGACAGAAGTATAACCGGGAGCAGGTAAAATATATTTTTGATCAGTCACTGAAATGGCACATGTCTTCCTTCAACGCCAAATCCTCTCCTGTTCCCCCGGAATGGGAAGACCTGGTAAATGACTGGCTGAGGAAAATGGGTTACCGGTATGCATTAAGAAGGTTTACCTATCCTGAATCCGTACAGCAGAACGGCAAGGTGCCCTTTACATCATGGTGGGAGAACAAAGGGGTTGCACCCTGTTATAAGGATTTTACCATGGCTATCCGCTTAAAAAGCGGCAACAGGGAAGCAATCTGGGTGACGGATGCAAATATTAAGGAATGGCTGCCGGGCGATATTGTCTGTGATGGTTCTTTTTTTGTTCCATGGGATTTCCCACCTGGAATTTGCGATATCCAGATTGCTATCGTGGATAAGCTGAAACATGAACCCAGGGTTAACCTGGCAATTGAAGGTAAAAGAAGCGATGGATGGTATCAGTTAGGAAAAATAAACATAATCAATTAAAAATGAATAATATGAAGATAAAGATTTTTATAGTAATGAGTTGTATAATTTGTTCATCATGTATTTACAGTAATGCTCAGGATATAATATTTCTGCATCATTCAACCGGAAATAATGTTTACAGGGAAGGTAATGTTGTGGCCTGGGTTGATTCTATTAATATATCGAACGGAACATCGTTAAAAATTTCTGAAAGAGCTTTCCCGGATGACCCATGGTCATGGGCAAATTATCCCTACGATTATTGGAAATTGTGGGTAAATGGTTCCTGCAATTCCGATAATCCTCGTATCGAGTGTATGAAAACACTGGCTGCGAACCATGATCTGGTTATTTTTAAGCACTGTTTTCCGGGTGCAGATATAAAACCTGATGTGGGGAAACCAGATGCAAATTCGGAGGTAAAGACACTTGAGAATTATAAAGAACAATACCGGGCTCTCAGATCTCTTTTCGATTCTTATCCCGACACTAAATTTATGGTCTGGACACTGGTCCCGTTGCACCGGCTTGCCACTACACCGGAGATTGCCGTACGTGCAAATGATTTTGTTCAATGGGTCAAAAATGAGTGGCTTAAAGAAGATGGCAAATTACATTCAAACATACTGATTTTTGATTATTTCAGTCTGGTCGCCGAGCTGGATGAGAATCCTGCAAATGGAGTTAAATATTGCCTGAAGTATGACTTTGAAAGAAGTCATACTGATTCAAATTCCCATCCGAATATTTCTGCAAATCAATATGTCGGGTCTCAGTTTGCCAAAGCTGTTGCTAATGTTTTTATTAATAAGTAAAACTTCTTCCTTAAGGTATATAACTTAAATTGAGATCATTAGAGATTCATTTGCAAACCGGAAGTCTATTAATAAGGTTAAAGACGAAGGATATAATTTCTTACTGAATAATAACCTTTAGACAAAATTTGATAACTATATACAGATAAAATCTGCTATTATACTTATAAAAGCTTTTTTTTTAATTATTATTTATTAAATTTATTATAATTATTAAAAATATACTATATTTGTTATTAAATAGAATGAAATAAAAGCTAAATTGGATCTAAAAGCAATGATACGTAAATATTAAATTTGGAATAATATCAAGTTATTAAATTAAAACGGAACATGAAATTCATTTTTGTAACCCGGATAATGGTGTTGGATTGTAAGCCGGAAATTAATAGAAGATAACAAATCAATAAATATCCTTTAACCCTTAACTAAAACAGAAACTACTATGAGAAAAAAACTTTTGTTGACATTTACCCTATTCCTGGTTTTACTGGGTAGTGTATTTGCTCAGGAGCGAACCATTACAGGCAGGGTTACATCGGCTGAAGATGGGACCCCAATGCCCGGAGTTAATATCATTGTTGCCGGAACTACGAATGTGGGAACAATTTCTGATGTATATGGAAGATACTCAATTAAAGTTCCGGCAGGCAATAATGTACTTGAGTTTTCATTCGTTGGTATGAAAACTCAATCTGTCGAAATTGGCGCATCAGATGTTGTTGACGCGGTTATGGAAACTTCGGCAGAAATGATCGGAGGGTATTAAGAGAGAAACTAAAGCCCTGGGATATTCACAGCAGGAAATTGGAACCGCCTCACTAAGTGCTTCAAGAGAAACAAACCTGACCAGCTTTCTTACTGCCAAGGTAGCCGGGGTAAGGGTTTCAAAGACTTCATCAGGCACAGGCGGATCATCAGCAATTACCATACGTGGTACAAAATCACTCCTGGGAAACAACCAGCCGCTTTTTGTTGTTGATGGGGTTCCCATTACCAATATAGGACATACCTCAGGCGGTATGTGGGACGATATTGATCTTGGTGACGGAATGGGGGATTTCAATGCTGAAGATATTGAAACCATGACAGTTCTGAAAGGTCCGAATGCATCGGCTTTATACGGCGCCAGGGGCAGCAATGGTGTTATTCTTATCACAACAAAATCAGGCAGGAAAGGAAAAGGAATTGGTGTGGAAATAAATTCCAATACCTCCTTTGAAACAATTAACCTGGTTCCGACATTTCAGAACAAATATGCCACCGGTTATGAAGAGACCAATTTATATGGGAGTTTAGTTGAAATACCTGCAGGCAGCGGTAAATTCTATGAAACAATGGATACCTGGCATGGCGATGCCTGGGGTCCTCCACTTGACGGAAGAAGAACCATTGTTGATCCTTTTGTTTATCCCGAGGACATGTTCAAGAAGACACTGGTGCTTCTGCCCCAGCCTGTAGACAATGTAAGGAGTTTCTATGATACCGGCATCAATACTGCCACTACGGTAGCCATATCCGGAAGTACTGATAAAACATCTGCAAGGCTTTCAATAGGTCATAGTACAAACAAAGGAATTATTCCAAATTCGAAATTGAACAAACAAACAGTTGCATTAAACATTAATTCGCAGATTACGGATTTTTTATCTTTCGAGGGAAGAATTAACTATGTCCGTGATGAAGGGAATAACAGACCTATGTTAGGGTTAGCTTATCAAGGCGGTAATGTATCCGGGGCATTAATGAGAATGGGGAGATATGTACCCATGGACTTTTTAAAAGAGTATTATGAAAAGACCGGAAATGCAGGAAGCTTTCCGGCAGTAAACTATAATCCATATTATATGGTCAATGAATTGAAGAGTAATGATATTCAGGACAGGATTATCGGTCAGATATCTTCAACGCTTAAACTGACCGACTGGTTAAGTGTTTTGGGAAGGGTCGGAACTGATTTTTATATCCAGAGAGTGAACAGAACCTGGCCGGTCGGCGCCAAACGAGCTGATAATTACAAAGGCAGGGTATATAATGAATTCCGGTTGGTAAAGGATCTTAATGCCGATGTTATATTAACGGCAAAAAAGGACTTTTCAAGTCATTTTTCCGCAAATGCCTCTGTCGGATCAAGTATTTTATACCAGGAGAGAAATAATCAAACACTGGATGGCAGGGTTTTTAAAGCTCCCGGAGTCTATGATATCAGCAATTGCCAGGATATCCGTCCTGACACTTACTTATCACGTAAAGAGATGCAGTCAGTATTTTTTATTGGCCAGATTGCCTACAATAACTATCTTTTTCTCGATGTGACAGGTCGAAATGACTGGTCCTCAGCTCTCGGGATAAACGACTATTCATTCTTTTATCCTTCCGTAAGCACAAGCTTTGTATTTTCGGATGCCTTTAAAGGTATTCCGGGCAATATCCTCTCTTTCGGAAAGATAAGAGCCTCCTGGGCTCAGGTAGGTAATGATTCCGATCCATATATGACAAGGAATGGATATGCATCAACAACAACTACATATGCCGGACAGGGACTTTCCTGGATGAATCCGAGAATCCCCTTGTTTAATCTGAAGAATGAGCTGACCGAGTCCTGGGAGTTAGGAACCGACCTGAGATTTCTTAGTAACAAGGTGGGCATTGATTTCACCTATTACAACGGCAGAACAACCAATCAGATTTTACCGGTTAATGTTACCAATTCCAGCGGTTATACAACGGTTGTGATTAATGCCGGAGAAATTAAGAATAAAGGTATAGAGATTTCACTCAACTTAAACCCGGTAAAAACCAATGGCGGTTTCTCATGGGATATTAATGCCAACTATTCACGAAACCAGTCTGAAGTTGTAGAACTGGCACCTGGAATTGAATCTCTCGTTGTGGGAAGTGGAATCGCCGGTACTGGTACTGTTGAAGCCAGACCGGGTCAGCCTTACGGCAATATTGTCGGGTATGCCTACCAAAGGGCTCCTGACGGGCAGAAAATTGTGTCAGATGGTTATTATATACCCACTTCCACACAACAGGTACTCGGGAACATTACCCCTGACTGGATCGGTGGTCTTAACAATACCTTCTCATATAAAGGTTTTTCGCTGAATGTGCTGCTTGATTTTGTGCAGGGAAACGAAATAAGCTCTGAAACCAAATACCGGTTGACAGCCAGCGGAAATGGTAAATGGACCACAGAAGGACGCAGACCTCAGGATATGGATGATCAGGGGAACCAGCTGCCTCTTGTCGGTATACTGGATGGTGTTGTTGCCGTTGATGACGGAAGCGGGAATATCACATATGAAAAGAATACCACGGCTGTTGACGGACAAACCTATTGGGCCATGCGCGCATGGGGTGACATAGGCGAAGAATTTGTTTTGGATGGCAGTTATATCAGTGTAAGAGAGGTTATGGTCAGCTATAACTTCAAACCATCCTTTCTGTCAAAGACTCCAATTGCCGGAATAACATTAAGCGCTGTTGGCCGTAATTTAATGTACCTCGAGTCGGCTCCGAATACATCCGCGGGTGATGCCGGGTATGAAGTGTTTTCCATGCCTACAACTCGTACCTGGGGATTCAATGTTAAGCTTTCATTTTAGTTAAGCTATTCACTGTAATAAATGAAAAATATGAAAAGAATATATAAAACAGACATCATTTTCTTATGTGCGTTGGGTATCCTGTTGTCTAATGCATGTACGAAAAATTTTGAGGAACTTAACACCGATCCTAAAATTATTGGCGCTGATCTGGTTGACCCGGGTCTGATTTTGACCTATGTTGAGTGGACAGGTGTTGTGCAAGCATCCTCCTATGGCAATGGCACCTATGGAGCCTTCTGCGGGATGGATAAAAGAGATGATGATGCCCCGTTTCTTGAAACGGATGCCCCTGGCCAATGGAATTTTGCGTACGAGGTTCAGCTGAATAACCTGTCCAACATAATCCAGCTTATTGAAGGCAAGGAAAACAAGGTTGAACTTGCCAATAAACAGGCTATTGCACGGATTTTAAAGGTGTGGGCCATGTCCAAGCTGACTGATACCTATGGAGATGTTCCTTATTCGGAGTCGTGTCTGCCTCAGGAATTGGCCGTTTATCAGCCGAAATATGATACCCAGGAGAGTATTTACACAGATCTCTTCAAGGAGCTGAAAGAAGCTGCAGCGCAGTTGGATGCCAGTAAGGTAAGTTACGGTGCTGCCGACCTGATTTATGGCGGCAATGTGGCTAAATGGAAAAAACTGGCAAATTCGCTCAGACTTCGTCTTGCTTTGCGTGTTCGCTATGCTGATCCTGCTTTAGCCAGAGCTCAGTTGAGTGACCTTACGGAAGACGGCTTAATGACTACTCTTAATGAGGATGCCTATGTACTTAATAATAAGGATTTCCCCAATCATTTGAATCCAAGATATTACACTTACATCATCAGCTATTCAACCATATCGGAAAGTGTTGTGACCCATATGGTGATGATCAATATTTTACTCAATGATTCCATCAACCTTGACCCCCGTATTAAGATTTATGCTGATACAGTTAAAGCAACATGGAAAGGTGGAGTGTCTCCGAATGGCTATTTTTTCCCGGATTATGAATACAGGGGATCTCCCACATTGGGTATGGTACCTGTAGAATATAAATACCCATGGGGCGCCGGTACAGTTTCTGAGATATCTGATTTTTGGAGGGTCCCTGTTGTTGCCCCTGCTATTATGAGATATTCAGAGGTCTATTTTGCCCTGGCAGAAGCAAAATTGGCCGGATTATTACCTGCAGGTTTCAGCGGCACCGCTGAAGCGTACTATCAGAAAGGAATCGATGCATCTATCGAATGGTACAAATGGTTCTATAATTTAGCAGCACCTCAAATCCCCGATCTGATGTTGAAATACGTTCACAATTCCGGTTATTCCCCTGGAACTCCATGGACAGATGCCGATGTACAGCAATATCTTGAATATAAGAAAATTAAAGATAGTGAAGTTGATGACTTTAAAGCTACTGCCATGTATAGCTTATCCGGAACTGCAGAAGAACAGCTGGAGAAAATCATAAATCAGAAAATAGTTGCCCTGTATCCGGATGAATTCCAGGGATGGTGCGAGTACAGAAGAACCGGTTATCCCAGGATACCTATCGGGCCTGATCAGGCTGCCCTTGCCGGCGTAGTACCAAGAAGAGAACCCTGGCCTACAAAGGAAGAGACTATTAACAGCAAAAGCTTTGAAGAGGCGTTGACAAGATATGGTAATGATAGCAGGCTTACTAAATTCTGGTGGGATGCAAATCCCAATGCACCCCATAAGTATATATGGACAGCGCCCAGTATGCCTACTGCGTTTCAATAGTTGGGTTTAGGTTAGTATAGTTGTTAGATAGCCCGGGGTGGTATACTTCTCCGGGCTATTTTTAATAGTTATCGGGTCTATAAATAATTTCAGGTATAGTGTTATGAAGAAATATAAACCATTTTTCGCTTTGGTAATCTTGTATCTTGTTTTGTTTGGTTGCGGGTTGTCTGATGATAGCAGTATCAGGAACAGGAAAGACACTGTCAATACAATGGTTATCAATGATTTTGAAAACTCATCAAGTCTGATCAATTTGAAAGGAACCATATCTTTATCAAAAAAATTTACCGTTCACGGACACGGTTGCCTTGAATTGAATAGTTCAGAAACCATGTCTTTGTGGTTTGAAACACAGGAATTTTCAAAAGACTGGAGTAATTATGAATTTCTGAAATTCGATATTTTTAATCCTTCCACCCGCCTTTACTTCGGCACTATTCAGATCTTCGATGATTCGGGAACAGACGAACAGGCTGAATTTCACGGACAAAGTTATTATGGCGAGGAGAAACTATTCCTGAACAGAGGCTGGAACCATTTTGAGTTTTTACTTCAGCATGCCATGGTGGAGGAAGGTGACCGCCCTCTGGCGCTGAATAAGATCCGCAAACTTCGCTTTTCATTCGGATATTCGGATACACCACTGTTTCTCGATAATATCCGCCTGGTAAACGGAAAAGAGAGCCGGCATGCCTTGTCGCATATCGATCCCCGGGACTGTATTGTATTGATTGATAACCGCGATGTATATCCCTCGCTGGCCGGACCTTCTGAGAAAATTGAAGTAAGTGACGGGATTATCCAATTGAGAAAACAAGCCTCAGGTGCCGTTGAGGAGCTAAAAAAAGAAATCAGGGTAGCAGAGTTGCAGGGCTTCCAGACTTTATATCAGAGGATACCGCTTATTACTGCTGATATAGGAATGGGTATCAGAAGCAAACTGGTATGGTTTCAGGATGAGACAGAAGAGAGAGAAATCCTGAATTATGTTATTAGCTCTTGTAACATTGCTGCCGGTGAGATCAGTGATATGCTTGCGGCACGCAAGGTCAACTGGCTGACCATTGGACCTGAAAATGAGGTCAGCCATGCTTCTCTTTACGTTCCGCCCTATCCTCCTCTGCATGAACTTGAACCTGAAGATGGTTTCTACCGTGATAAATCTGGTAATCCCATCATCCTTTTTTCTATGCTTCAAATAAATGAAGGTCCGCTTATGGACTATTTTGCACCTTTCAACCACCGGATTGAGAGTTATACTGTAGGAGGTGGTTCGAGATACAATATCGAAAGTTCTCCGGTTTATGAAGCTTTCTATAAATACCCCGGAACGCACAGGGTGGGCTGGGATGGTTGGTGTGGGCACCTTATCAAGGACAGGTGGGCAATGGGCGGTAAGAAAGAAGATGTGGTAATATGCCTCGAAAGCCCACATATCCGTGAGGCCGTGCTCGATTATATGAAAATGCATCACAGGGAGTGGACTGATAATCCAAACCTGTTGTACAACATAATGGCCTATGAGTTACAATATTTGTGTTATTGTGATATAAGTCAGCAAATGTTCAGGGATTGGCTGAAATCAAAATATGGTGATATCCGGTCAGTAAATAAGGTCTGGCGAACATCTTACAGTGGATTTGCTGAGATTGTGGCTCCTGAAACCAGAAATGCCCGGCCAGTCGATGGCACCAACAGGGCTGCATGGTACGACTGGGCAAATTTCAATACGCGAAGGTTTACTGATTATTTAAAATGGATCAAAACGGAGATGCGCAAATTTGATCAGGTAACTTCTATTTGTGCTGGAGGTACATCTTCCATGCTAAGTTCATCCAACAGTGTAAGCGGTATCGATGAAGAGATGATCATTAATGAAGTAGATGATGTTATCTTGAATGAATCGGGAAGATCTCCCATTTTCTCTGATTTGCTGCTTTCCCTGAGCACAACGAAAAAAGTAATGGTAGACCCTGAAATGGGAGGTGGAACGCATGGTATATTATTACAGTTCCTGCATGGCAAATCAGATATATCAAAATGGTGGTGGGCAGGTTCTCCCAGTAAGGAATACCTGCATATGAACGAATCTTCGCTTCCGCATAGCAAGGAAATATCTTTGTCGGATATTGATGAAGTTTTAAGATTAGGTCTTGATGTCCGGCGTTTGGGCTCAGAGATAGCTGAGTTTACAAAAGTTAATCCTGAAATAGCCATATTGTATTCGAAAACAAGCATTGTACAGGTCCCTCCCCTACAGGTACAGGCAGGTCGAACTCCTTATATTGATGCAGTTTATTCTGTGTGGGAAGGAGCACGATTTCTTGGCTGCCGTATCGGATTTGTCAGCGAGAACCAGATTTTGGCAGGTAAATTGGCTAAAATCAAGATGCTGATCATTCCTGCAGTAAAATATATAAGACCTGAAATTGTGACTGAGATCAGGAAATATATTGAAAACGGAGGTACGGCAGTTATTATCCCGGAGTCCTTTATATTCGATCAATTTGCAAGAGAAAACAACAGGGTCGCGGACTTTGGAATAACTATCAGCGGTGTTACACTTCCTGCGGTAACAGGTCAGGCAGAAAAAACACAGAATTATGATCAAAGCTTTTCACAGGCTATTTTGTACGGCGAAGTCCGTGAAAAAATAACCTGTATCAATGATGATTTGTTTTCAGACAGTTCAACCACAATCACCTTGCTTTCTGACGGACTTGTTCAAAAAATCAATCCCGGCAGTAACAAAGTCCTGGCAAGGTTTGAAGACGGCGACCCGGCAATTGTACTTGTTAAGGAGGGGAAAGGATCGCTGTATTACCTGGCTGCACCATTAAGAACTGCTGATTATCATATTCTTTTTGAACCTCTTGCACTAAAGACCGGATTGATCCGCCCTTTAGTCGGCATTGGGAAAGATGGACACCTTGTTACAGGAGCCGAAGTAAGGGCTGTTGAACGCGAGAAGGACTACCTTGTCTACGCCAGTAACCTTACTTCCGAAACGGTTGAATTTGATTTGAATAGAGAAGGAAAGATAGGTTCTGTTCTTGATTTGCGTACCATGACCGAATACGAGAATACTCATTTAAAACTAAACCCTTACCAGGAGACAATATTTAAAATTGAGAAAACAAAATAACTCTCTTTCTCATCGTTAAAGGCAATGAATAACAATGTATAATGTTTGATTAAACTATTGAAACATGAAAAGGTATAATTATACAATATTACTGGTTACAGGATGCCTTATGGTACATCTCTTCCTCATCACTGCATGCAGTAGAAAAGATACTCTTACTGAAAAACCTGAAAATAACCTGACAGATAAGACATGGAAAATAATCGGACCCGGAGCCGGCGGTGGCGTCTTCATACCCACCATCAGCCCCTTTGATACTAACCTGGTTTTCACAAAAGGAGACATGACCGGAGCATTTGTCACCTATGACGGTGGTAAAAGCTGGAAGTTATTTAACCTGATGGCTGTGGTACAGGATTTTGAATTTGATCCGGCAGATCCTGAGGTCGTATATGCAGCCAGCAGAGGTTATCTATACGATGAGGATCGGGGATCGGGACTGTCAATGCTGTATAGATCTGAAAACAAAGGTGAAACATGGAAAGTAATATATCCGGATATTAACAAAATTGGTCCGTTGGAGAAACTTCAGTCCATCTCTTTTTTACCTTCTGATCTTATAAAAGAGATACCTGACGGTTCAATCGATATGATCCGGGTTGACCCGGCTGATAACCGGCGGATTTATCTTGGTCTTTCACCACTCAAACCATACATTGGAAAATTACCTGACAAAACACCCAGGATGATATTCCTTATGGGAACTGAAAATAAGGGGAAAGACTGGAACCTTATCGCACAGGTGCCGGGAACCGAAGTACTTGGCATATTCCCATCAGATCTGAATGGCGAAAAAAATGAAGTAACCGTGATTACAGAAGAAACTTGCATGAAAGTCAATTCAAAGACCGGGGAAACCAGGGTATTGCCACATCCGGAAGGGAAGATTGTTAAAGCAGAAAGTGGCCCCGGTTCAGGAGAAACCATTCTATATATCATTACGAAAATAGATAAAAGCACAATCGGTGACATTACAAGCGGCATATGCGGTATATTCAGGAGTTCTGATGGCGGCGAAAGCTGGCAAGATGCAAATGGAAGTCTGCTGGAAAATGTTCCGGCAGGCAGGCTGCCCTTGTTCTTGAGCCTGGATGTTTGCGAAAGCCGGCCTGAAGTGGTTTATCTGTCGGTGGTTACTCCGGCTGAAGGGCCTGAAGCCATGTCCCAGGTCAGGTATGAAATATACAAGACTGTAAACTCCGGCGACAACTGGGAGCCCGTTTATTCAGCCAACTCTGAGGAGGTATTGTCTCACAACTTTAATGATTCCTGGTTAAACAAGAGTTATGGACCTGGCTGGGGAGGAGATGTTTTAACCCTTGGAGTGGCCCCCACCAATCCTGATATTTGTTATGCCACTGATTATGGGCAGGCTTATAAAACCTCAAACGGCGGGCAGACCTGGAACCAGGTATGCAGCAAGAACAATCCCGATGGTTCGGTTACCTCAAGGGGACTCGATCTGACAGGCTGCTATGGCCTTGTTTTTGATCCGTTCGACAAAAACCACCTGATTATTTCATATATTGATATTGGCTTGTTTCATTCCTTTGATGGGGGAAAATCCTGGCATCACCTGGTTGAAGGCATACCCAATAAATGGGTCAACACCTGTTATCATATTACCTTTGACCCAACCGTGAAGGGAAGAGTATGGTCAACCTGGGCAAATAAACACTCCCTGCCGCGTAAATCTCAGTTTGGTGATGGATTGTTCCAATCAGATTATTATAAAGGAGGTGTAGCTTTTTCTGAAGACGGTGGAAGAACCTGGCAAAAATCCAACAACGGATTACCGGAAAGCCCTGAAAATAACAGGATCCTGTATTTAAGCATTTTCAACCAGGGAGTTTACAAATCTACTGACGGTGGTAAATCCTGGGTGAATTCTGGCAATGGTCTGAAAAATAACCGCTATGGCTGGGAGCTCCGTTTGACAGGCAAGAGAATTTTCCTGTTATGTGTCAGGGGATGGAAGGGGGAAGATGTTATTGATGGTGTATTATATTATAGCGACGATGAAGCAGGTAGCTGGCAGGAAGCTGTTTTGCCTGAAGAAGTCATCGCACCGAGCGACCTGCTGGTCGATCCGAATGATCCGGGACACATGTATTTAAGTTGCTGGCCGAAGCATAGTAATGAATCCGATATTTGTGGAGGTCTGTATGTGACAAGGGATGGCGGGAAAAGCTGGAAACAATCATTTGATGAAAGGGTACGTGTGTTCGCTGCAGCATTTGATCCCCGGAACTCCAATACTATTTTCATTAATACCTTTCAGAACGGAGCATACAGGACCGATGACAGTGGTAAAACATGGGAAAGGATACCGGGCTACCGTTACAAGTGGGGGCATTGTCCTATTCCCGATCCACACAACCCGGACATGCTATATCTTACCACCTATGGCGTTAGTATCTATTATGGACCATCAAATGGAAGTACTGAAGAATTCGGGAGGATTGAGAATATTCCTGACTCGTGGTGGTAAGCAGGTATTGATAAATCAAATATATCAGGCTGAAAAGAGAGAGGAGGAGATACTGAAAACCCTGATCATATTCTCTTCATTCCTAAGCCTGGCTGATCGTCTGAAATTGAATAGTAAGGCGCTTTAGTCAGTGGCATTTCTCCTGGCAATATCACTTTGCACAATATCAACTGTGTAATCCGTTTCGACCACTTGCGTCGCCCCGCCAAAAAACTTATACATGGGGATATTGATTGTTTTTGTAAAAGCATCAAGCAATGCCATTTCAATGGCACTACTTTTTTAATCTTAATATGTTCCATGAAAAGCTTCATAAATGATTTATAATGAGAAGTTTATTATATCATGATCTAAAATCCGGGGAATGTTAATAAAAGTTTCCGGGAGATAAAAGTATTAATTTTCAAAAGAATATTATTAAATAAATAATTGATTTCTCTATCTTTAAGTAATAATCACTAGTATTAAGGTAGTAAAGCAAATAAAAGCTTATTTATTGATTGAATTATCTTTCGTTTTGTTATTTGTTAGTTGAACTATGATTTTTTTTATATCTTAACAGCCAATAGTTTTTCAGTAGTTTAAAATAAATCTTTGTATTGCATATGGATAGATCATCTAATAAGTCAACTGTTTCAAGGAGAGCCAAAATATTGGAAGAGCTTGAAACAAAAGGGCAGGTTACTGTAAGTGAACTGAGTAAAATGTTCAAAATTAGTGAGGTAACCATCAGAAATGACCTTACTCATCTTGAGAAGCAGAACATGCTTATTCGTGCAAGGGGAGGCGCAATTAAAATGAAATATTACAGGATGGGAATCGACCCGTCAATTTCAGACAAGCAAAAAGAGTTTCTTAAGGAGAAGCAGAGTATTGCCAAAGCAGCATTAAAATTCATTGAGGATGGTGATACGATTGTATTGGATTCAGGAACAACAACGACTGAAATTGCAAAGAATCTGGAGCAGTTTAAGAATCTTACAATAATAACAAATGCTCTGAATATTGCTATCATCCTTTCAGAATATGAAGGATTTAATATTTTTATGCCGGGTGGGAATTTACGAAAAAAATCCTTATCTCTTGTGGGTGTACTTGCTGACGAAAACTTCATAAAGTTTTATTGTGACAAATTATTCCTGGGAGTAGATGGTTTCGACACAACACATGGATTATCCACACCAAATTCTGAAGAAGCACACCTGAATCAGATTATGATCAACGTTGCCAAAAAAGTAATTGTTGTAACTGATTCAAGGAAATTTCTGCGCAGGAGGTTTGCTTTTATCGGTCCGATTAACTCCGTAAATGTTGTTATAACTGATTCAGGCATCAGTGAAGAAGATAAGAGCAGGTTAGAAAAGAATGGCGTAGAGGTCATAATTACTTAGAGAAATAGTACTGCTTCTTTTCCAATTATCATATCTTGTAATCATCATTTCCAATGATTAAACGTCCATGGTTAATATATACCTTCATAACAACTTTGTTCTGGGGGATATGGGGTGCTTTGATTGAACTTCCAGGAAAGGCTGGATTTCCTCCTACACTGGTTTATATTGTGTGGTCTCTTACCATGATTCCATGCGCGCTTATTGGACTAGCGATAATAAAATGGAAGCTTGATATTGATCTGAGATCAATTTCTTATGGCATGATTATCGGGTTAACAGGAGCAGGTGGGCAGATAGTACTGTTCCAGGCTCTTCTGAATGGGCCCGCTTACCTCGTATTTCCAATAATTTCTCTATCCCCTGTTGTAACGGTTATGTTATCGGTGTTTCTTCTGAAAGAGACAGCTTCTAAAAGACACTGGGCAGGAATAATCCTTGCTCTTATTGCAATTGCACTGATGTCTTTCCAGAAACCCGATAACAACGCTGTGGGTGGTTACCTCTGGTTCATTTTTGCAATACTTGTTTTTTTTGCATGGGGCACTCAGGCATTTTATATGAAAATTGCCAATAACCACATGAAAGCTGAAAGCATATTCTTTTATATGATGATTAACGGTATGATGCTGATACCGGCAGCCTATATGATGACAGATATGACCCAGAATATTAACTGGGGATTCAAAGGACCGTATCTGGCTGCTATCGTATCTGTGCTTAATTCAGTCGGAGCTCTTACACTTGTATATGCCATTCGCTACGGAAAGGTTATTATTGTTGCACCACTTACAAATGCAGTTGCTCCCGTTATTACCATTATCCTGTCTCTGCTGATCTATATGATTATTCCCAACCCGGTTATTATTACAGGAATAGTTTTTGCTCTTACTGCTGTATATCTGATGGCAGATTAATACTTACCGGTTGATGTAGATTGTCATTACCAGGGAGCTTTTTCCGAATGTTTTTATCTCTTTGAACTTCCTTCTCCGGCTCAATCCATGTAAGAATAGTTTTGATAATCAATGGAAAAAATACGTTAAAAAGGAAATAGCAGTATAAAGGGTCAGGGTCAACGCACGAAGAAATAAAAAACTAACAGCCTATTAACAAATTTACAATGGTTATTAACAGTCATTTTAGATAAAAACAGGTTTTAGGTGGTTATTAACAGGTTGGTGCTATAATATTGTATTTCTGTTAATTAATACTTGATCGCCATTAATTATTGTTTCAATAATTAGCTGAAATTCGTTGGGATCAATAACTCCAACGCCATGATAAGATCAAGTTTATATGACTACTTTGCAAAACTCACCGATCCCCGGCTCAACAGGAATAAGAAACACAATCTGGCCGACATTATTGTATTAAGTATCCTGGCTGTTATATGTGGAGCTGAGTCGTGGGATTCAATAGAAGAATTCGGTAAAGTGCGGATCGATTTTCTGAAAAAGATACTTTATCTGCCCAATGGCATTCCTTCACATGATACAATTAACAGGGTTTTTTCAATGCTTAGGCCCGATAAGTTCGAGGTTATATTTATCAGTTGGGTTAATTCTTTAAGGGACAACAATATTGACAAAGAGGTTATCGCGATTGACGGGAAAACAATTCGCGGCTCAAAAGATAGCTTCCACGAGAAGTCACCCATACATATTATAAGTGCGTGGGCAAATAGCAATCAGCTTGTTCTTGGACAACGTAAAGTTGATGGTAAATCAAATGAAATTACGGCCATACCTGAATTACTTGAAATGATTGCCATAAAAGGAAG
>Ga0209211_10007201_pt1 | contig 15694 bp, 20 predicted proteins | sample RifGroA2_FD_183992 | JGI IMG/M metagenome (GOLD analysis project Ga0209211, IMG submission 183992) | Groundwater microbial communities from Rifle, Colorado, USA - Groundwater A2 (SPAdes) (version 2) | ecosystem: Environmental > Aquatic > Deep subsurface > Groundwater | place: Rifle, Colorado... | reverse complement strand
TTCACGCAAGCGCAAGCTGCTGGAAAAACAAAAAGAAGGTAAGAAACGCATGAAGCAAATTGGTTCGGTCGAAGTGCCACAAGAGGCCTTCCTGGCTATTCTGAAGGTGGACGCATGATGCAGACCATTACCGCCGTGATTCTGGCGGCCTTTGCGGGCTATGTGGGCGCCTGGTATTTTGGGGTGCTCGAAGGCAATTTTGCCCTGCTGCTGTTTCTGGCCACGGTGGTCACCGGTATCTACTGGTTGGCCGAGCGCTTTTACTTTTGGCCGCAACGGCAAAGAGCTGCTGCCGCACTGGAGGCGCAGGCCATTGCACGCAGGGCCGAACTCAGCAAAATGGGCATCAGCAAGGTCGACGGTGACGTGACCGAAGCCAAAACCCGTATCCTGGCGCAACCCTGGTGGCTCGACTGGACAGCCGGGCTGTTCCCGGTGATCATCGGTGTTTTTATCCTGCGCTCGTTTCTGTTTGAACCTTTCAAGATTCCGTCGGGTTCAATGATTCCCACCTTGTGGGTCGGTGACCTGATTCTGGTCAACAAGTTTCATTATGGGCTGCGCTTGCCGGTGCTCAACACCAAGATCACCGAAGGCACACCACCCGCGCGCGGTGACGTGATGGTGTTTCGCTACCCGCCCAAGCCCAGCCTGGACTACATCAAGCGTGTGGTCGGTGTGCCGGGTGATGAAGTGGCCTACCTCAACAAGCGTCTCAGCATCAATGGCACGCCGCTGCCCACCAATGCGTTGCCCGAGTTTTTTGACGAAGACGCCATGCGTTACTTTCCGCAGTTTGAAGAAACCCTGGGTGGTCAGCCGCACCGCCTGCTCAATGACCCGGCGCGGCCTGCGTTCATACCCGGTGCCGATGACTTTGAATTCAAAAACAATTGCCGTTACAGTGTTGAAGGTGTGGTGTGCAAGGTGCCCGAGGGGCATTACTTCATGATGGGCGACAACCGCGACAATTCGCTTGATTCGCGCTACTGGGGTTTTGTGCCGGACAAAAACATTGTCGGCAAGGCGTTTTTTGTCTGGATGAATTTTGGCAACCTCAAACGCATCGGTTCTTTCCATTGACCAGGAGACTGACATGATTTCTTCTCGCAAATCCAGCCAGCGTGGCATCACCTTGATCGGTATCATTTTTGTGGGCGGGGTGATCGCCATGGCCGGTCTGCTCGCGGCCCAGGTGGTGCCGACCTACGTGGAGTTTCAGACCATCACCAAAGCCGCCAACAAGGCCAAAGCGGGCCAGACGGTGCCAGAAGTACGCGCACTCTTTGACCGTGCTGCAGCCGTGGACGGCATCAAATCGATCGCTGGGCAAGACCTCGAGGTGACCAAAGAAAATGACAAAGTCGTGGTTAGTTTTTCTTACCAGAGTGAAATTCATCTGGTGGGGCCGGCTTTTCTGACCCTCAAGTACAGCGGGAAATCGAATTGAAACAACAGGTGATGGTTTGAATGCAGGCTTGGTCACGCTGCAACAGCGTTTGCAGTACCAATTTAATGATTCCAGTTTACTGAAACGCGCGCTCACGCACCGCAGCTATTCATCTGATCATAACGAGCGGCTTGAGTTTTTGGGTGACTCGGTGCTGGGTGTGGTGGTGGCGGACATGCTTTACCGGCGCCTGCAGAATCTGCCCGAAGGTGATTTGTCGAGGGTGCGGGCCAATTTGGTCAAGCAGGACACCTTGCACCAGCTGGCGGTGTCGCTGGGCTTGCCGGATGTGATTTTGCTGGGGGAGGGTGAGCTGCGTTCGGGTGGCCAGAAGCGTCCTTCCATTTTGGCCGACGCCCTTGAAGCCTTGATTGGTGCAGTGTATCTGGATGCCGGTTTTGCCGTGGCGCAAGCACTGGTGCAACGCCTCTATCAGGCGGTGCAAATTAACCCCGAGATGGACGCCATTGGCAAAGACCCTAAAACCGAGCTGCAGGAGTGGCTGCAGGGGCGTCGCCTGAAATTACCCAGTTACCGGGTGGTGGCCACCCTGGGTGCGGCGCACAAGCAGAGCTTTGATGTGGAATGCGAAATTCCTGAACTCAAGCGCGCCGAGCGCGGTATTGGTGGCTCGCGCCGGGCTGCCGAGCAAGCGGCCGCAACAGCGATGCTGGAAATTTTGAAAACAACGGTGAACTCATGAATACTCCAAAAAAAATAGCGGCTGAGGTTGAAGAAAAAGGGGTTGAAGTGCAAGCCAACCTGGAAGACTTGTTGGCCGGCATGCGCCGCGACATGCGCCCCGCCGGTGCCACCGAGGCGCCGGTCGCGGGTCAGCGTTGCGGCCTGATCGCCATTGTGGGCAAGCCCAATGTGGGCAAATCCACCCTGCTCAACGCCTTGGTGGGGCAAAAAATCAGCATCACCTCACGCAAGGCGCAAACCACGCGCCACCGTATCACCGGCATGCACACCCAGGGCGCGACCCAGTTTGTGTTTGTCGACACCCCCGGTTTCCAGACCCTACATGGCAATGCGCTGAACAAGTCGCTCAACAAAACCGTGGTGGGTGCGGTGGCCGATGTCGACCTGATCTTGTTTGTGGTGGAAGCCGGCAGCTTCACGCCGGCCGATGCGCGCGTGCTGGCGTTGCTGGACAAAAAGATCCCGACGCTGCTGATTGCCAACAAACTCGACAACGTGCACCGTCGTGGCGATATTGCGCCCTGGCTGCAGACCATGCAGGAAAAGCACGCCTTTGCCGAGTTTGTACCGATGTCGGCCAAGAGCGCCAAAGATGTGGAACGCCTGCTGGGCATTTGCGAAAAATACCTGCCTGAACAAGCCTGGTGGTACGCCGCCGATGAACTCACCGACCGCAGCGAACGCTTCATGGCGGCCGAAATGGTCCGTGAAAAGCTGTTTCGCCTGACCGGCGATGAGCTGCCCTATACCTCCACCGTCATCATTGACAAGTTTGACGAAGAGCCGCCCCAGAAAAAAGGCCAGAAGCGCTTGCTGCGCATTGCCGCCACCATTGTGGTTGAGCGCGACGGCCACAAGGCCATGGTGATTGGCGACAAGGGCGAGCGCATCAAACGCATTGGCATGGAAACCCGTGTCGAGCTGGAAAAATTGTTCGACTGCAAGGTTTTCATCGAGATGTGGGTCAAGGTGCGCTCGGGCTGGGCCGATGACGAAGCGCGTGTGCGCTCATTTGGTTACGAGTAAACGCTGAGCCAGACCTGATTGACGGCCCCTCCACATTCAGGTCTTGGGTGGCAGGGGATGGGTTGGGGCGGCAGCCTCATACTGTCAAAGGCCCAGAAATCGGCAGCCACCCCAACCCATCCCCCGCTGGCGAGCGCGGGTTGAAATCGAAAGGAGAGGTCAAAAAATTCACATTGGTGCGTCAGCACGGGTGTCTCTATCGCAGCGGAAGGAGCCAATGGCACTTTGCCAATGGGTGGCTGCTATGGCTGGTAGCTGACATTCTTCACATCAATTAGTTGGTACGCCTTTGCTTGAATGAAAATACTGGAATCAATCAAAATCGACTCCTCCATGCCTCAACTGCACATCGAAACCCCCTACATTGAATCACGCGCACTGACCATCCATTCAGGGCGAAGTATCTGGCTCAAAATGGAAGCGCTTCAACCTCCTGGTTCTTTCAAGATTCGCGGCGTTGGATTGAAGTGCCAAGAGTCCGTCAAAAATGGTGCGACTAGATTTATTTCGTCATCGGGTGGAAACGCTGGAATCGCGGTTGCATACGCGGGGCGAAGGCTCTCGATACCTGTCATCGTAGTTGTTCCAGAAACCACGACGGATAGAGCTAAGACATTGGTTCGACAGGAGGGTGCGGAAGTTTTAGTCCATGGGGCTTCATGGCAGGAAGCAAATACTTTGGCCCTATCAATGGTTGGAAGCGGAGATGCATTTATCCATCCATTCGATGACAAACTGCTATGGCAGGGACACGCATCGATGGTCGATGAAATGGCTCGGTCCGGGGGTGCACCCGACGCCATTGTGCTTTCGGTTGGCGGAGGTGGATTGCTTTGTGGGGTTGTGGAAGGTCTGCAAAGGAACAATTGGGGGACTGTTCCGGTGATAGCCGTTGAAACCATTGGTGCAGATTCGTTCGCCCAGGCTGTCAAAGCAGGAAATCCAGTCGAGTTGCCGGCCATTCAGAGCATCGCATCGTCACTGGGTGCACGCAAAATTGCCGAGCAAGCTTTTGAATGGACTAAGCACCACCCAATTCGCAGTGCTGTCGTCAGTGATAGACAGGCCGTAGAAGCTTGTGAGTCTTTCATACTTGACCATCGGGTAGTGGTAGAACCAGCTTGCGGTGCTGCCCTTGCCGCAATTTACGAAAACGTTGAACAAATTCGTGAATTCAAGAAAGTCGCAGTCATCGTCTGTGGTGGCGTCACTGTGACGATTGAACAATTAAAGAAATGGAGTAGTGACTAAAGGCATACGCCGCTCATCGACACCCACTCTTGGCACGGATTGGTGAACTTGGGAATGTCAGCTATCGCGCAAAGTTGACTTCTGAAATTATTGACTGAGGGGCCGCAATCAGCCTGAACCAGACCTCCAAAAACCCAATGATGACCAATTTTTATGGATGTCCACCAAGCGCATTTTCGACGCAACCGCTTTTAAAGTGGTGAAGTCAGAGGTTATTTTGTATATCCGGTATATACTTAAATCCTCAAGGAGACATCTCATGCGAACCCGGGTTTTTAAAAGCGGTAACTCTCTGGCCGTGCGTATTCCCAAGGAGCTTGGCTTTGTTGATGCTGCGCAAGACGTCGAGGTCGAGCGCATCGGCAATACCCTGGTGCTGCGCTTGGTGGCGCATGAAACCTTGGCCGATATTGGAAAAATCTTCGCCATGTTCAGCCCGAGTTTCATGGCGGATGGGCGTGAATTTTATGAAGAGCGCGAGCGTGACTGGCATTGGGCGTCGCCGCCAAACGCAAAGAACGCGCAGGGCTGACCATGCGCTACATGCTCGATACCAACATTTGCATTTACCTGATCAAACAACATCCGCCTCAAGTGCTCCGTCGTCTGGAAGTTTTGCCCTTGGGCAGTGCCGTGATGTCAGTGGTTACTTACGCTGAGTTACGCGCCGGCCTGGAAATGCAAAGCACCAACCGCGCCCATGACGAACACGCACTCTCGCTGTTGATCCATCACATCCCTGTCTTGCCGTTTACCGAAACTGACGCTGAGCGCTTTGGTGTGCTGCGTGCAGCTGTGCGCGACCGTAGCCGCAATGCCATGGACCGCCTGATCGCCGCACATGCTGTGAATTCTGGTGTCATCCTGGTGACCAACAATGAGGCCGATTTCAAGGACTATCCCGGACTCGTTGTTGAAAATTGGGCGCTTGCGTCGTAGCTGTTTCTGCTTGGGACTGAAATCAACTGATGGCCACCAAACGCATTTCTGACGAACCCGCCTTCGTGCTGCACCGCTACGACTGGAGCGAGACCAGCCTGATTCTGGAGGTGTTCACGCGCCACCACGGTCGTATGGCGCTGGTGGCCAAGGGCGTGAAACGACCCAGCTCCAGTTTTAGGCCCATTTTGCTGCCGCTGCAGCCGCTGCACCTGGCGTTTGGTGGCGAGGCAGAGATCAAAACCCTCAAAGCCGCCGAATGGCAGGGCGGCCACGTCATGCCCACGGGGGAGGCGCTGATGTCGGGCTACTACCTCAATGAGTTGCTGATGCTGCTGTTGGCACGCGAAGACCCGCACCCGCTGCTGTTTGATGTCTACGCCAGCGTAGTGCAGATCATTGCCAGCGAACACGGTGAGGTGCTGGAGGCGGCGCTGCGTGCCTTCGAGCTGTTGCTGCTGCGCGAAATCGGCCTGCTGCCGCTGCTGGATGCCCAGACCATGACGTTGCTGGCGCTGCACCCCGAGGCGCGTTACAGCCTGGTGCCTGAGGGTGGTTTGCGCCAGACCAACGCCAATGACCGTGCCAGCCTGAGCGGCGCCCAGTGGACGGCGCTGCAACAGGCCCTGGGTGAGCGTGTGCCCCTGACCACGGTGTTGCGCGCCTGTGCCGAGGTGGCCAGCGCGCTCAAGTCCCAATTGCGCACCCTGCTCAATTACCATTGCGGGGTGCCGACCCTGCGCACCCGTCAAATGATGATCGATTTGCAAAGCTTATGAACATGACCTCCTTGTCCGTTAACCTCAATAAAGTTGCGCTGGTGCGCAACACCCGCCACCTGGGCATCCCCAGTGTCACGCGCGCGGCCACGTTGTGCCTGCAAGCCGGTGCCAATGGCATTACCGTGCACCCGCGCCCGGATGAGCGCCACATTCGGGCCAGTGATGTGCCCGAGCTGGCAACGTTGCTCCAGGACTGGCCAGACCGTGAATACAACATCGAAGGCAATCCGCTGCACAACCTGATGGACGTGGTGGGGCAATTGGTGGCCCAAAAACTGCCGGTGCACCAGGTCACGTTTGTGCCCGACACCGAGGGCCAGTTCACCAGCGACCATGGCTGGGTGTTTCCGGCCGATGCGCCGGTGTTAAAACCGCTGATCGACCAGGCCCATGCCTGGGGCCTGCGCGTGAGCTTGTTCATGGACGCCGACGCGTCCGCCATGGCAGCTGCCAAAGCCGTGGGCGCGGACCGTGTTGAGCTCTATACCGAGCCGTTTGCCGCCGCCTGGGGTACACCCGACCAGGCCGCGCAACTGGCACGATTTGCCCAGGCCGCGCAAGCCGCTCTGGACGCAGGCCTCGAAGTGAACGCCGGCCACGACCTGAACCGTGCCAACCTCACCGCCTTCATTGCCCAGGTGCCGGGGGTGAGCGAGGTGTCCATTGGTCACGCGCTGATCGCCGATGCGCTGGAGCTGGGCTACAGCGCCACCATCAAGGACTACCTGCGCTGCATTCGTGATGCCGCATGATCTACGGCATCGGCACTGACATTTGTGATGTGCGCCGCATCCAGGCCAGCCTGGATCGCCATGGTGAGCGCTTTGTGCAAAAAATCCTGAGCGACGCCGAACTCGCCACCTGGCGCGCGCGCAGCCAACGCTGGCCCGAGCGTGGCGTGCGGTACCTGGCCACCCGCTTTAGCGCCAAGGAGGCCTTCAGCAAAGCCATCGGGCTGGGCATGCGTATGCCCATGACCTGGCGCCTGTGCGAGGTGGGCAAGCTGCCCAGCGGCCAGCCCCATATCGTGTTGCACGGCGGGCTCAAAACCTGGTTTGAGGCCAAATCTTTAAGCGTCCACATCAGCGTGACCGATGAGACCGACTACGCGGCGAGTTTTTGCGTGGTTGAAATTACCGGCAAAAATGGTCTTTAATCTCAACCTATTTCAAGTCTGACGCAATTTACCTGGGAACACACCATGACCCTGCACGCCCCCCTGATCATCGACATTGCCGGTCTGATCCTCAGCAAACAAGACAAGCAGCGCCTCAAGCACCCGCTGGTGGGCGGCATGATTTTGTTTGCCCGCAACTGGCAAAGCCGCGACCAGCTCACCGCCCTGTGCCGCAGCATCAAAAAGCTGCGCAAGGATTTGTTGATTTGTGTCGACCACGAAGGCGGTCATGTGCAGCGTTTCAAAACGGACGGCTTTACCCATTTGCCGCCCATGCGCGCCCTGGGCGAGCTGTGGCTGCAAGACGGCAAGGCGGGCGCGGGCAGCGGTGCCATGCGCGCCACCCGGGCTGCCACGGCGTGTGGTTATGTGCTGGGTGCCGAGCTGCGCGCCTGCGGCGTCGATTTGAGCTTTACCCCGGTGCTCGACCTGGATTACGGCGAAAGCAGCGTGATCGGCAACCGGGCTTTCGCCCGCGACCCGCGCGTGGTGAGCCTGCTGGCCAAGAGCCTGATGCACGGCCTGTTGCAGAGCGGCATGGCCAACTGTGGCAAACATTTTCCCGGTCATGGTTTTGTCAAGGCCGACTCACACACCGACATTCCGGTTGACAAGCGCAGCCTCAAGGCTATTCTGGCCGACGATGCCCGGCCCTATGACTGGCTCGGTACGGCACTCACCAGCGTCATGCCGGCCCATGTGATCTACCCCAAGGTCGATGCCCGGCCGGCCTGTTTTTCGGGCAAATGGCTGGGTGACATCCTGCGCGGCCAGCTCCGCTTTGACGGCGCCGTGTTCAGCGACGATCTGTCCATGGCCGGCGCCCGTGTGCTGGATGGCCAGCCGGTCAGCCCGACCGAGGCAGCCGTGGCGGCCCTGAATGCGGGTTGCGATATGGTGCTGTTGTGCAACCAGTCAGCGGGCGAGGGCGCCGAGCTGGATGCCTTGATCAACGGCCTGACCGAAGCGCAACTCAAGGGCCTGTGGCAGCCGCTCGATGCCAGCGAAGAACGCCGCCTGGCCCTCTTGCCGGTCGGTCGCGCCACGTCTTGGGACGAGCTGATGGTGCAGCCCGCTTACATGCAGGCCTTGGATTTGCTGCCCTGATACTTCAGGGCGAGCGGTGCAGCCGGGGCGCCGACAATTCGGCGATCATGTCGTTGGTGGCTGCGTCCACATTGGGCTGCGACTTGAGCAGATTGGCTGCTATGAGCAGCTTGCGCAGGTCCTGCAGGTCTTTCACGGTGGGCGCCACCTTGATCTGGGCAATGGCGGCCGCGCTGTTGCCGCCCTTGATCAAGGCGACTATTTTGGGTGCCCAAACGCTGGGACGTGACATGTGCGACTTTCTTTGAATGCTGTGAGGACCTATTTTGACCGATCCGGCGGTCTTGTGCGGGACAATACCAACACATGAAAGACAAACTTCTCGCCAGTGGCCTGGTGTACAGCACCGACAGCGGCCGCATGTGCCCGCAGTGCCGCCAGCCGAAAGCGCAGTGCAGTTGCCGCACCGGGCCAACGCGTCCGGCGGGCGACGGCATTGTGCGGGTGTCGCGCCAGACCAAGGGGCGTGCTGGCAAGGGCGTGACGCTGGTGAAGGGGCTGGACCTGGACGATGCGGCCCTGATCGCCTTGGGCAAACAACTCAAGACGGCGTGCGGCTCGGGTGGCACGGTGAAAGACGGCGTGATCGAAGTGCAGGGCGACCATGTCGAGCGCGTCATGGATATGCTCAAGGCGCTGGGCCACAGCGTCAAGCGCGCGGGCGGCTGAGATGAACCCCGAAGACCTGCTCCTGCTGGTGACACGCACCATGCCCTTTGGCAAATACAAGGGCCGTCTGATGGCTGATTTGCCGGGCGACTACCTGCGCTGGTTTGTGCGTGAGGGCGTGCCCAAGGGCGAGATTGGCCGCCTGTTGGCGCTGATGCACGAGATTGATCACAACGGACTGTCGGACTTGCTCAAGCCGCTGCGCAATTCCTGAAGATCCGTAGCCCGGATGAGGCGAAGCGCAATCCGGGGATGCCAGAGCGGTGCAAGGGGCCAGGGGTCCGGAGTCATCCCGAATTGGCATCCGGGCTACGGGGCTCGCCAGCAGCTTCCCACAATCGGGCGCCTGCGGTTTCCAGGTGCGTCAGATACACCCGCACCTCAAATTCGAGCTGATGGTAGTCGGGCGCCATGTGTTTGCAGAGCTGGTAAAACGCCTTGTCGTGGGCTTTTTCCTTCAGGTGCGCCAGCTCGTGCACGGTGATCATTTTCAGAAATTCATCGGGCACGTTTTTGAACAGCGCGGCAATGCGGATTTCGCGCTTGGCCTTGAGCTTGTTGCCCTGCACCCGTGACACGCTGGTGTGGGTGCCCAGGGCATTTTTGACCACGTGCAGCTTGCTGTCAAACAGCACCTTGTTGACTGGCTCGGCGCCGCGCAGGTAATCGGTTTTAAGCGCTTGCACATAGTCAAACAGGGCGCGGTCGGTGCGCACCGTGTGAGCCTGTGGGTATTTTTGCAGTAGCCAGTCGGCCACTTTGTCCTCTTGCAGCATGTGCGCCACCTGTGCCAGCGTGGCGGCAGGGTAGCCTTGCAGGTATTTCAAACCAGTGCCGCGTCCTGAGTCACGACTTCGCCGCGCAGGGTGAAGGTGCGGGTCTCAGAAATGGTCACATCGACCATCTGGCCGACCAGGCGCGGCTGGCCGACAAAATTCACCACCCGGTTGCACTCGGTGCGGCCCATCAGCTCGGTGGCGTCGCGCTTGGAGGCGCCTTCCACCAGGATGCGCTGCACGGTGCCCATGCGGCTTTCACTGATGCGCTTGATGCTGTCATTGATCACACCTTGCAGGTGCTGCAAGCGGCGCAGCTTGACCTCGTGCGGCGTGTCATCCGCCAGGTTGGCCGCGGGTGTACCGGGGCGCGGGCTGAAAATAAAGCTGAAACTATTGTCAAAACCGACGTCGTCGATGAGCTTCATCATCTTGCCAAAGTCGTCCTCGGTTTCGCCAGGAAAACCCACAATGAAGTCGCTGCTCAGCGCCATGTCAGGGCGGATGGCGCGTAATTTGCGTACCGTGCTCTTGTATTCCATGGCGGTGTAGCCACGCTTCATGGCCATCAAAATACGGTCACTGCCGTGTTGCACCGGCAAATGCAGGTGGCTGACCAGTTTGGGCAATTTGTCGTAGGCGGCGATCAGCGAGGGCGTGAATTCGTTGGGGTGGCTCGTCACATAACGGATGCGCTCAATGCCGGGAATGTCCGACACGTATTCGAGCAGCGTGGCAAAGTCGGCCACATCAGACGACTCTCCCATCGGCGCGCGCCAGGCGTTGACGTTCTGCCCCAGCAGGGTGATCTCCTTCACACCCTGGTCGGCCAGACCGGCCACTTCCACCAGCACGTCCTCGAACGGGCGGCTCACTTCTTCGCCGCGGGTGTAAGGCACCACGCAGTAGCTGCAGTACTTGGAGCAGCCTTCCATGATGCTCACAAAGGCGCTGGCGCCTTCAACACGCGCTGGTGGCAGGTGGTCAAACTTTTCAATTTCGGGAAAGCTGATGTCGACCTGTGAACGGTTCTGTTTGGCGCGCTCGTCGAGCATTTGAGGTAGGCGGTGCAGGGTTTGCGGGCCAAAGACCACGTCCACATAAGGCGCACGGGCAATGATGGCTTCGCCCTCCTGGCTCGCCACACAACCACCGACACCAATCAAGGCGCCCCGTTTTTTCAGGTGCTTGACGCGCCCCAGGTCCGAAAACACCTTTTCCTGCGCCTTTTCACGCACCGAGCAAGTGTTGAACAAGATCAGGTCGGCCTCTTCCACGTTGTCGGTTTGCGTGTAGCCCTGGGCCGCACCGAGCACATCGCTCATCTTGTCCGAGTCGTACTCGTTCATTTGGCAGCCGTAGGTTTTGATGAATACTTTTTTGTTCATGGTAAAAATGCTGTGGTGTCGTCTCACTGGCCCGGGTTGAATTTTGGCAACTGGTCAAACGGGGTTTTGCCGTCGTCGGTTTTGGGTTTGTCGGCATCCGAGCCGAAGACAAAGTTGGTCACCGGTTCCATGCCAGCGCGTTTTTGCTGCGCTTCGGCCGGGTTCAGCAGCCACACTTCATGAATTTGGCCCTGCGGGTTGCGCAGGTAGTTGACCAGCACGGCTTGTCCAATCAGGCTGCCCGACAACACGATCAGGTTGTTGGTGCTCTTGATGCGGGCGCCGGGAGACAGCCGCTCGGCCTGCCCGTTGATCAAAATATTGGGTGGCTGGGTGACTTCCAGCGTGCCGCGTTTGGCCGCAGCCGGGAATTGCCGCACCAGACCTTGTGCCGCCAGGGGTTCTGGCGCCAGCGTGACAAAGCACACCAGCAGGGACATCAGGCCCAAAGAAAGGCCCTTGAGGGCAGGGAGGCAGCGGTTCATGGTGTTCATCCAGAGGCTGTGAAAGAAGGCGCGATTTTAAGGTAAACCTGTTTTGCCCGACGCCGCCAGCGCGCGTAACTTGTCTTTTTTGCTGGGGCGCAGGCCCTTGATGCCGCCGTTGCCGAGTGCGTCCGGGTCGCTGGCGGCGGGCGGGGCGGTCTCAAGCGCCTCGAATCCCGGGATGCTTTCCAACGCAAGCTCAAGCTGTTGGCGTTTCGCAATCAGGCGCCAGTGCGCCAGCGTGGCAGCGCCGACAAAGCTCACCGCCAGGCCCGGTTCGCCCGCGCGGCCGGTGCGGCCCACGCGGTGGGTGTAATCACCGGCCGAGCGTGGCAAGTCAAAGTTCACCACCACCGGCAAGCCCGCAATGTCGAGGCCGCGCGCGGCCATGTCGGTGGCCACCACCACGCCCAGACGCTCCGCCTTGAAGTCGGTCAGCACCTGGGTGCGCTTGCCCTGGCTCAGCTCGCCGTGAAAAGGCTCGGCCGTCAAGCCCGCCTTGCGCAGCTTGTCGGCCACAATCTCAGAAGCAAATTTGGTGGCCACAAACACCAGCACCCGCGACCAGGCGTTTTGCTGGATCAGGTGGCGCAGCAACTGGGTGCGCCTGGGTGTGTCCACAGCAATGGCGCGCTGCACTATTGTTATGGGCGGAGCGGCATCAGGTCGCACATCCACGCGCACCGGCTCGTGCAGCAAGGTGTTGGCCAGCGCCTGCACAGCCGGCGCAAACGTGGCCGAGAAAAACAGGCTTTGGCGTTTGGCGGGCAACAGGGCCAGCAACTGGTTCAGTTCTTCGGCAAAACCCAGGTCGAGCAGGCGGTCGGCTTCGTCGAGCACCAGCACGTTCACGCCGGAGAGCTTGACCGCGTTGTGCGCCACCAGGTCCAGCAGCCGCCCGGGTGTGGCCACCAGCACCTCGGTGCCGCCACGCAAACCCATCATTTGCGGGTTGATCGAGACGCCGCCAAATACCACGCTGACCCTGGGCGGTCGGGGCAAGTGCTGCGCCAGGGCGCGAATTGTGTCCCCCACCTGGGTCGCCAGTTCGCGCGTCGGTACCAGCACCAGTGCCTGCGCCTGGCGGCCTGGCGCGGCTGACAAGCTTTGCAGCAGGGGCAGCGCAAAGGCCAGCGTTTTGCCCGAGCCGGTGTGGGCGCAGCCCAGCACGTCGCGGCTCTGTAGTGCCGGGCCAATGGCGCCCAGCTGGATGGGTGTGGGGGTGTCAAAGCCCAGCTTCTGAACGGCATGAAGAAGCGGACTGGACAAGCCAAGTGTGGAAAAGGACATATTGGTGGTGTGGGGTGAAGTCAGGAGCGGCGACGAGAAGTAGTGATGTGATGGGGCAGTTTACGTGTTTGGCATCGGGGGTGGCTGTCTGACGGCCGCGACGAGGCTGGACGCATAATCACCCCCACTCAAGCCCGCCTGTCGCAGGCCGCTCACCAAAGATTCAAAGGATTTCATGAAAAAAACATTCCAACTCAACATCGAAGGCAAAAACCGCGACCGCGTGCTGGAGGCCACCAAACACGAAATTCGCCAGTACATCAAGCGTGAACGCCGCAAAACCCTGCCCGATGGCGTTGACTTCTGGGACTTTGATTGCCGTTTTGGCACCCACCCGGACAATGCGCAAGGGGTTCATCCGGCCACCCTGACCGCCTTGATCGATGCCGTGGCGCTGGCCGACGGCGATGCGTTTTACCTGGAACTGCTGGCCAAACCGGGCCTTCGCGGTGCCCGCGCCGACGCCGAGCCAACCGACGACGATCTGGTGTAAATAAAAAACCCGCAAAGGCGTTGGCCGATGCGGGTTTGAGGTATCTTGGTGGTGATAGGTGGATTTGAACCACCGACATCAGCATTATGAATGCTGCGCTCTAACCAGCTGAGCTATATCACCAACAGGGCGAGATTATAGCGGTTTGTGAGCCGCTTTTTGGCGGCTCGGTGTTTCATTGGTGCGTAAAAACAGCCTTGCGTTTGTTGACAAACGCATCCATGCCTTCTTTTTGGTCTGAGGTGGCAAACAAGGCGTGAAACAGGCGGCGCTCAAACATGATGCCGTCGTTGAGCGTGCCTTCAAACGAGCGGTTCACCGATTCCTTGACGGCCATGACGGCCACTTGCGAGAACTCGCTGATCATCAGGGCCGCGCCTAGCGCTTCTTCCATCAGTTTGTCCAGCGGCACCACACGGCTCACCAGCCCTGAGCGTTCAGCTTCAACGGCGTCCATCATGCGACCGGTCAAGGCCAGGTCCATGGCCTTGGCCTTGCCCACGGCACGTGGCAGGCGCTGGGTACCACCGGCACCGGGAATCACGCCCAGCTTGATCTCAGGCTGACCAAAGCGGGCGTTGTCGGCGGCGATGATGAAGTCGCACATCATGGCCAGCTCGCAGCCGCCGCCCAGTGCAAAACCGCTGACTGCGGCGATCACGGGTTTGCGCACGGCGCGAATTCTTTCCCAGTTGCGGGTGATGAAATCGTCTTTGTAGACATCGGCAAACGTGTAGCTGGCCATGGCGCCAATGTCGGCGCCAGCGGCAAAGGCTTTTTCGCTGCCGGTGATGATCATGCAGTGAATGCCAGTGTCAGCGTCGAAGGCGTGTAACGCGGTACCCAGCTCGGTCATGAGCTGGTCGTTGAGGGCGTTGAGCTGTTTGGGGCGGTTCAGGGTAATGATGCCCACCTTGTCGGCTTCGGTGCGGACGGTGATCAGTTCGTAAGTCATGGGGTCTCCTGCTAGGTAAAAAAAGATGGGGGTCAGGCGGGGCGCTTGCCATCCAGCCAGGCGTTGACCGGTTGGGTGTCGGCCACCGTGAGTTTGACACTGCGCACCGTGTCCGGTAAGTTCAATGGCAGCGTCAGCAGGCGCTGGTCACGGGCAACCAGCGCCCGGCAACTGGTGTCGCTGCCAAGGTAAGTGGCCAGATCGTCAAGTTTGTTCAGGCGCCAGCGTTGGCTGCTTTTGCCCTGGCCTGTGGCCACGCCCAGCCACTCGTCACCGGCGGCAAAACCCGCCTGTTCGGCGGCGCTGGCGCGCAGCACGCTCTTGACGCGGATGCCTTGCTGCTCACTGACCTTCATGCCCAATTGATCCAGGCGGGAGGCGCTCTCTTCTTCATAGTGAATGCCGTGCTGCTTGAGTAGTTTCTTGAGCGGCAGGTCGGCCGTGCCATGCACCCACTGCTGCACCTGAACCGCGTAGGACTGGCCCGACAGGTCGGCCAGCACCGCCAGCAGGTCGTCCTGCGTCATGGGGCCGCCCTGGCAGCGCAGCCACAGTGCGCGCATCACCGCATCCAGGCTGGTCTTGCCACTGTGGCGCAGGCTCAAATCCAGGCACAGGGCCACCAGCGCGCCCTTGGTGTAATAACTCACTGTGGCGTTGGCCGTGTTTTCATCCTGCCGGTAGTACTTGACCCAGGCGTCACGGCTGGACTGGGCCACGCTTTGCAGCTGGCGCCCGGGTGTTTGCAGTACCTGGTTGATGGTCTTGGCAAGCAACTTGAGGTAATGCGCGTTGTCAATCAGCTTGGCACGGCGCAGCAGCAGGTCATCAAAGTAGCTGGTAAAACCTTCAAAAAACCACAGCAGATCAGTGTAGTTTTCCTGCGCGTAGTCGTAGCGGGCAAATTCAGCCGGTCGCAGTCGCTTGACATTCCAGGTATGAAAGTACTCGTGGCTGATCAGGCCCAGCAGGGTGGTGTACCCGTCTGACAATGCGCCCGACTTGGCTTGGCCGTGGCGCGGCAAATCGGCGCGTTTGCAGATCAGCGCGGTCGAGTGGCGGTGCTCCAGTCCGCCATAACCGTCATGCACGGCATTGAGCATGAACAGGTAGTGGCGCTGCGGCGCCTGTTGCGGCTGCTTGCCGTGCCAAAAGCTGATTTCAGCCTCGCAAATGGCCTGGGTGTCGGCCAGCAGGCGCG
>Ga0209211_10007200_pt1 | contig 15698 bp, 8 predicted proteins | sample RifGroA2_FD_183992 | JGI IMG/M metagenome (GOLD analysis project Ga0209211, IMG submission 183992) | Groundwater microbial communities from Rifle, Colorado, USA - Groundwater A2 (SPAdes) (version 2) | ecosystem: Environmental > Aquatic > Deep subsurface > Groundwater | place: Rifle, Colorado... | reverse complement strand
GGTGGAAACCCACCGCTACCGGCTGACCAACGACCTGCTGTTCACGCTGGATGTGCTGCAGCAGCTGCCCAATCTCAAGCTGCTGGCCGACCTGTCGCATTACGTGGTGGCGCGCGAACTGCCGCTGCCGCCGGCGGCGGAGGACCAGCAGCAGATGCACACCATTCTGGATCACAGCTGGGGTTTTCACGGCCGGGTGTCCAACGGCCACCAGGTGCAGGTGCCGCTGCGCTTCGCCCAGCACCAGCCGTGGCTGCAGCAGTTCCAGCACTGGTGGCGCTATGGCATGCAGAGCTGGCGAGCGCGCGCGGCGGCGGGTGACACACTGTCGTTTACCTGCGAGCTGGGGCCGGCGCCGTATGCCATCACCGGCGCCGACGGGCTGGATATCACCGACCGCTGGCAAGAGTCGTTGCAGCTGAAAGCGATCGTCGAGCAACTGTGGCGGGAGGTCGGGGCGTAGCGGGGCAGAGCGTCATCGGCCTGCTGCAGCGCAATGAATCGTCGCCCTCTGGTCAGGGCTGGCAGTTTGCCGGCCTTGGCGTTTGCCGCGCACTGTCATTCCGGTAACGCTTTCCGGGTGAGCATTTTGCGGCGCTAGCGCACCGTTTTCATGCGCGCCACCGCCTCGGCCAGACGGTCGATGCCGGTGGTGTAAGCGACGCGCACATAGCTGCCGGCGCGGTTGCTTCCAAAGTCCGCCCCCGGTGTAATCGCCACCTTGACCTCGTCCAGCATGCGCTGGCAGTAGGCAAAACTGTCATTGGTCACCGCCGACACGTCGGCGTAGACGTAGAAGGCACCGTCCGGTACCGCGTCGATGCGCCAGCCCAGTGTCGGCAACACCTGCAGCAGGAAATCCCGCCGCCGGCCAAACTCGGCGCGGCGGCTTTCCAGTACATCCAGTACCGCCGGCTGGAATGCCGCCAGCGCGGCGTGCTGCGCCGCCGCCGGCGGGCACAGGAACAGGTTCTGCGCCAGCCGGATCGCCGGCTCGACATAGGCTGGCGGCACCACCAGCCAGCCCAGTCGCCAGCCGGTCATCTGGAAGTACTTGGAGAAGCTGTTGATCACGAAGGCGTAGTCCGCCAGCTGCAATACCGAGAACGAATCGGCGCCGTAGGTCAGCCCTTGGTAGATCTCGTCCACGATCAGCGCGCCGTCGTGTGCGCGACAGCGTTCGGCCAGCGCGGTGATCTCGTCGCGGCTGAGTACGGTGCCGGTCGGGTTGGCCGGCGTGGCCACCATCGCTGCCACCGTGTTCGGCTGCCAGTTGGCGTCCAGCTCGTCGGCCAGCAACTGGTAACGTGTCGCCGCGCCGACCGGCACCGTCTGCGGCACGCCGCCGAGCAGGCTGACGAAGTGGCGGTTGCAGCGTTTTTATCGACAAACTAATAATGTCAAATGAAATGAACTTGTGATGTGTACCCCTAAATTATTGGCATTACGCCCATACACCAATCATTTTATTGACACTTTTCACTTGACATCCATGCTTGTAAAGCAAACGGTTAGGAAGTTGGCTGGAGAGCCTCACCGTTTCTGCCTCCATGCACGATGCTGGCACACACATCACAACCCAGATCATCCCGGCGTTTCCATTCATGTACTGGCCAAGCAACAAGCCGTGCGAGCCGGTAAACATGTATTTCCTCGACATTGCCCATGAAGTCACCGGGGGTTCGCTCGGGACCTATGCGTCCGATCTGAGCCACCTGATAAGGTACTGCGGGGTAAACAACGTGGGGATTGAATACTTGAACGATGCCCACTTCCATGCGCTGTCCAAGCAACTGCTAGAGGAACGCTCGCCGCGGCATCCACTTGAACGGGCTCGCGACAATAACACCGTTCGCACAATCCTGAGTCGAGCGATCCAGTTCCTGCTTTGGTATCAGAAGACGCTCATGCCGCACCTGCTTACCCCGCTTATTGGCGAGCAATCAGTTTCTCCGCAGATCATTGTCAAGCGAGTCAAGCATAACCCTGAGCATTCCAAAGGGGGGAACGGCGGGTATTACTACACGCACGCAGCCATGCCCCCCCGGAAAGTCGCGAGCCAAAGCGCCCCATCGCCCGCCCGATCATCGAAGACATACAACGAGCCATCTATCGACAAAGTGTCCTTGAAGGACGGAGTGAGCCATTCATACGGCGCTATGCCAACAACCTCGATCTGTTGCGGGCGCAACTCGAATACATCAGAGCGCGGCGCATGTTTATGATCTGGATGATGATGCGTACCGGCTTGCGACCAGCCGAATTGAGTGAGATGAGCATTAAGGATCACGAAAATATCCTTACGACTAGGGCCCTGAAGATCCCGACCAAGAAGCGGCGCAAGGTAGTGGCTCCTATCCGGCACTTCCCAATCTTGCTTGATGCCGCAACGGTCGTATACCGCTTTCTGTTGTCCCGAACCGCTTATTGCGGCGCGCTCAAGCGAGCGGGGATCACCCCTGAACCCGGCACAGCCTTCTTCCTCACCCCCGAAGGCAAGCCAATCAAAAAAACGTCCCTTGAAAAAGACTTTGAGCGCTTGGTCGTGCTGGCGGGTTACAAGGATGTTCAGGCTTGTCTGAGCATGTTCCGTCATCGGTTCATCACCTATGAGGTGATAGTTCACCTAAAGGAATTTATCGAGGAGTCAGGCAAGTCGCGCCAGATGATGACCATCACCGATTACGAATCCATCCTGAAGCGCGTCGCTGACAAGACCGGCCACGGGTCAGTACAAAGCCTTTGGCACTACATCGATCTGGCCTGGGAGGAGCTTGGCGTTTGGGCCAACACGGACAAAGCGTTGGCAAGGCTCCACGCGTTCGACCAGCTATTTGCGGATGGCCTTCAACTAAAATATGAACTCGAATCGTCTGGAAAGCCTCTCCCAAAAGAACTGCAGCCATTCCTTGAGCGCCTTGCAGATATCCTTGCGCCAGCTAAAGAACAAATAGAGGGAAATGAGCCAAGCGAAAAAACATGTGAAGTGTGAAACATCCATGACTCCCCTGAACTGACGGATTGAGCGCCGCCGAAGACCATCAACCGGATCATATGCTGTCGGTCCGCAGCCGGCCATGAACAGATTCTTACTTCTTGATGCAGAATGCTTGGTTATGTTTGAAGCTCATCGGCCCAGGGCACTCCCTCTGCATGTGCCAATTCCTTCAAAAGAAGAACAGTATTGCGGTCTATACAGTGGTCAGCCAGTGTCTGCAGAATGGCAACCCGGACGTTACGAAGCAGTATTAGTAAATTCCTGACCCCTTCATGCAAGTCAGGGTTTTGACTCGTGGATATCAACTCGAAAGCAGCTAGCTCAGTGCTCGACACGAGAATTTCAGGATGCCGACCAGGGGCACTGCGAAGGTAATGTGAACACTCAAGCTGCTCATCAAAAATAACTGCATTTGTGTAGGTTATGGGGAAAAAATTCACAACCCAAGCAGGAATTTCGAGATAACTAGATCCCCACAGGTAAACAGGCTCTCTGAAATAAATATTGTGTCGCACCCCTCGCCAAGAAAGTGCAGTCCTTTCTGCAACGTGCAGCTCATCGACAAGGCCCGCCAGATAGCAAATCGTTCCATCAAGTGACGGGCTATCGCCACGCATCAAGTAGACCCCCGACTGCAGCTCAGTCAGCCAGCCTTTTTCAGCGAGGGATGAGGCTATGTCGACATTGATGCCAAGCGCGACGAGGAGAGCGCCATCCAAGGGACGGCCGCGTGGCGCGGTGGACATCAGTTGCTGAACAAGCGATATCTCGTCATACATGTTTTCGCAATAACTTCCATGGTCAGATCATCAATGCAGCACTGTCTCTATGGCACCCCATTGCTATGGCCGATTATCGGCACGCGCGGCGTCACGCCAGATTGGAGTTCAAATGCCGAGTGCCACAACTGCAATACCTCACGCCGGTCAGACTGATATGATATTGTCAATAATAATCAAATATTCTGATGCCAATGCCGCCTTCTTTTACAACCACCGCCTTTGTCACTAGTGCCCTCGAAGTACCGCGCGCGCAGGCTGCCGGTGTTGAACTCTTGTGTGTCGAAATCGAATTGAAGGCGACGTTGAGGGACCCAGCTTTTGCAGTGCTTGCCGAAGAAGAACGGGCACACGCCGCCAGCTTTCTGAGGCATGAGGATGCTCTCCGGCACGCCGCGACGCGCGGAGCGTTGCGAGAAACGCTTAGCAAACGCCTCAACGTTGCTGCAAATTCGCTACAGTTTGAGAGAGACGCAAATGGCAGACCGCGACTCGCATGGGAGGCGTTTAATGGCCTGCAAGCACCGCTTGATTTCAATGTATCTCATGCGGGGCGCTACGCACTGATTGCGCTTGCAGAGGGACGGCGAGTGGGCATAGACATTGAATCTCGCGACTGTGTGGGAGATTGGAGTGCGCTTTCTACAGCCGTCTTCACTTCACGTGATCAAGACTACGTTATGTCACTGCCAGAGCATCAGCGCGGCTATGCCTTTTATGACGTTTGGACTGCGAAGGAAGCGTTCCTTAAGGCGCTTGGTACTGGTCTTGCCGCGGGGATGACGAATTTCTCAGTACTAGGTGACAATGATAATAAACCTGTTGCAATACCGGTGACACATATTCCTGTCAACGGCACTCAGCCACTGAGTTGCGTAACGGCGTTCGATGCCGCATGGTGCCCTGCACCAGCAGGTTACGCTGCTTGCGTTGCATGGTCCCGAGAAATTTTCATCTAAATTTCGTTGACGAGACTTACATAATGAGCGTGACATTCGCGGCGAATTCAATACGCTCATGACGTCGCGCTATTGGCGCTAATTGAGCGGTGTTTTTCCACTCGTCCGCGCAGCGCGAAGAATGGCTCCCACGATCAACAATCCGGGAGCCCAGCTAATGTTTCGTAACCCCAACCGCCGTTGGCATCAATGCATCGTCGAAGATTGGCAGACCCTGCTGGCCCAGTCTGCCTCCAGTGGGTTGACTTCTCCGCATTCTACCTCCGCGAAGTGATCAGCGAAGGCAGCTTCAACCGTTATCGCGCGCAATTGGCAGGCACGCTCACCGCCAAACCTGCCTCTACTCAACTACACACCTCGGCGTTCGTCGACCTCGGATCGATGATGGCCCTGCCGCCAACGCTGAGCGTCTGGAACTGCGGCTCGACTTCGTGGCCGGCCCTACCCTGATGCTTGTGCGTGGCTGATGTTCTTTCCGGAAGGTCAGCTGCGCGTCATAAATGCCTACGAGTATTGAAAAAGCTGCGGTCACGTTACCCAATCAAACAAGTTCGACCCAAACGTGAACGGCATTAGGGCTAACTGCCTGTTCTCATAAGAGAAAATCCCCAACGCGTTTCTATGGTTTTATGAAATTCAGCTACTGAGATTGCAAATTAAATGTCTATGACATTTTTTAGTTGAACTAACGTTCGCATTATGGTTATATGTTGTTCGACTATGTCGTGGGCATGGAAAATTGCTGGCAGCCTGCATCAAGTTTCCCGATTTTGCTGCATGCCTGTTTGTCAGTGTGTCCATAGGGGGGCACTGTTCGAGCAAATTGTTGGTGCTACATAGCTGGCGCGAAACCGCGCCTAGGCGGACTTGTGCGGCATGAGTTTTAGAAAACCAGTGCTGCGGAGCAATTTTTAAATGAAGAATCTTTTATTGGTTGTGGCAAATGGCGGTCCACCGTTGGATTTCAGCCTTCCCAGATTGGCGGCGCTTGCCAGAATCCACGTCTTGATTCTGGTCGAGCCCAATGACTTCAATCATGAGCAGATCAAGCGCCATGCGGCGTCGATTTTCCGTGATTGTTCGTTCGAGGCCAAAGGTCTGAAAGATTCTATCGTTTCCAGGGCGCAGGCCATCCAGGCGGACGCGATATTGACCTTCTCCGAGTACGCGCTGGTTCCCGTTTCCGAAGCGTGCCAGGAGCTGGGCCTGAAAGGACCAGGCAGAAATGTGCAACTGGCGCGTGACAAGGTGCTTATGCGCGACGCGTGGTATGCGGCGGGCCTGCCTTCTCCTCGTCATATCAAGGTGCGTGCGCTAGGCGATCTGCGCGAAGCTTACCGGATGCTGCGCAAACCCTTCGTGCTTAAAGACGCCACCGGCGCTGGCTCGGTCGGCTGCCAGGTAATCAATGACGGTGACGATCTGGATACGATTTATTCCCGAATCGTCGATGTGCTGGATGAGGCGGCGGAAAGCAAGAAGAAAGATTATTCCGAAAGCGGTGACAGTTATGTGCTGATTGCCGAAGAGTTCATCCAGGCGACGACGGAGGGCTGGTACGACCAGGATGGTTTCGCTGACTTCATCAGCGTGGAAGGGCTGGTCGTGGAAGGCCGCTATCATGCATTGGCCGTGACTTCGCGGATGAAGGCCTTGCCGCCCTTCATCGAAACCAGTGACCAGTCGCCTTGCTTGATCCCTGATTCCTTGCATCGGCGTATCTCCGATCTGGCCGGACGGGCGGTAGATGCGCTGTGCCTAGAGAATTGTGCGACCCATACCGAGATCAAACTGCAGGCGAACGGCGAACTGTGCCTGATCGAAACCGCCGCTAGGGTGGGAGGCATGGCCATCGCGCGTCAGCTCGATCAGGTCTGGCGCCTGGATATCGTTACGCTGCTGGGACAAATCCTGCTTGGCGAGGCGTGCGACATCCCCCCGCTGCGCGTGGAAGGCGACGCGAGGCGGGCGGCGGCATCTCTCGCGGTCATCGGCGCGGATTCGAATGGCAATCCGTGGTCTCGGCCGCTGCCGTTTTTCCCGGACCAAATAGACTGGGTGCGCATTTCGGAAGACGAGGACATTCAAGTCCGCGTGGAGTGGGCGCAATCCGGCAAGGCTGGCGCACTGGTCCATCCCTATGACGAATTCCGCGGCGTGTTGAATTACTGGGGCATGCTGTTCGTCGACGCACCGGACGCCCGGCGCTTGAACCGGGTATGCCTGAACATCATGGACAACCTAGAAAAGGAGTTGCGCATGCTTGCCGATATTCTGAGTCAACCTGCCCGTCGTCCGATGGTCCGGGTTTAGCGAACCATTCAATGGACCGTTTGAACGGCCGCTCTGATTCTTGTTTTGGCGCCCAGGAAGGGCTGCCGTAGGCGTACAAATAATTGAAAGATATTGAAATGCAAATGCTATTGGCGATGGACTATTTTTGCGATATGGCGCGGCGTTATCCAGAGCGCGTAGCGGCTTGGCATGGCGGCGAGTCGGTGACGTATCGGGAACTGGATGAGCAGTCCAACCACATCGCCGCGGCGCTAGCCGAGCATTGTGGCGGCGGGTCGCCCATCGTCGGCGTGCTGATGGAGCGGGGAATCAATCTATTAGCCGCGATGCTGGCTATTTTCAAGGCGCGCGGCGCCTACATGCCGCTGGACCCGCAGTATCCAATGGACCGGCTGGACTACATGCTGGGCAAGAGTCAATGCCGTCTGCTGCTGACAGATCGCGTGCACCATGCCCAGGCAGCAGCCTTGCAAGCGGCAGGGCCCGGCCTAGGGCTGCTCGATGTCGAGGAGGCAGGCGCATCCGATGTAGCGTTCGTCCGCTCTCGCGGCGAAGGCGGCGATCTTGCCTATGTAATCTTCACGTCGGGCACCACCGGTCAGCCCAAGGGCGTGATGATCGAGCAGCGCAGCCTGATCAATCACTTGCACGCCAAGATTCGGGATCTGGAGATCGGGGAGAGCGACGTTGTGGCGCAAACCGCGTCCCACTGCTTCGACATTTCGCTGTGGCAGTTCCTGGCGGCGCTGCAGCTGGGCGCGTGCACGCGGATCATCGATCGGGATGTCGCGACCGACCCGCTGCGGCTGCTGGCCGAGTTGCGCGATGGCCAGGTATCTGTCATCCAGTACGTGCCGTCGCTGCTGCGTTCGTTTGTGGCGGCGGTCGAGTTGTGCGATGTGCACGCACTGCCCTCGCTGCGCAGAATTTCCACCGTCGGCGAGGCATTGCCGCCGGAGGTTTGCCGCCGCTGGTTCGCCCTGTATCCGGCCATTCCCATCCTCAACCATTACGGCCCGACCGAGTGTGCTGACGGCGTGACGCATGCGCTGATTTCCGCCGCTCCGGCGGAGAGCGAGGCTTTTTCCCCGATTGGCCGGGCGATAGACAATCTGCAGGTTTATGTGGTCAAGCCGGATGCTTCGCCGCTGGCGTTGGCGTTGGCGGTGCCGGGTGAGGTGGGCGAACTGCATGTGGCCGGGGTCGGCGTGGCGCGCGGCTATATCCACGACGAGGCGCGCACTGCGCAGGCCTTTCTGGATAACCCGTTCAGCGACGATCCCGCCTATGATCGCCTGTACAAGACCGGCGATCTGGTGAGGCTGCGCGAAGATGGCCTGCTGGAGTGCCTGGGACGAGCTGACCGCCAGGTCAAGCTGCGCGGCTACCGCATCGAACTGAACGAAATTGAAAGCGTGCTCGGGCTGCACGAAGCGGTTCAGGGGGCCGCGGTAATGGTGCACTATCCGGCCGGAAACCGGGTCAAGCTGACGGCCCGGGAAACGTTGGCCAGCGCCGGGGAAGCGGAAAGGCTGCCGCGTCTGGTGGCCTTCGTCAAACTGCGGGGAGAAGCCACGCGCAGCGCGCTGCGCGAACATTTGTCGCGCAAGCTGCCGGACTACATGCTGCCCGATCTGTTCTTTGAGGTGGCCGCATTGCCGTTGAACGCCAATAGCAAGCTCGATTACAAGCAGTTGCCCTCCCCGGAAAGCTTGCGGCCCTTATCCGACGTGAAATACCTGGAGCCTGCCGCCGGACTGCAAAGCCGGCTGTGCGCGCTGCTGGCCGAGATACTGCATCTGGACCAACTGGGGCGCGACGACAATTTCCTGCAGATGGGCGGCGATTCGCTGCGCGCCATGCTGGCCGTCAACCGCATCCAGAAGGAGTTCGCCCGCCAGGTTTCGGTGGCCGACCTGTACCGTTACACGATGGATGAGCTGGCTGAGGTCCTGCTCGAGGGCGAGGCCGCGCAGGCGCCGTTGCCTGCCATTGTCACTGGCGGCGCGGACAGCGGCAAAGAGGCACCGGCCAGTCATATCCAGAAACACTTGTGGTTTTTATGGAAGCTCGATCCGACGGTGTCGAACTATACGCTGCAGACGGCACTCGAGTGCCGCGGCGAATTGGATCCGGATCGTTTCAGCCGGGCATGGGACGCGGTGGTGCAGTACTTCGACACGCTGCGCATCCGTTTTGCAGAGCGCGACGGCCACCCCTATTTGGCCTTCGATCCGCTGCAGAAGGGCAGTCTGCGCTTTATCGAGCTTTCCGGCGACGCGGCGGGCGACAGCCTGGCCGAGCTGAAGGCCAGCGAGTTTCATCCTCCGTTCGATCTGGCCGCCGGCAGGCTGTTCCGCGCGCTGCTGGTGCGCGAGGCGCCGGACCGGCACGTGGTCATTTTCACCACGCATGAGATCATCATGGATGCCTGGTCGTTGTCGGTGATGATGCGCAAGCTGCGGGAGTTCTACAATGAGAATACCGGTCCGTTGGACGGCCGCCGGGCCGAAATCTCCTTCGCCGATTTCGCGCGCTGGGAGTCGGAGCAGGTTCGGCCGGAGAGGCTGGCGCAACAGCGCGCGTACTGGGCGCAGCAGCTGGCCGGCGATCTTCCGGTGCTGGTCCTGCCGTCCGACAAGCCGCGGCCGAGGCGGATGCGTTATATAGGCAAGTCCCAGGCCATTCAGGTTTCCGCCCTGGCGGCGTCCCGGCTGCGCGAACTTGCTGCGGACAATCGCACCACCCTGTTCAGCGCCTTGCTGACAATCTTCTATATCCTGCTGCGCGAGTACAGCGGTCAGGACGATATCGTCGTCGGCTCTCCCAACGTGGTGCGGGAGCACGCCGGTACGGAGAACCTGCTGGGGTTCTTCCTTAACATGCTGCCGCTACGGGCGAAGATGGAGCCGGGCAAGTCGTTCATCGAGCATCTGGCCGCGACGCAGCGGACCGTGACTGGCGCCGCCTCCAATACGGCCTATCCATTCAGCTGGATGCTGGAAACGCTTGACGTGGTGCGCGGTAGCAATGTGTCGCCGGTGTTCCAGGTGATGTTCAACATGTATTCAGAAAAGGCCGAGCTGGTTTCTGAGCAGGAGGGCCAGAATCTGGCCATCGTCGCGCGAGAACTGGAGAACGGCCACACTAAGTACGACATGACCCTCTACTGCCAGGAGGAGGGTGACGGTATCTATCTGCAGATGTCCTATTGTACCGAGCTGTATTCCGACGAGCTTGTCTCTAGGATGTTGCTCAATCTGCAGCAAATCATTCAGGCTGTCATTGCGGAGCCTGCCGCGCCGCTGGCCGGGCTGGACCTGCTGCACCCGTCGGAAAAGGCTTTCCTGCGCCGTTACAACGGCGAGCGCCTAGCTTATGCCGGAACCGGCACGCTGCGCGAGCGGTTCGAGGAACGCGTCAGGCTGTCGCCGGGCGATACCGCTTATTTCTGGGACGGAGGCCGCATTGCGTACGCCGAATTGGATGCCGCAGCCAATCGCTTCGCCAACCGGCTGGCGGCCGCCGGCGTCGGAGGCGGCGGGCGGGTGCTGCTCGGCATCGACCGCGGCGTAGAGGCGCTGATCGCCATCCTGGCGGTGGTCAAGCTGCATGCCGCCTATGCGGTGATCGGGGCGGACTATCCGGAGGGCCGCGTCCGCGAAATCGCGAAGGATGTCGCGCCCAACGTTTTCGTCGCCACCGCTTTGCAGCGGCAAACATTCGGCGACATCGGACTGGTCCTGCTGCCAGCCGAGGAGGCGGCCCGCGACGACGCGGCGACGGTTGCGCCGCCGCCGGCCGGCGCGCACGACACGCTGCAGATCGTCTACACCTCGGGTTCCACTGGCAAGCCGAAGGGCGTGGTGGTCCCCCCCGGAGCCTGCCTGAATCGTCTTAACTGGATGTGGGAGCAATTTCCCTTCCAGGCAGGTGATGTCTGTGTGGTGCAGAAGTCGGCGGCGCTGGTCGCCAGCCATTGGGAAATCTTCGGCCCGCTGCTGCAGGGCGTTCCCAGCCTGCTGCTGAGCCAGCAGGAGCTGCATGATCCGTCCCTGCTGCTGTCGCGACTGGACCGTCACCGCGTGACACATCTGCTGTGCTCGCCTCCGGTGCTCACCGGCCTGTTGACCGCTCGCCTGATAGGTGGTCCGGCCGCCGGGAGCCTGCGGCTGGTCACGTCCAGCGCCGAGGCGCTGCCGCCCGAGCTGGCGCGGCGTTTCCGGGAAGCGTTTCTGCATGCCCGCTTGTACAACTTCTACGGCGCCTCCGAGTGCAGCTCTAACGCGGCTTGGGACGAGGTGGACGAAGTCAGGGCGGACGAGCGGACCGTGCCGATCGGCAAGCCGCTGGCCAATGTTGGCATCGCCGTGGTGGACGATGCGTTGCGGCCGCTGGCCCAGGGCGCGGTCGGCGAAATCCTGGTAGCCGGCGACTGCCTAGCGAGCGGCTACCATGGCAGCTGCGAGCTGACCGCCGAGCGCTTCATCGCCAATCCAGTGCAGGAGCTGCTGCCGTTCGGCGCCGTGGCCTACCGCACCGGCGATCTAGGGCGCTACCGAGACGATGGCCGTCTGGAGCTGCTCGGACGGCGCGACAACCAGGTCAAGATCCATGGCTTCCGCATCGAACTGGACGAGATCGCCCAGGCACTGCTGAAGTGCCCTGGCGTGGTCGAGGCCGCCGTGCATCTGCATCGCGATCCGGAAGGCGAGCCTCTGCTGGCGGCATACGTGGTGGGCGACGAGGGCAAGTTACCGGCAACAGAGGATGAGTTCCGCCATTTGCTGCGCTACTCCCTGTTACCGCATGCCGTTCCGCGCGCCATTGTCCGCCTGAAGGCGCTGCCCAAGCTGCCGGGCGGCAAGCTGGATCGTTCCCGGCTGCCGTTGCCCCGCAGGACCGAAGATGGGGAAGGGGGCGCGTTGGCGCCGCTGGGCACCGCGACCGAGCACGCGCTGGCCGCCGTCTGGCAGGAGGTGCTCGGCATGGCGACGATAGGGGCGGACGCCCATTTCTTCTCGCAAGGCGGCACTTCGATGCTGAGCGTGCGCTGCGTGGCGCAGGCGGCCAAGAAGGGCATCCGCTTCTCGGTTAGCGAGCTGTACGATTATCCGGTGTTGCGCGAGCTGGCCGCCCTGATCGATGCCCGCGCCGGCGAGGCAGCGCGCGGCGACGATGAAGGCGATGGCGAGGTGGAAGTGACGCCGACGATACGCTTCATGAAGCGGCACATGGGTTTCGACGAGCATTACAACCTGTGCACGATTTGGCGGGACGACAGCGGCCGGTTGGATCCGGCGGCGCTGGAGGCCGCGATTGTCAGGTTGGCGGGCGACTACCCGTTGTTGCGCACCCGGATCTCTCGCGACGGTGGCGACCTGCGCTTCCATGCCGGAGCGGGCGCGCTGCACCTGGAGCGGATCGCCCTGGGGGCGCACAATGCGCTGGGCGATTGCGAACGCGAGGTGTCCGCCATTGCGGAGGCCGCGCAATATGCCTTCCGCTTCGATGGGGGCACGCCGCTGTTGCGCTGCCTGCTGATTGAGGCCGAAGTGGGCGGGCGGCCGCATCGCTGGCTTTTCATTGTTATCCATCACTTCCTGGTGGACGGCTATGGGTTCCGCCTGCTGCTGGACGAGGTGGAGCGCTATTATCTGTCGATAGAACGTAATGAGGCGCCGGTTCCGGCCTATAGTGGCCGCGCTCAGCTGAATCGATGGGTGAAGGCGCTGCGCGAACATGTGGGCAGTTCGCTGGACGGCGAAATCGCTTATTGGCGAAGCCGGCCGTGGGCGCTGCTGCGCGAGGAGGAGGCACCGGCCATTGAGGCGAAGCCGGCGGTGAAGGGCGATGACGCCAGCCGCCGCATGTTCGAGATGCTGCACGGCGGACAGATGCACAGCGAGGCCTTCGAGGCCTTGTGCGCAGGCAAGGGGATACGCTATCTGGACCTGGACGGGGCGTCCACGCGGGTCCTGCTCGATCTGCATCCGGACCGGCATGGCTTCGACGCCTTCGACGTCATCCTGTGCGCCTTGGCCGAGGTGGCGGGACAGGGGGACCAGCGACGGGGGCTGTTCGTGGACAGCCTGGACATGCTGCGCACGCCCATCCTGCCGGGACAGGATCTGTCGACGGTTATGGGCTTTACCGCCGAGCTTATTCCGCTGGCCATTGTTTCCGATGAGAGGCTCGGAGTGGCGGAGCGTCTAACTACGGTGCGACGCCAGCGAAATTCAGCTCCGATCCACGGCCTTGGGCTGCGGTCTGCGGCCTATCTGCTGTCGGGCGACCGGGCGAAGGCGCTGGCGGATCTGGACTGGCCGCGCGTGGTTGTCAACTATCGTGCGGTGTTAAACAATCTGCGTTCGCGCACGCTGCTCGGCCTGGCCGAGCCGACAATCTGGACGGGCGACGCAATGGGGCCCAACCGTCACCACACGCTAAGGATGAACATCGACAATGTGAACGGTAAATTGCGGATTCAGATGTATTGCGCCGCGCAGCGCTATTCAGCCGAGGAGGCGCGCGAACTGGGACGCCAGTTGCTGGAGCGTCTGGCGGCTTACGCCGGCTGGCTCAGTGATAAGCCGGAAGGCGCGGACGCGGGGCGCGCGGAAGAGGAGGTCAAGGCATGAACAAGACAGCAGCGTCTTCCCGATTGCAGTCACTGGAACGCGACCGCTTGTTGCCGCTGATCCTGCGGCTGGCTCTGCCTTCTATCGTCGGCGTAACCGTCAGCGCTGCTTATCAGCTGCTCAACGCGTTTTTCGTGGGGCGGCTCGGAACCGCGGCGCTGGCTGCGATGGCGCTGTCGTTCCCATTCGCGATGTGCGTCACGGCAATAGGCCAGTGCTTCGGCGCAGGGGCTGCCTCCTTGCTTGCCCGCAGCCTGGGACGCGCCGACGGTCCCGCTGCCAACGACTATGCGTCGCACGCGTTATGGTCGGCGGTGGCAGCCGCCGGCGTGGTGGCCGTCACTGGCTGGCTATTCGCTCCTCACCTGCTGGCATGGCTGGGTACCGGAGTGGCGACGTTGCCACTGGCGGTGGGCTACCTACATTGGCTGCTGCTGGGCTATGTGGCGGTGGTAGTCAATATGGTGTGTGGCTTCATCGTGCGGGCGGAGGGCAATACGGTGCTCAGCATGAAGACTCAGATCTCGTCGTTCGCTATGAACGCGGCGCTCGATCCGGTGCTAATTTTCTGGTTGGGGTTGGGTATTGAGGGGGCCGGCATCGCAACACTTCTGGCCCAGTTTTGCGGTTTGGCGCTGTATTGGCGGCATTTCGCGGGCAGACGTGGGGCGATCGTCCTGTCCTGGCCGGCGGTGGGGCGCTGGTGGAGCCGGCTAGCGGCCATTGCCCGCATCGGAGCTCCGTCAGCACTCAACACGCTGGTCGCGGTAGCGGCCATGTCCATGCTAAATGGCTTCGCCGCCCGCTACGGCGAAGCATCCGTCGCGGCGATAGGATTGGCCGGCCGCTTGGCGATGGTGGCGGTGCTGCCCCTGTATGGACTGTGCATCGGGGCGCAATCGGTCGTTGGCTACAATGTCGGCGCTGGCAATTGGGCGCGGGTGGCGGAAGCGGTCCGGACGATGATTGCCGTTGCGTTCGCGTTCGCCTGTGTCTACGCAGGGTGGGTGGTTTGGCAAGCCCAGACTATCGCCGGCTGGTTTGCGCATGAGCAGGCGACGATAGAGATCGGCGGCCGTGCCATTTTGCTGTTCCATTGTGCGTTACCGGTTTTTGCCATGCAGCAAGTGTGCCTGATGTTCATGCAGGCCAAAGGAGAGGCAGTCCGGGCGACACTGGTAGCGGTACTGCGGCAAGGCATGTTTCTGATGCCGCTGATGGCCTTGCTGCAATCGGCTTACGGGCGCGACGGCCTATTGTTCTCAGTGCCTACCGCTGATATGGCAGCGGGTCTGATCGCGGTTGTCATGTTGTATCGGCAGATGCGGCAGATTCGACTGGGCGGGCTGACGGCCAAGCTGGCCTGATGCGCTCACTGCTGCAGCCCAGCCGCGCTCTCTCCACGTTTCTGCCTGGGCAATCGAGCTAGCGGACATTATGTGTAATGTATAGCTCGCCGGGGCTTTGTTGCACAAATCAGTTGAAAGCCGAGCAACCCCAATCCCCAGACGGACTTATCCCATGCGGACCGTTTGCGGCGTGCCCAAGGCCGTAAAGCGAGTCAGAATCGCGGCACAGATATGAAGTTCGGCAAGCCGATGTTTGGGCTCGGCTTGGAACACTGAATCAATGGGATGGACTCCTCCCTCCTGATACGGCATCAACGTGCCAGACTGGAAGTGTCAACAAACCAGTCAACAGAAACGAGGAGTCCACCATAAAGATTATGCGCATCGGCATCGATTTGGCCAAAACCGTATTTCAGGTTCATGGTGTGGATGCTCAGGAAAAGCCGGTTTGTCGCCGTCAGTTGCGCCGCAGTCAGTTACTGGAATTCTTTACCAATCGCGAGCCTTGCCTGATCGGCATGGAAGCCTGCGCCAGCGCCCATCACTGGGCACGCAAGCTGCAAGCGATGGGGCATACAGTGAAGCTGATCGCGCCGCAGTTCGTGAAACCCTACGTCAAGGGTAACAAGAATGACGCCAACGACGCCGAGGCCATCTGCGAAGCAGTCGGCCGGCCG
>Ga0209211_10007198_pt1 | contig 15704 bp, 14 predicted proteins | sample RifGroA2_FD_183992 | JGI IMG/M metagenome (GOLD analysis project Ga0209211, IMG submission 183992) | Groundwater microbial communities from Rifle, Colorado, USA - Groundwater A2 (SPAdes) (version 2) | ecosystem: Environmental > Aquatic > Deep subsurface > Groundwater | place: Rifle, Colorado... | reverse complement strand
GCTCAATCGGGTGCGTAGCGCTCTCACCCAACGGGTGAACTTGATCGGAGCAAAAAAATTCAATCATTTCATGATCTTATTGAGATTCCAAAGCGGTCAACTGCGGAATCTAGGTTCAAACCAATGTCCTGGCATTTGGATTTCTTTCGAGAACACAGGGCAGCGCAGTGGCTGGCTTTGGCGGCTGACGATTTCTGGTACCCCAGTATGAGGAAGCCGCCAAAGACTGCCGCTGTGCGGGTAGCACAAGCAGATCTGGGTTAATCAACTTCAAGAAACGGTCAAACTTCCCCAACAGTCAGTATTTCAAACGCGCGTAATAGGTCTTTTGCGCGGCCTCCCGCGCCTGGCGCAGGGTGGTGATGCCCATGGCCTGCAGCAGGGGCAGCAGACGCAACCAGACTTCGGCAGTCACTATCGCATCGCCCAGCGCGGTATGGCGCCCCAGCACAGTGATGTTAAAGCGCTCGGCAATGGCTTCAAGCCGGTGCGACTCCTGGTTCGGGTGCACCACCGCAGAGAGCAGCAAAGTGTCAAGCACCGGGTGGTTGAACACCAGGCCGGTGTGGCGCTCCTGCAGCTGCAAAAACTTCATGTCAAAGGCGGCGTTGTGCGCCACCAGCACCGTATCTTGCGCAAAGGTATAAAAAGCCGGCAACACCTCGGTAATGGGCGGTTTGCCCCGGACCATGTCCTGCGTGATGCCGTGGATCGGCACCGTTGCGGCCGGAATCAAGCGCCCGGGGTTGACCATTTGTTCAAAGCTTTCCTGGCGCAACAGCTTGCCATTGACAATACGCGCCGCGCCGATCTGGATGATCTGATCGCCCTCGGACGGGTTCAAGCCCGTGGTCTCGGTATCAAAAACGGTGAACGACAGCTCACCCAGCAGCCGGTCCTCCATCGCGCTGCTCTGGTCGGTGCTCTGGAACAGGTCAAAGTCATAAAACTCCGGACGGCTGTCGTTTTGCAGAATCTGGGTGGCTTCCAGTTGTTCCTGGACACTGGCCAAGGGCAACAAAAACCGGAAAAATGCCTCGTGGCGCACACGTTCGCGCTCAAACCACATCTCGCCGCCGTGGCGCTCAATGACATCACGCACCGTGAGCGGCGTGCTCTCGGCACCAAAACGCATGCTGTCCATTTCCCAGCTCATCACGGTCTCGGTGCTCATGGCCTGACCGGTCCAGATCAAGTCGAGCTGGGCCCGGTTGCCGTTGGCCTGCAGGCGCAGGCGGAAAAATTTGATGTCGAACTCATCCACCAGGCGCAGCGCCAGGTAATCCAGCGCCTGCGTCAAACTGAAACTGTCCACTTTCAGCCAGACACTGGCGTCCAGGTTTTCCAGCGTCACCGGGCGTTTGCTGCGCGCCTCAATGCGGCGCTGGCAGGCCAGCAGCACGTCGGCACCCAGCATTTCTTCCATCGGCCAACGGGCCTTGAGGCCCTGCGTGGCCTGTTGCGTCATGGCATTGATACGCGTGCTCATGCTGGTCACTTCTTCACGCACCACTGCCAAAAAGCGCTCACGCATGGGAGTCTCAAGGTCAGGGTAGGCCAGCATCTCGACAGCGGCCTGAATGTTAGCCAGTGAGGAACGGCTGCCCTCGGTCAAACCGTGCAGCAACTGGTCGCGCAAATGCTCTTCTTCAAAGGCCCGGGTCACGTTGTCGAGCATCAGCACAAAACCACTGATTTCGGCGCCAACGCCAGACCCGTCGACATTACGCACCGGCGCCATTTGCACCTTGAGCAATTGGCCCGCTTGCGTGGTGGTGACAAACTGGGCCGACGGGCTGCCTGCCCCCCGGCTGATGCGCTGCTGAATGCTCTCCAGCGCGTGTGCCACCAGTTGCCGGTCGAACACCGCGTAAATGGAGCGCCCGATGCCCACCAACTCGGCGCCACCAGCCAAGGTGGGGGCTATTGAGAGCGTCTTGAATTGCAGGCGGGCGCGGTTGTTGTACAAAATGATGCGGCCATCCAGATTACACACCACCACGCTCTGGGTCAACTCGGACATCAGCGCGGCCAGGCGGTTCTTTTCCTGTTGCACACTCAGGCTGGCCTGTGCAATTTGGCTTGCCACATCGGCACGCAGGGTGTCACGCTGGGTCGCCAGTTGAAAAATCACCTCGGCCAACGCCTGGGTCTCGGTGGTACCCTGGTGGTTCATGGGCGCAGCCTGCGGCGCCGCCAGCAGCACCTTGGTTTGTTCCAGCAGTCGCCCCGGTGCGCTGGCATAACGCCGGAACAGCCAGCGCAGGGTCGAGCCAATCACCACCAGACCAAAGACCCAGGTCAAACCAATCAGGACAAAACGGGGCGCCAGTTGATCTGCCAGCAAAGCGCGTTGTTCGGGCTCCAGGGTGGAGGCGATCAAGCCCATCGTGAGCAGCAGCCAGACCACCGTGGCCAGACCGATGACGGCAATCGCCAGCAGCAAGCGACGATCGATCTTGAACCGGTTCATACCGCCTGGCCTAGCATCTCGGCCACCTTTTGCACCAATTCACGGGTCGCAAAAGGCTTGGTCATGTAGGCATCAGCGCCGAGTGCCAGACCCTTGGCCACATCGGTATCACGCCCCTTGGCGGTCAACATCAGGATTTTGGTGGCCTGAACCGCCTCAAGGCCGCGCACTTCCTGGCACACCTCAAAACCAGTCTTTTTTGGCATCATCACATCGAGCAATACCAGGTCGGGCTGCTCCCGAACGATGGCATCCACGGCCTCCTGGCCGTCACGCGCAATCACCACGGTGTAGCCTTCGCGCTTGAGCAGGTACTCCAGCGAAATCACGATGTTGGGCTCGTCGTCGGCCACCAGTATTTTTGGACTCATCTCTGTCTCCTCTTTTATGTTTTGAAGGGCAGGTAAAAGCAAAACGCGGCGCCCTGCCCGGGTTGTGACTCAAGCCACAGTCTGCCGCCAAAATGCTCCACAATCTGGCGGCTGATCGGTAGCCCCAAGCCCGTGCCCTGCGGCCGGTTGGCGGCGTCCCCGCCCTGGCGAAATTTCTCAAAAATCAGGGCCTGTTGCTCTGCGCTCACACCGGGGCCGTTGTCGCGCACGACCACGGTCACACCGGTATCGTCGCTGCTCAGGCTTACATCAACCCGACCACCCGGCATGGGCACAAACTTGGCGGCATTGGAGAGCAAATTCAGCAGCACCTGGGTCAAGCGGTCAGGGTCGGCCATCAAGCCCAGCGGCGTCTCGGGCAAACTGACGACCACCTGGGTCTGCCGCTCGCGAAACAACTCGGAGGTGGTCACCACCGCCTGTTGCACCAGGGCGCCCAAGTCGACCTCGGCGTTGTGCCACTCGGCATGACCCGACTCGATTTTGGCCATGTCCAGCACCTGGTTCACCAGCCGGGACAGGCGCTCGGTCTCGCTGACGATGATGGCGATGAACTGGCAGCGCTGGGCTTCATCCATTGCGGGGTCGTCGCGCATCAGCTCGGCCAACGCCCGGATCGAGGTGAGCGGCGTGCGCAACTCATGCGTCACCGACGACATGAAGTCGTCCTTGAGCCGGTCCAGGCTCTTGAGCTGCTCATTGGCAGAGCGCAGCTCGCGGGTGGCACGCTCCAGCGAGTTGGATTTTTCTTCAAGCTCCAGAGAGTGCGCACGTAATTGCGAGGTTTCATCCAGAATACGCAGCACGTCGTCTGGCGTCAGGGTTTCTTCATCAACACTGCTGGCCACCAGCACCCGTGCCGACGCGCTACCCACGGCGCCCGACAACTGGGTCTCGACATACTGCACCAGGCGCGCGTCCGGCGTGATGGCCGTCGGACTGCTCGCCCCGACCTGGCGCGCATAGACTGAAAACAGCGCTTGCGCCCGCTCGGGCCCCATGAAGCGTTCACACAAGCGCAACAAATCCGGCACCGTGGCACGGCCGCGCCAAAACACCGGGCGCGCCGTGGTGGTGCGCTCGAACACATCGACAAACAGCAGCGCCTGGCTGGCCTCCTGGCCATTGGGCGCGCGCCACAGTGACAAACCCACATAAGCCCCAATATTGACCAGCAAACTCCAGAACAGCGAATGCGTCAGGTTGTCCAAGCCCTGCAAGCCAAACAGGTGCTCAGGCTGCAACCAGCTCAAGCCCAACAGGCCCTGGGTCAAAAATGCGTCCGGCAACCAGCCCGACTTGGCCAGCGAGGGCAGCATCAAGGTGTAACACCACATCAAGAAACCGGCCAGCAAGCCCACCAGGGCGCCCCGGCGCGTGGCGCCCTTCCAGTACAAGCCGCCCAACACCGCAGGGGCAAACTGGGCCACGGCGGCAAAGCTGATGAGCCCGATGCTGACCAGGGCATAGGCTTCACCTGCCAGGTGAAAGTACACATAACCCAGCACCAGTACCCCGAGAATGGCAGCACGTCGAATCAGCAGCAGCACACGCGTCAGGTCATGCTCGGCCTCGGATCTGAAATGCCGGGTGCGCAACAGCAAGGGCATCACCAGCTCATTACAAACCATGGTGGAGACCGCAATGGTCTCCACGATCACCATACCGGTGGCCGCGGACAGCCCGCCAATAAAAGCAAACAGCGCCAGCGCGGGCTGCCCCGCAGCCAGCGGCAGTGACAACACAAAATTGTCGGCATTCATCTGCCCCGGCCCGAAATACAACAGGCCGCCCAGGGCAATCGGCAACACAAACAGATTGATGGCCAACAGGTACAGCGGAAACACCCAGACCGCGCGGCGCAAATGGCTCTCACGCACGTTTTCAACCACCATCACCTGGAACTGACGCGGCAAAAAAATGACCGAAAACATCGACAGCAGGGTCATGGCAAACCACTGGGCCCAGGCAAAACTGCCGCCCTGTTCCAGCCGCAGCAGACGGGCCAGGTCGGGCACTGCGTGCGCCCGCGCAAACACGTCGGTCAGCCCGTTGAACAGGCCATAGACCACAAACAGACCCACCGCCAAAAAGGCAATGAGTTTGACCACCGACTCAAAGGCAATGGCCGCCACCAGGCCCTCGTGACGCTCGGCCGAATCCAGGTGCCGGGCGCCAAATACCATGGTGAAACCCGCCAGCGCCAGCGCCATGTAAAAGGTGCTGTCCTGGGCCCAGTGCACTTGCACGGGCAGCTCACTCAGGGAACTTGCCGTCAACAAGCCATACCCCGCAGACACCGCCTTGAGCTGCAGCGCGATGTAGGGCACGATGCCCACCACCGCAATCAGCGTGACCAGGCCGGCCAGCAGCGGACTCTTGCCGTAGCGACTGCCAATAAAGTCGGCAATCGAAGTGATGCGGTAGGTTTTGGCGATGCGGATCATCTTGCGCACGACCAGCCAACCCAGCGTCATGGCCAGCGTCGGCCCGAGATAAATCGGCAAGAACCAGATGCCGCCGGAAGCAGCGCGGCCAACGCTGCCAAAATAAGTCCAGGCGGTGCAATAGACCGCCAGCGACAGGGCATAAGTCCAGGGGTTGGCAATGATCGAGCGACCCTGGGCGGCACGCCAGTCGCCAAAGCTGGCCACGGCAAACAGCAGCAGCAGATAAGCAAAGGAGGCCCCGACGACCAGCAGGGGTGACAGCATGTTTAGTCGTCCCCGTCAGCGGCGGTATGCCGCTCCATCAACCAGGCCACAGTCACAACCAACAGGGCCCACAAGGTCATCAAGGCCACCGGAAACAGTGGCACACCGAGCACGGTGGCATCCACGTCCCACAGTCCCAGCAGCGGAAAGTTCAGCAGCAGCCAGCCGCAGCAAAATAAGGCCACCAAGCGCTGCGTTGTCAGGCTGCTGCTCATGGACTTGCGCTGAAGCGGGGTGTCGGCTACCGCTCAGGCCTTGCCTTTGGCCCAGGCGGCGTGGGCATGGCGGCTGAGCGCAAAACTGGCAAAAAACTTGCACCAGATGGTGCTGCCGGCCACCGCGCTCCATACGCTGTATTCCCACAAGCCGGCCACCACGGCCAAAATCACGCTCACGATCACCACCCCGGCCACCAAGTTGATCGCCATCTCGTAGGGGGCGAATTTTTCGGGATTCGGCGGCGCCTCACCACGCTTGATGGCAACCTCAGAAAAATCACGCTGTATCACAATGCGCCAGGCCCGGCGCAGCCAGACAAAGCTGATCGGAAACAGCGCCAAAAATAAAATCCACGTCATTGCGACGCTGATATCAAACACCATGTCAGGCTCCAGAACAAATTGGAAAGCCCTGCCAGCTTGATGGCCGACAGGGCTTTGATTGTCAGCCCAATCCACCACCGTGGACAAGGGCTTGACTCAGGCACTTGCCTTTGGCTTAGTGGGCACCATCCACCAGCTTGGAGCCGCGTGGAATACGCACAGCTTCCACCATGTGTTGAATATGCTCGGGTGGCTCGGGGGTCACTTTGTCCACAGCGAAAGCCACGGCAAAGTTCACCAGCGCACCAATGGCACCAAAAGCTTCAGGAGTGATGCCGAAGAAGGAATTCGGGCCACCAATGAGACCGAGGTACTCAGTGCCCTTGATGAAGAACAAGCCCTTGTGTGCAAACACGTAGAACAAGGTGATGAACAGGCCCGCCAGCATACCGGCCATGGCGCCTTCCTTGTTCATCTTCTTGCTGAAGATACCCATCATGATGGCGGGAAACAGTGACGAGGCGGCGATACCGAAAGCCAGCGCCACGGTACCAGCCGCGAACCCGGGCGGGTTCAGGCCGAGGTAACCTGCCACCACAATCGCCACCGCCATCGAGATCTTGCCAGCCAGCAACTCACCCTTTTCAGAGATCTCCGGCGCAAAGATGCCCTTGATCAGATCATGCGACACAGCCGATGAAATGGCCATCAGCAAACCGGCAGCGGTAGACAGCGCAGCAGCCAGACCACCCGCAGCCACCAGGCCGATCACCCAGTTGGGCAGCAAGGCAATTTCAGGGTTGGCCAGCACAATAATGTCGGCGTTCACTTCGAGCTCGTTGCCCTTCCAGCCAGCGGCAGCAGCTTTTGCCGCAGCGGTTTCGTTCTTGGTCTTGTCGTTGTAGTACTGGATGCGGCCGTCACCGTTCTTGTCGGTGAACTTCAGCAAACCGGTCTTTTCCCAACGCTTCATCCAGTCAGGACGACCTTCGGCCTGAATGCTGGCTTCAGGGGCATACAAGTCACCGCCCGCGTTCACCGCTGAGTTGATGGTGGCATGCAGGTTCAACTTGGCCATGGCTGCCACGGCGGGTGCCGTGGTGTACAGAATGGCAATGAATACCAAGGCCCAACCAGCGCTTGAACGTGCGTCTTTTACGGTAGGCACCGTGAAGAATCGCATGATCACGTGCGGCAAACCAGCGGTACCAATCATCAGCGACATGGTATAGACAAACATGTTGAGTGTGCTGCCCGCCGTGGTGGTGGTGTATTTGCCAAAGCCAAGGTCAGTCACCACAGAGTCAAGCTTCATCAGCAGCGACACATCGGTACCGGCCATGGTCGAACCCAGACCCAATTGCGGAATAGCCACGCCGGTGAGCTGCAAGGAGATGAAGATCGCCGGAATGGTGTAGGCCAGAATCAGCACACAATACTGCGCCACCTGGGTGTAGGTGATGCCCTTCATGCCGCCGAACACGGCGTACAAAAACACGATGCCCATACCGACGTAAATACCGGTTTCAGAGGACACGCCCAAAAAGCGCGAAAACGCCACACCCACACCGGTCATCTGACCAATGATGTAAGTCAGCGACGCGGTCAGCAGGCACGCCACGGCAACCACGGAAGCGCCCTTGGAATAGAAGCGGTCACCAATGAATTGCGGCACAGTAAATTTGCCAAACTTGCGCAGGTAGGGTGCCAGCAGCATGGCCAGCAGCACGTAGCCGCCGGTCCAACCCATCAGGAACAGCGCACCGCCATAACCCATGTTGGCGATCAGGCCAGCCATGGAGATGAAGGACGCCGCACTCATCCAGTCGGCGCCGGTCGCCATGCCGTTGAGCACCGGGTGCACCGAGCCGCCCGCAGAGTAAAACTCACTGGTGGAACCGGCACGCGCCCAGACGGCAATACCGATGTAGAGCGCAAAGCTCAAGCCCACCATGATGTAAATTGTGGTTTGAAGATCCATGTTTTAGTCCTCAGTCTTCATGAACATCGAACTTGATGTCCAGGTTATTCATGCGCCAGGCGTAATAAAAAATCTGCGCCACAAAGATGTACATGGAGCCCTGGTGTGCAAACCAGAAACCCAGCGGATAACCACCGAGGTGGAATTGATTGAAAAAATCAACAAACAAAATGCCCGCCCCAAATGAAACCAGAAACCAGAGGATCAGCACATTCCTCAAAAGTTTGATGGTTTCCTTCCAGTAGGCACCACTGTCGTAGTCATGCTTCATGAAGTCTCCTGTTTAAAAATAAGACAAAGCAGCAATTGCTTGCTGCGCCCATACATTACGCGGGTTCCAGCCCGCCGTGTTGCGGGTTGGACTATCACGGGGCATCCTTACAGTTTTCTGATGAATCCAGTACCAGACCGGACAACCTAGGGTAAACACCGACCAACTATATTTTTTTCATGTCCGGGCTGATCTGCGTCAAAAAGTCAATTGATTGGTGTAAAGATCACGATTGACTGGTTCAGGAGCCACTTGCCGACTTGGCCGCTGGTGCAGGCAAACCGAGGTGTTTGTCCATGGCTGTGGCCAGCGCCTTGACCTTGGGATCCACCGTCGCCTGCATGTCAGCCACCAGTTTGTCAACCAGGGCCTTTTGCATCTCGCCACCCATTTGCAAAAATTTGCGGTTCACGGGGGACTCGATGATGGCAATGAGTTGCTTGAGCTCATCGTCGGTAAATTTTTCTGCCAGCATCACACCCACCGTTGCTGGTGCCAGTTTGACCGCCTGCTGCTGCATCAGGGGCACCACCTCGTCAGCATATTTTTTCAAATCGGCCTGAATCTCTTTGGCGATCGCCTCACGTTTTTCAGGGGCCACACGGGTTTGCAAAGCGGCACCCGCCTGTTGCATCATCTGCAACGCGGGGCGTTCGGCAATCACCTGCGCCGTTTGTTCGATGGCCGGGCGTTGCAGACTCAACATTTTGTCAACCAGTGCCTGCTTGGCCGGGCTGGTTTGGGCGTAGGCGCCAGCACTGGCCAACAACAACAGAGCCACAAAAGTATTCTTCATCCATCTCTCCAATTCATGTCAAAGGTTCAACAATATCTGCTTTGCGGCACCAGGCTGGCGCCCGGGTTCCGCTATGCTCCTGGTCAACAAGCTTAACCGATTGCACAGCTTGTCCCTGGCCAACCCACCGGCCAGTAAGAATTTGCGCCGATCCCCGACTCACTCTGTTTAGCTCACGGCCTTTGACCCATGTTTGACCGCTCTGTCAGCCACCTGATTGCCCCCTTGATCCAGCGTCTGGCCCGGCAAGCCCGGCGCCTGGGGCTCAGCGCCAACCAGCTCACCCTGCTGGGGTTTTTGCTTGGCATTTTTGCCGCATTTTTAATCGCATTTGAGGCCTACCTGGCAGGGGCCGCAGCCATCCTGGTGTCCCGACTGCTGGACGCGCTGGACGGTGCTGTGGCACGCCTGACACACGCCACGGATGCTGGTGGTTTTTTGGACATTGCGCTCGACTTTGTCTTTTATGCCAGCATTCCGCTGGCCTTTGCCTTCAGTGACCCGGCGCGCAACGCCCTGCCCGCAGCCGTACTGCTGGCCGCTTTTATTGGCACCGGGTCGAGCTTTCTGGCCTTTGCCGTGATGGCGGCCAAACGTGGCCTCAGCAATCTGGCCACCCCCAACAAGTCGTTCTACTTTCTGGGTGGCCTGACCGAAGCCAGCGAAACCCTGCTCTGTTTCATGGCCATGTGTGTCTGTCCGGAGCTGTTCATTGAACTCGCCTATGGTTTTGCCGCGCTGTGTGCCATCACCACGGTCACGCGCATCTGGTGGGGCTGGAGGGCATTTCAATGAACACGCTGCCAAACCGCCAGGGCGAACGGGGTGCAACACCCAGATGTTGCCGGAGCCAGGTGCCTCATGTCATTGCCATCTGTACCTTGCTGTTTGGCCTGCCAAGCGCTGTGTGTCAAACCACGCCAACCGTGCCCCGCGCCGTGCTGGCACCCTTTATTGCATCAAACGGCGCCGCACTGCACCCGTCCTGGCAGCCCAGCGGCCTGCCCGACAACAAGGCGCCGCGCAGCGCTTTTGAAGCCATCACCCTGAACGGCGAGGCCGTGCTGGCATTACGCACCCAGGCCTCTTACGGTGTGTTAACCCACGCCTGGCAGGGCGCAGCGCCCGAGACATTAAGCTGGCGCTGGCAGCTGGTGCAGCCGCTGAGCCAAGCCGACATCAAGACCAAAACCGGTGACGACGCAGCGCTCAAGGTCTGTGTGATGCTGGACCAGCCGCTGGCCGACATTGCGTTCCTGCAGCGCTCGGTGCTGACCCTGGCACGCTCGGTCAGCGGGCAAAACCTGCCCAGCGCCACCCTGTGTTACTTGTGGGACAGCCGCTACCCGGCTGGCACGGCCGGCGCCAACCCGTACAGCGCGCGGGTGCGCTACATCGTGCTCAACGGCGCTGAATCTGCCACCGGCCAATGGGTGAGCCAACGCCGCCGCATCGCAGAAGATTTTGCGCTGCTGTTCGGTCAGGAGAGCCCAGCCTTGCCACCAATCACCGCCGTCGCCGTGGGTGCCGACAGTGACAACACGCAGGGCAGCAGCCTGGGCTATGTGGCGCAATTAGGCTGGCTGCCCTGAAACCTGAAACCTGAAGCCAAAGCCCATGAAACACCTGATCATGATCGGCGCGGGCCACACCCACCTGCACCTGCTTGCCTCCTTGTCTGCGCAGCGCTTGGCGGGCGTCCAAATCACACTGATCGCAGCGCACCCGTACCCGTTTTATTCGGGCATGCTGCCAGGCTTTGTAACGGGCCAGCACCCGTTGTTGGACTGTGTGATCCCGCTGGCACCTTTGCTGAAAAACGCAGCCGTCAGCTGGCTCCAACGTAGTGCCAGCAGGCTCAATGCCGCCACGCGCACAGTCACGCTGGACGACGGCAGCACCTTGCACTACGACGTGCTGTCAATCAACACTAGCGCGGTGCTGGACCGACCTAAGATCGAGACCATCATGCCCGGCGCCCGCGAGCACGCGCTGTTTGTGCTCCCGCTCGAGGTCTTTGCCGCCTTATGGCCCAAGGTCGGGGACCTGGCGCTGCAAAAGCCACTGCGTGTGGCGCTGGTTGGGGGCGGTGCCACTGGTTTTGAGCTGGCTTGCGCCGTGGCACAGCGGCTACCAGATGCGTCTGTCACGCTGCTCAGTGGCGATGCACCGGTAGCGGCCAACTACCCGTCTGCGGTGCAAGCCATGGTACGGCAGGCGCTCAAAGCAGGGCGCATCACGGTCATCCAGGATCGCTGTGTCGGCGTTGCCGCCGGTGAGCTCACGCTGGCCAGTGGCGCCCGCCTGGCTTGTGACGTTCCCATCATCGCCATCGGCGCGCAAGCCCCCGGCTGGTTGCAAGGCTGCGGTCTGGCACTGAACGACCAAGGTTTTGTGACGGTGGATGCTTTTCAGCGCTCGACCAGCCACCCTGAGGTGTTGGCTGTTGACGATCCCGCGCGCGTCGGCCCGCCGTTCACCAGAAACCTGCGCGCGGTGCTCGCCGGTGTGGCACCCAAGGCCGCGAAGCCGCAACAAGAAACCCTGCACCTGCTGTCGTGCGGCAATCAACGCGCCATTGCCAGCTGGGGTTCCTGGGCAGTGCAGGGCCAATGGGTGGGGTGGATCAAAGACTGGATTGACCGACGCTTTGTCAAGCAACACAGCCAAGGCTGAAAGCACCAGCTGCAAACTGACGTGATTCGATGCGACTAACGCAGAGCCAAATGGGCCGCGCCATTAAACGCGGCCACTTCACCGATGTCCGCCGCATCGACAAATCCCACGCGCTGAAAAATTGCCATCACCGCAGCAACAGTCTCTGGCGCGCAACTCACCAACAAGCCACCACTGGTTTGCGGGTCGGTCAACAGGGCTTGCTCAATGGCAGAAAACCCGGCGGGTAAACTGACCTCGTGGCCATAAGCGGCCCAATTGCGCGCCGACGCGCCGGTGATGCAGCCCGCAAACGCCAGCGCACGCACGCCGGCCAAAAAAGGCACCTTGTCCCAATCGAGTTGCACCGTGCAGTTGGCACCCCGTGCCATTTCCAGCGCGTGGCCGGCCAGGGCGAAACCGGTCACGTCGGTCATGGCATGCACCCCGTCAAGCGCTGCCAGCGCCGGGCCGGGCGTGTTGAGCTGGGTGGTGACGCGCATCATCTCGGCGTAACCTGCAGCATCCAGCTTGTCTTTCTTGAGCGCGGCTGACAGCACGCCCACACCGAGCGGCTTGCCCAGAATCAGGCGGTCGCCCACCTGGGCGCTGGCGTTGCGCTTGACCCGGCCCGGGTGCATCAGGCCGAGCGCCACCAAGCCATAAATGGGCTCCACCGAGTCGATGGTGTGGCCCCCGGCAATCGGGATGCCGGCGGCGCGGCAAACACTGGCGCCGCCCTCCAGAATCTTGCCAATGGTCTCGACCGACAGCACGCTGATGGGCATGCCCACCAGCGCCAGCGCCATGATCGGCGTGCCGCCCATGGCATAGACGTCGCTGATGGCGTTGGTGGCGGCGATGCGGCCAAAGTCAAACGGATCGTCGACGATCGGCATGAAGAAATCGGTGGTGGCAATCAGCGCCTGTTCCTCATTGAGCTGGTACACCGCCGCGTCATCGGCGGTCTCGATGCCCACCAGCAGCTCCTTGGGCATCGGCATGGCGGTGGTGCCCTTGAGGATGCTGGACAGCACGCCGGGGGCGATCTTGCAACCGCAACCGCCGCCATGCGACAGGCTGGTCAGGCGCGGCTCGGTGCGCGCTGGAGCTGGCGCAGGGGCTGGTGTTAAAGGTGAGTTTTCAGAAGACATGGGGATTGCCACGGAGATGGGCGGTTGGTTGATCGGACAAGCCGACACTATCGGTTTTGGGGCACCCGGATTGCGCGGCGCTTCATCCGTATATGGACTCATTCATCAGCGGAGGGTGAACTTGCGCCACAACCGCACCACGAGCAGCACGATGGGGGCGCTGTGCAGCAGCAAATCAAAAATATCCAGTGGCTTGACGAGCGTGCCCTGACTCAGCATGCGCAGTTTTTCGATCAAGTGCGGCTCAGGCGTGATCGGTGCCACGGCCATCCAGGCGGCCAGCGCGATCAAAATGGCCAGCGGAAATTTGTCGAGCCAGGTCATGCCGTTGCAGCCTTCACGCAGGCCGCGCACAAACAGGCCACGCCCCGTGCCGCCTCCGGAATGGTGTTCAGCAAGTCGGCGCTGAACTGCGTCTGGGTGCACCAGCAGGGGGGCTGCTGGATGCCGGTGGCCGCCTGGACCTCCATGGCGCATTGGTTAGGCTGGCCGCACAGCGGGCAGTTTTGGGGTTTGAAAGTTGGGGTGGGTGTCATGGTAAATATCTCATAGTGAATACCTTTTGAATCTCAATTCATCGTAAGGGCAAACAGGTTAACGCAACCACGGCTCAAAGGCTTTGGCCAGCTTTTGCAGCACGGCCGGGTCAGGCAAGGGCAAACGCACACTGGCCTGGCCCGTGACGGGATCGCGTTCAATCTGGATCGGTGGCATGGCCTGGCTGGCGCCGCCCGCCGAACGAGACACGGCCAGACCTTGCAACAAGGCGGCACCGGCTTCAAGAATGGCCGCCCAGGGGTCAGTGGGCGGGGCTGTCTTGCTGGTCGCTGTTGCTGCTCCTGCAGCATCAAAGGTGTCGGCAGCGCCAGTCGGCAGCGCTACCGGCTCTGACGACATCACCGGGCTGGCGTTGCCATCGAATGCACCGGGTGGGGCTGCAGCCGGTTCCGCAAGCGCTTCACTCACCACATCCCTCACCACCTCGCCTTCGTCGGCAGCCACACCCTGCGCAGCGGTAGTGTCCACGTCACTCACATCCCCGGCGTCCCCGGCATCCGGCCCATCAGAGGCAGCATCTGCCTCGCCCACGGCGGCGGTCACTTTCTCCACACTTTCCATGAACTTGGACAGGCGCGTGCCCTGCATGAAGACCTCCGTGGCGCCGCCGTCAAGCACACCGGCAAAGAGCGATTTCTTGAACGCCAGCACGCCCAAAATGCCTTCTTCGATGCTGCCTTGTCCGACAAAATTGATCACCTGCACACCGCGCGACTGGCCCATGCGGTGCACGCGGCCAATGCGCTGTTCCAGCACCGCCGGGTTCCACGGCATGTCCATGTTGACCACCACCGCAGCCGCATGCTGCAGGTTCAGGCCCACGCCGCCGGCATCGGTGGACAAAAACAGGCGGCAGTTGGCATCGGTATGAAAGGTGTCCACCAGCGCGCCGCGTTGGTCGCCTGGCACGCTGCCAGAAAACAGCACATGACCCCAACCCCGCACGGCCAAGCGCCGCTGGATCAGCGCATGGGTGGCCAACCATTGGCTGAACACCACGGCTTTGGCGTTGGGGTCTTCCAGCAACTCGTCCAGCACGGTCATAAGTTCATCAAGCTTGTGGCCATGGTCGGTTTCGTGGTCGAGCAAATAAGTGCTGTTGCAGACCATGCGCATGTTTTGCAGCGCGCAGTGCAGGCGGCGCTGGTCGGTGTCGGACAAGAAGCCGGTCTTGCGCCAGCGCGCCACGATGCGCGTCACAGTCTCGCCGTTTTCGTCATGGTGCACCCGCTGCTCGGGTGTGAGCGGCACATAAATGCGGTTGTCCACGCGCTCGGGCAATTGCGTCAGCACCTCGGCCTTGCGCCGACGCAGCATCACCGGCGCCAGGGTTTTGCCAATGTGATCCAGACCGCAGTAACCCACCACCCGGCCCGATTCGTCGCGCAACTGGTGCTCATCGAGCAGGCGCCAGGTGGGGCCAAGCCGGTGCTGGTCGACAAACTGCACGATCGAAATCAGCTCTTCAAGCCGGTTTTCCAGCGGTGTGCCGGTCAGCACCATCGCATAGGGGCTGACCACACGCTTCAAGGCCCGCGCGGCGATGGTGTTCCAGTTTTTGATGCGCTGCGCCTCGTCGGCAATCACCAGGTCGGGCGCCCAGGCGGCAATCAGGTCAGCGTCGCGCGCCAGGGTTTCGTAATGGATGATCTTGCAAAACACCTCGTCCTGGTACTGCACCTGGCGCTTGCTGCGCAAACCACTGATCACCTGGGCCAGGCGCTCGGTAAAGCGGGCAAACTCGTTTTTCCACTGGTGCTTGAGTGAGGTCGGGCACACCACCAGCACCCGCTGCACGCCAAAGTGGCACGCCAACAGCTCGGCCGCAGCAATGGCCTGAATGGTTTTGCCCAGACCCATCTCGTCGCCAATCAGGCAGCGCCCCGCACGCGCGGCAAACAGCGCGCCTTGGGCCTGGTACGGGTAAAGTTTGGTTTTGAGCAGCTTGTTCAGCGCCTTGTCGTCCGCACCCTTGGGGTAAGCCTTGGCCAGCACCGCGTGGCGCTGTTTGGCGTCGCGCTGGTTCGCCACAAATTGCCAGACATCGTCATAACAGCGCAGATCGTGCCCCATCTCTTGTGCGGCTTGCAGCAAAGCCTGCAGACCGGTGTAACCGTCCTGGCGCAGCGCCCAGCGCGCTTCGGCATCAAACAGCACAGCGGCTTGCG
>Ga0209211_10007195_pt1 | contig 15708 bp, 19 predicted proteins | sample RifGroA2_FD_183992 | JGI IMG/M metagenome (GOLD analysis project Ga0209211, IMG submission 183992) | Groundwater microbial communities from Rifle, Colorado, USA - Groundwater A2 (SPAdes) (version 2) | ecosystem: Environmental > Aquatic > Deep subsurface > Groundwater | place: Rifle, Colorado... | reverse complement strand
GGATTACCGGCACCGCGCGATCGTATCCTTGCGCCGTAAACCATGGTGGGAGGCGCTTGGCGATATGTTTGGACTCGGCCGGTGTTCTGTCTTGTACGTCATAGAACGCTTGCTGCAGTTCCACCACCGCGCCATGCAAGCATAACGCGTTGTGCGCGCGCTCTATGGCATATTCGAGCGCACCCATATGTATCTGCTCGAGGTCGATGTTGCCTGTGTATATTTTGTTCTGCGCCAGATATTTCGCGTATGGCGGAGTCAATAGCGCTATCTCTTCTTTTGTCAGTTTCATGCTATCCCTCTATTGTATTTTCTTTCGTTGAGGTGTTATCCCGCAGGGTTCACGCGGCAACATCCGGAGAAGTATGGCTCTGGAGCCTGCGATGGCGCTTCAGCTGCGAAGAGACGCCTAGTTACGACGAGAAAACGCGCTGCAGCTATCAATGCGGATCGCTCTTTCTTGATGTATGCAGCGTGTCATGCTGTAGAGGAATTGACTCTTGCTTATAAATTTTCTTCTCGCATTCGTGTGCTGAATAGTGTTGAGCGCAATACAATCCAGCAGGTCTATGCGGAACCATTAATACCAGCAGTATCTATCCTCGTACATGGACGCGTCATCGTGATCAATTTCTCATCGACAAAACCGGCGATCGATAGCATCGCCTTGTTCTCGGAGATACCGGGTATCGCTTTCGAGTATCCTGTGTTCCGCGGATGGGGAGTGCGTCGCGTCGAGAAGAAGGGCGACGATGAGTGCGTCATCTGGCTCGACTGGCCCAGCACCCTCTCGTATGGAGTCGCGCCGAGGATAACTGTGTCGGTATTCCGCTATCAGAGCACGGTTCCCGCATCCAGAACCCTGTCGAAGACGGCATCGAACGGTTTCGGCGTCGATTGCGAGCGGGTCAGTTTCCCGTCGGATTATGTCGCGGGGTACGAGTCGAAAGGGTATTGGGACGCGTTATGGTTCCGGAAAACCGGCTCGGATGAGAGCGTCATCGTGCGCATCCCGGTCGGTTCGGAGCATGGCTTCTCGCGGGAGCTCTTTGCAGACAGTATCACCGCGACATTCCGGTTCTCGTGACGGTGCAGCGAGGCGTCATCTCAGAATTGTCCGCCGCTCTCGACGAATTTCTTCATCATGCGTTCGACAGCGACCTGCGGCGCGTAGCATTTGCTGCTGCATAGCCTGACGAATTGATCGTATGTCGGTTTGTCGATATTGTAGTCGATGCGTACTTTCTGCGGTCCCTTCGGGGTTGCTGCCATAGAATCACCTGGCATGACTTGTGGACCTCGAGTATAATAAATCGACGGAACAGACTTAGAACTCATCTCCGCGTTCGCCATAATGGCATTGTGTCTCGTACATCTGCTTCCAGCGGTGGTATTCAGGCCGTTGTCCGTGTGCATCTGCCCACGCGTAGACGGTCCATGCGCGGTGTCGACGGAACAGATCGGTCGACCAGCGAGGATCATCGCCTAGTTTTTCTTTGAGATGGCGGTAACGGAGCAGTCCGCCCACACCGACAATGGCGACGGCGCCGACGGATGGAAGCAGGGTTTCATCCAACATCTTGGGTTCGGCCGCCAGCATCACGCCCAGTGCGGCGCTGAATCCCCAGACCATCGGATTGAAGACGAGCGCGCCGGAGTACTCTTTCACTCCTTCAGCAACTTTTTCCATGCGTCGCATCTCCATACATCACCTATAGCGTCTTATGATCTGTAGCGGCTGCTTGTCCGGGTTTCATGAAGACTTCAAAGAGGTCGCCCGTGTACCATCGCGTTCCGTCGATATCGGTATATGGCGAGAACTCGTACGCGCGCAGCCAGGGCGGGAGCTCGATCTTCATCATGCCGCGCAGTCCATTGGTGGGTGAGAACGCGTCGCACTTGTTCTTCGTGCGGTACGAGCGCGCCGTGTAGAACGACCGCTTATCGCTCTGCTTGAGATTATCGATGATATTGATCAAGTATCCGCCCGCTTTGAGCACCCGCGTCGCTTCCGGAGCGGCTTTCTTGAAGAGGAACGGTTCGTTGAACACGATCACCGTATCAATGGAGTCGTTGTTGAGCGGAATAGCCTTCGCGTCGCCCACGATCCTATGGTGGTTGGATAGACGTTCGTCGATGGCGCGTTTGCCCGCCGTCGATATCCCTGTCGCGAAGCTTCCGACCGGCAGGTCGTCGAAATAGTTGGTCTCGTTGGCGAAGACGCCGAGACTCATGTCGAGAGCGATGCATCGTGCGTCCACATATGCCATCGGCACGGTGACGTTCCCTGCGGCGCCGCACTCAAGGACGTTCTCTGTGCGGAATCCGAATTCATGGCGCAACGTCCTCAGGATGTGTACGCGACGAACGCGTTCGAGAAGGAAGAGCTGCCGATGCATATCGTCGGATTGCTCTCCTGGCGCGCGGAGGCATGCTGTGCGCAGCAGCGTCACGCCGCGTTTGCACGCGTCCTCGTACTCTGCACGGGTGGGCGTCTTCATAGTCCCGTATGTGGCCATCCTTTGTAGGAGATCGGCGCTTTTTGGCATGCAGGTCCTCGTAGTGTCGCTCTGCTCTTCCTGTGCGTGCTGAGCTGTGTTTGAAAGATAGTGGCCGCACAACCTTTATAAATATTACTTACTTTCGAGTAGTCATAAATACCTCGAATGACGATACCTACTAACGAACACTACCGTGATATCCATGCTACAGCAACAACCATCCACCATGAAGAGTCTAAAGAGCCTTGCGTTGGCGCTGCTCCTCGCGGCATCGACGTACGACTGCAGCGATGACACGACACTACGCAGACACTCCAACCCGTCGAAACGCAGGACAAACTACGCAAAGCTAAGCCCTCCGAATCTTCCCGTCAAGGAGTGCGAAAGCCCTAGCCTACGTGGCGTACGGCTGCACAATTCGTTCAGCGACCGCGGACGCATGGAGCGTTCCCTGCGATGGGAAGATATCACCGACGCCGTTGAGCACCGATACGGCATACCTGACGGTTACTTGCTTGGTATGGTCGCGCAAGAGAGCATGGGCGATCCCACGTTACCCAACTTGATAGGCGACGCAGGCCTCGGGCTCATACACATGCAGCCTCTGCTCACGAACGCATACGGCCTCAGGATGATAACGAACTCGCGCAAGCTGCGCGACTTCAACCAAGGCAAGAGGATCAACCGCATACTGCGCGAGATGAACTACGACCTCGTTGATCTGACCGCGCACGACGACCGTTGGCACCCGGTGAAGAACGTCGACGCAGCGGCGCGCATGCTCGCCGACCACTACCAACGTACAGGAAGCTGGGACGCGGCGCTGCGCCGATATGCGGGAAGGAGATCATACCCCTCGAAAGTGACCCGCTTCGCGAGATTGTCGTCGGATGATGATTATCTCACAGAACTCGCAGCCGACTTCGACGCGCGCAACAGATCGCTCGTGGTGGATGGCAAACCGCTCACCTACGCCCGTTACCTGGATATCGCTCACAAACAGAACGCTTGCCAGTTCGGGATCTCGAAGTACAGGACGCTACCGAGGCGTGTGCCATGAGACGCAACGCGGTGGTGAGCATCGCAATGGCGGCGTTGTTCGCCGCCTGCTCCACCGCGCCACAACAGCATCCTTCCCCGGATAGACTGCGCATACGCGAGAGGCAAGAACCACGAGTGTCGCAACCGGCTGCAGGATCGTTGCTCACTGCGGAACTGAAAAGACCGATCGCGTCGAGAAATATCCCTTCCGCGCAACCATCGATGCCTATCAGTCGCACCAATGCGGCGGGCCCGACACCATCGCATCGCTTGCCCGCCACAGACCCTCATCCGGCAGCGACAGCATCTTCACGCCCTGTGCTGCGATCGCTCGATGCGCGCGTCCTCTACATTGCAGGGCACACTCGGAACACTGAGAACAAAGGCGCTTTCTCAGCGACCGGCGTCCGAGAGCACGTGTACAACGATCTCCTTCTCGAGGCCATCAAGCGAGCGACTGAAAAGTCGAACGCCCTCTATCTGCTTTCATCGCTCGATCTCTCTCTGCGCAGACGACCGGGGCTTCCGATGGAGCGCGGGGCGCAAGTGTACGTGGAGCTGCACCATGACACGGGGTTCGCGAATGATGTCGCCCGCAAGGCGTGGGACGTACTCTCCGGCTACTCGGTGTTCTACAGCGGGAACTCGTTATGCGCAAGCGAAAGCGCGCTCCTCGCCAGATCCATCGGCAGGGCGATGCGGGAATACGGCCTCAAACCATCGCTCTACTACACGAAAGGAGCGCAAGCGCAGCACAAGGTGTCGATCGACAGGCAGAACGGCGTCTATGCGTCCGATTTCTACGTGCTCGAGAACGCGAGAGTCCCTGCCGTGCTCGTCGAGTGCGGCAACATTGCGAATCCGCATGAAGAGGCTCTCCTGGGAACGCGGAGGATGATGACCGCCGGCGCTATCCGCGAGGGAGTGCTGGCGTATCTACATCGTTAGGCGCAATACTAGGAATACGCGATGAACGAAACAGTCACGCTCTCATGCCACGTTGGGAAGCGACATCGACTATCCAGCAGATCCTGTACCGTCCGCTCGCGATCATCGACTCGAGCGATTCGATAACGACCTTCCCGCCGGCCCAATGGGAGACCATCACCTGTTTCCCGACACCGGTGATGATGGCCACATGCGTCGTCGGTGTTACGGCATCTTGCCGTTCGTTCTGCTCAGCCCATGCGATAGAATCATTGAAGGCACGTACTTGGTGACGGCTTTTTGTATTGTATATTCCGACGACCATCCCCGGGCGCAGCCTGGACCGGAGACCGCTCAACTCGGAGAACGACAATCCGCGCGGCATCTCCTTTTGCAGCGAAGCGCTGAGCACAGGGTACGCCTTGATGCTCTCTTGCGTGTGGGATCCGAACGGTCGGAGCGCATCCCGCAATTGAACGCTGAAACGATGGTTCTGGAAAGCGTTGTACAGGACGTTGTTTCCTTTCGACATCGGCCCGTCCATGGTGAGATTGCCGAACATGGTCCAGGCGTCGCCAGTGACCCCGTACTGCCATGCGAGGCGGTCCGTCCCCATCTTGAAGCCGCGGTCGAGCGCCTCACGGGTCCACCGCGCGCACGACTCGCCGTCGACAGTGACCCCCTTTATCGCGGCGGTGAAATTCTGGCGTATCCCGGGCAGCATTCTCGATGACGCGTCGGCTTGCTGTGCTCCGCCGATCATCGATGCCCCGAGGAGTATGCCTGCTATGAGCCGTTTTGTTCGACTGAAGATGCCTTGCCCTGCGCTGGCGGCGCCTTCTCGCGCGTCCCTTGCGGCACGATGCTGCGCGCGCGACACTTGTGCCGTGATGTCCTTCGAGCGGGTGTCGATCGCTCTCTCGGCGTCGGTGGCCTTTTTTGTATGCCATCTGATGTTCGACATCCCGCGCGGTGTGGTACGCGATAGCGCTGCGAGGCGCGCGATCCTCCCTTGTGAATCGCGGCGCGCCATGAGCAAAGCGATGATGGCATAGAGCGACTCTTCGAGCTTTCGCGCAGGCGATCCATCGTCGTTCGGGTATCGTTGCGCGAATATCTCTGTGATCGGTCGCTCTGGATGCGGGTTCTCTTTCATGCTTGCTTCGGCGCGTGCTTCAATATCCCGCGCTGCATCGGCGACGTCTGGGTACGTCCGCGCGATCGACGCTATCGATCTGCGTTCTTGCTGCATTGCATCGCTGATCATAGACAGAAACTTTGTCTCTATAGCGATAGAATTCTCGATTGCCCGCGCGAATGTCTCGTAGCGCTTTATCGCCAGCGCAGGGTCTATGTCCTGACTGCCGATTCGTGCGTCGCTCTGGTGGTCAGTATTGCTATTATTGCGAGATGTGGCCTGAGTATCGATGAGCACTCGTGCAGCAGCGTCAGCGCTGTTCCCAGTCGTCTTCGCCTCCGACTCCAACGTGTACAGGCGGGCTGCAATCTCTGTGAGGGTCATGGTCTCTTTCCCTCCTCTTTCTCGTCATCCCGTCTCGGTTGTGGCGGAGAGCCCGACGGGTTCATCATGCGTTCGATATGCGTTTTGGCATCGAGAAGATCTTCCGCGACGTAATCCGCGACGCTGAAATCCTGCGTTCCGGTCCACGGGCTCGGCACAGCGATGCAGTAGCACCCGGCACGCTTCGCGGCGATGCAGCCGTTCTCCGCGTCTTCAAGGACGACGCACCGATCTTGCGGGACGCCGAGTCTTCGCGCCGTGGTATCGTAGACCTCCGGGCCGGGTTTGCCGCGTTCCACGTCGTCAGCGGTGACGGTCGTCGCGAAGTATCGCGCGAGGTCGAATCGCTCCGCTATTATCATCAGGAACTCTCGCTGGCTGCCCGTCGCTACGGCCATCGGTATCCTGCCGTGGAACGCGTCGAGGCATTCCCTGAGACCGGGCATGAGGGCCACATCGTGTCGCATATGCTCTCGCATGAGGGCGGTGCGCTCAGCGAGAAGGTCCTCTGCGCTATCGTCCAGATGGAGCTCCTCTTTGAGGACTCGCAAGCTCTCTATCGGCGTGCGTCCCATCATATGGCCGAAGATCTCGGGAGACAACTTGACGCCGCGTTTCCGCCCCATCTCTATCTGGACCTCGCGGTAATGCCGTTCGCTATCGATCATGAGGCCGTCCATGTCGAAGATGATGGCGAGCGGTCGCATGGGCTGCCGTGTCATATTATCTGTCATGGTATCATCCGCCAGCGTACAGTTGCACTGCGAGGAAGATGAAGAAGAGCCCGAGGACGAGCGAGAGTATCGCCGCTATCGTGGTCAGGTATGTAGGGATGCGCATCCGGTTCGGTAACAGTATGAATGCCGAGACGGTGATGAGCGCGACGCCGATGATCGCGGAGAACAGTGCTTGGTAGCCGAATCCCATGATACTAGGCCGTAGGACGCCTATTTAATTGCTTTGCGCATGATAACGCTACAATACCTCTTGTCAATCTCTTCAACACCGGCATTTTTCGCTGCCTTGGAGTCCGACCCGAAGCACGAGATGCGAAGGATTCGGCTAACTACTCGAATCCTTGCACAGGGAGACCATCTCCCTCGTGGCAGCAGCCCTCGTGCGAGGTAGAACATGTGGGAGCATAGAGGCTCCGCAACGAAAAATACGATCTGAAAAGAGATTAACTAATACGCAAGCGACTTCACCACGGCAGGAGAGTGTGAAACGAGAAATGAAACGCTAGAGCCCCGAACCATACCATACAGCGGTGGTGCGTACAAGCGGCAATCATCCACCTCGCAGCCTTTTGCAGTTCGCGTGTCCTGACGCACGAGATTAGCTGAGAATCTACTCCTGCGATCGCGGACCTTGCTCTCGCGCCATCCGCTCCAACGTGAGCCGGTGCATATGGCCGAATGACGGTCTGATGATAGCTGACTCTTCTGTCGTGCCGGTCTGCGCGGTTCCTTGCGGGTTATAACGCTCACATCGTTCGAGGTGTTTCACTCGATTATCGCCGAACTCGAAGATCGGTGTGTTGAGCGTCAGCTCTTTCTTGAGCGTCATCGGTTCATCGCTCTTCTTGTGCTCGAGCCATTGCCAGCGCAGGAGCCCGTGGCCTTTCATGTACCAGTACGTCTCGATGACGCCCCAATCCTCCGGCAATGGCCGGTGGTTGTAGTTGAGCGGATTCCAATGATGCGCACGCACGATGATGACCGGGTCGTCTCCGAGACCGGTCTGTTTCGGCAGCCCCGCCCAAAAGTCGTCGATGGTCGTCTGGAACGTCCTGCAGAGCTCTTCGACACCTTTCAGGTCTCTGAGCAGATCGACCTCATGCGTGATATAATGCCCTGACCTGCGGAATTCCACTCTGCGATCAGGCTCGCTTCCATCGCAGTACCTGTAGTTGAAGTCGCTGATATTGGGGAATGTCCACTCGTACGGTTTGGTGACGATCTTTGCGAGTTCATAGTTCGGATTTCCGTTCTCATCGTGATGCTCGCGGAATTCGTTGTTTTTCGTGACGTTCCAGTCCATGCCCTCGTAGAACAGACGAACGCGGCCGTTCTCGAGACCCATGAGCTCCACCGGACCGCCGTGGTTGGTCTTGAGCGTGACGAAGCGCTTTCTGCTCTCGTCGGTCCAATATGTCTTGGTGTATCCGTACGGGAGGATCTGCACAGGGGCATCGGCGTCGAACATCCTGCCTGAGAACGCTATGTGCTGATGATCATTCGCCGTCTGTTCAGTGCACATATATTCGGTGATATCATACGGGGTACGTGACGGCGTGATGGGGAATTCCAGACCTGGGAACACGCGCGCGCTACGCATACCCACTATACCGCAGCCTAGCATGCGGATCATCTCACGTCTCGTGGTGGTCGTGTCCATGGTATCGCTCGTTATTGTTCTGGCTAGATATCAGACGCCTGCTCGTCTCTAATGCCGAGGATGCGTCGCTTCACAAAGCGTTTCGTTGCACCGTACGTCACGAGCAGATAGGTGCCGAATGCCGGTAATAGGAAGCGATAGAACTGGAAGTTCTCTTCAGGCGCGAGCATCTCTTTTGCGTAGATGCTCGCCTTCGCCTCTTGATAGAGCATGACCGGCGGGATCATTCTGCTTAGACTATACACCCAGTCTTGGTCGAAGCGTGAGAAATCTTTGCCGTGTCCTACTTCGTGGAATGTTATCGCGTCGATATCGGCGTAGCTCACCGCGGTTTTACTCATTGGATTGTAGTATGCGCCGCGGAAGAGACCTGCCCAGAGCTCGTCTTTTACTGCCATCGGAATACCTATTGCGGCACGGGCGAGCCAATTGTTGCGTTCCTTAAGTGCTGGATCGCTAAAGATGCGATACAGGTCATAGAGAGCACGGTTATGGTTGAGTCGGACGGTGAGTCCATCAATGCTCTTATCATTCTCGAGCATGGCGAGCACGCGTTTTGCGCCCCTGCTATCGGTGCCATGGCCTATGCGTGAATCCCAGAAGAAGATACGCGAGCTTATGGATCCGGCAAAGCCAATGGCCTGCTCGGGCCAGCTGTCCTCATCCTTGATGAGGCTATAGCGTTCCGTGTGGATTACGAAATCGCCTTCGAAGGGGATGTCTTTTGTTTTGAGCGGACCGTATTTTGTTTCGATGACATCGGGGAGCTTAGGCACGTTCGGTGCACTCTTGAGTTTCGATTCAAGGTCGCCTGCCCACTGTGCACTCGTCGCGGTCTTCTGTTTGATATTATCAGAGTTGAATTTCACAGGATTGTTTGTGTAGCCATTCCACGTGGCGAGCGCGAGAATGTAACCTGCGATAGTGAGGCAACCCCTGTTCAATTGGCGTTTATTCTGAGCACGTATGTGCTCCGCTATCGCTCGTTCCCTCTCCTCCGCTATGCGTTGTTTTTTTTCTCGTTCTGCTGCTCGTAGTCTATGATACTCGCTCGCATATGTCGGTCTCTCGTTCAACGGAGTCCACCTATCGTGTTGGTCCTGTTCGTACGATCTTGTCGAGTAGATTGGTTTTTGGTTGATGTGACGAGTGACTTCGTCGGTGTTAGGCGTTATGATGGAGGATTGTTGGGCAGTTGCTGGCGGTTGAGGACGTTCCATAGTGTCTTCTTGGTTGTCGCTAAAGATAGACGTGTCACCTTTTCGTCGCCTCTCCTCTTCAGCGCGCTGCGCGGCAATGATTTCCGCTATCTTTTTTGATGGTCTCATTGTGGTGTCTCTTTCTCTTCATTCCAAAAGAATAACGGAAAGCATAAGTTTACTTCTCGGCCGGAGCGGGAGCATCATTCACGAGCGTGAAGGTCCCGACGTTCGGTTGGGCGGGGAGTAGTTGTAGACTGGAGGCTGGCTGTCTGTCGAGCGTCGGTCTCATTGCGTACTCCTGCAGAACGAGCTTGCCATCGACGTCCTTGAGCGTGTATGCGCGGCCGTTGTATTTCACGACGCGATCCTTCTTGCCGTCTCCATCGATGTCTGTGAGCGAGATCTCGAGCTTTCCTAAGACGGGGTCGTTGCGCTTTTCCATCGCTTCACTGGCTTTGTAGTATCCTACTGCGATTCCACACGACATGACGCCCGCGAATACTATCGGGCCGACAATGCGCTCCATGAAATCAGTAGTCGATTCAAGCGCGTATCCGATACGGCCGAGAGCTCTGTCGAAGTTGTTATCAGTCATTGTGAGTCACCTTTTCAGCTATTATTGGTGCGCGTGCACTTATAAACTTTTCGTAGTTTAACCACTGCAAAGTGATTACTTATTTCTGCCATGTGCGACCAATTCTTTCTTTTTATACACTTATATGCGTCACTTTTCTTGAGTAGTGTCGCTCGACGAGAGCAATATATTTTCTATATGGAAATGGTTTTTGAATGAAAGTCGTCTTCTCCGACGATATAACGCCTGAAAGCCCCGAATTCGGCAAAAGAGGCTTGTTCATAAAAGCATTTATAAATAGAAAGCGACTTCGGTATTTAAACGAACGGCGTACACCACACGCCGCATCGATTGGGGGTTAGCTACTATGGCTACGAAGAAGAAGACTGCAAAGCTCGATGTCGCCACCGACAAGCCGGGCGTCGTCGATGACACCACGATAAGAATCGTCAACATCGTCGTGTCCACGAGCCTCGAGCACGATATCCCGCTCGAGAAGATGGCAGCAGTCCTGCCGAACACCGAATACAACCCTGAGCAGTTCCCAGGTCTGGTCATCCGCATCAAGGAGCCCAAGACCTCTGCTCTGATCTTCAGCTCCGGCAAGGTGGTGTGCACAGGAGCGAGAACCCTCGAGAAGGTAGATGAGTCGATCGCCAAGATCATCGAGAGCCTCAAGAAGATCAACATCGACATCAAGATCAAGCCGAAGATAGCGGTGCAGAACGTCGTCGCCTCCGGCTCGATCGGCATGGACTTGAACCTGAACAAGCTCGCCATGAAGCTGGACAACACAGAGTACGAACCGGAGCAGTTCCCCGGACTCGTGTTCAAGCTCGCCGAAGCCAAAGCGACTTTCCTGCTGTTCTCGAACGGCAAGATCGTCTGCACCGGCACGAAGAGCAAGGAGCAGGTGTTCCTCGCGATCAACAAGCTGATCGAAGTGCTCAAGAAGGTCAAGTAAATCCTTTGTTTTTTCTCTTTCATATCTTGTCTGCGCACGTTGCATTGTGCGCATCTTCGGGTGGAGGTGAGGAGACACAGGCTATCCTCATACAACACACAGGTGATTCACATGGCAAGAGATGATGTCAGCATTGCAGTCGATAAGGAGCTCCGACGGAGAAAGATCAGGGGTTTCTTCATCAAGACAACCGGACTCGTCGGCATCGTCGCCGGCGGTCTCGTCGGTGCGAGCGCGCCGCGGACATCGGATTACGTCGCAGAGCTCAAGCGCGAAGCGACCGTCCAGCAGTACGTCTGCGACTCCATCCTCGAGAAGTACACAGGGATAACCGCCATCTTCAAGGGCGGCAAAGAGAACGCGCTTCTTAATGACAAAAAGCTCGACCCGCAGATCAAAGACCTCTATCGGGAGCACAAGGCGCGCGGCGCAGAGTACACGCAAGAGGCCACGGCGGTCTTGAACGGCAGCAAGCCGATCGCATACAGTGTCGCTGCGCACCCGGGCGTCGCGTATGGTGCGTTCCGCGCCAACTTCGGCAAGGCGGCGATCACTGACGACAGCACATGGAAGATGGCGGGAGCAGGTGCCGCGGCGGGCGGTCTCGTCGGTGCTATCGGTGCCGCAGTGCTCACGCGCAGGAAGCGGAAATAATCTTCTTCTAACAAATTCTTTTTTTAAATTTCTTATTATCTCGTCATCATCTCATAGAAAAAGAGTGGGCTGCCGCGTTATGCGCCATGCACGGCGCGCGGTCGCGGTGATACGGTCCGCGACCGTAAAATGCGGCAGCCCGGAGAAAAGGACGGCTCGGGACCGCGGGGAATTGCCTCACTCCCCGGTCGCTTCGCTCCCGGTGATCGTCTTCTTCGAAGCCGATCCGTTCCGGCATAGTCTCGGGACTCGTGGTTGCTTCGGCCACTGCCTCGCAAACTCGCCCCTCGGGTTTCGCCCCAAGGCGGTCCTAATCGATATTCTTGTTATGTGTTAGGCGAAGTCTTAGCCTTGCCCTCTTCTTGCGCTCCACGCGGCCGCTTCGCTCTCCTCTTCCTCTACTCTCCTCGTGTTGGCGCGGAGGCTCGCGAGCCACTCCTTGTATTCCTGGCGTTGTGTCGTCTCGGGATTCATCAAAGTCTGTTCCATGGTATTCACCTGTGTGTTGTCATGTTGTGTTTTCTTGTTCATCGTGTTCTGATGTTGTATCGTCTCTGTCGTGTATTTTCTTCAGTGATGCTCTCCTCGCTCTAGTAATGGTCGTCGGTGATCAATCGCGCCGATTGCTCCCAGCCCATGTGCTCGAGGTCGAAGTTGAAGTACACAAGGTAGTCGTTGACGAGCGACGGGCGCCGCTTGATGACGTCGAAGACGTCCTTGGTGTAGCAATAAGCGCACACTCCCATCGGGCTATGGCACTTGATGCAGTCCGTCGAGCCGCCGATGATGTCGCGCACGGTCGTGTCCAGCACGTCGTCCGCGAGGCGTGTCTCGCTCTGTTCCAGCAGCCATTGTCGCACGCCTTTGTGCAGGCACGCGGGGCATACTGGGTTGGTGATGGCCTCTTCGCACATCACGCATGTCGTCATTTGTCCACCTCTGTTGTGGGACGGTGCTAGAACTGCTGTGTTTGTTGTGCTGTCCTGCCCGTCCCGCTGTCGTTCGCGGTCCTAGGCAGTCAGCACGTCGACCTTAATGCACATGGCATCAAAGAAGAGCGTGCCAGCTACATGACGCATACTATTATACATCATCGTCTGTAGCTGCTGCATAGGTTCCTGAAGCGCCCGTTTCATATTTAAAGCTATTCCACATTTCCTGTAAGTATCATGAGGATTTTTCTTCAAAAAGAACAAAAAACCGTCGAGCGCGAGTGGAACGGCGCGGCGCGCGGGCTCCTGGGCGAGCTCGGCATCAACCCCGAGGTCGTGCTGATAGTGAAAGATGGCAGGCTCATCACGATCGATGATGATATCAGCGACGCGAAGGAGATAGAGCTTCTTTCGGTCGTCAGCGGCGGATGATGAGCGTAGTTACTGCAACTGTAGTTACTGCTAATTATTGTCAATGATTGTATACTGTGGATGGTTGCGTTTCTCAATCGCTTTTCTGCACGGATAATCACTGTCTATTTCAGATTGTTTCTGCCGCGGCGGATACACTCTCGAACCGGTCTCGGGCGCCGTGTTGCCGCCGGGTCCCCCGGCATCGCCGGACCCGACACGGCGCCCTCGGATTACATGCCAAGGCGGCAGAGTTCTTTTTCTGAAGTTCTTCTGTTGGGCTGTAGTCGTCTCTCAAAAACTATTTAAACGCAAAGACGGGAGTCTGATGGATGGTGGGGCGGATGACGGGATCGTGGGCGCGGTATGCGGTTTCAGCGCTCTTTGTCATAGCCGCGCTTCTCCTCTCGCTCACAGCCATCGGTCAGGCCTACGCTGCCGATGAACCGGCGCCGGAATCCGTTCTGGCGACGCTCGCGGCGAACATGATGACCACTGTCGGATCGAGTGATTACACTATAGAGTGCGGTCCGAGCCCGGAGATGGTGGTCACACCGCCCAAGGATTCCACGCTCGCAGGGGATTATCTCTGCATCATGCGTAAGGGAACCACCACGATGTTCGGCACGTTCACGACGACAGATGGCGATGATGAGGAAGCTAGCGAGGCGCTTCTCGGCGCGCTCGAAGACACGCTCTATGCAGCGCACATCGGCGCGAGCGACATCAATCCGCGCGCCTGCAGGGATTTCGATCCCGCGGTCCAGCGCTTTCAGGAATGCTTAGGTGCCGTCAAAGGAATGTACACCTACGTCTACGTCTCGAGCGACGATATCATGTACGTTATCGTGAGCACGACGAAAGTCGATGCGTTCGCGAGCGGCGGTTTCTTCTCAGGAATAGTCGACTTCTTCAAGGACCTCTTCGGCATCGGCACCGACAGTACCGCTATCCTGGCGACCGCCGACGAGTTCCATCACGGTTATTTCGCGAAATCCGGTGTGCGCACGGTGAACGCGCAATGGAACGATGATACCGGTGTTATCGTCTTCAAGAATTTCGTCACCGATTTCAACAGACAGCGGCCTGAGCAAGCCGAGTATTTCCTCGGTCACGACCACAAACAGGTATTGCGTTTCACATCCGAAGGCAGCTTCAATTTCGATGAGACATCGCCAGCGGCGGTGTCGCTCTGGCGCAAGTACACGAGCGGCCTGCGCATCACAGCGATCGGAGGAACGCCGATACAAGGCGATGTATGCGGCGATGGCAATGTCGGTTTCGATGAGCAGTGCGAGCCGACCGCCGCAGGTATCCCTAACGCTCCGCCCCTCACGTGCGCGCGATACGATCCAGTATCCTACAAGGACGGCGCTCTCAAATGCTTCCCTGCAAGCGACGCGACGCGAGGTTGCACGTACGACACAAGCGCTTGCGTGAGCTGCGAGGACAACGACGGCGATAATTACTACGGCGGAAATGGCGCGTCGGGCGCGTTGCGTGTCATCGGAAGCGATGCAAAGCTCGGCATGGCGCAACCGTACGGTCCCGCCGACGAGACATTCAACACTCTTTTAGCGGCCCGCAAGCGTGATCTCGGTATCACGTACGAAATCATCCCTATCAATTACGATATCGCATTCCGTCCGGGCACACGCGCAGAAGAGGTCTTCGATCTCGCAGTGAGTAACGCCGAAGCGGAGTACAACACGTGCGTCGCGGGCAAAGGAGGTACATCCGCCACGCCGGAAGACAAGGCGCTGTGCGAGAACGCGTCATTCTCCAAAGACGCTACTTTCAACCCCGCGATGGCGGTCCTTCTCGAATCGGTGCTCAAACCGTTCCCTGTGGCGAGAGCCTGCGTATTCATGGAAGACAAGATGGTCTGCCCCGACGGTTACTCACCGAGCGCGATAGACATCGAAGGGAATTATACATTCCTCCTTGAGCGTCTCAAAGCACAAAGCGTCGCACCTATCATCAGGATAACGCTCGGCGCTTGCGCGAACAACCTTTGCGGACCGTTCGGTTTCGCTCCTGACGCACCTGCTGAGTGGAAGACAACCGGCAAGCTCCCGACGAAACGCGATGGGTACTCGCCGCAGGAGCTGCGCCGTACACGAGCGTATTGTTTCACCGCAGCGAAAGGACTCGCAGGGCACTGGGAGTCGCTTCCGGGCGCAGGATCATCTCCTAAGATCAACCGTTTCATCGCGATCGGCGATCCGTATGCCGCGAACATATCCCCTGCCGACTATAACGCTATCTACGGCGCGTGCAAGCAAGGTATCGAGAACGCGCTCGGAACAAATGCAGTAATACTTCACGGTCTCCCGGCCGATGATGCGCAACGTAGCGCTTACACACAGACGATCCTGACACGACCCATTGCGTACGATGGCGTGTATGTGGAACCGCCTATCGTTGGCGGAAAGTATCAGGAACTGACACCGGAGCAGTATTCGGCCCGTGCAACGGCGCTCTCAGAGCTCAATATCTCGGTCACAGCGCTTTTCAACGCATCTCTCGCCGATCGCAGCAAGCTCTATGGTGTGGAAGCGTTGCTCAGCCTACTGTCATCGC
>Ga0209211_10007192_pt1 | contig 15721 bp, 19 predicted proteins | sample RifGroA2_FD_183992 | JGI IMG/M metagenome (GOLD analysis project Ga0209211, IMG submission 183992) | Groundwater microbial communities from Rifle, Colorado, USA - Groundwater A2 (SPAdes) (version 2) | ecosystem: Environmental > Aquatic > Deep subsurface > Groundwater | place: Rifle, Colorado... | reverse complement strand
TAGTCGCCTTTGGGCTCATTGTCTCTGCCATCCTCTGGTTCATCCCATACACTTGCCCAATCATTCCACTCTGGGTTGTCATCGCTATTTATGTTATTTGGAAACTCATAACTCGCCGTGCAGAACGAGTAGGAGTATAATGTTGTCATGTCAAAGAAGAAGGATATTACACTCAATGAAGTCGGCGATTTAGTTCAGCATGTGATAAAACACATGGCGACTAAAGAAGATCTAGCTCGAGAGATTAATTATGTACGTGCTGAAATGACCAAGGGGTTTTCTGAAATCCGTGCAGACATCGCTTATATTTAAGGCGAATTGGCGGACATCAAGGATCGCCTGACTAGTCTTGAAGAAATTGTCAGCGACCATTCTCACTACACTAAAGAGATAGACCACGCCTTCGCGCGAATTGCCGCGATAGAGAAACACCTCGGTATCGAAACAGGCTAGTTTAATAGAAAAGGGATTCAACATCATCCCACCAGCCGTTGCCATCCAGGTCGCGTTTAGTTGGGTCAGTTTCAACACAGGTATTGAGTGCAGTTTCGTCTTCAAAACAGAACCTCATACCAAGGATTTTAAGAAAGTCATTTTCGTCTTTAGTAAAGAAGAGAATAGCTACCATAGGTCCGTCTGTGTACATAATGACATGTTTCTTATCTGACTGGATGTGCTTGAAATCACTCAATGTGAAAGTGCTGGTAAAAGCGTAGATGCTATCCATGAGGGCAAAACATTCTTCTTCTCTCGATTGGTCACCGCAGGTGGCGGAGATTTGGTGTGAGAGACTTCGGATGCCGGAGAGGTTATGTGTCCGGGCGAATTCCAGATAGTTCTGAAATGTCGTCCACGCCTCGCGCTTGTCTGAATTAGTAGTAGAGAATGTTGTCAAGATGTTAGCAATTTCTGTGCCTTTTAAACTATTTTCCCAGCCGAAACCCTTGTATCCCAGTAGAAAGACAACACTAATGGCTAAAAGAGGGATCAAGACACCTGCTTGTTTATTCATACGTTTGATTATATCAAAGTCTATGTGATAAAATAATAGGACATGATTGTCTTTGACCGTGTTTCCAAAATCTATCCGGATAGTTCCGTCGCTCTTGAGGAGGTAACTCTCTCAATCGAGCCGAAAGAATTTATCTCTATTGTCGGGCCGTCTGGCGCGGGCAAGACTACGCTCTTGAAGCTTTTCTTAGCGGAAGAAAAACCGACTACTGGCGCGGTTTATTATGAATCTACCAATATCCACGCTCTTAACAAAAAAGAAATTGACGCTTTTCGCCGGAAAGTCGGCATGGTTTTCCAAGACTTTCGTCTTCTGTCAAATAAAACCGTCTATGAGAACATTGCTTTCACCATGGAGGCGGCGGGGCGAACGGATGAGGAAATAGAGTCGGACGTGCCTCACGTTCTTGAGCTGGTGGACTTGACACCGAAGATTTGGAACTTCCCGCGCGAGCTCTCGGGCGGGGAGAAGCAGAGGGTGGCTATCGCTCGCGCGCTGGTCAACGAGCCGGACATCATTATCGCCGATGAGCCGACCGGCAATCTCGACCCGGCTAATACCTACGACATAGTGCAGATACTGAAAAAGATTAACGATCTTGGCACCACCGTGATACTAGCCACGCACAATAAGGGTATAATTGATTTGTTAAAGCGGCGCGTCGTAGCCATAGAACGCGGTAAAGTCGTCCGTGATGACAGAACTGGTAAATATTTTGTATGAGTAACAAACAAATGTTTTGGACGAAATTGAAGAGGATTCTGCGCACTGGCTTTTTCAATTTCTGGAGAGACAGTACGGTCACACTTGCCTCTGTTTTAATAATGATGGTGACCCTTCTTGTTATTGGTCTTATTTCTTTCTCAAGCGCTATTCTCGATACCACTTTGGCTGAATTAAAAAACAAAATTGACATTAACGTCACTTTTTTCACTTCGGCAAATGAAAAAGATATTTTAAACATCAAGCATACTATAGAGTCTCTACCGGAAGTCCTTCTAGTCACTTACGTTTCGCGAGAAGAGGCTCTCACTCTCTTCAAAGAAAGACATTCGAGTGACCAGGCTATCCTCTCGGCTCTCGATGAGGTTGGTGAAAATCCTCTGGGGGCGGTTCTTAACGTCCAAGCCAGAGACCCTTCCCAATATGCTTCCGTAGCTGATTTTCTGGAGAGTGGTAGCGCGCTGTCTTCCGGCAGTTCTACTATTATCGACCGTATCAATTACTTTCAAAACAAGGCAGCCATCGATACGCTGACCCAAATTATTGCTTCCGCCGATCGGCTAGGTTTCGTCTTGACGCTTTTTTTCGCTATTATTTCTGTGCTGATTGCTTTTAACACCATTCGTCTGACGATTTATCTTGCTCGAGATGAGATAAGCGTTATGCGTTTAGTGGGCGCTTCGACCACTTACATCCGAGGGCCTTTCGTGGTTGTTGGTATTATCTACGGAGTGGTGGCCGGTCTTTTAACCTTGCTCCTCCTTCTACCCCTCACCTATTGGCTCGGCGGCACTACCGAAAACTTTTTTGTCGGTTTTAATATCTTCTTTTACTATCTCCGCCACTTTCTGGAAATTGCTTTCATCATCATGGCCTCCGGAGTGTTTATCGGTGCCCTCTCGAGCGCTCTTGCGATTAGAAAGTATCTTAAAGTATAATTCGACATATGAATAATAAAATAACTGCAATTATTATCGTGGTAGTTTTAGTCGGTGGCGGTTTGCTCTTATTCAAGAATAGGGGAGTGGCGCCGACCGACATGGATATCAATAGTAATATGCCTGTTCCAGGAAACGAGGTTGAAGAGACCGAAGTGATGAAGGAATTTAATGTTGATGCCGTTCCTTTCTCATTTTCACCATCGACTATGTCAGTCAACAAAGGAGATACCGTCAAGATTACTGTTAAGAATGTGAATGGTACTCACGACTTCAAGATAGACGAGTTCAATGTCTCCACTCGTACACTCAATACCGGAGAAACACAGACGATTACGTTCGTTGCAGATAAGGCCGGTACCTTCGAATACTACTGTTCAGTCGGTAATCATCGCGCGATGGGCATGGTCGGCACACTTATCGTTCGCTAAATCTTATTCGATAAACGTGAGGGCTTTGCCAAGCTTATCTCCACGGCCAGTGCGGCCAATGCGATGGACGTAGTCGTCATAGGTAGCCGGTAGGTCGAAATTGATGACATGTGTCACGTCAGAAATGTCGAGGCCACGAGCGGCCACGTCGGTAGCGGTAAGCACTTGAGCGTGGTCACGCTTGAATAGGTCAAGTGCCCGTTGTCTCTGGGGTTGACTTTTGTTGCCATGGATGGACTCGGCTTTGAAACCTCGTTTTCCCAGTTCAAGAGCAAGTCTCTCTACACCGTGCTTGGTACGGCCGAAGACGAGCACCTTACTAAACTCTCTCTGATTGAGGAGGCCGTGGAGGATATCGAGCTTGTTTCTATCTTTGGGAATTCTTACTACATCTTGGTGGACGTTTCTGGGAGTCTCTTGAGTCTTGACCGAAATACGTATCGGCTCACGGAGGAATTCATGAATGAGTTTTTCTATCTCTGTCGAAAGGGTGGCAGAGAAGAAGAGCGTGTGTTTCTCCTTAGGCATTTTTGACATCATAAATCGCACGTCGCGAATGAAACCCATGTCAAGCATCCTGTCTGCTTCGTCGAGAACGATGGTCTTGAATCCAGAGAGGTCAAGTACTTGCTGCTCCATCAGGTCTCTCAAGCGTCCTGGTGTGCCGATGACGAAGTGGTGCCTCTGACGAAGCTCTCTTACCTGCTTGCCCATACCCATACCGCCAATGCAGAGCACGGAAAAGAGGTTTGAGTTTTTAGCAAAAATTCGAAGCTCCTCGTCAATTTGACAAGCGAGCTCACGAGTGGGCACCACAATAAGCACTTTCTCTCGCGAGTCGAGAATTATTTTGTTTATAAGAGGGAGTAGGTATGCCGCAGTCTTGCCAGTACCGGTGTTTGCAATGCCGACAATATCTTTGCCAGAAGTGATGCAGGGGATTGCTTGATCTTGGATAGGAGTGAGGGTGACATAGCCCTTTGCCTCTATATTTCTCTTCAGGATTTCTTGAAATTTGAAATCGGCGAAGGAATGCTCCGGCACGAAGTGCTCTGTCGCCTCGGTAACAATAGCCTTATTGACAAACCTGGACACATCTATATAAACGCCCGAATTGGCGAATTTGGCTCTACTATGAAATTTTCTAGGCGCAGTGTGGCCTCTTTGAGGATAAAACATACACTAATCTGTAAATCTCTTGAGGTTTACAGACGGGTGTCTTGCGAATAGAAGAGTTCTATAACGAAACCTATGAGTACTGATTTACCCCTACATAGTATACTAACCCACTTATTTTGTCAAATCGAGCTTTTGTGCACTCATGATAAACATTGGCGGAATGTTACGAAGTTCAAATTGAGTGCTAACGTTATTGGCATCAAAATATTTTTTTAATAAACTAAGCATAAGGGGGGAATACTGAAAGATAATAAATTTACCAGAGCTTCTAAGCATATCAAATGTGTTATTCACTATGTCTTCTCGGATAGCAGGCTTGAGTATCGAAAATGGGATACTGGAAATCACCAAGTCAACGACTGCGTGATTGTGGCGTTTTAATTCTTTTGAAATTTCTTGGGCAGTACCTTTAATAATTTTTAATCGAGAATCTTCTATATCTTTCAAAACTCTCAAAAATTTAGGATTTGTTTCAACAACAATAAGCTCTCCGTCTCTCGGCATTCTGTTCAATATTTCCTTCGTCACAACTCCATCTCCCGGTCCGTATTCTATAACTCGATGCAATGATTGATGACCCAAATTACGCACTACGGCGTTAACTACATACTTGGAACTACGCGTCATAGCGCCGATCTTGCGGTCTAATAAAGCAATTTTGAAAAATTTTAATTGTTCCTGCATGCGAGCTAGTTACATTTTACACTAGTTCAACGATTTCATGTATAATAAACTATGGTTTCGAAGATTCTAGACGAAAGTTTTACATTTGATGATATTCTAATCCGCCCTGCTGCGAGCACTATGGAGCCTGCAGAGGCATCTCTGAAGACGAGCATAGGCGGTATCAATCTTTTGGTGCCGTTCCTTTCTGCTACGATGGACAAAGTAACGGAAGAAAAAATGGCAATTGCGCTTGGAAAGCTTGGCGGCCTAGGTGTTCTTCACCGTAACTGCTCTATAGAGGAACAGGTGAGAATGGTTAAGGAAGTGAAAAAAGTGGGAGTCCGCGTCGCGGCTGCCTGTGGGCCGTTTGCTGGGGATCGCGCACAGGCGCTTGGCGAAGCAGGATGCGATGTGATTGTGATTGACTGTGCGCACGGCCACAATTTAAATGTGGTGGCGAGCGCAAAGAAAATAAAAAAGAATCTCAATAATGCGAAAATGATTTTCGGCAATATTGCGACTGCAGAAGCCGCGAAAGAAGCGTGTAAATTTGCTGATGCCATAAAAGTTGGCGTGGGCCCGGGGAGTATCTGCACGACACGTATTATTTCAGGCGTAGGCGTGCCACAGCTCTCAGCAATCCTTGAGGTTGTATCGGTTGCAGCTAGGAAGGGTGTACCGGTTATCGCCGACGGAGGCATCCGTACGTCGGGCGACATTGCAAAAGCGTTTGCCGCCGGAGCTTCGGCTGTGATGCTTGGGAATCTTTTTGCTGGCACTGACGAGACGCCTGGCGAAATTGTTAGGAAAAACGGAAAAAAATTCAAAGAATATAGAGGCATGGGCTCGAAATCAGTTATCGAAAGCGCGGCAGGTAAGGAGCGCTATTTCACACATGGGCGTAAAGCTGTGCCAGAGGGTGTTGAGGCATTAGTACCGTACAAAGGGCCTGTTACAGATGTGGTAGCTAGTCTTACTTCTGGAATTCAAGTCAGTATGGGCTATGTCGGCGCGCGTAATCTCAAAGAATTCCACAAAAAGGCGAAATTTATTCGCATCACCTCGGCGTCAATAGCAGAAGGGAAACCTCATTCCCTCGCAGGAATGCGCGAAACAATTTGAAAGTTTTGAGATTTATTTTCTCCTAAGTTAAATATTCTGTGGAAGCCAGTCGATCATTCGCTTTCTGTGCTGGTCAAGCGACCAGAGCCCATTAGCCTTGAAGAGTGCAAGGTGTCCATCTTTGAACTTCTCGAGCATAGCCAAAGAGACATGGGGGTAACCCAGGGGCATATTGTCATTATAACTTTCAAGAAATTCGTCATTTGTTAAGAATACTTCACTTGGTATCACCTTTCTAGAAATCTTTTTCATTTACTATATAAAACCATATTTGAGTTAAAATATCAAGGACGATTGTCTCTTGCTGCCGATTAGGGACTCGAACCCCAATAACATCCTCCAGAGGGATGTGTCCTACCATTAGACGAATCGGCAATAGAAGGTACAATACCTGAAAATCGACAGTTTCTCAATTGTGCTAGAATCATCTCAATGAAAAAGAAGGAGAGAGGGCATAAATATATCTTTGTCGTGGGTGGAGTAATGTCCGGAGTCGGCAAGGGTATCGCGACCTCTTCTATCGGCGTTATCCTTCAATCAAAAGGTTTCAAAGTCAGCCTTATCAAGGCTGACCCTTATTTAAATGTCGATGCCGGCACCATGAATCCAATCGAGCATGGAGAAGTTTTTGTGCTTGACTCCGGCCTTGAGACCGACCAGGACATGGGCAATTATGAACGTTTCCTCAACGCCGACATGCCGGCGGAAAATTATCTGACCAACGGTATGGTGTTCAAACATGTTATTGATAAAGAACGCGCCTTAGGATACGACGGCAAGTGTGTTGAACCGGTCTACCACATTACGGAAGAAATCTTCAATCGTATTCACCGTTCGGTCTCGAAAACTAATGCGGATATCTCCGTCTTCGAAATTGGCGGCACTGTCGGCGAGTACCAGAATGCCATCTTTCTTGAAGCGGCTCGCATTTTAAAAATTCGTGAGCCGAGAAACGTCATGTTTGTTATGGTTTCTTACTTACCGGTGCCAGGCAAGCTTGGCGAGATGAAGACCAAACTTACTCAAAATGCCATTCGCCAACTCAATTCCTATGGTATCCAGCCGGACATGATCATCGCGAGAAGCGAGGTTTCAATCGACCAGAAAAGGAAAGAAAAGATTGCCTTGGCAACGGGAGTATCAAGCGAGGATATCATCGCAGCGCCGGATATCGAGAGTATTTATGATGTGCCTATAAACTTTGAAAGAGACGGATTAAGCGAGAGGATTCTCGGCCATTTCGGACTAAAGACTCGCAAAAAAGACTTGTTTGCCTGGAAGAAGTTTGTTTCGAAAACCAAGTCTGCTAAGAAAGAGCTGAAAATTGCAGTGGTGGGAAAATATTTTGACACGGGAGACTTCATGCTTTCTGATGCCTACGTGTCAGTCATAGAAGCGGTCAAGTTCTCTGCTTATTGGCAGAATACCAGACCCAAACTGGTATGGATAAATGCCAAAGAGTATGAAAGCGGCAAGCGCAGAGTGGGCGAGCTCAAAAATTATGACGGAGTAATAGTACCGGGCGGATTCGGGGCGACCGGCGTCGAGGGCATTATCAGTGCGATAAAATTTATTAGGGAGAATAAGATTCCGTATCTCGGACTTTGTTACGGTATGCAATTGGCGGTCGTGGAGTACGCCAGATCCATCGCCGGTCTCAAAGGCGCTCATACCACAGAAGTGGACAAAGACACCCAGTATCCCGTCATAGATATTATGGAAGACCAGAAAGATAAGATAAAAGATAATAAACTCGGCGGCACCATGCGTCTTGGCGCTTACCCAGCCGTGCTTAGACCCAAGACCCTTGCTTATAAAGCGTACAAAACAGGCCAGATTTCCGAGAGGCACAGGCATCGCTTTGAAGTCAATCCTGACTATGTCGAAAAACTTTCAAAAGCTGGCATGATCTTTTCCGGCATGTCTCCGGATGGGCGACTGTGCGAAATAGCCGAATTGTCGGAGAAAGTCCATCCTTTTTTTCTAGCAACGCAATTTCATCCTGAATTTAAAGCTCGGCCACTTGCGCCCCACCCTCTTTTTACCGCTTTTATTAAAGCTGTAATAAGAAAAAAACAGTGACTCTCTTCGTCGAACTTTCTCTCTTAGTGGTTGTAGCTACCTTAGTCTCGCTGGTGATGAAGCTACTCAAACAACCTCTCGTCGTCGGCTATATCGCCGCCGGTATCTTGGTTGGCCCGTACGCTTTCAATATCATTCAATCTTATGAAGAGATGGAACTCTTCTCTAAAATTGGCGTAGCCATTCTCCTTTTTATCGTCGGACTAACACTCAATCCGGATGTTATGCGCGAGGTGGGCAGGACGTCTGTCGTTACCGGTATCGGGCAAGTACTCTTCACTTCTCTGGTTGGTTTTCTAATCGTTCGCGCTCTAGGATTTGAGACGCTCACGGCTTTCTACATTGCGGTGGCGCTGACCTTCTCGAGCACCATTATCATCTTGAAGCTCCTCTCCGATAGGGGAGACACAGGGAAACTCTACGGCAAGATTTCGATCGGCTTTCTTTTGGTCCAGGACGTTATCGCCTCCATTCTTATCTTGATTATTACTATTTTGGGCGCCGCCGCCATTACCGCCCCTGCCATTTTTTCTGGCGCTGTAGCTTCCGAAATATCCGTGCTCCTAATCAAGGGCGCTCTGGCCGTCATTTTACTTTACTTAGTGAGTCGATATGTCCTGCCGGGCCTCTCGAAATTCGTGGCCGGTTATCAAGAAGTTTTATTTATCTTTTCTCTGGCCTGGGGACTCGGCATCTCTTCACTCTTTCATTTACTCGGTTTCTCCATAGAGATAGGAGCTTTGGCCGCCGGTGTCACTCTCGCGGCCTCGCCATTTGCCTATGAGATTGCGTCGAGAATGAAACCTCTGCGCGACTTTTTCATCATGCTTTTCTTTATATTGCTTGGTTCTCAAGTCGTCTTTGGTCAGATTTCCATGCTCTTCGTTCCGGCCGCCGTCTTGAGTATCTTTGTGCTTGTTGGCAATCCACTCATAATGCTTATTTTGATGAATCTTCTTGGCTACCGCACCCGCACGGCCTTTATGGCCGGTCTCACAGTGGCGCAGATCAGCGAATTCTCACTCATCTTGGTCGCTTTGGGGTATTCATTCGGTCACTTGAGCCGAGAGGTGGTCTCTCTCGTCACTTTAGTGGGTATTATCACCATCTCCGGTTCAACATATCTCATCTTGTACGCCGACCAAATTTATCCTCGGCTCAAACCGATTTTGAAACTTCTCACAGTCCGGAAGTCCCATGCGCCGGAGCCTCTGTTGGGAGATAATCAAGCGGATATCGTTATCTTCGGCTATGACAGAGTCGGCCACGATTTCGTGGAGGCCGCCAGGGAGATCAGCCAGAAATATCTGGTGGTTGATTTCAATCCGAGATCCATCGCGTGGCTCGCGGAGAGCAAAATACCTTATCGCTACGGCGACGCCGAAGATGTCGAATTCCTAGAGGAAACTGGCGTGGCAAAGGCCCAACTTGTGGTTTCCACCATCCCTGACTTGAAAACCAATATCTTATTGGTTAACTATTATCACTCTCACAACCCTACTGGCATCATCATGACCATTTCTCACTCGGTAGAAAATACCAAAGAGCTCTACGAAGCAGGCGCCTCTTACGTAGTCATGCCTCATTACTTAGGAGCAAGTCACGCGGCTTCTCTTATTTCTAAGCATCGATTTGACAGAGGGGCGTTCGAAAATGAGAAGGCGCGACATTTAGAAAATTTGATAAAATACGAAAAATAGTTCTATGGATGTCCATCCTCTAGTGATACATTATCCCATAGCATTTCTCTCTACCTATGCCGTCTTTGAACTGTTACGTTTTAGAAAATTATTGGATTTACCATATTGGTTTTATATAAAAGCGACACTAGTTGTAGTCGGAGAACTTGGAGCGATAGCAACCGCCATCTTTGCCCAAATAAGCCCTAATTTAGTGGGGGAGAGCGTTCTGTCAGATATGTACAAAAACTTTATCATCATCACTGCCGTAATCTTCGGTATCATTACTCTTGGCTACCTTAAATGGCCTAAGATACTGCGACCAGTTGTTATAATCCCTCTAGCTGTTATCGGCCTATTCTTCATCGTTGTGGCCGGCGGTCTCTTCGGCGCCACTATCTATGGTACCCATTTTGACCCATTTCTTGCTCCTATCTTCAAACTCCTCAAGGTCTATTAAATATTGCTATAATGGTTTAGGAATCAGAATTTTTATCAAGTAGTGCACTTTACAGCAACCCTGCCGTAAGACAGAGGAGAAAGCAATGGAACTTTTCACGGAGTTCTTTATAGGACTACTTTTCCTGACATTCCTCGGGGTGTCAGCCAAGGGTTTCCGGATGTTTCGGAGCCGCCCAGTCACTCTCGAAATCGTTCCCAAGGACGAGGCGGGGAAGCACTGCGGGCCGAAGATACTCGAGGAGTACGCCCTCGGCCAGAAGGGACTTCAAGCATGGGTCGTCGTTGAGATAGGGAGGCATCTCGAGTCCTGCGAGAAGTGTAGGTGGCAGGTCAGTGAGATTCTTTGGGTGAATTTACCTTAAGAACCGGCCCTAACCCAAGACCCCTCGTGGCAGCAGTTTTGCTACGTGGGGTCTTTTCGATTAAAAATTTCACTAAAAAATATCAATAAATACCCACTTGGACACGCCGTGTCCAAGTTCCATAAAGTCATCCGCAGTACTGTTTACTTTGCTTGACTTTTGTATTGAACTATGCTACCACTAAGGGCAGACTGTTGATTCCCCGCATAGAGAGGACTGGAGTATCTCGCATGCATGGTGTGTGCGGGAAAACGATCGAAGCCGCGGAAAGCGGTGAGGAGATACCATGCTTCCTGTCGAGCGGGACGAGTTCGAGATTCGGATGTCTGCTGGTCGTATTCTGGACGAGGTCACACGGACCGCCATCACGCGTGAGCGCGCGCGAATCAAGGACCTCGGAGTTAACGACATCGATGGCGCTGAGGTGCTCAAGCGTCTCGAAGGCGCCGCGCAGGTGATGCGGCAGTTCGTTGCGGGACAAATCTCGCCTCGCACCGCGGTGGCGGCCATCACGGACGCGGTAGTTGTCGCGTCGCCGCGTTTCCGTGCCGTCGAGAGGACTCGGCCTGGTTACGACTTCCTCGCCTTCAGCTAGTAGTACGACCGAGTCGAGGACATGGCCTCAACTCACCACAGGGCCCTGCCTACACGGAGGGTCCTTTTCATTTCCGAAGTTTTTCTAAAGCGTATCTTTGATAGACAGACTTTCTTTTAGACCCAAGAGGACCATAATTGCCAGGACAAAAAACATTATTTCATACGAGAAGAAATTGAGAGTCAAAACACCGACAATGATACCCAAGATGTTACCGGCTGGACGAGTCAATCTGAAGATACTAAGAAGGCCGGTGTCATCTGCTTTCACATGTTTGAAAAAATAAGTTTCAGTCATGGTCTCTACAAGAGACGCACCTACTCGCGAGATAAAGAGTACGAGCATCCAGGCCCAAAATACTTTTCCTATAAATGGCATAAAAAGAAGAGAAAAACCAGTAATGAGGAGACCCGTACTCATCAATTCTTTCTCTCCCCAGAATCGATCGGCAAGCTCTCCTCCAATCCAATCAAAAAGTATAAAAGGCAGAAGCATAACAGTAAAGATAATGCCCAGTTCGGACCATTCGAAACCAAGAACGCGGTAGAGATAAATCGGAGTATAGATAATCATCAGACCATAAAAAGATTCGAGCACCAATCGAGCTAAGGTGACCCGCCTAATGTCTCTGGTATGCCACCATGTGGCAAAGGGCAGGCGAAGAGAATGATGATAGGGCGCATACGTCTTGGGTGTGTTTGATTTTAAAGAAAAGATTGCGAGGAAAATTGGCGGGATTAGAAGCAGTGCCGCCGCGGTATAAACAGGCTGGAATCCGTGCCACATTGTAGCCAAAAGGGCTAAGATAAATGGCCCCATAGCCACGCCGAGACTAATGAAAGTCAGGTAAATGCCTCGAATTTCTCCCGTTTTTTTGTCTGTCGAAAGTTCTTCAAGAAAAATGTCCAGACAATAATAAGTCATTGGTATAAGACAGGAGTATATGATTGAAGAGATGGCCACTATTAGAGCAGTAGTGGCAAGAGCCATAAACGAGGAACTCACTAAAACTAGAATCAGGGATAAAAAAAGGAAAGCTCGCTTACCTAAAGATTTAATTAACTTGGGAGCATATAAGAAAAACGTGATACTGCCGGTCGCACCGAGAAAAAACAAGAAACTAACAGCATTCGGTTCAAAGAAGTCGCTTAAGAAGGAAGAATGAACATAAAGGATGACACCGTAGTGGATAGAGAGAAAAATGGCGGAGCCAAAAATAGATACAAATCGCATCATACTCCTAAGATAACCGGGATGACGATCGGTTTTTTAGCGGTGCGTTGGAAGAGGAATCGTGAGACATCTTCGGTCACGGCGTTCTTGGTATAATCAAAATTAATTGGATTCATACCAACGGTTGTTCCTTCTATCGAGCGTCTAATGATACTCCGTGCTTCAGAGAGGAGTTCCTGAGACTCCCTTAGATAGACAAAGCCTCTCGCGATAATATCTGGCGATTTCTTGAGATGGCCCGTTCTCACATTCACTAGGGCTATGACAACGAAGATACCGTCTGCCGCTAACATTTTCCGGTCTCGGATAACTACTTCCGAGAGGTCACCGATAGAAAGACCTTCCACTACCATATCTTCCGAGGGCGCTTTCTCTCTCAGTTTGACAAATTTGGCGCCTTTGTCCTGAATCTCAATGATACTGCCATTGTCTGGAACAATAATATTTTCGCGCGGACAGCCAAGCTCAAAAGCCAGTTCGGCATGCATTTTGAGTCTGAAATGGTTACCATGCACTGGCATAAAGTATTTGTATGGAATCTGCTGATGTAACCATTTAAGCTCGTCACGTTTACCATGACCGGAGGTATGCACGTTCGAGTCTAGGTAAGTGATAATTTTTGAGTCATTGCGATAAAGATTGTCTTTGAGTTTCTCAACAGCCTGGTCATTACCAGGGATGATGGAGGAGGAGAGAACGATAGTATCAGAACGTTCTAGCCGGACGAATTTGTGAGTTTTGTTGGATATACGCGCTAGTGCGGCGAACTCTTCTCCCTGGGCGCCGGTCGCGATAATCATAATCTTGTTCGGAGGGTATTTCGTTATATCTTCGATAGGAATGACAATGCTCGTATCGACTAGGTTGAGATGTTTGATAATTTCGACATTGGCCTTCATGCTGCGACCTTCGATAAGAACATTTCTGCCGTAGCGCCGGGCCATGTTTATAAACTCAATTATTCTTTCGATTTGTGAAGAAAAAGTGGCCAAGATAATACGACCGGGCGCCGAGGCTACAATTGAGTCTATGTTTTTTAGAATGGAAGCTTCCGACGGCGACCATCCCGGTTTCTCTATACCAGTCGAGTCCATGGTAAATAAGAGAACATTGCGATCCTTAAAAATCTTATATTGCTCAAATTCTTTTTCGGCCGGTACGCCGTTTTCGTTTTCTACTCGCACATCGCCGGTATTGACGATATCTCCATAAGGAGTTTCGATGATGATGCCAGTAGATTCCGGAATAGAATGGGTCAAACCGAAAAAGCGTATTTTGAGATTAGCGGTTAAAGGGAGGGATTTGTCATTAGCATCAACAATTTTTATATTAAGAGGGGCAAGATGGGGAAATTCTACCTGACGTTTCTGAATCATCAGAGCGCCAAACTCGCGGGTATAGATTGGTGGGTTGCCGAGCCGGTCGATGACATAGGGGATAGCGCCAATATGGTCGAGGTGCCCGTGAGTAATTACTAAGGCACGAATTTTGTCCTTACGCTCCTCAAGATATTTGATGTTCGGCAAGATGTAGTCAATGCCAGGCGTCTCGTGGTCAGTAAACTGAATACCTGCATCGCAGACGATAATATCCTCACCAAATTCAATCACGGTCATGTTCCTGCCTATCTCTTCAACACCGCCAAGCGGGATAATTCTGATACTATCTCCGATAGGCGGGATGATATCGTGGGGCTTTTTGGCTACCATGGGCGCGTTCGACCTTCTGCGAAGACTCTTGTGACGCGAGCTCGCCGTAAATGTATTATTCATCCCGTTAGAAGTTAATGTTTATTCTTATCATGGTTAATTTTTTCCTCTTCCCGTAGAGTTTTGGACTTCTAACGGGATTCATTCTTATTTTTAATTTTGATTAGCAAATATTTTCCAAACTTTATCTGTTTCGATATACCAGTCTGCAATGCTAAGAAATCTGTCTTGAGCAACCGTAAGCGAACCCAGGTTGATAGCTTCAATTTTTCTTGGCACAACGTAGAGGAAGCTTGGTGTATAAAGGAAGACTGCCGGTATATCTCCTTCCAATTCTTTTGCAAAGGCCTTGTAACTTTCCTCTATCACTTCCGGGTCGTCGGCGCTTCTTGCGTTGTCGAGATACTTATCGGCCCGACTATTGGCGTAAAGAGCGATATTGAGTCCGGGGTCCGTTCTCTGTGATGAATGCCAGAATGGATAGGGGTCTTTATCTCTGCCGACTACTTCACCAAAGAGAAGGGCGTCGAAGTTTCTCGGGCGGATGACATTTTGATTGAGATCGCCGGTTTCGAAAACCAGGACATCGATCTTGGCACCAAGCTTCTGCCAGGAAGTGACAAGCTCACTTGCCACTTGCCGAAGTTCTGGAGCATCACCGGTAGAGATTGAAAACGACAAAGCCATTGTACCAGAGGCAGATTTCTTTTCAAGTACACCGGTTTCTGGGTTTAGCCGCCAGCCTGCTTTGTCTAGAAGTGCTTTAGCCATCTCTAATCTCTCGTCCGGCGCCAGCTTATTCTCTTCGACACTCGTCCAAGAGTAGATGCCAGCTGGCATCGGACCGGCGATGACGGTAGCATATCCATCGAGAATTTTTTCGACGATTTCTTCCTTGGGACTGGTGAGATTAAGCGCTTGGCGTACCTCTTTATTGAGGAGCACTTTAGATTGATTTTGGTTGAAGAAGACGGCGAAAATACGTGGCAAAGGAGAAGAAATGACACGAGAACTGCCCGTTTCAAGTTCGGCTATTTTTTCCGGAGAGATACCGCTGATACTTTCCACTTCATCTGTGTTGTAAGCTTCAATGAGAGCAATTTCACTTGAATAGAATCTAAAGACCAGATTTTTTATAAATGGCGCTTTATTTGATATGTTTTCAAATGGGGTCAATCTGTATAGATTTGGTATACCGCCGGAGTTTCTCTCGACTCGCTCCACTTTATATGGTCCGGAACCAATGGGGAGGGTATTGAATTGACTAAAGGAAAATTCATCGTCGGAGACATTCTTCCAAATATGTTTTGGTAAAATCCCGACTGTCAGATTGTAAATAAACGGAGTGTAAGCCTGTTTGAGGGTGAAGGAAACGGTTTTCTCGTCAATTTTCTCAATCGCAATCCCATCCCAGTTGCCCCTTCTGGGGCTCTTGATACTTGGGTCGGTAATTTTTTGTATGGTAAAGATAATATCATCAGCTGACACCGATGTGCCGTCATGAAAACGAGCCTTTTCGTTGATTCGA
>Ga0209211_10007191_pt1 | contig 15722 bp, 12 predicted proteins | sample RifGroA2_FD_183992 | JGI IMG/M metagenome (GOLD analysis project Ga0209211, IMG submission 183992) | Groundwater microbial communities from Rifle, Colorado, USA - Groundwater A2 (SPAdes) (version 2) | ecosystem: Environmental > Aquatic > Deep subsurface > Groundwater | place: Rifle, Colorado... | reverse complement strand
CCGGAGTGGGACGACATCACCGGCGATTTCCGGCCCGACTGGTGCGCTGTATACGAAGCCCTTCATCCGGCCGGCAATCCCGCCGACATCGACCGCCTGCTGGAAAAACATGCCGTCCTCGCTCGCCAGCTCAAGCGCCTGCTTGATCTGCTCAAGCCACAGGACCGCGTCCGCCTGCGATTTCAGGAAGACGGCAGCGAGCTTGATCTCGATGTTGCGGTACGCGCCCTGGTCGACCTCAAAAGCGGCCATCAGCCGGAATCGCGCATCAATGTCAGCCACCGTACCGCTGGCCGCGACATCAGCGTGCTGCTGCTGATCGACCTGTCGCAGTCGCTCAACGCGACGCTGCCCGGCAGTACGCAAAGCATCCTCGACACGGCCCGCGAAGCCGTTGCCCTGCTCGCCTGGGCCATAGCCCAACTGGGCGACGCCTGCGCCATTGCCGGCTTTCATTCCAACACCCGGCACGAGGTGCGCTATCACCATATCAAGGGTTTTTCCGAAGGCTGGAACGATGCCGTCAAGGGACGGCTGGCTGCCGTCGAAGCCGGCTGGTCCACGCGCATGGGCGCCGCCATCCGCCATGCCGGCCACCTGCTGTCGGCACGGCGCAGCGAAAAACGCATCCTCCTCATCCTGACCGACGGCGAACCGGCCGACATTGATGTCAGCGAACCGCAGCACCTCATCGCCGATGGCAAAAAGGCCGTCGAATCGCTGTCGACCGCAGGCATCAGCACCTTCTGCCTGAGCCTGGACCCGCAGGCCGACAGCTATGTCGGCGAGATCTTCGGCCAGCGCTGGCGCGTGCTCGACCAGATCGAACGCCTGCCGGAAACCCTGCCCATGGTTTACCTGAACCTGACGCGCTGATTGACGCCGGGAAAAAGCCCCCCTACATTAAGGAATCCATGAACCTTTCTCTCGCACCATTCAGCCACCAATGAACTTCGTTCGCACCCTGACCCTGCGCCAGCTGCAGATTTTCGTCGTCGCCGCCCGCCACCTGAGCTACGCCCGCGCCGCCGAGGAACTCCACCTGACGCCGCCGGCCGTCTCGATGCAGCTCAAGCAGCTCGAAGACAACGTCGGCCTGCCGCTGTTCGAGCGCATGGGCCGCGGCGTCGCGCTGACTGATGCCGGCGACCTGCTCATGCACCACGCCCTGCGCGTCCTCGGCGAGATCAAGGACGCCGAGGCCAACCTGCAGGGCCTGCTCGGCGGCGAAACAGGCCAGTTGTCGGTCGGTCTGGTCAGCACCGCCAAGTATTTCATGCCACGCCTGCTCGCCCAGTTTTCGCAGGCGCATCCCGGTATCGAGGTCCAGTTCTCGGTCGGCAACCGCGAAAGCCTGCTGCAAAAACTGCAGGACAACGCCATCGACCTCGCCGTGATGGGTCGCATCCCGGTCGAAATCGACGCCCACGCCGAGCCAATGGCCAGCCACCCCTACGTGCTGATCGGACCATCCGATCACCCGCTGCGCGACGCCCGCCGTTTCGATTTGCAGGAGCTGCGCCACGACACTTTCCTGCTCCGCGAAGAAGGCTCCGGTTCGCGCCGCGTCGCCGAGGAAATGTTCAAGAATCACCTGTTCACGCCGGCCAAGACGATCAGCATGGGCAGCAACGAGACGATCAAGCAGGCGGTGATGGCCGGCATGGGCATTGCGCTCATTTCGCTGCACACCCTGCCGCTCGAATTGAAGACGTCCGAAGTCAGCGTTTTCGACGTCATCGGCACGCCGATAGAGCGCACCTGGTACGTCGTGCACATGAACAGCAAGCGCCTTTTGCCAGCCGGCCAGCGTTTCCGCGAATTCCTGCTGGAACAGGCGGCGCCGGGCCTGGAAAAGGAATTCGGACGCTATCTCACGGCCCGCACCGCATCCTGAAGTCCATACGCTACAATCTGCTGCACCGCAACAATGACGCCACCGACCTCGATCATGCACCCACGTCTGATGCTTTCCGAACTGCAGGAGCACCCGCTCCGCCAGCGCCTCAACAATGAGTTCCACGCCCGGCCGCCCGTGCCGCTGGTCGGCGCAATGCTCGTCTCGCATCTGGTCTTCAAGCACAGCACCGAAAAGGCGCCAGCCGCCCGCGACAATCTTGCCAAGCTCTGCCAGGGCCACGTCTGCAACTCGATCGACAGTTCCGATTCGCACATGATGATCGACACCGGCGCCTTCCGCATGCGCTGGGAGCTGCACACCGAATTTTCGAGCTACACCTTCTTCCGGCCGCTGGCCACCGGCGAGGAGTTGCACCCGGACGTCACCGCCTTCGACGCGGTGCATCCCGAGTGGATCGCCGGCATCCCCGGCAAGCTAATCGTCGCCACCCATGTCGAGCTGCGGTCGACCGACGAAATCAGCCCGGATTCGGTCCTCGCCAGCCTGACGCCGAACGGCCGGACGATGGTCGCCGCCCGGGTCGCCGACGACACCGCCTGGATCTTCACCGACTTCAAGATCGACAACGGTTTCTCGCGCTTTCTTGTCCTCAATGACGGCATGACCCAGCGCCAGACCGGCCGCACCGTGCAGCGCCTGGTCGAGATCGAAACCTATCGCCTGATGTCCCTGCTCGGCCTGCCGGTCGCCAAGGAAGTCGGCCGCTGGCTGTACGACGGCGAAAAGAAACTGGCCGAATTGATGGACAGCATCGGCCAGGCCAAGTCGCCGACCGATGAGCGCGAAGTACTCGGCACCCTGTCGGCACTGGCCGCCGATGTCGAACACTCGGTGGCCCGCACCACCTTCCGCTTCGGCGCCTCGCGCGCCTATCACGGGTTGGTCATGCAGCGCATCGAGGAACTGCGCGAAACGCGCATTTCCGGCCTGCCGACCTTCTTCGAATTCATGCAGCGCCGCCTGCTGCCGGCGATGAACACCTGCGAAGCGATCAGCCGCCGGCAGGAAGAACTCTCGGCCCGCGTTGCCCGCAACAGCCAGCTGCTGCGCACCCGCGTCGATATCGAATTGGAACGGCAAAACCAGGAACTGCTCGGCCAGATGAACCAGCGTGCGAAGTTGCAACTTCGCCTGCAGGAAACGGTCGAAGGCCTCTCCGTCGTCGTCCTCACCTATTACGGCTCGCAGCTTGTGCAGTATCTGGCCAAGGGCACGAAGGAGCTGCATCACCTGAACACTGACGTCATCACCGCGATTTCGATCCCGGTGATCGCCGGACTGGTGTTCTGGGGCACCCGCCAGATGCGCAAGAAACTCGCGGCCGAAGCCGGTGAAACGCCGCATTAATTTATAATCCTTCCCTTTTCGCCTTCAGGAAATCTGCCGTGACCACTCCGCTCTTCCAGTCCTCCATCACCAGCCTGCCTCTGCTCAACAAGGGCAAGGTTCGCGACATCTACGCCGTCGACGCCGACAAGCTGCTGATCGTCACCACCGACCGCCTCTCCGCCTTCGACGTCATCCTGCCGGACCCGATTCCGCGCAAGGGTGAAGTCCTGCAAGCCGTCGCCAACTTCTGGTTTGAAAAGCTCGGCCACATCGTCCCCAACCAGCTGACCGGCATCGATCCGGAAACCGTTGTCGCCGAAAACGAGCGCGATCAGGTCCGTGGCCGCGCCGTCGTCGTCAAGCGCCTCAAGCCGCTGCCCATCGAAGCCGTCGTTCGCGGCTATGTCATCGGTTCCGGCTGGAAGGACTATCAGGAAACCGGCGCCATCTGCGGCATCGCCCTGCCGGCCGGCCTGAAAATGGCCCAGAAGCTGCCGTCGCCGATCTTCACCCCAGCCACCAAGGCGGCAGTCGGCGATCATGACGAAAACGTCTCCTTCGCCGTCGCCCAGGCCAACTGCGCCGCCGACCTCGCCGAAGCGCTGGCCGGCACCGGCAAGAACGGCGCCCAACTGGCCGACGAAGCCCGCATCGCCTCCATCCGCCTCTACGAAGAAGCCTGTGCCTACGCCAAAGGCCGCGGCATCATCATCGCCGACACCAAGTTCGAATTCGGCATCGACGCCGCCGGCACCCTGCACCTCATCGACGAAGCCCTGACCCCGGACTCCTCCCGTTTCTGGCCGGCCGACCAGTACGAAGAAGGCAAGAACCCGCCCTCCTACGATAAGCAGTTCGTCCGCGACTACCTCGAAACCCTCGACTGGGGCAAAGTCGCCCCCGGCCCCAAACTGCCGGCCGACGTCATCGCCAAGACCAGCGCCAAGTACATCGAGGCCTACGAAAAGCTCACCGGCAAGACGCTGTAAGCGACCGTCGCTTGAAGGAAAACGCCCGCGCAATGCGGGCGTTTTTGTTTTGCAATTCTGGACCGGGAATAGGAAGGCCGCGAGGGTGATGGGAGCTTTTGAGAGGTTAGGTTGCGCCTATCGCGGAAACTCGCGACGCCTCTTACAAAATTCGAAATTTGAATAAAACCCAGTCCCCGACTAACCAGCCAAGAAGGAAGGCCATCAGAGCCATCTGCCAGCCAAATAGTTTTACTAGGATTGCCGGGCCGCTGGATAAATCTAACTTGTAGTTATTTTCCCGTTGTTTCTTGAAAAAGAATATTCCTAGCAGGAACATCAATAGCGCACAGCCCATTGCGATTGTGTATGGCGTATTGCTGGTATAAGAAATGGACTTTAGTCCGAAATATTTTGCAGCCATAGAAACCACGATACCGCCGGGCAACCACCACCCGCTAACTTTCTTCGGCGCCTTGCCTCGTATTTGCTCACCTTTTTCTTCGGCAGCGCTCCTATTGCCTTGAGATGTGGGCAGCCCTAAGTCGGCATTTAGTCGTTCAATTGCTCTAGATCGGAATGATTGAGCAGTTACTGCGACCTCATTGTTGTCGGATGATTTGATTGACATTAATTGGCAATTTCTGGCGAGACATCAAGCAGAAATCATATCGCATATCGCCTGACCAGATTTAGCCGATCCAGAACCTAGCCTCCAACTGAACCCCGCCCCTTCCCCCCGGTCAAACGACCGTGATCCTGACAGTGGAGACCGCCATGAACCCGCTTTCCGATTTCCATGCGCAAGGGGTGCCCTTGCCCCACATCCGGCGCATTGCCGCTGACCGTCCCTTGCACTGGCTGCGCGCCGGCTGGCAGGACGTCACGGCCAACCCGCTGCCTTCGCTGGCCTATGGCCTGCTCTTCGCGCTGGGTGGCGACCTGATCATCCTCGCCCTGCTCCAGAGCCCGCATCTGCTTTCAGTTTCCATTTCAGGCTTCTTCCTCGTCGCGCCGCTGCTGGCGGCCGGGCTTTACGAGTTGAGTCGGCGCAATGAAGCCGGCGAAACGATCCTGTTCATCGACTCGCTCAAGTGTTTCCGGCGCAATGGTCAGTCGCTGGCCTTTTTCGGCCTGATCCTGGCGCTCATCATGCTGATGTGGGAGCGATTTTCCGCCGTCGCCTTCGCCCTGATTGACGCCACTTCGGCACCAATGGCCAGCGCCTACCTCAACGAAATCCTCTTCGACGGCCAACACCTGGCGTTCACCGCTACCTGGTTCCTGCTCGGCGGCGTCCTGGCGCTCTTCGTCTATGCGCTGAGCGTCGTTGCGGTGCCGCTCATGCTTGACCGCGACGCCGATGTGGCCACCGCCATGATGACCAGCCTGCGTGCCTTCGCGGGCAATGCTGCGCCCCTGCTGCTGTGGGCCGCACTGCTCGTCGCACTGACCCTGCTCGGTTTCGCCACCCTGCTCTTCGGCCTGGTCCTGATCATGCCGATTCTCGGCCATGCCTCGTGGCATGCCTACCGCGAGCTTGTAGAATAGGGGGTCTGCCCCCAGATTCAACGGGCGGCCTGACCGCCCGTTTTTCTTGCCTGGAATATAAAAATGACGACCGCCAATCCCCTTCTCGATTTCTCCGATCTCCCCCGTTTCGACACCGTTCAGCCCGAACATGTCAAACCGGCCATCGAATCGCTCTTGGCCGAAGGCCGTGCGCTGATCGAGCGCCTGACCGCCGACACCACCCCGGCCACCTGGAAAGACTTCGCCGGCGCCCTGTCCGATGGCCTGGAGCCGTTCGGTCGCGCCTGGGGCATCGTCGGCCACCTGCATTCGGTCAATGACATTCCGGCCTGGCGCGAGGCTTACAACGAGATGCTGCCGGAAGTCTCGCGCTTCTACGCCGAGCTTGGCCAGAACCTCAAGCTCTTCGAGAAATACAAGGCACTACGCGACAGCGCCGAGTACGCCACGCTGAGCGTCGAACAGAAGAAGGTCGTCAACAACGAAGTCCGCGATTTCCGCCTGTCCGGCGCCGAATTGCCGGATGACCAGAAGCCGCGCTTCCAGGCCATCATGGAAGAGCTGTCGCAGCTTTCCGCCAAGTTCGCCGAAAACCTGCTCGACGCGACCAACGCCTTTTCGGAAGTCGTCACCGATGAAGCCCTGCTCGCCGGCCTGCCCGACGACGCCAAGGAAGCCGCCAAGACTGCCGCCGAAAAAGCTGGCGTCGAAGGCTGGCGTTTCAGCCTGCAAGCCCCGTCCTACGGCCCGGTCATGCAGTACGCCGACAACCGCGAGCTGCGCGCCCGCATGTACCGCGCCTACGCCACGCGCGCCGCCGAATTCCATGATGGGTCGAGCAAGCCGGAATGGGACAACACGCCGATCATCCAGCGCATGCTGGAACTGCGCGTCGAAGACGCCAAAATGCTCGGTTTCAACAACTTCGCCGAAGTGTCGCTGGCCCCGAAAATGGCCGATACGCCGGCCCAGGTGCTGGCCTTCCTGCGCGAACTGGCGGCCAAGGCCAAGCCGTTTGCCGAAAAGGACATCGCCGAACTGCGCGCCTTCGCCAAGGACGAACTCGGCCTGGCCGACTTCCAGCCCTGGGATGCGGCCTATGTTTCGGAAAAGCTGTTGCAGGCTCGCTACGCCTTCTCCGAGCAGGAAGTGAAGCAGTATTTCACCGAGCCCAAGGTGCTCGGCGGCCTGTTCAAGGTCATCGAGAGCCTGTTCAACGTCAAGGTCAAGCCGGATACGGCACCGGTCTGGCATGAGGACGTCCGTTTCTACCGCCTGGAAACACCGGCCGGCGATCTGGTCGGCCAGTTCTACCTCGACCTCTACGCCCGCGAAACCAAGCGTGGCGGCGCCTGGATGGACGAAGCCCGCTCGCGCCGTCGGGTGCTCAACGGCATCCAGAAGCCGATTGCCTACCTGAATTGCAATTTCTCGCGCCCGGTCGGCGGCAAACCGGCCACCTTCACGCACGACGATGTCACGACGCTGTTCCACGAAACCGGCCACGGCCTGCACCACCTGCTGACGCGCGGCGAAGAACTCGGCGTTTCCGGCATTCACGGCGTCGAATGGGATGCCGTCGAGCTGCCGTCGCAGTTCATGGAAAACTATTGCTGGGAATGGGAAGTCGTCGAGGGCATGACGGCGCATGTGGACACCGGCGCCACGCTGCCGCGCGAACTGTTCGACAAGATGCTGGCCGCCAAAAATTTCCAGAGCGGCATGATGGCCGTGCGCCAGATCGAGTTCTCGCTGTTCGACATGCTGATCCATTCCGATTTTGACCCGAAATCCGGGTTGACCGTGATGGACGTGCTCAACGACGTGCGCAAGGAAGTCGCCGTGCTGCTGCCACCTGAATGGCACCGTTTCCCGAACAGCTTTTCGCACATTTTCGGCGGCGGCTACGGCGCCGGCTATTTCAGCTACAAGTGGGCCGAAGTGCTGTCGGCCGACGCCTACGCGGCTTTCGAAGAGGCTGGCGATCCGTTCGATGCCACCGTTGGCAAACGCTTCCTCGACGAGATCCTGTCGGTCGGCGGTTCGCGCCCGGCCATCGAGTCGTTCAAGGCTTTCCGTGGTCGGGAACCGAGCGTCGATGCACTGCTTCGTCATAGCGGTATGATTGCGGCTTAAGCGTTTCAGGGAGAAAAACCATGCGTTATCTGCTTCCCTTATGCCTGGCACTGGCCGCAGCGGGCGTCCAGGCCGATACCTATCGGTGGACCGACTCGACCGGCCACACCGTCATTTCCGACACGCCCCCGCCTGGTAGCGCAAAGGCCGTCGCCAAGCTCGGCGGCAAGCCGGAAGCCAGCGATGGCCTGTCCTTTGCCACAAAGCGGGCGATGGAGTCGTTTCCGGTCACCCTCTACACCTCCGCGGACTGCGTCGCCGAGTGCAAGAACGCGCGTGACCTGCTGACCGGGCGCGGCACGCCTTTCACCGAAAAAATGCTGCAGAAGCCGGAAGATTTTGCAGAACTGAAGCAACTGGTCGGCGACGTTTTCATTCCGTCGATCAAGGTCGGCAAACAGAACTTCCGCGGCTTTGAAGCAGGCGCCTACAACAACCTGCTCGACCTCGCCGGCTACCCGAAGAGCGCAGCCAAGACAACGAGCGGCGAGAGCAAGTGAAGATCGCCAGCTGGAACGTAAACTCGCTCAAGGTTCGCCTGCCCCATCTGCTCGACTGGCTGGCCGCGGCCAAGCCTGATGCGCTGTGCCTGCAGGAGTTGAAGCTCGAAGACCACAATTTCCCGCGCGCCGAAATCGAGGCGGCCGGTTATCAGGTCGCCTTCTCCGGCCAGAAAACCTATAACGGTGTCGCCCTGCTCGCCCGCGAACCGATTGCCGATGTCGTTTGTGGCAACCCGCATTTTCCGGATGAACAGAAGCGCCTGATCAGCGGCACGGTCGGTGATACCCGGGTCATCTGCGCCTACATGCCGAACGGTCAGGAAGTCGGCTGCGACAAGTACGACTACAAGCTGCGCTGGCTTGACGGACTGGCTGTCTGGATCGGCGAGGAAATGGCCAAGTATCCGAAACTCGCGCTGTGCGGCGACTACAACATCGCGCCGGACGACCGCGACGTGCACGACCCGAAACGCTGGGCCGACTGCATTCTCGTTTCGCCGCCCGAACGCGCCGCTTTCCAGCGGCTGATCAGCCTCGGCCTGAGCGACAGTTTCCGGCTCTTCGAGCAGCCGGAAAAGACCTTTTCGTGGTGGGATTACCGGATGCTCGGTTTCCAGAAAAACCAGGGCCTGCGCATCGACCACGTCCTGCTCTCGAAAGCGCTGGCCGATAGCTGCACGGCGGCCGGCATCGACCGCGCCCCGCGCAAGCTGGAGCGACCATCGGATCACGCCCCGGTGTGGGCGGAAATAGGCGGTTGAACATGATTTCCACGGTCAACCGGGAAAAAGTGCTGAATTTGTATCCGGCGCTGAGCGGCCTGCCGGCCGACCGGCTCGCCGCCCTGCTCCCGCCACAGGCCATCATGCAGCTGCCGGCCGGCACCCAGGTTTTTGCCGAACACCAGCCCTGCCAGGGTTTCCCGCTACTGCTCGAAGGCAGCATCAAGGTCATCAAACTGGCCGCCAGCGGCCGCGAGTTGATGCTCTACCGCGTCGCGCCCGGCGGCTCATGCATCATTTCATCGAGCTGCCTGCTCGGCCACACCGACTACAACGCCCGCGGCATCGCCGAAACGCCACTCACCCTGCTCGCCCTGCCGGTCGGCGCCTTCGCCGCGCTGATGGTCGAACATCCGCCCTTCCGCGATTTCGTCTTTCACCTGTTCGCCGACCGCATCGGCGAACTGATGCAACTGGTTGAGGAAGTCGCCTTCGCCCGCCTCGATCAGCGGCTGGCCAAACTGATCCTGGCCCGCAACGAAACCGTGCTCGGCGTCACTCACCAGCAACTGGCCGACGAACTGGGCAGCGTCCGCGAAATCGTCAGCCGCCTGCTCAAGGGGTTTGCCGCGCAAGGTCTGGTCACGCTCGGCCGCGAGCAGTTGACGGTGACCGATCGGAATGGTTTGCAAAAACTTGCTGCTGTGTGACTGAGGTTACATACGCCCCCCGGCCACAACGTTACATTGGCGGCGTACACCTAACTTAACGGAGAACACACCATGGCTGCAAATGTTGGCGGTATCGACAAAATCCTTCGCATCGTTGCTGGCGCCAGCCTGATCGGCGCGACTGCTGCCGGCCTGCTGCCGGTCTGGGGCTACATCGGCATCGTGCCGCTGGCCACCGGCCTGATGGGCTGGTGCCCGGCCTACACGCTGCTCGGCATCAAGACCTGCTCGACGCAGAAGTAACCCGCTTCCCAGTTCGCAAAAAAACCCGCTTCGGCGGGTTTTTTCATGGGCTGGAACATTTCAATTTTGGGCATTTTTTCCGGTTGACCGTAGCAAGCCCGGTTGACCGTGGGATTCTCGCTACGCCCCGGCGGTCAGGTAGTTGGCGATGCGCACGTAGTCCTCGACCGAAACATCCTCCGGGCGCAGGGTCGGCGCGATGCCGAGTTCGGCAAATCCGGCGTCGCTGAGCATGCCTTTCATCGTATTGCGCAGCATTTTGCGGCGTTGCGAGAAGGCGGTCAGGACGACCTGCGACAGCTTTTCCTGGCTCTTGGCATTGAGTTCCGAAACCGGCTTGGGGATCAGGCGGACGACTGCCGATTGGACCTTGGGCGGCGGATCGAAGCTTTCCGGCGGCACGTCGATCAGCCATTCGAGATAAAAACGGTATTGCAGCATGACCGACATGCGGCCGAAATCGGCGTTGCCCGGCTCGGCCACCATGCGCTCGACAACTTCCTTCTGCAGCATGAAATGCATGTCGTGCAGGACATCGACGTAGTCGGCAAGGTGGAAGAGTAGCGGCGTCGAGATGTTGTAGGGCAGATTGCCGACGAGCCGGAGGTTCTTGCCGATGCTGGCAAAATCGAAGGCCAACGCATCGCCTTCGTGGATGGTCATGCGTTCCGGCGTGTGCTGGCTTTTCAGACGGGCGATCAGGTCGCGGTCGATTTCGACGACATGCAGGTGATCAACACGCTGCATGAGCGGCTCGGTAATCGCCCCCAGACCGGGACCGATTTCGACGACGACATCGTCGCGTTTGGGGTTGATCGCCGAAACGATGGCGGCGATGACGCCGTGGTCGACCAGAAAATTCTGGCCGAAGCGCTTGCGGGCGACGTGACCCTTCATGATTGTTTCCTTGTGGCCATGCGTGCCGCTTCAGCCACCGCTTCGAACAGGCTGCCCGGATCGGCTTTGCCAGTACCGGCCAGTTCGAGCGCCGTGCCGTGATCGACCGAGGTGCGGATGATCGGCAGGCCGAGGGTGACGTTGATGCCTTTGCCGAAGGTGGCGTACTTGAGCGCCGTCAGGCCCTGGTCGTGATACATGGCGAGCACGGCGTCGCCTTGGGCGAGGATGGGCGGCGTGAACATCGTGTCGGCCGGATAGGGGCCGGACAGTTGCATGCCTTCGGCGCGCAGTTTTTCGAGCACCGGCGTGATGACTTCGATTTCTTCCATGCCGAGATAACCGCCTTCGCCGGCATGCGGATTGAGTCCGGCAACGAGGATGCGCGGCTGGGCCAGACCGTACTTGCCACGCAGGTCGGCGTGCAGGATACGCAGGGTCTTTTCCAGCACCTCGGCGGTGATCGCCGCCGAGACATCCTTGAGCGGCAGGTGCGTGGTGGCCAGCGCAACGCGCAGCGGGCCGCGCTCGGTGTCGCCAGCCAGCATCATGACGACGAGCGGGGTACCCGTTTTGTCGGCGAGGTATTCGGTATGGCCGGTGAAATGCACGCCGGCGTCGTTGATGACGCCCTTGTGCACCGGCGCCGTCGCCATCGCGGCGAACTCGCCGGACTGGCAACCGGCCAGCGCACGATCAAGCAGCGCCAGCACGTAGGGACCGTTGGCGGCATCGAGCCGGCCGGCCTGTGACGCGACGGCGAGCGGAATGTGCACGACGTCGAGAATTCCACACCCCAAGGGTGCTTCCTTCGGGGCGCGCTCAACCGGATTTTCAGGGCGAAAATCACGAAACTTGACCGACAGCCCGATTTGCGCCGCCCGTGCCTCGAGCAGATTGCGGTCGCCGAGAATGACCGGCTGGGCGTCGCCTGCATAGCCGGCCAGACGCAGGCAGAGCTCCGGACCGATACCGGCCGGCTCGCCGCTGGTCACGGCTATGACCGGAGGCATCACTTTTCTTCGAGTCGGTTTTCGACGTAGGCGCGGTCGCGTAGCTGGCGCAGCCAGTCCTGGTAGGCTTCATCGAGCTTGCGCTCGCGCAGGGCCTGGCGGGCGACGCCGCGCTGGCGTTCGGCCGAGACGTCACGCTCGCGGCGCTCGATGACCTGGATCAGGTGCATGCCGAACGGCGACTGGACGACCGGGCTGAGTTCGTTGATTTTCAGGGAGTCCATGGCCCGCTCGAATTCCGGCACGGTGTCGCCCGGATTAAGCCAGCCGAGATCGCCGCCCTTGGGGGCTGAACCGTCCTGCGAGTTGAGTCGGGCCTGCTCGGCAAAATCGACGCCATTGACGATGCGTTCGCGAATGGTCTCGAGCTTGCGCCGCGCTTCGGCTTCGGAGACCACCTCGTTAATGCGGATCAGGATGTGGCGCGGATGGGTCTGTTGCACCGAGGCCGGGGCACTGCCGCCGCGCTTGTTGACCAGTTTGACGATGTGGAAGCCAGCCGATGAACGCAGCAACTCGCTGATCTGACCGGCCTGCAAACGACCGGCCGCTTCGGCATAGAGGGATGGCAGGCGGTCCAGCGCGCGCCAGCCGAGATCGCCGCCTTGCAATGCATCCGGCGCATCGGAGAAAGCGGCGGTCAACTGGGCGAAGTTCTCACCGGCCTGCGCCCGCTTGAGAGCCTGCTCGCCGCGCAGACGCAGCTTTTGCAGTTGCTCGGGGCTGGCCGATTCCGGGGCACGCAACAGAATGTGGGCCAGCTGGTATTCCTCACCACTGCCGCCAGCGGCGGTCTGGTTGGCCAGATAGTTGTCGATTTCACCGTCGGAAATGATCAGCTTGCTGTCGACCTCTCGCTCGCGCAGGCGAACGGTGACCATTTCGCTACGGATTTCCTCGCGGAACTGAGCGTACTGCACGCCATCCTTTTCGAGCGCGGCGCGGAACTGCGGCACGGTCATCTTGTTGCCGGCAGCAATACGGCCAATGGCCTGTTCGAGCTGGTTATCGTCGACCTTCATGCCCGAATCGCGGGCATATTGCAGTTGAACGCGCTCCATGATCAGGCGCTCGAGCATCTGCCGCTCCAGCACATCCTGCGGCGGCAGCGGCGTTCCCTGCTTCTGCAGCTGCTTGAGGGCAGCTTCGAGGCGGGTGCGCAAATCAAAATAGGTGACAACCTCGTCGCCGACGACAGCGACGATACGGTCGGCTTCGATGGGTTCCTCCGGCGCGGCGGACACAGGATGCGCCAGCAGGCTGCCGAGGCAGCAGATCAGGACAAGCAGGTAACGAATGAATGAGGTCATGGTCTTCATTGGGAGGTGAGCAGGCTGCTGCTATTGGGCAGCTCGTTTATCTTGCCATAGCCCGGAATGCTGCGCCGGAGCAGGCCAATCGGATTGGTGCCGATACTACCGAAATCGTTGAGTTCCAGCTGGAAAAACAGCGTGTCGTTAGGCGTGCCGGAAATCGCCGCCAGGCGCTGGCCGACAACGCGAACGGCCCAGCAGCCGGCGTTGTACTCGACACCGGCAATCGACTCAAGGGTCTTCTTGTCGCGCAGCGAGTAGTTGTAGCGGCCGACGGCATACCACTTCGAGGCGATCGGCCACTGCCCGGCGACGTCGATCTGGTCGACGGTCGAATCATTGGTCAGCTGATTGCGCGTATAGCGATAACTGGCCGACAGGACCTTGCCGAGTTCCGGCTGGAAGCGGACACCGGCCGAAAAACGTTCGCTGACGTTGTCGCGGAAGTTGTACTCCCAGGCCACATCGGTATAGGTTTTTGGCGCGACCAGGCCGTTGACCGCAGCGACCAGATTGGAGAAATCGGCTGTGCGCGTCGTTTCGCCGGTAATCGCCACGCGCTGCGGCTTGAAATAATGACGCTGGCCGACCATGGCCTTGAACCGCTCGACACCGGTTTCCCCATCGAGCAAGCGGGTCGTCACGGCAGCGGTCAGCTGATTGGCATCGTTGATCCGGTCATAGCCGCTGTAGCGATTTTCGGAAAAAATCTGGGCGAAATTAAAGTCGGACAGCGCTGTGTCGAACAGCGGAATCTGGCTTTGGTCGTTGTACGGAATATTCACGTAGTAGAGGCGCGGCTCCAGCGTCTGGATATAACCGTTGCCGAACCAGTCCCCCTCGCGCTCGAAAATCATCGTCGAATCGAGCGTGAAGGTTGGCAGAACGCGGTTGAAGCTGCTCTCCTGACCAACAAGCTGATTGCTCAGCCCGTAATGGCTCATGTGCAAGCCGACCTTGGGCGTAATCTGGAAGGCCGGATGGACGAGGGGCAGCGAGACCTGCGGATAGAAGACCAGACGATCGCCCTGTATCTTCGTGCTGTCGACATGCGTAAAGCGCGAGAACTGGCCGATCATGCTGAGATCGGTGTGCAGCACATTCGGCCGGTAGCCGGTAATGTTGAGCTGCGGCTCGAGAAAGTACGGGCGGGTGATCGGCACCGTCGGGTCCAGCTGCAAGGTCTGGTAGCGCAGGACCTGCATGCTGCTCTGCAGCCAGGGCGACGGCGCATAGCTCAGCGAGACCTGCTTGGGCAACTGGGTCAAGGACGTCTGCAACAGGCGCGATGACATGTCCTGCCAGTAGAAGTCGTCAGAAACGCCGTTCCAGTTGATGGCCGCCGTCACCCCTCGCCCGAGATTGTGCACGTGCTCGATCCGGTAGCCGTAGCGCTGGCGATTCAGCGACTCGTCATTTGGCAGATATTCGGCCCGGGTCGTTCCCTGGAAATTGTGGTCGAGGTAGCGCGCCTCGATCCCCAGTTGCGTGCCGCGCTTGCTCATGTAGCGCGGGAACAGGGTCAGATCGTAGTTCGGCGCGATATTCCAGTAATAGGGCAGGGTGAAGTCGACGCCACTGCGCGTCGAGGTCGAGAAATGCGGGTGCAGCAAGCCGGAGCGGCGCTGGCCGTTGAGCGAAAACGAGGCGACCGGCGAATAGAAGAGCGGCACGCCGCCGAACCACAGCGAAGCATGCTTGGCTGTGCCTTCGTTGTTGTCGTAATCGAGGTGGGTTTCCGAGGTTTGCAGATACCAGTCTTCCTGGCCCGGCTTGCAGGTCGAAAACGAGTTCGAGAAAAAGGTGTACTGGTTTTCGCCCTCGAAATCGACTCGCTCGGCCCGTCCGTTGGCTTCCGTCGGACGCTGCGGCGGCGACTGCGTCGGCAGGCCATAGCTGTTGGCGACGTTGAGCATCATCGGCGCGCCGGAGGTATTGGCATTGCTGCCGGCAACCGTGACGATAGTCGGCGTCGAGCTGTAGAACTTGCTCGGCGTTTCCTTGAGAATACGGTAGCGCACGTCTTCGGCCGAGCCGATTTGCTCGTCGAGCTTCATCTTCAGATGCGGCGTATCGATCTCGGTGCCATCCTGCAGCACACGCACCGAGCCAAAGGCCTCGATCTCGTCGTCGAGCATGCGATAAGTCAGGCGGTCGGCGAGAATCAGCGACCCGGTCTTGCGCAGTTCGACGTTGCCCTCGGCCACCGTCAGATCTTCTGCCTGGCCTTCGATCTGTTCGGCGCTGACGAACATCGGGTAATCGTCATCTTTCTTCAGCACAGCCGGGAATTCGATGCCGACTACGGCCGGCGTCGATGCCTGCCGTTTCTTGCCCTGCACATTGAAGCGGCGTTCCTGGCGCAGGCGAAGCGGCACATCGGCTGCCGCCAGCAGCATGATTTCGAGATCGG